>Ga0255058_10000001_pt1 | contig 157876 bp, 151 predicted proteins | sample Cases_109_9_MG_FD_188637 | JGI IMG/M metagenome (GOLD analysis project Ga0255058, IMG submission 188637) | Seawater microbial communities from Amundsen Gulf, Northwest Territories, Canada - Cases_109_9 | ecosystem: Environmental > Aquatic > Marine > Gulf | place: Canada: Northwest Territories...
GGGCTGAAACTGACACGGGCTGATCCTCCAACAGGTTCTCCAGTGCTCTCTGCGCCTCTTCCCCACGACCCGCCCGCTCGAGTCTCTCGGCCTGCTCCAGCACGCGGTTCTCTCGGACCGCGCCAGACCCGACGTCCTGACCTGAAGCAGAACCGACCTGACACCCCAGTAAGGCCAGACATGCCAGGAGCGGCCGGGTGAACCGCCGACCTCCTGCCCTCTCCTCGCTCACGGAGTCCCGCCTGTCTGGACTTCGTTAAGGCGGTCGAAGTAGTCGTACACGAGACGACGCTGCACAGATGTCAGCTCATGCATCCGGCTCTCATCCGGATACGGAAACCGCGGGCCGGCCTCGACGCCCGTGGCATCCTCCGGAATGAGGATGACCCCCACCCGTGCCGTGGTCGATTCCCTTTTTCTCGAATCCTCATCATCCTGTTCCAGAGACCGCCCCGCATCGAGCAGCCGTCGGAACAGCCGTTCCTGGCGTGCCAGGGTCTCCCGGTCCAGCGCTCCGTGCGCCAACCGGCGGGCGATCTGTTCGGCCTCGGCGGCCAGGTCGCCTGGCCGCCCCCCCAGCTCGCCGGCGGCACGCTCCACGGCCAGTTCCGCCAGGCCCCTGCCAATCTCCTCCTGCCGGCCCGCCAGCTCGCCGAGGCGATCATCGAGCTGCTGTCCTCCACGACTGAGCAGGAAGAGCTCTCCAGCATCAGCATTGATGCCGGCCTGGCGCTGTCCCATGAGCGCCAGCCTCTCGAGAGCCTCCTCCATGCCGGTCGCGGAGTTGGCTTCAGCCATCGCATGCCGACTCGCCACGAGAGAGCCTGCAAGATCGGCCAACGCCTGGACGACAGCCTCCCCCTCACGAATCGCCTCCGCCCGGCGCACCGCCCCTCCCGCCAGGCTCTGCCCGAGGGCATCCATCTCCTCACCGCCCTCGGCCGCGGCTGTGCCGGAGCGTCGATCGAGCAGGGCTGTCTTCCTACCTGCGTCCGCGAGAGCTTGGGACAGATTGTCGAGGCCCTCCCTGAGCGCGGCCTGACTGCGGGACAGGCCTTCCAGCGGAGTCCCGTCGCGTAGCTGTTCGACGATCCGCTGCTGCTCCTTCGCCAGGTCAAGCGCCTCGGTCGCGGCCAGGTCGACCGCCTCCAGTGCCTCCTCTCGCCAGTCATTCGACAGCGCCTCCGATGCTGCCGTGAGCTCCTCCTCTGCCCGCTTCAGCTGCTCGGCGGCAGCAATAGCAGTCTGGGCAGATCTGCGCCGTGAAACGGCCTCGCGTCCAAGCTTTCTTTCGAACTCCTGGACGGCGGACCGTATGTCGTTTCCCGCGGATCGCATGTCCGACGCCGCCCTCCGACTCTTCTCGGCTGACTCTCCGGCTTGCTGCGTCTCGAGCCTATCTGAAAGGCTCTCCACTTCGCGAGCCAGGTCGTCCACGACGCTCGCCAGGTCACGCTCCACTGACGCCCATTCGTCGTCAGACCCTATGCTCTGGGCCGCACGCTCCTGGCGTTCTGCCAGCTCACGGACATTCTCTACGGCTCCCTTCAAGGACTGCTCAAGCGCCACTCGCTCCATCAGCCCCAGGGCCCGGTAGAGCCGCTCATCCAGCGTATCAGAATCTCTCGCGAGGTCCGACAGCGCCCTTCGCATCTGCTCACGGTCGAGGCCCCGCATGGCCTCCTCCAGCGCTTCTATCCGGTCGCCCAGGTCCGACTCAAGGATCTCCCGATACAGCTCCTCGAGTTGTTCAAGGCCGGCACGCAGATCCGGGGCGGTGAGCGGCGCGGACGCCACGCCTCTGCGCATGTCGGCCAGCTCTTCTCGCATGCGTTCGAGCGCTGACTCGACATCGCGAGCCTCGCTCAATAGATCGCGAGCCTCCTCTGTCCCCGCGAAATCGGCCCGATTCGGGCGGATGTCCCGCCCATCAGGTTCCTCACTTCCGCTCGCAGCTCTTCGCGACGCGTCTCTTGCGTCATCCGCCAGCCGCCCGGCCATCTCATCCAGGGATCGCGCCGCCTCCGCGAGGGTCTCCAGCCTCCGGGCCGCCTCCCTACGCATGTCCTCGAGACTGGAGAGTCGGACTCTGAAGGTGTCCGACGCTACCGGACGTGTAGAAGGATTCGCGTCGGTCGCGGTGGCGTAGTAGACCACCTCGTCACCGGGGAAGAACCCCTGGCCGTCAAGATCGATAGTCGGACGCAGAACGAGCCGCCGAGCGGCATCGCCTTCCGCGAGGGCAATGCGAGACTCCGGGTCTCGCAGACCCATTGCCGACTCGCGCCACCACACGAGATTCACACCCGTGATTCCGTTGTCGTCCCGCGCCTCGATGACCAGTGCCAGGGACCGGTCGATCCCTAGCATACGATCCTCGCCGGGATAGACGATCGCGATCGACGGAGCCGCGTCCTGAATGACAGACACGTCTATGGCCGGCGGTAAGTTGACGCCCGGAACCTCTCCCGCGGGCTGCAACCACCAGGCGAGCCGCGCGTCGCCGCTTGCCCTGATCACGCCCCGGGCAAGGTCACCTGTCACATCCAGCACGACTGTATCGATTCCCATCGCCGTGAATCGCTGCAAACCCACTCCTCCAACCGGGTGGTTCATGCGCGCGCGAATATCCATGACGGTACCCACGGGGACGGTGAGCGCCGTGATCGGGCCACCGATCGTTTCGGCGGGGCGGCGTAGATACGACGGGTAGGTCAGGCCTACCTGCAGGTCCGTGATCGTGAGAGGATCCACCGGAACCACGAGAAACGTGTCCGTCGCTGCTCCTCGATCGTCTTCGGCCCAGTAACGAGTGGGATCGTCCACCGGTCCGATCACGCCGACGGCCACTTCCCTCGCGACGGCTAGCTCTTCCCGAACTGCAGGAGCCCCGGAACCAGCCTGGCCGAGAGTAACCCGACGCCTCTCGGAGGCCATGACGCGAACCGGAAAGGTCTCCCCCCTGAGTACGTGCCCCCCGGCTGGCTCAAGGCGCAAAGGTGGTGGCGGTGGCGGGAAGGAAACCGTCCACGGACGAATCAGGGCCGTGGCTGCATCCGTCCCGGCTGACGGCCCCGCAGCCGAGCCCAACGTCAGCGCGCCGACCGCGGCGGCCAGACCCGGAAGAACGACGCTTCGTACACGGCGAAGAACCTCTAAGGATTCGGGCATGAGCACTCGCGCGCCCTTCCCGCTTAGAGCGTCTGCCACGCGGCGCCTGTGGAGACGCGCCAGGTCCGGAGAATCGAGGTTTGCCTCGGCACCCAGTTCCAGTGCCCCTACGAGCTCGCCTCGTGCAAGCCCCGTGGCCCTCTCCGCCTGCTCCGCCATCGCGTGCAGACGATGCATGCTGACGGATCTGCCCGCGATGAGACCTGCCAGACCCGCAGCCGCCATCGACGCCGCGGCGAACAGCATGGGAAGTGGAGAACCGGCCTCCTGGAGCCAGGCATATGGCAACCATGCGGCTACGGCGAGCAGCGCCACCAGGGCGAGGCCTCCGATGGCCCCTCTCCACAGCACGACGTGGCGGCCCGTGGTCCGGACGATGGCCTCGATCCGAGCAAGCTCGAGGCTCGCCTCTCTCGGCGTCACTTCCGTGCTGCCGCCCTGAGAGCCAGCTCGTAGGCCCGGTTTCGTGTCATTCCGAAATCTCCCCGCAAATGACGCGCGATCTCTTGCGTCGTTCGTCCCTCTCCCGCCAGCTGCTCCGCAATGATCGCCGCCTGTTCTTCGTCCACGGTCTCCCGAGCCGGACTGCCGGCCCTACCCTCGAGAACGACCGTCACTTCTCCTCGAACGCTCTCACCCGAGTAGTATTCCACGTGGCCCGCCACCGTTCCGTGGCGAACCTCCTCGTGCAGCTTGGTCAACTCGCGGCATACGACACAGCGACGGTCGCTCGATCCGCGCTCGGACCACTCCCGGAGGAGGTCCACCAAACGCCCGGGAGCCTCGAATAGGACCACGGTGTCCGGCGAGTCCAACACCTGGGACATCCACTCGTCCCTCGCCCGCCCCTTTCGCGGCGCGAAACCGAGAAACAGGAACCGGCCGGCCTGCATTCCGGAGGCTGCGAGCGCCGCCGTGACTGCAGAAGGTCCGGGAACGGGCTCAATGCGGAACCCTGCCTCGGCCACTGCCGCGACTACCCGCGCCCCGGGGTCCGACACCGTCGGCGTTCCCGCATCGGTTATGAGGGCGCAGTCTTCGCCAGCCGCCAGCCGACCGAGGACTTCCTTCACGCGGCTCGCTTCGTTGTGCTCGTGCAGGGAACGCAGCGGTGTCCTGAATCCGAAATGGCGAAGCAGAGTCCCGCTGTGCCGAGTGTCCTCCGCATACAGCACCGACACGCCCTCCAGAGTACTCAGGGCGCGTGCGGACAGATCGGACAGATTGCCGATCGGAGTACTGACCAGATAGAGAGTACCTTGCGTCATCCTGAACGAGCGCCCTCCGCCCGTATGACGGGGGAGGGCGCCTCTCCTACAGTGGCTGCGAGCGAGTATTGATCAGACGTACTGCTGGATCTTCTGCTCCAGGTGTGACTTCGGCACCGCTCCAACGACCACGTCCACGAGCTCGCCGTCCTTGAAGTACAGGATGCTGGGGATCGAACGAATCCCATAGCGCTGAGAGATGACGCGGTTGGAGTCAACGTCGAGCTTGCCGACCTTCACCTGCCCCGCGTACTCGTTAGCCAGCTCGGCGACGACCGGGCCTACGAGACGGCACGGCCCGCACCACTCGGCCCAGAAGTCCACGATCGCGAGCCCCTCGCTCGACTCGATTTCCTCTCCGAAATTGTCGTCAGTCAGGGTGATGAGTTCTACAGTTGACACGATGCTTCCTCGTTCCAGGTGGTAAAGCACTTGCTTCGAGTCTAGTTTCCGGTCCCGACGCCCTGTCAGACACGCCCGCAGGGCATCAAGAAAACGCCATACGGGAACCGGAATGGTCAAGATCGATCACGTCGGAATTGCCGTCAATGCCCTGGCTTCCTCCGTTCCGGCCTTCGAGGCCGTGTTGGGTGAAAACCCGGCAGGCCGAGAAACGGTTCCATCCGAAGACGTGACGGTCGTCTTCTTCGGGCGCGGAATCGGCCGCATCGAACTCCTCGAGCCGCTGAGCACCGAGTCGCCAATCGCCCGGTTCATCGAGCGCCGGGGCCCTGGCCTCCATCATATCTGCTTCAGAGTCCACGACATCGGCGAAGCACTCCGTCGCCTGGAGGAATCCGGGGTTGTTCCGATCCCACCCGGGATTCGCGACGGGGCCGAAGGTCGCCGTGTGGCGTTTCTCCACCCGAGAGACTGCGGCGGAGTGCTCGTGGAGCTTGCCGAAGGCTCCGACTGAGCCTGGCTCGACTTCGGGGCCCGGGCCACGGCAGGCCTACGGAACCATCGAAGCCGTGAGCGCATCCAGGTTCAGTATCTCGACGTACCACCGACCCGCGCGATCCGGTACTGTGACCATCGGAACGACGACGGAGCCCTTTCGCGTTCCCGTCATGCGGACCTCCCAGCGGATCCTGTTCGGCCCGAGTTGCGCCAGGTTCGCCTGCTGCAAATCGTAACTCTCGTGCTTCAGGAAGCCGGCCAGGAAGATCATCCGCTGCTCGATGTCCGTGACGCCGAACTGGTCCACGGCGGGTCCCTTGTCTGTCCCGAATAGGTCTGACATCTGCTGGTAGTTGTCCGCGTTGGCGCCGTCCAGGAATCCGCGCACCGCCATCTCCGATGTCGACGCACCGTGGTCGGCTCCTCCCTGCGTCGATGTCCGGGTCGAGCAACCCGATACTGTCGCCGCCACCATCGCCGCCACCATCGCGGCCGCCAGAACGGCCAGCCCGTACCGTCTCTCCACTATCTGTGTGCGCATCAACCCGAATCTCCCTCTCCGTTGGACATACACTCGCTGGTCGTAATCTGAGCCCCGTCGGGAGGGCATCAAGATACCAACCTCCTGTTGAAACGCACGGTCAGCTGGGCCCCGCCGAATCCAGGCGCTGGAAGCTGAGCCCTTCCCCCTCACCGGCATCGACCTCGATCTCGTCTCCATCCTCAAACCGACCGTCGAGAAAGGCCATCGCCAGAGGATCCGCGACCAGGCGCTGAATTGCCCGCTTGATGGGACGCGCACCGAACGCAGGATCGTAACCGGCCTCCACGATCTGCCGTCGAGCAGCCGGGGTGACCCGGAGATTCACATCACGCTCTTGCGTCAGGGCATCCAGACGATCGAGCTGCATGCCCACGACACGCTCGAGCTCCTCGCGCCCAAGAGGCTTGAACACCAGTGCCTCGTCGACCCGGTTGAGGAACTCGGGCCGGAACGCATGCATCAGAGCCTCCTTGACTTTCGTCTCGACCTCTTCCCAATCATCACCGGAGTGCTCGAGGATCCAGGGGCTGCCTATGTTGCTCGTCATGATCAGCACGGCGTTCCGGAAATTCACCGTACGCCCCTGTCCATCCGTGAGCCGGCCGTCGTCGAGGATCTGCAGCAGGACATTGAACACGTCCCCGTGCGCCTTCTCGATCTCATCGAACAGCACCACGCTGTAGGGTCTGCGCCGAACAGCCTCCGTGAGCTGCCCACCCTCTTCGTAACCAACGTAGCCCGGCGGCGCTCCGATCAGTCTCGAAACCGCGTGCCGCTCCATGTACTCCGACATGTCCAGGCGGATCATGGCGTGCTCGTCGTCGAACAGGAACTCTGCCAGCGCACGGGCGGTCTCCGTCTTCCCTACGCCCGTGGGTCCAAGAAAGATGAAGCTTCCGACGGGACGATCCGGGTCCTGCAAGCCCGCCCGACTCCGGCGCACGGCGTTGGCGACCGCCGTAATCGCCTCGCTCTGGTTGACCACGCGCTCATGCAAATGATCCTCCAGGTGCGTGAGGCGATCCTGCTCGGCCTCCAGCATCCGCGAGACCGGTATCCCGGTCCACGACGCGACCACTTCCGCGATGTCCTCCGGCCCCACCACCTCCTTGAGAAAGCTGCCCTCCTCCTGCATCGTGGTGAGTTCCGCTTCGGCCGTAGCCAGTTCCCCCTTCAGACGAGGTACATCGCCGTAAGAGATCTCGGCCGCGCGCTGCAGGTCGCCGGCACGCGTGGCTTGCTCGGCCGACACGGAGGCTTCTTCCAGTTGCTTCTTGATATCCCGTACCTTTTCAATAGCCTCCTTTTCGAGGATCCACCGCGCCTTGACGCCGGCCAACTGTTCACGGATCTCGGCCAGTTCAATCTCCAGGTCCTGCAGGCGTTCCACACTGCGCGTATCCTGTTCCTCGCGCAGAGCCTCCCGCTCGATCTCGAGCTGCGTGGCCCGCCGCTCCAGTACGTCGATTTCCTCGGGCATCGAGTCGATCTCTATGCGCAGTCGAGACGCGGCTTCGTCCATCAGGTCGATCGCCTTGTCCGGGAGGAACCGTTCCCCGATGTATCGATCCGACAGCCTCGCGGCAGCAACCAGAGCGGGGTCGGTGATCCGAACTCCGTGGTGCACTTCGTACTTATCCTTCAGCCCCCGAAGGATTCCAATCGTCTCGGCAAGGGCCGGCTCCCCCACGAGAACCGGCTGGAACCGGCGCTCCAGGGCCGCGTCCTTCTCGATGTGCTTCCGGTACTCGTCAAGCGTCGTCGCTCCAATCATTCGGAGCTCACCACGCGCCAGCTGGGGTTTCAGCATATTCCCCGCGTCCACGGCTCCCTCCGCGGCCCCTGCGCCCACGATCGTGTGGAGCTCATCGAGGAAGAGGATGTACTTCCCTTTCGCCTCAGTGATCTCCTTCAAAACGGATTTCAGACGCTCTTCGAATTCGCCACGGTACTTGGCCCCGGCCAGCATGGCGGCGACGTCCAGTTCGATCAGCCGCTTGTCTCGCAGACTCTCCGGCACATCCCCCGCAACGATCCGCTGCGCCAACCCTTCCGCGATCGCCGTCTTTCCAACGCCTGGCTCTCCGATCAGCACGGGATTGTTCTTCTTCCTGCGCGACAGAACCTGCATGACCCTGCGGATCTCCGTGTCGCGGCCGATCACGGGATCCAATTCCCCGGCCCGGGCACGATCCGTGAGATCCACGCCGAAGCGTTCGAGCGCCTGGTACTTGCCCTCCGCCTCCTGGTCGGTCACCCGGTGCGGTCCGCGAATCGTTGACAGCGCTTCGCGCAGTGCTGCCTGCGTCGCCCCTGCCTCTCCCAGGATCTCCCGTGTGCTGCTGGCCCGCTTGCCTGCCAGCGCGATCAGGAGGTGTTCGGTTGAGACGTACAGATCGTCCATCCCACGAGCCTCGGCGTCCGCTTCGTCAAGAACGCGGCTGAGTTCTCGGCTCGCCACCGGAGCCGCATCCGTCTGCCTAGGCAAACGCTCGAGGCGATCGTTTACGGCGGTGTAGATACGAGCCGGCTCCACCCCGACTTTGCGGAGGACGGGATCGACGATGCCATCTTCCTCATCGAGCAGGGCCGAGACAAGGTGAAGGTCCTCCACGGCAGGGTTTCCGTCTCGCCGTGCCCTCTCGGCCGCTCCCTGCAAGGCACTCCCCGCTCGTACCGTCAGTCTATCCGCTGGTATCATTTATGTCCGCTCCATGCCCGGTTGTCGTGTCGTCCGTCCGGACGCACCCCGGACAATGGCTACGCCGGTCCGTCAGTCTGAGTCCGTTTCGACATCGATGGTCCGTCCCTCGGCGTCCACCCGTCGCGGAAGCACGATTCGGAGCACCCCCGCAACGAGACGCGCCCGAATCCCTTCCCCGTCCACATCGGCCGGGAGTCTCACGACCCGGCGGAAGCTGCCGTACGAGCGCTCGCTCCGCCTGACTCGCGCCCCCTCGGGATACTCGGGTCGGCGGCGACGGCCTCTCACAGTCAACTCGTCACCGAGCGCCGACACCTGGAGGTCGTCGCTGTCGACCCCGGGGAGATCCATCCACACGATGTAGCTGTCGTCTGTAGCCGCCATTTCCATGCGCGGGTAGCGGACGTACGCCGTGGGCGAGAGCCCCCTGAAGCCATCTACCAGGTCCTCGACCAGCTCCTGCAGGTCGCCGAACGGAGAAGACCAGCCCTGAGACGTCTCCTTTCCGTCGTCCACATCGGCCTCCTGCGCGCTCTCCTCCTCGACTCTCGGCTCATCATTGGCGTCCATGATCCAAAACCCTCCCTGGATGCGGTATCCTTACACTCTCGCAAGCATGGGTGGCAAGACACGTGCCCCACGAGAACCCGCTTTCGGGGAACGCAACCGCCACAGCGGCGCTAACATTCGCCGCTCCGGCGCGCCCCTGCCTATCCGGCAGGCGTCAACGAAGGCGCGGACCATATAGAAGAGCGTTCGTGAACATCACGAAGTTCCCAGGCCACATGAGACGAAACAGTGGATCATCAGCAAAGAGAATGACTTTGCCCCTTCCGACTCTCGCGAGACTCAGCCATGTGGAGGAAGCGATCTCAGCCAGCTTCGCGTCGCTCACAAAGCCACTCACTGCCTCGAGGGGTTCAGCGAAAGAAGCAATCGTTACATGCTCCGTGGCGGGCTCGAACACCAGGTCGTTCAAGTGCAGCGCGAACACCTCCCCGGCCTCGTTTCCGAGCCCTGCGCCCCACGCCAGGGGATGGGCCCGATCCAGAGTGAGGGGCAGGATGATCCCGGTGACCGCATCATCCCACGCATCCGAACGGCGCTCCTGGATCGTGCGCAGCCCCAGGCGTCTCGTCTCTTCGTCCGAGACCTCCGTATCGTCCCCGGACCGCGGCTCGATCTCCGTGAGATTCTTCGATGCCCAACGAGCGGAGGAGCCCAGCGCTATCAGCGTCCCTCCCCCGCGCAACCATTCCTTCAGACCCTCTTCCTCCGTCGACAGGGCATCGGCCGCGTTTCCAGCTGGCAACACGAGCACGTCGTACTCGTTCAAGCCGGGGCGGCTGATCGATCCCACCTCCAGGGCATCGAACGGAATGCCGGAGATCACCTCGAGCAGATACCACACGGCGCCCACGCTGGTCGGCGACAGACCCGACCCCGACAGGACTCCGACTCGCGGTGCCACCAGAGTGATGGAGGACCCCGTTCCAAGGTCATGACCCGAGGCTGTGGTTCCAGTCGAGACAGCATGTGTGAGGCCGGCGAGTCCCGCCACGCGCAGGGCCTGCCCTGCTCCCTCGTCGCCCGGCACGAAAAGCGTTCCGGCGGGCCAGGATCTTCCGTCCTGTTCGAACGCTTCTCGGAGAGCGAACGCGCGACCCCCTTCCACCAGGTAACGGACCAGGGGCCCCGATGCCTCGAATGACGGCAGCACCAGCCACCCGTAGGCCTCGCGGGAGGATTCGACCGCCTCAGGCTCCCTGAGTACGGGCACATCCACGAACACCCCATCAGCCGTCGAGGTCGTCGAGTGGGCCTCGACCCCGTACGCGTACGGGAGTGACCAGGCCGTGATGTCGTACGTACCGTCGACCCCATCGCCGAGGAAGATCTCGGGTTGAAGAAGCGTGGCCGCAAGTCGCCCGCGCGCCTGACGGGACGGGACCCGGAATGTCCCCACGGGAAACTCGACTCGATCGGCATGGCCCGTGTGAGGTTGCGCCGCGGACCTGAACGGACGCGTGGCCCGTTCGACGCGGACACCCTGCACTTGAAGGAACGCAACCAGCGATCGAACTACTGACGGGTCGGGACCGGGGATGAGAAGGACGTCCGGTTGATCAGTTCCCTGGCTTCGGTGGAATCCGGCGAATTCGGTGAGCAACTGCGTCTTCCGGGCCGCAGTCGCCCGAAGTGTGGCCAGGCCCGCCACACGGTGGTGTGTCGCCCGATCCCGCAACGTGAGCTCCCTTCCGTCCGGACGACGCACGGCAAGGCCCGCCCCGCGGCTTCCAGCCTGCTCGTACGTCATCCCGATCGCCCCGACCAGACTGGGCCAGCTGTCGCCAAACCCGGGATAGAACATGTCGAATGTCTCGCCGGTGTAGTACAACCACCGTCTCCGATCGAACTCGGCGGCGTTGGCTCGGCCGAAGTACTCCGCCCAACGCAGCGTGTAGTCGGGATAGATCGGGTTCAGGGGCTCTGCCGCCGGGAAGAAGAAGTAGCTGCTGCCGTAGCCCATTTCGTGGAAGTCCACGTGCACCTGTGGGTTCCACCGCTGCCACTGAAGAAGGCGAGCGCGCGTCTCACCTTGAGTCGCCCAGGTCCAGTCCCGGTTCAGATCAAACAGGTAGTGATTGTAGCGCCCTCCCGGCCACGGTGGATGGTGCTCGAGGCTGGCGGGCTCCGGGTTCGGTTCGGCGCCCCGAGATCCCCGATACCACTGCACGTAGCGATCCCTGCCGTCCGGATTCGCCATAGGATCGATGATCACGACGACGGAATCCAGGATTCCGGCAGTTCCCTCACCGTCACTTGCCAGATCCCAGGCCGTCCACAGAGCGGCCTCCGTTGATGCGCTCTCGTCACCGTGCACTCCGTACGTGAACCAGGCGACGGCTGGACTTGCACCAGCTATCCTGGAGGCCTCCGCAGCCGGGAGATCCGGATTCACCAGTCTGGCGTTGGCGGCGAGTATCCTGTCCATCTGGCCCTGACTGCGCACGGACGCGACCACCAGCAGCAACAGGGGTCGCCCTTCGGCCGTCGTACCGTAACGGATCAGTCTCACGCGGTCCGAGGCCGCGTCCAGGGCCTCAGCATATCGCACGACCTGGGCCGCATCGGTGAACCTCTCCCCGAGGGCATGCCCCAACACGTCCTCGGGCGAGGGGGCGGTCTGGGCTCCAGCTCTGGCGGCGGTAACGAGCAGCAGAACCAGCGAGAGTCGAAGGCCAGGGTGCATCGGAATAGATCCTCTCTTCGTGGCGATCGGGGCCCGCAACAACGCGGGTTCGGACCGGGGTCCGGCTCGCGGGCCGAACCTTCGCCGAACCTAGCGATGGTCTCGGGAGGTATCAATCGACAAAGAGCCGTGTATCCGTAGATCTGGCCTCAGGAGGACAGACGTTGGAGATTGAAAGTATGATGACCGTCAATCGAACGAAGACCCTGGGTGGCGTGTTGCTCCTGATGATACTGGCGTCTGGATGCGTGGAGCGCGCGCCGGAGGAGGTCGCCGGCCCCGTCACCGATGACGTCTACGTCGACGTGATGACCCAATTGCTACTCGTCGACGTGAATCCGCCGAAGGGCGCCTCGGCAGAGGAGCGTGAGGCCAGGGAGGACTCGGTCAGGGCGAAGGTCCTTGCCGACCATGGGGTTACCTCGGGGGACGTACTGCGTTACGCGGATGCGCTGGGCAGTGAAGCCGGGCGAATGGAAACGCTGTGGCAGAGGATCACGCAGCAGTTCGACTCGACTCGCATCGCGAACCTCGCGAGAGAGACGGAAGTCCTGTCAGAGCCCGAGGGCAAGCTCGGTGATGACGCCAGAGTGGCACAACAGGAATCGACGGACGCCGATTCTGACCCGGTAGTCACAAGCGCCGTTGCCGACGAGAGGGGTGCACGCGCGGTGACGGATTCAGGCGCGGCGACCCCGCGCACCCGGCGGCCGGCGAAGCGGACGTCCCCCGGACGACGGATCGTCGCGGACTCGACAGAGCAGAGGCGCTGAAGGGCCGACCGAAACATGCCTCAGCGCCAACATTGGCAGGCATTCCCCGGTCTTGGTTGAGGTGCCGGTCCGTGGTAGCTTGGCCCGGTAGCAGACCAACCAGCCACACGTTCAGAGAGCCAACCGTACACCCCCGTTGGGCGGCATGCCCGACGATCGCTTGAAAGGCAGCGCGACCCTTGACCCGGGAGTCGAGCCTGGCAGAAGGTCACGAACGATCGACCGGAGACCGAATCCCGGTGACGTGGATCCGCAGCATCGGTCGAGTGGGGCTGACGGTCACCCGTCACCTCGGGCGCGCGGGCGTCCTGTGGGGCGCGACCATGCTGGCACTGCTCCACCCGCGCGACCACATCCGGGAGACGTTCCGGCAGGCGAAGGAGATCGGAGTAGACAGTCTGCCTCTCGTGCTCTTCGTCGCATCGCTGAGCGGTTCCATCCTGGCTCAGCAGGCTGGATATCAGCTCACGGAACTCCCGATGTGGATCGTTGGAAACACGGTGGCGGCGGGTATGCTCACCGAGCTCGGCCCCCTGCTCTCCGCGATCATCATGGCGGGCAGCGTGGGGGCCGGCATCGGAGCCGAGCTCGGAACGATGAAGGTGACGGATCAGTTGGACGCCATGCGTACCCTGGGTCGCGATCCGGTCGAGGAGCTCGTCGCTCCCAGGGTGGTCGCAGGGGCGATCATGATGCTCCCGATCGTGATCCTCGCTAATATCGTGGGCATATGGAGCGGGTGGATCACGGCGCTCGCGATGCTCGACATGACGACACACGAATACGTGTATGGCGTTCAGTCCTATTACCACTCCGCCGCCCTGATTTTCTCCCTCCTCAAGGGCGTGATCTTTGGAATCACGATCACGTTCGTAGGCTGCTACGTGGGCATGCAGGCAGAGGGCGGCGCTGCCGGTGTCGGCCGCACGGTCCGGAACACGGTGGTCGCCATCATCGTGGCGGTGATGGTGCTCGATGTTGTTCTCGCACCGCTCTACAAGGCTGTCGGATGATCGAGATTCAAGGCCTGAGGAAGAACCTCAACGGTAAGTGGGTGTTGAACGGAGTAGACCTGGATATCCACGAGGGAATGAGCCTGGTGATTATGGGTCCCTCCGGTACCGGCAAGAGCGTCCTGCTGAAGCACATTGTGGGGTTGTTCGACCCGGACGAGGGGGAGGTGCTCGTCGAAGGGATGTCCGTGCCGAGAGCGAACGGCAAGCAGATCCGGGAGATTCGCTCCCGGATCAGCTACGTGTTCCAAAACTCGGCTCTGTTCGATTCCCTTACGGCCGGGCAGAACATCCAGCTCGGGCTCCCACCCGAAGCCTGCCGCGGCCAGGACGCGCACCGTTGCCCGCGCGTGCGCGAGGCCGTCGAGCACGTGAATCTGGAAGCGGACGTGCTCACGCTGCTGCCCTCCGAGCTGTCCGGCGGAATGCAGAAGCGGGTCGCGATTGCACGGGCAATCGTCGGCCGCCAGAAGTACATTCTGTATGACGAGCCCACGACGGGACTTGACCCGGTCAACGCGAACGTGATCAACCGGCTGATCGCCAGGCTTCAGGGCGAGATCGGCGCCACGAGCGTCATCGTGACTCACGACGTAGAGTCGGCCTTCTACCTGGGGGACAGCATCGTTCTCCTGGCAGACGGGAAGGTCCAGGTGCAGGGTACCCCGACCGAGCTCCGCGAATCGTCGGACCCCGTCGTGCAGGACTTCCTCCACCCGAAACTCAGATCATAGGTAACGTTCGATGCGTGACCCAGGCTTGAGAGACCAATACAGGACGGAGCTTCAAGTCGGACTGCTCCTCATCATCAGTTTCTTCGCGTTGATCATGGGTATCGCGTGGATCTCGGGCAGTCAGCCGGGCGGAGAACGGCTCTCGATAACCGCGATCGCTCCGGAGGCGGCATCCGTAACGGAAGGCACCCGCATCACCCTGCTCGGAGTCGACGTGGGAGAGGTCAGGCGGGTCGTCCTCCGGCAGGACCACGTCGCGATGGAGCTCGTCGTCTCGTTCGAGGGCCGGCTGCCCAGCGACACACGCGGCGAGGTGAAAGCGTCGGGTTTCCTTGGCGCCAACGTTGTCGCGCTCCTGCCCGGCACCTCGAGCGAGCTTCTCTCATCGGGTGACACGATCGCGGCAGCACCCGCCCCCGGTCTGAACGAACTGGCGGGACAGCTTGGAGATCGGGCAGGGCTGGTTCTCGAGCAGGCCCGGAAGCTCCTCTCAGACAGCATGATCGGCGATATGCACTCGGCAGTGGCCTCGCTCGCATCTGGTTTGGAAGACATTGAGATTCTGCTCGAACGCGAAGCCGCCGCGCTGGAAGAGATGATCGGTGCTCTGAGCGAGACATCGAAGGAGCTGGCCGAGGCCGCCTCAGGACCGGAAGTCGATCGTACGCTGGCCAACATCGACACTCTGACCACGCGCCTGGCAGCTGCCAGCGTCGACCTGGGCTCGAGCGGCGAATCTCTGGCATCGATCCTCTCCAAGATCGACGAAGGAGAGGGCACGCTGGCGAGGATGGTCAACGACGGCGAGCTCTACGAAAGGCTGACAGCAGCGACCGAGAACATCCAGGCAGCCTCCGAAGAGATTGCGCTCCTGACGCGCGATGTCAGGGAACAGCCCGACAAGTATCTTGGGAACCTGAAATTCTCGGTCTTCTGATGGGGCAAAGTCCCGCGGCGAGCGGCCCGTGGGATCCGGTCAGAACACGGCCCGGAAGAGCTGGATCGCGCCGTACCCCGCCAGAATCACCACGACGGCAATCATGGTGCGACGGCTGAGCAGCGGCCAGCGTCTCGCGGACGTCTCCGTCACCTGGTAACTGCCGGTCCGCTGCACTCCGTCCCGGCTGATCTCGAACAGCCAGGCCAGGATCAGAGCGATCGGAAAGCCGACGGCGAGACCCAGCAGGATCCATCCCTCCCACGTGATGTACTCACCAGCCACGTCGACGATTCCGATGAGCGCCAGCGCGACCGCTATGTATACGGCTCCAACGTTGTAAACCTTCCGCCGCTTGAGCTCCTCCCAGAACGACAGTCCGCCCCCCAACCCACGCGCTTGAGTGATGGCACCGGTCGTGGTGTGCGTGCCCATCACGGGCGATGGCATGAGGCCGGGGGTGCTGACCGTGGTGTAACCGCTGGTAAGCATGCCCGCCCCTGCTTGTACCGCTTCGGCGTAGTGGCTCGCCTCGGTGTACCGATCGGCGGGAAGCCGGGCTAGCGCCTTGAGCACCGCCAGGTCCAGCGTCTCCGGAACGGTCTCCCGCAGGAGACTCAGCGATGTCGGCGATTCCGATTGCCGACGCGCCATGGTGATCTGGGGGGATCGCCCCGCAAGCGGCGCCTCCCCGGCCAGCATCTCGTACGTGACACACGCGAGTGAGTAGATATCGCTCCTGCCATCCAGCTCCGCCTCGCCACGCGCCTGCTCCGGGCTCATGTAGGCTGGTGTACCAACGGCCATGCCGGTTTCTGTGAGCCGCTCGCCTCCGCCCAGCGTAATGGCACGTGCAATCCCGAAATCTGTGATCAGGGCATGTCTGCTGGTAAGCAACACGTTCTCGGGCTTGATGTCTCGGTGGATGACTCCCAGCGCGTGCGCGAAGTCGAGGGCATCGGCGACTTCCGCCGTGATCCGAACCGCTTCCTCCACCGGCAGATACTTCTCGCGCTTCAAGCGATCTCGAAGGGTCTCGCCAGTGATGCACGGTGTAACGTGGTACAGGAGCCCCTCCGCGTCGCCCGAGTCGTAGAGCGGGAGGATGTGAGGGTGCACGAGACCCGCCGCGATCTCGATCTCCCGCAAGAACCGCTGGGCGCCGACGGAAGCGGCGAGCTCCGGCAGCAGTACCTTCACGGCAACCGTACGGTCATGCTTGATGTCCCGCGCCTTGAACACCATCGACATGCCGCCACGACCCAGCGTCTCCTGGATCTCGTAACGACCCTCGACAGCACGAGAAAGTCGGTCAGCCAGCTTCGGCATGCTCACATCCCGGTGGGGTGGTCGACGAACCGGCAATCCACTCCGTAGCGATCCGACAGAAGCTCCCCCAGCGCCCGCACACCCGCCGTCTCCGTAGCGTAGTGACCAGCATAGATCACGTTGACACCGAGCTCGGTCGCATCGTGGAACGAGTGGTGACTCCCCTCTCCCGTGACGAAGGTATCGAGTCCCTCTGCATGCGCCTGTTCGATCAACGACGCGGCGGACCCCGTGGCGATCCCTACCCGCCGAACGTGTGCCGGCCCCCCGGCAACCACCCTCGGAGTGTCGCCACAGACCTCCTCCACCTTCCCCACGAATTCCCGCAGCGACACATCCGTCACCGCCCACACGCCAGCGCCGACGAGATCTCTCCACACTCCGAAGGTCCCCTCGACCGTGAGATCGAGCTGCCCGGCAAGGAGGACGTTGTTACCTACCTCAGGATGGATGTCAAGAGGAATGTGGGCACTGTACAGGGCCATGTCCCCTTCGAGCAGGGCCTTCAAGCGCCTGTACGAGCGGCCGGTGACCGGAAGTGGATCACCCCAGAAGAGGCCGTGATGGACGATCAGCAGCTGGGCCCCGTCCTGTACCGCCTCGTCGATCGTGGCCTGGCATGCGTCGGTGGCGACGCGCACCGACTCGATTGGCGACCGGCAGTAGACCTGGAGGCCGTTCCACGCACCCTGGTAATCCGGCGTACAGCGCACATCGAGGTAGTCGTCGAGAAACTCCACCAACTCCTGCAGGTCTGCCACGTGTCACTCCTTCCCACCGGGTCTCTGACCGATTGGTGAAGGACCCTGGCTGGCCGGCTGCCCGGGGTTCTTCAGTAACCTGCCATGTCAGTACGCCCGCGCCCTGACGACCTCGTACACCGATGGCTCTCCGCACAAGCACCGCACCGGGGCACTCGGCGACCGGAATTCCTCGTCCGGAATGACCCGGATCGTGGACCTGGTGTCGTCCTTGACTTGCTGCTCGCACTCGCCTTCCCCGCACCAGCCCGTGAACGCAAAGCCGCCATCGGTCTCCATAAGCCTCTGGAACTCGGAATAGTCTTCGAGCCCCCTCACTGTGGCAGACTCACGACGCGCCAGGGCTGCCGCAAGCGTCTCATCCTGGATCGCATCGAGCATGTCCCGCAGCACCCGGCCCACACCCTCCATCGGAAGAGGAAGCTTGCGGTCGGCTCCCTCGGGCGTGACACGACGGACCGCCATCACGCTTTCCGCCTGCACGTCGCGCGGCCCGACCTCGAGGCGCAGCGGGACGCCCCGTCGCTCCCAATCGTAGTACTTCACTCCTGGATTCATGCCCTCCCGCGCATCGACGTGGACACGCACGCCTGCTTTCTCGAGCTCGATCCGAACGCGCTCACCGGCCTCGAAGACCTGCTCTCGCTGCTCGTCATCTCTCCAGATCGGCACCACAACGACCTCGTATGGCGCGAGCTTCGGAGGCAGGATCAGGCCAGCGTCATCACCGTGCGCCATGATGAGCGCGCCGATCAGCCTCGTCGACACACCCCACGAAGTGCTCCACACGAACTCGTGCTCGCCGTCCTCTGTCTGATACCGGACGTCAAACGCGCGCGCGAAGTTCTGACCCAGGTTATGGCTCGTTCCCGCCTGCAGACCCTTGTTGTCCTTCATCAGGGCCTCGCAAGCGTAGGTGCGCAGGGCACCGGCGAACCGCTCGGAGTCGGTCTTCAGTCCCGTGATCACCGGCATGGCCATCCAATCTTCCATGAAGGTGCGATAGACTCCAAGCATCCTCCGGGTTTCTTCCTCGGCCTCCTCCTCATTGGCGTGTGCCGTGTGCCCCTCTTGCCACAGGAACTCGGTGGTACGCAGGAACGGGCGCGTCCGCATTTCCCACCGGACCACGTTTGCCCACTGGTTGAGCAGTACCGGTAGATCCCGATACGATTGAATCCAGTCGCTCAGGATGGGCCAGATGATGGCTTCCGAGGTCGGCCGCACTACGAGCGGCTCCTCGAGCTCGACCCCTCCCGCATGGGTTACAATCGCCGTTTCCGGCGCAAACCCCTCGAAGTGCTGTGCTTCCCGGTCCAGCGCGGACTTGGGCAGGAACAGCGGGAAGTACGCGTTCTGATGGCCGGTGGCTTTGAACATCCCGTCCAGCGCACCCTGCATAAGCTCCCATATCCGATAACCGTAGGGGCGGATGACCATGCAGCCCCGCACCGGCGACTGGCTGGCCAACTCGGCCTGCTGCACGATTTCGTTGTACCAGGCGGAAAAGTCCTGGCTCTGCGGCGTCAGCCCCCTACCCTTCGCCATGCTCTGTGTCATCCTCCGCCAGGGCCTTAACCCGGGCAGCTTCAGTTCTTCAATCGAGCGTCAGGACAGATCGGCCAGCAACTCGTCCAGGCCGACACTCCGCTCCTCTCCCGTCTCCATCGTTCGAACCAGGCACTCGCCTCGCTCTACCTCATCGGGGCCCACCACGATCACCCTGGCCGCACCGGCCTGGTGCGCCACCTTGAACTGTCGGGCCACTCCACGGCTTCGGTAGTCAAAGGCAACCCGGCGACCGCGCCTCCGAAGGGCATGGACGATCCGCAGCGCTTCGGGTAACTGCTCCTCGGAAACGTGGACCACGAAATCGTCCAGCGCCACGGCAAGATCCGGAATGAGATCCCTGTCGCGCAGAAGCTCGGCGAGCACCACGTCTCCCATACCGAATCCCAATGCCGGCAACGCAGGCCCTCCGACCGCTTCGAGGAGGTCATCGTATCGGCCACCACCGCAAATCGCCCGGAATCGCCCGCGGCGATCCCATAGCTCGAACACAAGCCCCGTATAGTAAGCCAGGCCACGCACCAGGCGCACGTCGAATCTAGCAAAACCGCCGAGCCCCGTTGCCTCCAGCTGGGTCTGAAAGCGGCGCAGCCGTTCCAGGCTCTCAACGACCTCACTCGATCCGCCGAACCGTTGCGCCAACCCCTCCAGATCCACGTCCGCCAGCGCGAGCACCTCGGTCGCCACATCTCGCGCCACACCCGACTCGGCCAGGCGATCAAGCACCCACTCGCTCGACTCTCGATCGACTTTATCGAGAGCCGCGAACGCTCCGGGAAGCCCGGTCTCCGGAACGCCGAGTTCCACGAGAATCCCCGATATCAGGCGCCGATCCGAATAGCGCACCTCGAAGTCCTCTTCGCCCAGTCCGAACTCCCGCAGGACATCGATCGCTGCGGCAACTACCTCCACATCCGAAGCCACCGACGTCTCGCCGACGATATCGAGATTCAACTGAAAATGCTCGCGAAGCCGTCCCTTTTGAGGCCGTTCATGGCGGAACAGCTGTGGCACTGAGAACCACTTGATCGGCTTCGCCAACCCCGCTGCCCGGGCTGCCACCATGCGGGCGAACGTGGGCGTCATTTCCGGCCGCATCGCGACTTCGCGCCCACCCTGGTCAGTGAACGCGTACAGCTGGCCCACGATCTCCTCACCCGACTTGCGGGTGTAGAGCTCGAGGGATTCGAGAGGGGGGCCGTCGTACTCGACGAATCCGTAGCGTCTCGCCACTTCCCGCCACGTGCGGATAATGTGCGACCGCAGGGCCATATCGGCCGGATAGAAGTCCCGGAACCCGGGCAGACTGGACATGTTCATAAGAGGCTAATGTATGCGGCGCCTCAGGAGGGTGGCAACAGAAAGCGCCGGCCTTATGACGGGCACTCTCTCACTTGTATGGGTCCGTCCAGGGATCACTCACTGGGGCGCGCAGAACCGGTCGTAGGCGCTCTTCAGCTCGTCGGCGATCTCGAAGGCATCCCGGCCCTCGATCTGATGCCGCTCCAACATGAACACGTGCTCGCCGTTGCTGAACAGGGCGATCGACGGACTCGACGGGCGGAAGCCTCGAACGTGCTCACGGGCCCGCTCGGTTGCGTCCACGTCCTGACCCGCAAATACCGTGACGATACGGTCCGGTTGAACCGAGTGCCCCGTAGCAATGGCCACAGCAGGCCGGGCGTTCGCCGCTGCACAGCCACAAATCGAGTTGATGACGAGCAGCGTCGTGCCCTCGCTGTCGGCGAGAGCGCGATCCACTTCGTCCGGCGTGCTCAACTCCTCCGCACCAATACGAACGAGTTCCTCCCGCATCGGCCGCACGGTCTCCGGATCATACTGCATATGCTCACTCCTCTTCGGTCGAACCCAGGATAAGTGCTCTGGCATCGCCCACGGTGTGGGCGGACCCGGTGACGACTACCGTTCCGGCACCAGCGAGTTCCCTCGCCCGCTCGAGAGCCCGCGCGAACTCGGGCTCGATCTCCACGTTCCGCCCCCCAGTTGCCTCGAGAGCCTCTTCGGGCCTCCAGCGTCTTTCCGGCGGCGACGATGGTGCGACCGTGAACACGCTGGCCCGGGCCGACGAGAGTAGGGGTCCCAGCATCTCCGGCCACGGTTTGTCCCCGAGGATCGCGACGAGCAATACCAACGGTTCAGGGAGGGCCGCAGTTTCGAGAAGCTCCGCCAGGTTTGTGGCAGCCGCCACGTTATGCGCGATGTCGAGCACCCAGGTGCCCCCGTCCGCCGACAAGACTTCGAACCGTCCGGGCCAGCGGACCGCCGCCAGCCCCTGTGCAACGTGCTCATTGGTCACCCCGGAGTCGAACCACTCGAGCGCCCGGATGGCGAGCGAGGCGTTCCTCGCTTGGTGGCCGCCCACGAGCGGGGTCTGGCTCCTGAGCCCGCTGATGCTGCCAGTCGATCGATATGTGAAGGTTGTGCCCGTCCGGTCGACGACTACATCCTCGACCGAGAAGTCATCCCCCAGCGTATCGACGGGCGCCCCGAGGTGCTCGGCCCTCGCCGCCACTACGTGCTTCGGCCCTTCGGAGAGGGGGCCCGACACCAGTGGCACTCCGTGCTTCAGGATGCCAGCCTTCTCGGCTGCGATCTCCTCCAGTGTGTCCCCGAGATATTCGGAGTGATCGAGGTCCACCGACGTGATCACCGTCACGCGGGGGGTCACCACATTCGTGGCGTCGAGCCGACCACCGAGCCCCACCTCCGCGACGATGGTCCGGCACCCGGCCCGCCGAAAAGCCTCGAATGCAAGCACGGTAGTCGACTCGAAGAACGTCGCGTCCTCCCTCTCGGCCAGGGGAAGTACGTCCCTCGCGCATTCCTCCAGCAGCACCAGGTCGGTCAGTGCACCACCGATACGGATTCTCTCGGCGAACACTCGTAGATGCGGGGAAGTATACAGGCCTGTGAACCGTCCGCTTGCGCGGAGTATCGACTCGGCGTGCGCGGCCGTCGACCCCTTGCCGTTCGTGCCGCCGATATGGATAAAGTCCAGCTCCCGGTGCGGATCGCCGAGCGAATGAAGCATCGACCGCGTCCTGTCGAGACCCCAGAGGATACGGTGCGCCGGCCGGCGCTCTAGCAGGCGTGTCAGGGCAGAGGACAATGGACTTGCCGCGGCAGGGCGCTCCGCCGATGGGAGAGCCGGCAGCGTCAACTCATGTGATGCAGGAGGAGCGCGACGGTCTCACGCATCTCTCCGCGAGGCACGATCCGATCCACCATGCCATGCTCCTCAAGGAATTCAGACCGCTGAAATCCATCCGGGAGAACCTGGCGGATGGTCTCCTTGATCACCCGGGGTCCGGCGAACCCGATCAGGGCACCCGGCTCCGCCAGGTTCACATCGCCGAGCATCGCGAAACTGGCCGTCACTCCGCCCGTTGTGGGGTGCGTCAGTATGCTGATGTACGGAAGGCCCGCCCGGGCGAGGCGCTGCAGGGCCGCGGACGTCTTGGCCAGCTGCATCAGCGAGAAGATCCCCTCCTGCATGCGGGCACCACCCGAGGCAGACACGATCAGCACGGGACAGGCACGGTCTACAGCTTGCTCGACCATGCGGGCAATCTTCTCGCCAACCACCGAGCCCATCGAACCGCCGATGAAACCGAAGTCCATTACTCCCGCGCACACCTCGCGTCCTTCGATCCGGCCGACTCCGGTAAGCACGGCATCGTACCCTCCGACCTTTCTCTCCGCCTGAATGACGCGGACGGGATAAGGCTTGGAATCCACAAATCCCAGCGGGTCCGCCGATCGCATATTCGGATCGAATTCCTCGACCAGGCCTTCATCGAACAGCAGGTCCACGTACTCGGGGGCCGAAATCCGGAAGTGGTGGCCACACTCCGGGCAGACCCTCCGATTCTCAGCAAGACGCCTCGTGTACAGAATCTCCCCGCAGCCGTCGCATTTCTCCCATACGTCGGCGGCGAGCTCTCGCTTCTGAGCAACGAGCTTCTGCTTCTCTTTGCGGAACCAGGCCATTCTTCCTCGCTCTGACGGTGAGTTGCGCGAGCCGGAATATAACGGGATATGCGCGTACCGCGAACCCCTGCGGGAAGCGGTGCGGGAGGATGCTCAGTTCTCGTAGGCGACCCGGCACACGAGGCCTACGCCGACGAAAGTGGTGAGGAGGAACGAACCACCATAGCTGATGAAGGGTAGCGGCAGACCGGTTACCGGCATCAGGCCCACCGTCATCCCGATGTTGATGAAGAGATGACCGAACCAGACTGCGAAGAAACAGAACGCGATCATACTCCCGAAGCCCTGGGAGGACTCGGCCGCTGCCACCCTTAGCACACGCCGCAGGAACCACGCGAGCAGGGCGAGGAACGCCAGGACCCCAATCAGCCCCAGCTCTTCACCCACGACCGAGAATATGAAGTCCGTATGCTGTTCGGGAAGGAAGGCCAGCCTCTTCTGCGGCCCGTTCCCGAAGCCCTGTCCAGTCACTCCGCCCGACCCGATGGCCACCTTCGATTGGATCAGGTGCCAGCCCGCCCCCCGCGGATCGATGTCCGGATCAAGGAACACGAGCAGTCTGCGCTGCTGGTAGGGGGCCAACCGGTTCCATAGCGGTGTCGCGAGCGCACCGGTGGCGAGGTTCGCGATAGCCACCGCAACCGCCTCTGCCATGAACGGGCGGCGCAGGTACAGGGCCACGATTACCACTACGAACCACACCCCCCACACGGCGGCCGAGAAGCCGAGGATCAGGCTGACACCCGGGCTGACCAGCAGGAATATCGTGAACAGGGGAATCCCGGCCCAGAACAGCGCGCTGACCAGGATGATGACGAAAACCAGTGCACTCCCCAGGTCGGGCTGCGCCATCACGAGGAGAAACGGAACGACGACAACCAGAACAGGTTGCCAGAGATCGAACAGCCGCGTTTGGGGCTCCTTTCTCGAGCCGAGCAGGCGTGCCAACAGCAGGATCGTCGCCAGCTTCGCGAGCTCTGCCGGCTGGAACGAGAATCCGGCGAGCCGCAGCCAGCTCCGTGTGTTGGGGCCGGTGCCGAACACGAGCACAGCTATCAGGAGTACGATCGAGACAGCGTATATCCACGGAGTCGCCCATTCGAGCCAACGCATGGGAATCCGCGTCACAACAGCGAACGCGACGATCGAGACGCACAGCCACACCAGCTGGCGACGCCAAGCCCCCGTGACCGCGGAGGGAAGGTCGACCTGGCCAGCGGACCAGATCATCCCGACTCCAAGACACGCGAGGAGCAAGGCTCCTCCGAGGAGAACGGGATCGCCCAGCCCGCCAAGCAGCGCCGCGCGGTCTTTCTTCACTGCCCGACGCCTCCGTTCGCGGGAGGAACACCCTCCAGCGAGACGTGCGGCACAGCTTCGACCTGACGATCGGGCGGGACGCCTTCATTCCTCAGATATCGTGAAACCACCTGTGAGGCGAACGGGACAGCGCGAGATGTCTGATTGTCGGGGTGCCCGCTCTCCACGATCGCGACGATCACGATCCGCGGGTCATGAGCCGGAGCGAATCCGACGAACCAGGAGTGCGGTTCCCCATGCGGGTTCTGGGAGGTACCGGTCTTCCCCGCCAGGGTCCACTCGGGCAGGCGGTGCCAGTATGCGGTCCCGCCAGGCTCGTTGACGACTCTCGTCATGGCAGACACCAGTTCCATTCTCCGGGGCTCGGGAAGACCTGTCGTCCACTCCTCTCGCACACGCTCCAGGACCGCGGACTGCAGCAGGTGGGGGACCACTGGTGAGCGGCCTGTCGCCAGGGCTGAATAGAACTGTGCTAACCGAATCAGAGTCTGTTCGGTCTCTCCCTGCCCGATCGACAGATTCAGGACTACGGATTCCGTCCACCCCCGTCGTCCGAACGTCCGATCGTACCAAGCCCGAGAGGGGGGGAACCGGCTCGAGATCTCACCAGGTAGATCGATGCCCGTCGCCTGGTTGAATCCGAGCCCGTCCACGCCGGCCAGAAACGCGTCCAGCCCCAGGCGAAGCCCCAGCTGATAGAAGAAAACGTTGCAGCTCTGCTTGATCGCACCTGACAGGTCGAGCGGGCCGTGCCCCTCGGGCTTCCAGCAACGGAATGCTCTCCGCCCGAACTGGAGCGCTCCCCTGCAGGAGCTCGGCATGTAGGAATCGATCTCGACGGTGCCCTCCCGCATCGCGAGCGTTGCCAGAACCAGCTTCCATGTCGAGCCTGGCGGGTACAGCGCCGAGACCACCCTGTTCAGGATGGGCTGCGCCGGATCGTCCCTGATTCCGGCCCAGTCCGATGCGGATATCCCTCCAATGAACAGGTTGGGTTCAAAACTCGGACGGCTGTACAGCAGCAACACCTCTCCCGTACGCGGATCCAGGGCCACAGCTCCCCCCCGATACCCCTCCGGAAAGATGGAATCGGCGAATTGCTGGAGGTCCAGGTCCAGGGTGAGAGTGATGTCACTTCCCGCCTGCGCTGATCGAGCCCGGTCGGACGGAAACTCGCGCACGATTGAACCCCGGGCATTGACCTCCACATATCGCGTACCGGCGGAACCCGCCAGCACGTGCTCGTAACGGCGCTCGATTCCCTGCTTCCCGACGATCCGACCAGCTTCGTACTCCACGAACTCGTCACTGTCGAGCTCGGGCCGGCTGATCTCTCCCACATACCCGATCACGTGGGCGGTGACGGATCCTGCCGGGTATCGACGCCTCGGATGCGTCTCGATAACCACCAGCCGGAATTCGGGCCGGCGCTCCTCGACCGCGGCCACCCGCTCGAACGTGAGATCGTCCCTCACCAGCACCGGCAACTGGGGCTGTCGGCGCCGGCGCTCGAGAATGGCCGCGATATCTTCGGGCTTTAGACCGAGATAGGGCGCCAGTCGGTCAAGCGTCGCCCGCGCAGAGTCGGGAGGCGCCGGCAAGAGCGACAGAGAGTAGCCGGGAATGCTCTCTGCCAGCAGCTCGCCATGCCGATCGTAGATGGCTCCGCGAGCTGCAGGAATGGGAATCGGCCGGAGCCGATTGTTGCGCGACTGGAGCTCATAGGCGCCGCCGCCCTGGACCTGAAGACGGAAGAACGCGCCGGCTAGCACGACCATCACGACGATGAGAAGAACGCCCGCCGCGCGGGCGCGACGAATCCGACTGAGCCGGGTGGCCTCCCCGTCCGTCATGCGGCCATCACAGGCGTCGGACAGCCGCTACGAGGGACTCCGCCGTACCGCATACCAGAGCCGTACCCGCGGCGCTGATCGGAGCCACGACGAGAGCAGCCAGCAGGCCAGGACCGCCCGGCATGGCGAGCATGAGAACCAGCTCTGCGATCCACGTTCCGGCGAACACGGAGATGGGGACGAAGTAGCGTGCGTCGGCAAATAGAAGGTCTCTGGATCGTGCAGCCAGATACCCCACGATCGTGAGCACGAGTGAGATCGTCCCCAAACCCTCGAGACCCATCGCGGCCTCTAGCACGCCGAGGGTGAATCCCAGAAACGCCGCGTAGCCGGCGCGGATGCGGAGCGCCGCCAGCAGAAGACCTCCGATCAGGAGATTCGGCATCGCCGGCCAGCGAACGAAGAATCCGTACAGCGTAAAGTGGAGCAGGATGAGCACGACCACCAGAATCGTGTCCGGGCTCACTCCGCGCCTAACGCCCGCCACCGGAGCCCTCCTTCTGCGCTCCCTCGGCTGACACGGCCGAGTCGGTTGTATCCGCAGGAATGTCAGATTCCTCGGTCGCCGAACGTTGCCACGCGGTCGCCGCCCGCACGGTGCCCGGTCGGACTGCGGGCTCAACGAGGTAACTGTGGGACCAGCCGGACCGGGATGCAGACTCCTCGATCACAGTGCCGACACGGATGCCGGCTGGAAAGACGCCGCCGAGGCCGGCCGTCTCCAGCAAGGCCCCTTCAGCCATCCTCGCCTGATAAGGAACCCCCTCCACGAGCATGAGAGACTCGCCATCCGGACCCGTGAACGACCGGACGATCCCCGTCGCATCCCCTACCGCGGACCGCACGCTCGCACGGAAGTCCGGGTGGGTCCAGAATTCTCCAAGTCCGATGCCTCCCGAGGTCGACCGAAGCACGCCGACCAGACCGGAGGGGACGCTCACTCCCGTCGGGGTCTCGATCTCCCGGAGTACGGGACTGCGGAGCAGGAAGGTGTGGGAATCGCCGACGGCCGGCCGGCCTGGAATGAGATCTGCGACGACGAAACTGCCGGTCCACCGACCCGAAAGGCCGAGCTGCTGTCGGAGATCACGATTCTCACGCTCGAGGTCCGTCGCTATCTGCAACCTCACGTAGAGGGAGTCGCGCTCGGCCTCCAGCAGGACCGTCCGGCGGGCCAGGGCGGCGCGCCTCTCGTACTCGGCATCCGCAGCCAGAAACGGTGCCAGAACGGTACCGCGAAGGGGTCGGGTGAGACCAAGGATCTGCGAAGAATCCAGGCCCGTGAGGGACCAGGAAGAGATCAGAAGAACCGTGACGATGACGAGGTCACGCCGCTGGTTCTCGGGCCGGCCGACGTCGAAGTGCCGCAACGCCTCCTCAGGTGGTAAGCACGCTCCGATAGCGCGGGATGTCGTCCAGTACGCGGCCGGTTCCCCTGACCACACACGTCAGAGGCTCCTCGTCCACGTGGATGGGCAGCCCCGTTTCCTCTCTCAGGAGCATGTCCAGCCCTCGGATGAGTGATCCACCGCCCGTCATCACAATACCTCGATCGACGATGTCGGCGGCGAGTTCCGGCGGTGTGATCTCGAGAGCCCTGCGGACTGCCCCGACGATCTGCTGGATCGGCTCCAGTATGCACTCGCGGACCTCGGCAGAGTTGACCCGCACTGTCTTCGGAATTCCGGAGACGAGGTCCCTTCCCTTCACACCCATGTCCCGCTCTTCCTCGGTCGGGTAAGCGGAGCCGATCTGAATCTTGATCGCCTCGGCCGTCGGCTCTCCGATGAGGAGGTTGTAGTTCTTGCGCAGGAACGACACGATTGCTTCGTCCAGCTCGTCTCCGCCTACCCGTATAGACGTCTCGGCTACGAGGCCCGACAGCGCGATCACCGCGATCTCCGTGGTTCCGCCTCCCACGTCGATCACCATGTTTCCGGTCGGGGTCTCTACAGGCAGGCCAACACCGATCGCGGCCGCCATGGGCTCCGAAACCATGTACACCTCCTTGGCGCCTGCTGCGTGAGCGCTCGACCGCACCGCCCGGCGCTCCAGCTCAGTAATCCCGGAAGGAACACCGACTACGACCCTCGGACGCACCTTGAACACCCGGTCGGCGCTTACGGTCTTGAGAAAGTAGCGGAGCATGATCTCGGTGACGTCCACATCCGCGATCACTCCGTCCTTCAACGGGCGAACCGCCTCAACTCCCTGCGGAGTGCGACCCAGCATGCGCTTGGCCTCGAGCCCGATGCCCATGATCCGACCCGTGCTTTTCTCTACGGCCACGACGGAAGGCTCATTCAGCACGATCCCTTCGCCCGCGACGTACACCAGCGTATTCGCAGTACCGAGATCTACCCCCACGTCGTTGATCGGGAGGAAGCTACCCCTGAGAAGACGTTTCCACATCGCCTGTTCCGTTCAGGATCAACTGGAGAATCGGACCCGTACGAGCACATTTCAGCAGCCTGACCTGCAAGGGTCGGGCCACGGGTTGGGGAATGTAGACTCCGTGTTTACGCGACGAAAGGCGGGGCCCCGCCCGAGGGCTATAGAACCTCCGACACATCGACGCTGTCGATGCCAAAGGCCTCTCCGACCGCAGCGTACGTCAGCTTTCCGTCGACCGCGTTCAAACCGAGGGCCAGGTCTGGATCGGCCTGGCAGGAGCCAACCCAGCCCTTGCTTGCCAGGGCCAGCATGTACGGCGACGTCGCGTTGGTGAGTGCCAGCGTCGACGTGCGCGGTACGGCCCCGGGCATGTTGGCGACGCAGTAGTGGATCACTCCCTCAACCACGAAGATCGGATCGTCGTGCGTCGTCGGACGCACGGTCTCGACGCAACCACCCTGGTCGACCGCCACGTCGACGATGACTGAACCGTCCTTCATGAGCTTGAGGTCGTCGCGAAGAACCAGGCTCGGAGCCTTGGCGCCAGGAAGGAGGACGGCGCCCACCAGAAGATCCGCCTTCGAGAGTTGATCCACGATATTGCGCCGGTTCGAGAACAGAGTGTCGACGTTGGCCGGCATGACATCCGACAGGTAACGCAGTCGATTGAGATCCAGGTCGAGAATCGTGACGTGCGCCCCGATGCCGGCCGCGATCCATGCCGCGTTCGTCCCCACGACCCCACCGCCCAGGATCACGACTTCCGCGGGGAGCACGCCCGGCACGCCTCCGAGCAACACGCCGCAGCCACCCTGGTTCTTCTCCAGGTATTTTGCGCCTTCCTGGACGGCCATGCGCCCGGCCACCTCTGACATCGGGGTAAGAAGTGGCAGCTCGCCTGTGGGCAGCTGAACGGTTTCGTAAGCAATCGCCACGCACTTCTTTTCGAGAATGGTCCGAGTCAGCTTCTCATCGGCAGCGAAATGAAAATATGTGAACAAGACCTGGTCCTGTCGGATGCGGTCGAACTCCGAAGCGATCGGCTCCTTGACCTTCACGATCATGTCGGCCCGGGACCATAGATCGTCCACGTCAGCAACGATCTCCGCTCCCACCGCCTCGTACGCCGCGTCGTCGAAACCGCTGCCGACGCCGCCATCCTTCTCTACGAGCACCTGGTGCCCCTGCGCAGTCAGCGCTTCGACTCCACCGGGAACCACCGCGATGCGGTTCTCGTTCGACTTGATCTCCTTCGGAACCCCCACAATCATGGTGCAGCTCCTTGTTCAGTTCTCTCGAAGACGCACCGGGAAACGTCGTCCGGAACGCCGAAACGGCGCCGCTCGAGGCGCCGGAAAGAGCGGTTCGACCCTTCAGAGAGGATTATGCGGGCCAGAGTTCCAACACCGCTACCCCTTCCGGATCATACAGCATCGCGGCCTCCGCCACCTGCGCCGACCCGATGCCGTCAATCAGGGCCGCGAGGGCATCCAGGTTCCGGTACGGCTCTCCGTACAAAGCGGTCGACGCAAGCCGGTGCATGCGGGCGGCGGGCGACTCGAGTGAGAGGAGAATCTGGCCCTTGATTTGCTCCCGAACCTCCTCCAGTTCGCCAGCACTCAGACCCTCCTCACTGAGGCGCTTCATCTCCGCCAGCAATGCGTCCCGCGCTTCACCTGCGGTCTCCGGACGGGTGCCCAGATACGCTCCCACGTGCCCGCCGCAAGCATAGAACGACTGGAACGAAAACACGGAGTAGGCCAGCCCCATTTCCTCACGGATCCTCTGGAATAACCGGGAGCTCATTCCGCCGCCCAGGGCTTGACCGACCACTACGGCCGCGTGGCGCAGCGGATTGGAGTGATCGAGGCCCTGGCAACCGGCAATCAGGTGCACCTGCCTGCCACCCGGGCGGCGTACCACGCGCGAACCCGAGGCGATGCCAGCGAGCGCCGGCACGTTTGCCACATCCTGACCGTTCCTTGCGTCCGGCCACAGGCGCCGGATCTGATCCAGAAGGGCCTCATGTTCCACCTGTCCGGCCACGGCGACCACCATGTTGCCAGGTCGATACGCCTCGTCGTGCAATCGGCGCAGTGTCCGGGCGTCGATCGACTCGACCGTGTCCCTCGTTCCCAGGATGGGCGCGCCGTACGGGTGGCCATCGTACATGAACTCGGAGTGTAGCTCAAACGCGAGCTCGTCGGGAGTCTCCTCCACGCGTGCGATCTCTTCCAGCACTACTTCCCGCTCCAGCTCGAGGTCATCCTCTCGAAGCGCCGGATAGAACGCGAGGTCGGAGAGAACGTCGAGGCCAGTCGACAGGTGATCGCCAGGGACCCGAACCTGAAACGCCGTGTGCTCGTGCGTCGTATACGCGTCCAGCGATCCACCTGTACATTCCACCGCCGCCGCGATCTCGCGCGCCGACCTGCGCGCCGTGCCCTTGAATACCATGTGCTCCAGGAGATGCGCCATCCCGCGGTACTCGGGCCGCTCGTGCGCTGTGCCACGCCGCACCCAGATCCCCGCCGCCACACTTCGGACGGAGTCCATCTTCTCGGAGAGAACCACGGTCCCACAAGAAAGAACGGAGCGCCGGACCTCGCGGTCCAGACGCTCCGTAACCTCTTCCCCCTCGACTCCTGAAACAGCCGCGGGTCGATCCGTCAGCACGCGTCCCGCCTCCGCCTGACTCACGACGCTGATCGGATGTCCGGTCGGTCGGTGACGGTGACCAGGATCAGCTCCCGGACATCGCCGCGCGGCGAGAGAGCTTCAGGCGGCCTCGCTCATCGATCGCGAGCAGCTTGACCTGAACCACGTCACCCGGCTGGACGACGTCTTCAGTGTTCTCCGTGCGTCCTTCCTCGAGCTCGGAGATGTGGCATAGCCCTTCTGTGCCCGGGATGATCTCGACGAAGGCCCCGAAAGTCGTCGTGTTCTTCACCACGCCCTCGTAGATCCGCCCGACTTCGGGCTCCTCGACGATGGCCTCGATCATCTCCCTGGCCCTCTCTGCGGCTTCGCCGGACACCGAGGAGACGGTAACGACACCTGAATCCTCGATGTTGATCTGGGCGCCGGTCTGCTCCTGGATGCTCCGAATGGTCTTGCCTTTCGGACCGATCACCTCCCCGATCTTCTCGGGGTTGATCTGAATCGTCATGATCCGCGGAGCGTACTGAGACATCTCCGAGCGCGGAGCACCGAGCGTCTGTTGCATGACATCGAGGATATGCAACCGCCCTTTTCGGGCCCGCTCCAGTGCCTCACGCATCGTGTCCACGCTCAGCCCGTCCGTCTTGATGTCCATCTGGATCGCCGTGATGCCCTTCGACGTCCCCGCGACCTTGAAGTCCATGTCGCCGAGAGCGTCTTCGATCCCCAGGATGTCCGTCAGAATGGCGACCGAGTCGCCTTCCTTGACCAGACCCATGGCCACTCCGGCGCACGGGGTGCGCAGCGGAACACCGGCATCCATCAGCGACAACGACCCGCCACATACGGTGGCCATCGAGCTCGAGCCGTTCGACTCCAGGATGTCGGAGACGACGCGGATCGTGTACGGGAAGTCGTCGTACGCAGGAAGCAGCGGTTGCAACGCCCGCTCGGCCAGCATTCCGTGTCCGATCTCGCGCCTGCCCGGTCCGCGGAACGGACGGACCTCGCCAACGGAAAACGACGGGAAGTTATAGTGGAGCATGAACGACTTCGACGTCTCCTCGCGGACGTCGATGGAGTCGATGCGCTGCTCGTCCCGGATGGTGCCGAGCGTCGTCACACAGAGGGCCTGCGTCTGACCCCGGGTAAACAGGGCGGAGCCGTGGGTCCGAGGAAGGATCCCCACGTCGGACGAGATCGTCCGAATGTCATCCAGCCCGCGACCGTCGATGCGCTCGCCGCGTTCGAGGATCTGCCGCCGCATCGTCTCCTTCTCGAGGCTCTTCATGACGGTCGAGACCTCGTCCAGGTGCTCGGCGAAGCTCTCGTCCTCCTGCAGCTCAGCGGTCACCGACTCGCGCAGGGCTGACAGAGCCTGGTTCCGCTCTTCCTTGTTCGGAAGCGCCAGCGCCTCCTCGACCTTGCTCGCGGCCCGCTGCCGTACGGCGTCCTCCAGCTCTGCAGCGACACTCTTGGGCGGGTACTCGAACTTCTGCGGCGGCCCACCGATCATCTCCACGAGCTCGTGCTGAATCGCGATCAGCTCCCGCAAGGACTCGTGCGCCACCTCGAGAGCGGCGATCAGATCATCCTCGCTGATCTCCACCGAGGCTCCCTCGACCATGACGATCGAGCTGTCCGTGCCGGTGACCACGATGTCCATGTCGGAATACTCGAGCTGCTCGAACGTGGGATTGATCACCCACTCACCGGACACCCGACCCACTCGGACGCTCGCTACCGGTCCACCCCACGGAATCGGGGAGATCGTAAGGGCCGCCGAGGCACCGAGCATGCCCAGTACGTCGGCATCGTTCTCCTGGTCGGCAGAAATGATGAAGCAGGCGACCTGCGTCTCGTTCTGATAATCGTCGGGGAACAGGGGCCGCAGTGGACGATCGATCTGCCGGGCCGAGACGATCTCCTTGTCGCTCGGCCGCCCCTCGCGCTTGATGAATCCGCCCGGGAACTTCCCGGCCGCGTAGGTCTTCGAGCGGTACTCGACGGTCAGGGGAAAAAATGGCATGCGGGACTGCTTCCGCTCCGCCATCGCCGTGACCAGTACGACAGTGTCTCCGTACTGTACGAGCACCGCACCGTCTGCCTGCCGCGCCATGCGACCCGTCTCCAGAACCAGCTTCCTGCCCGCGAATTCCTTCTCAATCCTGTGTGCCATCTCTTCCTTCTTCTCTTTCCGCTCTTCTCAAGCTTGCCTTCATTTCGGCATCCCGGCCGCGAATCTCCCGCGTTCTAGTAGCGGGCGCGGGCGGGACAGCAAAAACGGCAGCTCGCGGGCGCGCTGCGCCGACGAACCGCCGCTTACCGCAGGCCTGCATTGCCTCTAGCGACGCAGGCCGAGTTCCTTGATGACCGTCCTGTACTTCTCGTACTCGTTCTTCTTCAGGTAGTTGAGCAGCCGCCGCCGTCGGCCCACCATCCTCAACAAGCCTTGGCGGCTGTGGTGGTCCTTTCGGTGCTCGCGAAAATGCTCCGTCAGGTGCTCAATCCTCGCCGTCAGCTGTGCGACCTGCACGGCGGGCGAACCCACGTCACCCTCGTGTGAGCCGAACTTCTCAGCAATGGCTTTCTTTTCTTCTGTGCCCAGCGTCATCGGTGACAGATCCTTCAAGTTCGTGTTTTCAACCAATATCCAGCAGGAAAAAATAGCCTGCACTCACCAGAATGTAAAGCTAACCCAGGCACAGCACAGCTCAGCCGTCTTCCGACGCCAACTCCGCTGAGCGAGCAAAATACCGGCGCGCCATCTCCCGATCTCTCTTCATCTGCTCGATGAGCTTACCGGCAGTCCCGAAGGGGCGCACGTCCCGGAGTCGCTTGAGGAAGTCGACGCGCACCCGCTCGCCGTAGATGTCCTGGTCGAAGTCCAGGATGTACAGCTCGATCGACGGTGGCGAACCGGCAAACGTCGGCCTCGGGCCGAGGTGTAGAAGACCCGAGCGAATCTCCGTTCGCAGCGAAGCACGAACAGCATAGATGCCTTGCTTGGGAAGCAACTTTCCCCCTTCCGGCGCCTTGATGTTCGCAGTCGGAAATCCGAGATCCCTCCCGCGGCCCAGGCCGGTCACGACGGGCCCCCGAAACGAGTACGGCCGGCCCAGTTCCCTCGCGGCCTTCTCCACTTCACCAGCAGCCACGCTTCGCCTGATCCCCGTCGACGACACGGGCGCCCCGTCTACTCCCACCGCCGGGACGACATCCACCGCGAATCCGTATGTCCGCCCCAGACGCCGGAGAAGGTCGATGTCTCCTTCCCTCCCGTGCCCGAACCCGTGGTCATAGCCTATGACGAGCTCGGCCACGCGGAATCGCCTGCAGAGAACGTGGTCCACGAATTCCTCGGGACCGTACTGTGAGAGCGTCCGAGTGAACGGCAGAAAGGCGACATAGTCCAGCCCCGACTGCGACAGGATTTCCTTCTTCTCGTCCGGCGTCGTGAGCATTCCCGGCGCCTCGTCGGGCCGCACGACGGTCAGCGGGTGCCGATCGAATGTGACGAGTACGGAGTCCAGGCCGCGCTTGTCCGCACGCCTGGTGATCTCCCGAAGCACAGCCATGTGGCCGCGATGGACTCCGTCAAAGCTTCCGACGGTGACCACGGTGCCGTCGACATCCGGAGGGAGCCCACTCTCCTTGGGTCCCGCTGACTCAGTCATGGAACACCTTCTCGGGCCTGAGCTCGTCAGCGGTCCGGCGCCCCACAGCAACCAGACGATCCCCGGATACCATGGCCACTGGAGACTCCAGGTCGGAGGATCCTCGAGCGTCCGCTATCGCTCGTCCATGCTCCACGGCTTCCACCTCGGAGGGATCCAGGTTCCGGACGGGAAGCCAGGACAGGGCTCGTACGGCCGACAAGCCGGCTCCAGGAGGCAGTGCCCCACCTTCAACGTCAGCAAGCTGCGCGGCATCGCGCACGGAGAACGGGCCAATGGATGTCCTCCGAAGCGACCGCAGGTGAGCGTGACAGCCAAGCTGGTGCCCGAGATCCCTGGCGAGGGCCCGCACGTACGTTCCCGTGGACACTTCCACCTCGAACTCAATCTCGGGCAGCTCGATCCCCGTAGCGGTGATGCGGTGGATCCAAACGGTCCGCGGTGCGAGGCTCACGGATTCACCTGCCCTGGCGGAATCGTACGCCCGACGTCCGCCGACCTTCTTCGCAGAGTACGCCGGCGGCACTTGCGCTTGCTCACCGCTGAGCCGATCGAGCGCCCGCTCTACGTCCTCTCTCGCGAGCGTCTTCCACCCGTCCGACATCGTCGTCGCCTTCCCTGTCAGATCATCGGTATCCGTGCCGACACCGAGCTCGGCGACAGCGGAATAGGTCTTGGACAGGGAGTGAAAGTACTCGACCAGCCGCGTGGCTCGTCCGACGCACAGGATGAGAAGGCCGGTGGCGAACGGATCCAGCGTGCCGGTATGGCCAATCCTCCGGACTCCCAGAGCCCTGCGAACCGCCTGCACTACATCGTGCGACGTAGGTCCCGCAGGCTTGTCCACGAGGAGGACCGACGGAAGGTCAATTCTCTTCGTCATCGTGCTCGCGCTGACCCAGGGCCTCCTCGAGCAGATCCTCGATTCGCTGCACGTGCTCGAGCGAGCGGTCAGCGTGAAACCGAAAGTCCGGTATGCGTCGAATATGAAGGTCGCGGCCGAGGCGCCTGCGGATGAACCCCTCCGCGCTCTCGAGACCCGCGATCGCATCCTCCAGCGGCACATCGTTCGTGAGCGTCCGTACATACACATCCGCGTACGACAGATCCTGCGTCACGTCCACGCGCGTTACGGTCACCGCCGCAACCCTCGGATCTTTGATCTCCGTATGCAGCAGGCGCGCCAACTCCTCTCGGAGAAGCTGGTTCAGACGGACGGTTCTTCGGTTAGGCGACATAACAGCTCGCTGATTGGGATCCCTGCCCTTCACCGACTGGCGCGAGGATTAGAAGATCTCCGACTCGGTCTCGAGGATATACACCCTCGGGTCAGAAGCGATCAGTGCGTCGGCCCGGTCGAGGATGGTCCGAGCGAGGGTTGCGTCCGATGACACGAACGCAATGCTGACCTCGGCCCTCTGCGGATCCTCCTGGAAACTGGTCTCCGCGGCAGAGACCTTCAACCGGGCTCGGGCACGGTCCCGCATGCCGTGCACGATTCGGCGCTTGTCCTTGAGCGACCGACAGTCAGGAATCCGGAGAACCCACCGGGCCCGGCCGTACACGGCAGTCAACGCGTAACCATGCGGCCTCAGGAAGCCTGGCCGCTCTCGGCCAGCGTACGCGCGATTTGCTCCACCCGGAAGCACTCGATGACGTCACCCACCTTGATGTCGTTGAAGCCCTCGATCGCAATTCCGCACTCGTAGCCGTCACGCACTTCCCGGACGTCGTCCTTGAAGCGCCGCAGGCTGCCGATGCTTCCTTCGTACACCTGCACGTAGTCCCTGAGCAGCCGGACCTGGACGTTTCTTTGAATCGTGCCTGAGGTGACGTAGCAACCCGCCACGGTTCCCGCCTTCGGGACCTTGAACGTCTCCCTCACCTCGGCGCTGCCCACCAGGACCTCCCGCTCCTCCGGCCGCAGCAACCCTTCGAGAGCCAGCTTGACGTCTTCAACCGCCTCGTAGATCACCCTGTACAGTCTGATCTCCACGCCCTCACGCTCCGCGACGTCCCGCGCCTTCGCATCGGGGCGGACGTGGAAGCCGATGACCGTTGCCTGGGTCGTGGAGGCGAGCAGGATGTCCGACTCGTTGATCGCGCCGACCCCCCGGTGCAGGACATCTACGGCCACTTCGGATGTACCGAGGCGCTCCAGCGAGTCCGCCAATGCCTGTAGCGATCCGTCCGTATCACCCTTGATGACTATGTTGAGGGTGCCCTGACCCTGCTCCTGAACGGCGGCGAAGACATCCTCCAGGCGAGTCCCCTTCTGCCTCCGCCGAATGTCCTTCTCGCGCTCGAGCTGCTGCCGGCGCCCGACGATCTCGCGAACCCGGGACGCTTCCATTTCGACGAGGCGGTCTCCCGCCTGGGGAACTCCCTCGAGACCCAGGATTCGAACCGGTATCGATGGCCCGGCCTTGTCGACCGTGTTGCCGCGCTCGTCGAGTAACGCGCGAACACGACCGCCCTGCAGACCGCAGATGAAGTTGTCTCCAACGTTGAGCTCGCCGCTTTGCACCAGGACCGTCGCCACCGGCCCCATCCCCTTGTCCAACTCCGCCTCGATGACCGTCCCGCGCGCTATGCCGGTCGGCACCGCATTCAGATCGAGAATTTCGGCCAGGAGAAGGACCTTCTCGAGCAGGTCGTCGACTCCGTGTCCGGTCTTGGCCGAAACCTCCGCGGAAAGGATGTCTCCCCCGAACTCCTCGAGGATGACTTCCTGTGACAGCAGGTCCTGCTTGACCTTGGCCACGTTGGCCGTCGGCAGGTCCACCTTGTTGATCGCGACGATGATCGGCACGCCCGCGTTCCGCGCGTGGCTGATCGCCTCGACCGTCTGGGGCATCACGGCATCGTCCGCGGCCACCACGAGGATCACGAGATCGGTCACCTCGGCCCCGCGAGCCCGCATGGCGGTGAAGGCCTCGTGGCCCGGCGTATCCAGGAAAGTCATCGCGTATTCGTCCTGGACCACGAGGTGATACGCGCCGATGTGCTGCGTGATGCCGCCAGCCTCCCCCGCAATGACGTTGGTCTCCCGGATGTGGTCCAGCAGGGACGTCTTGCCGTGGTCGACATGGCCCATGACCGTCACTACCGGCGCACGCGGCGCCAGCTCACCCTCATCCTCGGCTTCCTGCTGGAGCTCCACGAGATCCGACTCGTAAGCCTCTTCCCGTGCGGCTTCGAAACCGAACTCGTCGCAGATGAGCTCGATCTGATCGAAATCCAGCCGCTGGTTGATGGTAACCATCAGACCGAGGTTCTTGAATGCCGAGGTAATGATCTCCTGCGGCGTCACTTCAATGAGGTCGGCCAGCTCGGCGATCGTGAGGAACTCGTTGACCCGCACAAGGGTCTTCTCGGCTTCCGCCTCAGCTTCGCGAGCCTCGTGCTCCACTTCCTGCTGCGTCGGCGCGGTGTCACGTCGCCTGCGCCGCTGAGTACCACCGCCCATCGCGGCGAGCGTTTTCTTGACGCTTTCCTGCACGGCGTCCTGGTCCACCCGACGGCGCCGCTTCCGATCCCGTTTGCCACGCTTCCGACCGTCGGCCGTGTAGCCCTCGGCCTTGATCTGTACGCTGCCACCCGGTCCCGCCGATGCGGCAGGAGCAGCGGGGGCGGCTGAAGGTTTTGGCTTCGCGGACGACCTCTGTGTGGTTACGAGGCCTTTGCGGACCGGTTTGGGCTTGACGGTACGCTTGTGGGCGGCCGGCGCGGGCTCCTCGTCCTGCGGGACGTCAACCGCCGCCGCGCCCTCCACCGCATCCACTTCCTCGACAGCGCTCTCATCGGCCTCAGCGACCAATTCGGTTTCAACCTCACCCACCACCTCGACGGCCTGCGGCTCCCCGACTCCATCGAGATCCTCCATCACCACGCCCGCCGGCTCGCCGTCCTCCTCCGAGAGGGTGTCAGCCACGGACTCCGTCACTTCCGAGTCCGCCTCAGCCAACGCCGTGACGAAGTCTGCGACCTCTACCTCTGGGGACTCCTCGTCAGATTCGACCTGGTCGGTCTCTTCCGGCGCTTCGACCTCGGCCGCCACCGACTCGGGCTGCCGCCGACGGCGACGACGCCGCGTCCCCATCGCGCTGTCGGGCGCCGCGTGCGCACCCGTCCGCCGCTCTCGCTCGAGCCGGGCGTGAAGCCTCGCGATCTGATCCTCTGTCACGGTGGACATGTGACTGCGCACGCGCACGTCCATCTCGTGCAGCATGTGAATCAGCTGCTTGCTGTCTACTCCCAGGTCTCCGGCTACTTCATAGACGCGGAATGTCGGCAACGCCCGTCCTCCTTCGTGTACCTTCCGTCACTCTCTATCCGTCTTCTCGTCGCCGGACTACGCCGGTTCCGAGGATGCGTTCACCGTCCCACTGCCCTGCTGCACCACCGCGATCTTGAGCCCGAGGCCCCGGTCACGGATTCCGACAACAACCGTCTCACTCCTTCCTACTGCCCGTCCGAGAACGGCCCTCGTACCGCACGTAACCGTGCTCACGTTCGGGTCGCTCAGGAGTCCGGAGAGCCGCTTCCTGGCATTCTCCGTCGCATCGCCCGCCACCACGACGGCGCTCAACTCCCCCCGACGACCCGCCACTCGCACTGCGTCGGTGCCGACCACGGCGTGACCTGCCCGGCGCGCCAAACCGATGAGCTGCAACACTCTCCGGTCCGCACTCCCGCCGGCTCCCATCTGTCCCGGTTCGGGCACCGTCTCACTCCTTCGACTCGTCCGTCTCCTCTGTTGGCTCGACACCCGATTCCTGATCGGCTACCGCGGCACCGACCGGCTCGCCGTCCTCCGTAGATGCGGAGTCCTCAGACTCGGCGTCCTCATCCTGCGACTGCTGCGGCGCCGCGGAGGCGGCCTTGGCTGCCCCGGCGGGAGGTGCGTCCTCCAATGCCTCGTCCTCCACCGTCAGCTCATTGATTAACGCGAGAAGCAGAGCCGCGTCCTCGTCCCCGATACCGGGAACCTTGACGAAGTCCTCCCGATCCATATCCAGCACGTCGAAGAACGTGTTGATGCCTGCGGCCTGGAGAGCCGCCAGGACCGTCGGCTGGATGTCCTCGAGCTCCGACAGAGGAAAGTCGGAGACCTCATACTCATCATCGCCACCGAACAGGCTCGACTCCGCATTGCGGGACAGCCAGTCCCGACTCGAATACAGGTCGATCTGCCACCCGATCAGCTGTGCGGCCAGTCGCACATTCTGCCCGTTTCTCCCGATCGCCAGAGACAACTGCTCCTCATCGACGATGGCCGTCATGACGTGGCGCTCTGAATCCGAAATCACCTTGGAGACCTTGGCCGGGGCCAGTGCTCTTCTCGCGAAGATTTCGGGATCCGGGTGCCACGGCACGATGTCGATACGCTCGCCGGAGAGCTCCGACACCACGGCCTGAACGCGGGACCCCTTGAGGCCGACGCATGCTCCGACAGGGTCCACCGAGTCGTCCCGGGAAGACACCGCCACCTTCGTACGACCACCCGCCTCCCGGACGATTTCCTTGATCTCGACGATCCCCTGATAGACCTCGGGGATTTCGATCGCGAACAGTGCCTTCACGAACAGCGGATCAGCGCGAGAGAGAATCAGGCGCGGCCCGCGTGGTGTCTCTTCAAGCTTGGAGAGGACCGCCCGGATCGTCTCTCCCTGCCGGAAGCGCTCCCTGGGGTTTTGCTCTCGCCATGGGATCACGGCCTCCGCTTCACGAACACGATTCAGCATGACCACGATCTTGCCTCGCTCGATCGCCTGCACTTCGCCGGACACGAGGTCCCCGACCATGCCGCTGAACTCCTCGCGAATGCGGTCCCGCTCTCCCTCGCGAACGCGCTGAATGATCCTCTGCTTGGCTGCCATGACTGCGTTGCGGCCGAATTCGGAGAACTCCACCGGAATCTCCAGCAGATCTCCCACCTGGAATTCCGAATCATCCCAGCGGGCCTCCTCGACGGAGATCTCGCGCGCCGGATCTTCGACCTTCTCCACGACCTCCTTCAGGACGACGATCTTGATATCCCCCTCGGGGAGAATCTCGATCTCCGCCTCCACGGGCCCTCCGAATCGACGCGCCAGGGCGGCATGAATGCCGTCCCTGATCAGGTCATGCAACTCTGCATCTGACAGCGACTTATTAGCTGTCATCACACGAAAGGCTTCAACGACCGGAATCTGATCGCTCATGTGCCGTCTCAATCCTCCTGCGCCCTCAGGACTCATCCCCGAACTCGAAAACCAGCGTCGCCTTCGCGACCTCCGACAGAGCCACCTTCAGTCGCTCGCCGGCCACATCCAGCACCACCTCTTCAGCCCCAGGCTGCACTGCCTCCAGTCCTATGAGCCGCCCTACCACTTGCCGGCTCCCACCGGCGATGGCTCCGAATCCTCTGATCCGGACCTTCTCTCCCGCGAACCGCGCATAGTCTCGCGGTTTCGTCAGCGGCCGCTCGACGCCCGGCGACGACACCTCCAGGCCCCAGTCCTGTTCGCCAGAACCCCTCTGCTCGAGGAACTCGCGCACCGCACGACTGATCGCCTGGCAGTCGTCGACCGTCACGCTGGATCGACCGGGCCGACTGTCCGGTCGATCCACCCTCAGACGAAGCAGGGGGCGTCGTCGCCCCCCACCGCGTTCCACCGTGACCAGCTCAAAGCCGATGCCGGCCAGGAGCTCGTCCAAGCCTTGCTCAAGGCTCTGCTCCATATGGACAAGCCACCTTCCACCTGCACACGGGTTCGCGAGCGACCCGCAACAAAAAAGTGGGGCCGATAAGGGTTCCCCACTTCAAGAATCTAACTGGGCCGCCCGGTCGGCCAGCGCCGGACGACTATCTACGGCCGCAAACATAGCAACGCGACGCCGTTATCGCAAATCCCGGGAACCGTCCGCGGGCACAGGTGCCGACCCGGAGTCGCCGACTCGCCCGATGAATGCAGCCATGCGGCCCGCCCTCCCTCCCTGGCCCCGGTGCGAGTGCAATCGTACAGGCCCGCATCGGGTACACCAGGCGGAGCGTGACACGCTCGCGGCAGGCACGCCAGCGTGCGTGGCTCGGTTCGCTAACTCGGCCCGCAGGTCGAGAGTGCTCCGGTCTCCTCCATCGTATCCGAAGACGCCGAGAACAGCCGCACCGACCTCGTAACAGGCCCCGCAGATCGACGGGCCCAGGTGTACGAGCAGGTCGCCGGCCCCAACGCCGTACGCGGTGACGAACCTCTCGATTGCGCGCTCGAGAATCCCCGCTGACGCTCCGCGCCAGCCGGCGTGGAGGATGGCGATCCCATCCCCCCCGCGTCGCGCGACATACACCGGCACACAATCTGCCGTGGTAACGACCAGGAGAATGCCAGGCGCTACCGTCAGGAGACCGTCGGCCTCCCCACCAACGCGCACGCCCCCTGCCGACGACAGCCCCACCTCCAAGATCCGACTTCCGTGCACTTGTCTCGCCACCGCGATCGACTCCATGCCGAGCAAGCGAGCCAGTGCCACGTAGCGTCGGGTTACGTCTCCAGTTGTACCGCCTGTTACGAGCCCTAAGTCGAAGTTCGACTCAGCCCCGTCCCCATCGGCAACGCCCGTGATCCCCGCGACGATCCCCGAACCCAGTCGTTCCCATTCGTTGAACCGATGAACCGGGAATCCATCCGGCGACGAGCCGCGCCTGCCGTTCAGCGGTCCTCCTCCACCCGATCGATCCTACCACCGAGTGCACGCAGTCGCTCGTCGATACGCTCGTAGCCTCGTTCGATCTGCCCGATGTTGTAAATTCGGCTGACTCCGTCCGCTGCGAGCGCCGCGATCAAGAGCGCCATCCCGGCCCTGATATCGGGGCTTTCAACGGTGGTTCCACGCAGCCTCGAGGGGCCCACGACAACGGCCCTGTGCGGATCGCACAAGACGATCCTCCCGCCCATGGCGATCACCTTGTCGGCAAAGTACATCCGGGACTCGAACATCTTCTCGTGGATCAGGATCGTCCCCCGACACCGGGTTGCCACCACCAAAGCGATTGACATCAGGTCGGCCGGAAACGCCGGCCATGGACCATCGCCAAGCGATGGAACCTGGTCGCCTATGTCCGGCTGTACCTCCAACGACTGGTCCGATGGGACGTGCAGATGGCCGTCCCTGAGGTCGCAGTGTATTCCAAGGCGCTCGAAGCCGATCCGCAGGGGATCCATGTGGGCAGAGTCAACGTCCTCGATCACGACTTCCGAACCGGTGATCGCAGCCAGGCCGACGATGCTTCCGATCTCGATGTGGTCCGCTCCGATTCTGTGCCGGGTCCCCCCCAGCCGCTCGACCCCATGGATGGTCAGGTCATGTGTCCCGACGCCATGGATCACGGCACCCATCGACACCAGGAACGCGCACAGATCCTGCACGTGAGGCTCCGCCGCCGCGTTCCTGAGCCGGGTCGTACCCTCCGCCGTCACGGCGGCGAGGATGGCGTTCTCGGTACCCGTGACGGACGGCTCGTCCAGGAAGATGTCGGCGCCCCGAAGACGGCGGGCCCTCAGCTCGTACCGGTCCCCGACCTCCACCTCGGCACCCAGCTTCCCGAGCGCCAGGAAGTGAGTGTCGAGTCTGCGGCGCCCGATCACATCCCCACCCGGGGGAGGCAGGACCAGCGAGCCGAACCGTGCGAGCAGCGGACCGGCGAGGAGAATCGACGCCCGGATACGCCGTGACAAGTCGGGATCCAGATCCCCACCGTGCACACCTCGCGGGTCCACAACCACACGTCCGCCCCCCTGCCAGTCGACGGCAGCTCCCAGGCTCGTCAAGAGGTCGATCATCGTATGAACGTCCCTGATGTCAGGCACGTTCTCCAGAGTGACCAGCTCGTCCGCGAGGAGGGATCCGGCCAGAATCGGCAACGCCGCATTTTTGTTCCCGGCGGGCTTGAACCGGCCGCTGAGCTTGGCCGGCCCCTCGATCCGATAGTGCATTCGTCGCTCCTGCTATCCTTACCACATCAGGGCCCGATCGGCCTCGGCGCGCCAAGTTAGACCTCCGCCGTGCACCGCGGCAACGCAGGCTCGGGCCTTCTTGACAGGTTTTTGGACGGGCCTCTATGCTTTAGATGATCAGCTGGTGTGCCGGACCCGGCGACACAGCACATTCCGTGGGGAGCCGAGCAGATGACGCTCACCGAATACCTATCGGATGACCGGGTCGTAACGGACGTTCGCAACGACGCTGTCCGGGGCATCCTGCAGCAACTCATCGACCCTCTCATCCGTAGTGGATCGCTCGACAATCCCCAGGTCGTGATCGCAGCGCTTCTGGCCCGGGAGAAGGTCCTCAGCACTGGGATCGGCCACGGCATCGCGGTTCCACACGCGATCAGTGCGGCGATCCCCGAACCGCAGGTCCTCCTGGGGATCAGCCCGGACGGTGCCGACTACGGATCGATGGACGGTGAGCCGGTACGCGTGTTCTTCGTTCTCCTTTCGCCTCCCGATCGGGCGAGTCACCATACTCGGTTGCTGGCGCGGATCGCCCGGCTGTGCAGGGATTCCGCCTTCGTGGACGGGCTGGTCGCGTGCACGGAAGCGGGAGCAGCGGTGGAACACATAAACGAATATGAGAGAACCCACGCCTGAGATGCCAAGCGCATGGAAATGTTGATCGCTGTGATTGACGAACCGGACCACACCGAAGAAATTCTCGCGGGTTTCCTGGAGCTCGGGATAACGGGCGCCACTCTGATTGGATCCGAGGGCATGGGCCGAGTGCTCAGCCAGGACGGCCCCGTATTCGCGGGCCTTCAGAGCCTGATCTCCCACTCCAGGCCACGAAACCAGACGCTGTTCAGCGTGATCGAGGATCCTGCCAAAGTCGACCAGGCCATCGAGCTGATCGAGAGCGTGTGTGGCCGCTTCACCTCCCCATCAACCGGAATCGTCTTTACCGTGCCCGTGAACCGCGTGGTGGGCCTCGCGACGCGATGGGGGGGGGCTGGAGACTGATCGGTCCCTGACGAGACCGGCATGGCCCGCATCCTGCGGCTACTCCGTTCGGACAAGTTGTCCGGAAAGGAGTTTAGGCCCATCTTTCTCGGAGTGTCTCCCTCATGGAAACGGGAGGATAGGTGAGCTTCTACGAGATTCTGATCTTCATATCGTTGATCCTGTGGATCGCGCTGAGCCTCGTCGCGATCGTGAACATGCTCGTCCTGCTGCCGCGAGTTCTGGCCGCATTGCGTCAGTTCCAGGAATCGTACGAGGAGTTCCTGAAGAAAGCGTTCCCCATTCTGGATCAGTCGAGACAGCTGCTCGATCAGGTGGGAACCGTGGCATCCTCTCTGGCCGATGACGTGGAGCGGATCGACCGCACTGTCATTCGCGCTACGAGCTCGGTGGAGGGAATGGTAGAACTGGCCGAAGAGCGCGTATCCGAGATCAACGCACTGCTCGAGGTGGCCGTCGAGGAAGCGGAGGAAACGTTCTTCTCGACCGCCGCCATCTTGCGAGCCCTGCGTCTCGGCGGGCGGTCCAGGAAGCGCCGCAAACTATCCCGAGGGGAGCGCAGGCGTACGGGTTGAGCGGTCGAGCACTTATCGGAAGCGTCGTTCTAGCCGGAGCGCTGCTGCTCCTCGTCCCTGACTCCGCCTTCGCGTGGGGGCCAGCCACGCACACCCAGATCGGACTCGAGGTGCTGCGATCCCTCAATCTCTTCCCTCCCTCGATCGCGGCGGTGCTGGCCCGGCATCCGATCGAGTTTCTGTATGGCAGCCTGGCCGCGGACATCTCGATGGCGAAGAAGTACGCACCGGTCGGACGTCATTGCCATCACTGGCACGTCGCGCGGGAGATCTACCGGACGGCCGGGGATGACGGCCCGCTCAAATCGGCCATGACCGGCTACCTGTGCCACCTGGCCGCAGACGTGCTGGCTCACAACACGTTCGTTCCCCGGATGCTGACGTTAACTTCCTCGACACGTGCGCTCGGGCATTCCTATTGGGAACATCGCATGGACGTGGATGTCGGTGCCGAGTACGCCCAGCTCGCCCGCTGGATCGTCACACGCTTCGATCACTCCCGCACCGACGAGCTCTTCCACAGGGTGCTTTCGAGCACTCTCTTCAGCTTCTCGACCAATCGACGGATATTCCGAGGGATGATCCGAATCTCCGGAAATGAGAGCTGGCATTCGATTTTCGATACAGTCATCGACAACTCGCGCTGGGACCTGGATCCCACACAGGTCGTGCACTATCAGCGCTACGGCTTCGAGATGGTGGCCGATTTTCTGCTCCGCAACGAGTTGTCGCGCGCCGCGGCGGAAGACCCTATCGGCGACGCGAGCCTTGCGGAAGCAAAGAAGATCAGGCGGAGGGCGCTCCTGGCCGGAGGGTGGCAAAGCCCCGACGCGATCCGGTCCACGGCCGATCACCACTTCCCCCTGCCGACAGGGGTCACCCGGCTGTGGGAGGAACGGGGCGCTACGACTGGCACAGCGCTCGAAACGGTCGAGCGTGCGGTTAGCGACACCGGAGCCACTCCACCCTCCGAGCTGGACACGATCTTCGGCTGAGGCTCACGGCCGGAGCACCTTGAGCGTTTCATTCACTGCCCCTCCTCGAAGTCGTCGTGGATCAGCAGGGTCGCAGACCGGCGTGTGCGACCATCACTTTCCTGCGCACGCCGTCGTCGAACTCGATCTCGGCCCGAGTCAGCCTCCCCTCCCCCGAGACGGACAGGATCAGGCCATCGCCGAACCGCGGGTGCACCACCTTCGCACCGACCTCCAGTCTCAGATCCTCTTGGGAATCCGAGTAGTCGTACCGTAGAGTGCCCTTCCCTTCGGCCGGGGCCTGGCGCTTGGCGCCGCGATGCCAGTCGAACGACGTGGCGCCCGTCTCCGACCAACTCGCTCCACGGGATACCCCACGACTCGGACTTCCGAATCCCCCCTCCACGACCGGGGGCTTTCTCGAGGTGCCGTGTCTTCGGCCTCGGACGGTGACGCCCCACCGGCGAGTCCCTCCTCCCGGCGCGCGGTAGTCGACGGGACCCTCGGGCAGCTCGGCCAGGAACGACGATGGTGCCGAGCGCATTTCGCTGCCGTAGCGCCAGCGCCGGTCGGCGTGCGAAACGAACAACCTGTCTGCTGCCCGCGTCACGCCGACGTAGAACAGCCGCCGCTCCTCCTCCAGCTCCGCACGACTCTTCATGGCACGGGCTAGTGGAAACAGCCCGTCCTCCAGCCCGACGAGAAACACTATGGGAAACTCGAGCCCCTTGGCGTTGTGCAGGGTCATGAGAGTTACGCCGGGCTCGCCCTCGTCGTAATCGTCGATATCGGCGTGCAGCGCCGACGATTGCAGGTACAGATCGAGCTCGCTGGACTCCCCGGTGGCATCGTCGACTTCCGCCGGATCGAACGTGGCCGCGGCCGCCAGCAGTTCCGTGACGTTCGCGATTCGATCCGCCCCATCCTCCTCCGTCTCCAGTGCCGCGACCATTCCGAAACTCCGGATGCACTCCTGGATCACTTCCTCGGTCGTACCCTCACGAGAGAGCTCCGACAACGCGCTCACTCCAGCAGCGAAATCCTCCAGTGCCCTGCCGCCCGCCGGCGGCACGCCGGGGAGTCCTGTCCCGAGTTCCGCAGCCCCGAGCAGGCTGATCGACCGGTCGGCCGCAGCCGCACGGAGCCGGTCCAGCGTCACGCCGCCCACGCCACGCCGGGGCCAGGACACGGCGCGAGCAAACGCGGCTTCGTCCGCGGGATTCACGGCCAACTGCAAATAGGACAGAACGTCCTTGATCTCCCGCCGCTCGTAGAACCGGACGCCACCTACGATTCGATACGGTATGCGTGCACGCCGCAATGCGTCCTCGAACGGCCTCGACTGAGCGTTGGTCCGGTACAGAACGACGTGATCCTCCGGCCCCGTGCCTGGTCCCGCCCCCTCTATCTCTCCGACCACCCACATCGCCTCGGCGCGCTCGTCCGCCAGGCGAATGACTTGAACCGGATCTCCAGCCGGACGCGCGGTCCGCAGGGTCTTCTCCTTCCGGTCCCGGTTGTTCGAGATCACCGCGTTGGCAACCTCCAGGATGGAGAGACTGGACCGGTAGTTCTCCTCGAGCCGGACGACCTCGGCTCCCGGAAAATCACGCTCGAAGTCGAGGATGTTCCTGATGTCGGCGCCCCGCCACCCGTAAATCGACTGGTCGTCATCACCTACCACGCAGATGTTCCCGTGCTCCTGGGCGAGTCGCTTGACGATGCGGTACTGCGCGTGGTTCGTGTCCTGGTACTCGTCGACGAGCACGTGCCGGAAACGCGACGCATATCGATCCCCGACCTCGGGTACCCCCTCCAGGAGGCGCGCCACGTTGGCCAGAAGATCATCGAAATCATAGGCGTTCGATCGGGCGAGGATCCGCTCATATGCCGGGTAGACCCGGGCCGTAGCCTTGGCTGCGAGGTCGAACGCAGAGGCGGAGTACTCGTCCGGGGATACGAGCGCATTCTTAGCGTCCGAGATGCGCGCGCGCAGCAGGTTCGGCGACCAGCGTTGCGGGTCGACGTCCGCCTCTTCCATCGCGCGTTTGATCGACCGGAGCGAGTCGTCTTCCGAATAGATCGTGAAGTTCGCTCCACGCTCAAGATACGAGCCTTCGCGTCGCAGCAGGCGCGCGGCGATCGAGTGGAACGTCCCGATCCACAACCCCCGCGGCTCCTCACCCATGAGCCCCGCAATACGCTCACGCATCATCCCTGCCGCCTTGTTCGTGAACGTGACGGCCAGGATGCGCTCGGGCCGCTCGCCCACCTCGCGGACAAGGCGGGCGACCCTCGCCGTAAGAACCCTCGTCTTGCCCGAGCCGGCCCCGGCCAGGACGAGGAGGGGACCGTCGCCGTACTCTACGGCGTGCCTCTGCTCCGGGTTGAGAGCCAGACCAGTCAAGCGTCCGGACCCGCGAGCGGAAGAGAGATGGCGAAGCTCGTCCCCACGTCGGTGGATTCCAGCGTGATCGAGCCCTTGTGAGCGCTTACGAAGATCCGCCGAACCAGAGAGAGCCCGACGCCCCACCCGCCCTGCTTCGTCGTGACTCCCACGTCGAACAGGCGCCCACGGAGCGCGGGGTCGACCCCCGGACCATCGTCGGCGAAGCGCAGCCGAGCCATTCCGTCTTCCGCGCCTTGCCACGTCACGCTGATCACCCCGTCGCGGCCGGCAAGCGAGTCCAGAGCATTCTTGAACAGATTCTCGAAGGCCCACTCGAGAAGCGTCTCGTTACCCAGTACCGGCGGCGCGTCCTCCGGAACCTTGGTCACGAGGCTCACGTGCTCGCGCATGGACGGTGTCCGCGCACGGTAATATCTCCCGAGCCGGTCGACCACCTCGTACAGCGACACGGGGCGGAACGCGGGTTTCCTCCCGATCAGCTCGAAACGCCGCGACACCTTCTCCAGACGCCGGACGTCGTCCTCCATCTCCTCGAGCACGCCGATTCCGTCGGGTCGCAGGACCTCTGGCGGGGCCGTGTCCTCGAGCAGCTCGAGCCAGCCGACCAGGGAGCTCAGCGGCGTGCCCATCTGGTGCGCGGATTCCCTGGCCATTGCTGTCCAGATCCGTTCCCTCTCGCTCCGGGAGGAATTGCGAATCATCCAGACGCCGGTGCCCACCACGCCGAGGAGCAACATGGCCTGCAGCCACGGAATCCAACGCAGCCGCCGCAAGTAGAGAGGCACACCGTAGTGCACTACGAAACTCCGGTCGGTGTCTACCAGCGGAGGATTCTCCGCATCCAGGCCCTCCACATAGCGGCGCACACGCTCCACGTGATCGGGATCGTCGAGCTTCGCCTCGAAGGGGAGGTTGCGGGTCAGGGTCGGGGAGCCCTCCATGTCCGTCTGCACGACCGGAATCCCCAGGTCGTACAGCTGAAGCAGGAGCTTGAACTCGGATTCCGCGGTCATGCCTTCCGGAGACGCGACGGCCTGCACCACCTGGAAGTAGATGTGGCTGAACACAGCTGCGTTGGCCCGCATCTCCTGCGACAGCTGCCACGTGTAGGCGAGATAGGATATCAGGACCGCAGAGAATGCGGCGACGATGCCGATCGGTACCAGTCGCCGGATCACGAAACCGTAAGTTTCTCCTGTCGCACTCGGTCGCGCAGCGCCTCGGGGACGATCACGCTGCCGTCCTCCTGCTGGTTATTTTCGAGCACGGCCGCCAGGATTCTCGCCAGCGCGACGCCCGACCCGTTGAGCGTATGCACGAACGAGGGCTTCGCAGTCCCGGCCGCTCGATACCGGATGTCGGCTCGCCTCGCCTGGTAGTCGGTGTAACAAGAGCAACTCGACACTTCCAACCACCGGCCCACGCCCGCCGACCACACCTCGAGATCGTACGTGATCGCGTTGGAGAATCCGAGGTCGCCGGCCGGAAGGAGAATTCGGCGATACGGAAGCTCCAGCTTCTCGAGCACGGTCTCCGCGTGACGCGTGAGCACCTCGAGCTCGTCCCCGGAGGCCTCCGGCTCCGTAAACCGCACGAGCTCCACCTTGTCGAACTGGTGCACCCGCAGGAGTCCGCGAGTGTCGCGACCCGCCGCCCCTGCCTCCCGACGGAAGCAAGGAGTATTCGCGACATAGGCTATCGGAAGCTCACGTCCGTCGAGAATCTCACCGCGATGAAGGTTCGTAAGTGGGACCTCGGCAGTCGGTATGAGAAACAGGTCGTCCGGCTCCGTCCGATACTGGTCCTCTTCGAACTTCGGAAGCTGCCCCGTCCCGACCAGGCAATCGCGATTCGTGAGAAACGGAGGCGCTACCTCCGTGTATCCGTGCTCTCGCGTATGGAGGTCCAGCATGAAATCGATGAGGGCCCGGTTGAGCCGGGCGCCCGCGCCCATCAGGAGAGGAAACCCGGACCCGGCGATGCGCGCCCCTCGCTCGAGGTCGAGCAGGCCGAGGTCCGACCCCAGGTCCCAGTGAGTCCGCGCCTCGAAGTCCATGGCACGAGGGGTGCCCCACTCGTGGACGACCTCGAATTCGCCTTCCCCTCCCGCCGGGACCCGCTCATCGGGAATATTGGGGATGCTAAGGAGCTCGCCACGGAGGGCGTCCTCGATCTCCTGAAGACCACCGTCCAGACCGCGGATTTGGTCCGCGACCGTCTGCATATCGGCGATCAGCTCCGACGCGTCCGCGCCGTCCCGCTTCCGGTCCCCGATCTCGCGGGACACCTCGTTACGACGCGCCTTGAGTACCTCGACTTCGGCGATAATGTCCCGTCGCCGAGCGTCGAGCGCCAGGGCCCTATCCAGCGCCTCGAGGACGCTCGGATCACCGCGGCGGGCCAGACGCTCCCGGACTTCGTCCGCCCCGGCACGGAACGTCCGGAGGTCGAGCACCTACTCCTCGGCCCCCGGCACCAGCGTTCGCTTCTCGCAGTTCGGATTCACCAGGTGTATGAACGAGATCGTCCCTTCCATCGGGTCGATCGCCTGGATCTCCACCTTGGCAAACCTCCTGCAGCGAAGGTTGCCGAACGCGGGGTCGCGTCGGCTCTGAACAGCAAATACATCGCCCAGTGCGACCGGCAGGGAATCCAGGTTCGTGTACCCGTTCTCCGGGGCCTCACGCAGCGCGTCGAACGTCTGCAAGACCTTCTGCAGGCCCGCATCCAGGTCCTCACCCGTGATCGCGCCACGCGGCCACAACACGGCGCTGCCATCCTCCTGGATCTGGAACAGGAAATCCCAGCCGGAGAACTGATCGGTCCGAACCGACCCGCCCGTGATCACATCGAACGCTGACGGGTCGGCGACCGCACCAGCAGACACGTCCACCAGCGTGGCCTCTCCCGGCTCGTCCGGAATGGGAATCAGGGTCGGCTCCAACGAGTTGCTACAGGCGGTAAGCCCGAAAAGGGTCACGGCCATCGCGACCCCCATATATCGATTCAAAGACAAGAGATCTGCTCCTCCAAGGGTTGCTCCTCCCCGGCAAGATAGCAGAGTTTCTCCCCGGCGCGAGGTCCAGTACCTTGCATCTCATGGCCAGATTACTCGCGTCGGCACTCGCTGTTCCCGATTCCGCCAGGGCAGCCCGGAGTACCAGATGACACTGACTCATTCGTGCTTTGTCGTCGTGCTGGCAGGCGGCGAGGGGAGCCGCTTCTGGCCCGCGTCGAGGCCGGAGCGTCCGAAGCAGCTTCTCCCGCTCGGAAGCGACCGTCCCCTGATCGAGGACACACTCGTCCGCGCAGATGCTCTCGTGGGTCCGGAACGTGTCCGGGTGATCGCGAGCGCGCCTCTCGTTGACCCGCTGTGCGCGGCGGCCCCGAGCCTTGAAGCGACCCGCTTCCTCGTCGAGCCCACGGCGCGCAACACGGGCCCGGCGCTCACGTGGGCGGCGTTCGAGATCGAACGCGAGAGTCCGGGATCTTTGATGATCTCCCTGCACGCCGATCACGTCATACATCCGCTGGACGAATTCCTGGAGACGATCGGGCGAGCGGTGGAGGCAGCCGAGCGGGGATCCCTCGTCTGCATAGGTATCGAGCCCGATCGACCGGAAACGGGCTACGGATACGTTGAGGTCGGTGAGTCGACAGGTGACCGGACCTCGCGCGCCCTCCGGTTCGTCGAGAAGCCCGATCGGGCGACGGCAGAGGCATACCTGGCGAAGGGTGGCTTCCTCTGGAATTCAGGGATTTTCGTATGGCGTGCCGCCGCTCTGCTCGCGGCGATCCGAGACCTGGCCCCTGAGATCTCCGGTGCGCTACCGCTTCTCGAGTCCCACGGCCCGGAGGCCTTCTTCGCGGCCGTCGAGGCCGTGAGCATTGATGTATCCGTAATGGAGCGATCGCCGTCGGTCGAGGTGGTCCGAGCGAGTTTCTCGTGGGACGACGTGGGCTCCTGGACCGCCCTCGGCCGGGCGCGAGAGGCGGACGAACACGGCAATATCATCGTGGGCCCCGCTACGGCGTTCGAATCCTCGAATAACATAGTGTGGGCCGAGGACGGCGACGTGGTGCTGTTCGGCGTCGACGACCTCGTGGTCGTCCGATCCGGCAACCGGACGCTCGTTACGAGGCGTTCGTCGGCGCCCGATCTGAAGAGGCTCGTGGAGCGCCTGCGCGAGGGAGGCGAGTGACGTGAAGCTATATCTGTTCGACGACCGAGTGGCCGACGATTGGCACCCGTATTCGCTCACGCGTCCCGTCTCAGAGCTCCTGTACGGCACACTGCTCCTGCGTGAGCGCCTCGAGCGATTCGCCGGCCGACCCGTAACGGCTCTCCTGAGCCGCGCGTGGCTACAGCAGTTTCAGGAGCCCGGAGCGCCCATAGCGTTCGCCCGCGATGAAAAGTTGCCCGAGGACGAGCGCCTTCTGCTGTCTTCGCGATTCGTGCCCGGGGCGCATGCACGGTTCGAGGGACGTGGAGACGCCCCCATCCTGCTCGTAACGGAGGATGAAATCGTCGGCTGCTACCTGCCGCAGGGCCATCGGGGACCGGAGCCCGGCTGGCTCGAGGCGCCCGGAGGTCCCGCTGGACCCGGAGACTGGATCGAGAGGCAGGTCGATGGGGGGTGCGTGAATGCCGTCTGGCGACTCGTGGCCGAAAACCCGGGCCGGCTGGAGGCGGACCTGGCTGCCGAAGCGGCCTCTCGCGGAGGTATCGAACAACTACCTCAAGGGACCTGGCGGGAGGGTGACGCGGCGCTGATGCTCGGCGCCGACGTCCGGGTCGAGCCCGGCGTCCTGTTCGACACCCGACACGGCCCCATTCGGCTGGCAGAAGGCGTGGAGGTGCGGGCGGGCTCGCGCCTCGAGGGTCCCCTGCACGTGGGCCGCGACACGATCCTGCTCGGAGGGGCGATCGGGACTTCCAGCATCGGTCCTGTGTGCCGGCTGCGGGGAGAGATCGAGGAATCCGTGATCCTCGGCCACTCGAACAAGGCGCATGACGGATTCCTGGGACACTCGTATGTCGGTCGGTGGGTGAACCTGGGGGCGATGACCACCAACAGCGACCTCAAGAACAACTACGGCCCGGTTCGCCTCGGCAGCCCCGCGGGCCCGGTCGAGACGGGTTTGACCAAGCTGGGGTGCCTGCTCGGCGATCACGTGAAGACGGCGATCGGGACCCGTATCAATACTGGAACCGTGGTCGGTGCCGGAGCCAACCTGTTCGGCGACTCAATTCCGCCGGCCTGGGTACGCCCGTTCGCGTGGGGATCGGACCCGGCGGGACCCCTGTTCGAGCAAGATCGCTTCCTGAGTCTCGCGAAGCGCGTTCTCGAGCGCCGTGGCGTGCAGTGCGACGAGCAGACGGACGCCTGGTTGGCGGCATGCTGGGATGCTGGCACCGGGGAGGATGGCGTTTGAGGGTCGCCACACTGGGAAGCGGGAGCCGGGGCAACTCCGTGTTCATCGAATGCGGAGAGACCCGGTTCCTGGTGGACGCGGGATTCAGCGGAGCCGAGATCGCCCGGCGCCTGGCGGTGCTCGGAGTGGATCCCGGGTCGATTCAAGGAATCGTCGTCACCCACGAGCATCGCGATCACACGGCAGGAATCGGCATCGCCGCCCGCCGTTGGACCTGGCCTCTGTACATCACCCCCGCCACACAGCGCGCCTGTGCCCCCCTTCTCCGCGGGGCGGAGACGATCCGTCACTACCGGGGCGAAGAGCCCTTCGATCTCGGAGAGGTCACGATTCACCCTGCGTCCACGTGCCATGACGCGGCGGATCCTGTCGCCCTGACGGTGACGGACACACGGAGCGGACTGAAGGTGGGCGTCGCGACCGACCTCGGGCGGGCGACCACACCGGTCAGAGTCGCGCTCTCCGGATGCCATTTCGTGGTACTGGAGTCGAACCACGACGAGATCATGCTTCGCGAAAGTCCGTACCCATGGTCGGTGAAGCAGCGGATCGGTGGAAGCCGCGGCCACCTGTCGAACCGGCTCGCCACTGACCTGGCCGTCGACTTGCTCCACCCGGAACTCGGAGGCTTCCTGCTGGCGCACCTCAGCGACGAATGCAACGAGCCCGAGGCGGCCAGGAACATGGCCTGCAAGCAACTGGAGCGGAGAGGTTTCCGGGGCGTAGTGGACGTCGCGCGACAGGAGCAGCCCTCGGCTCTATACGACGTAGCTTCCCTCGTGGATACCGTGCGAAACGGGGGGGCTCAGCTCGAGTTCTTCGGCCAGGTAGCGCGGCGGCCCGTGGCGCCCCGCTGAGTCTCCCCGATCAGATCCCCACCAGGCGCATGATGTCGTTCGCGAACACGAGCACCATCAGCCCCAACATGAGTATCATGCCGACCTGCGTCAGACGCAGACGGCTCTCTACGCCCACGGGTCGCCCCCCACGCAACGCTTCAGCGAACAGGAACACGAGGTGCCCACCGTCCAGCACCGGTATAGGCAGCAGGTTGAGGACGGCGAGGTTCACGCTGATGATGGCCATGAAGTTCAGAAACGCCGAAAGCCCTTGCCGGGCGGCCGCCCCTGAGAGCTGACCGATCACGATCGGTCCACCGAGATCTCTGGCGGATTCACGCCCCGTCACGAGCCGTTTGAGGAACGTGAAGATCTCGAGTGTCCAGGCGCCGGTGCGGTGCCAGCCGGCAGCGACCGCCTCCGTCATGCTCAGGTCACGTGTGGCCCGGTCCATCCAGACCATCATGCCCACGCGACCGAATTCCACCGAGTCACGAGCAAACTCGTTGTACACTACGTCCGGCTGCGGTGTCGCCTCGAGATCGACGCGTTCGGTCTCCCTCTGGACACGGAACGTAATCGGAACGGAGGGACGCATGCTCACATACTGCACCACTTCGTCCCAGTTCTTGATCCGCCGTCCGTCGAGCTCGAGGATCACGTCGCCCCGCTGAAAACCAGCCTGCTCGGCAGGGCTGTCAGGAATCACATCTCCAACGATCGGGTCGATGATTCCCTCGGAGCCGGCGACGAACGTAAACGCGGCGAAGGCGAAGACGAAGTTCATCGCCACACCCGCCACGATGACCAGGAACCGGGCCCACCATGGCTTGGCGTCGAAATCGCGCGGAGAGGGCTGACGAGCAGGCGCTGCCTGGCCCTCGAGCGCTGCCGTTGCCTCCTCTCCCACCATTCCTTCCATCTTCACGTAGCCGCCCAGCGGAATTGCTGCCAGCACGTATTCCGTCTCACCGCGCTTGAACCCGGCGATCTTCGGTCCGAAACCGATCGAGAATCGGGACACCTCGATGTCCACCGCTTTGGCCGCCCAGAAGTGCCCTAACTCGTGGACGAGGATAAGGACGCCCAGGACGACGACAGTCGACAAGATGGTGATCAGCATTCGCTCAAGCCGCCAGATAAAAGGTGCGTTCGCTCACGGAAACCTATCACCCCTCGCCAGCGATGGTGTTCCGACTCTCTCCGCCGCGCACACGCGTGCCTCCGCGTCAACGTGGATCAGATTCTCCAGGCTGTCGATCGGAGATGACGGGATCGCTGACAGGGCGTGCTCGACCACGGTGGGGATGCCTGTGAACCCGATGCGATTCTCCAGGAACGCTGCCACGGCCACTTCGTTGGCCGCGTTGTAGACGGCTGGTGCCGTACCACCGACGCGGCCGGCCTCGACACCGAGGTCGAACATTGGGAAGTCCTCGTGACGCAGGCGCTCGAATTCGAGCGGACCCGACTCCACGGGGTCGAAAGCTCGAAACTGGTTCTCGAGACGCTCGGGATCCGACAGGGCGTACAGGATCGGGACTTCCATCGTCGGGTGTCCCAGCTGGGCCATCGTGGAACCGTCCCGGAATTCCACCATCGAATGGACGATCGACGCGGGGTGGACGACGACCTCGATCTGATCAAAATCGAACCCGAACAGCAGATGCGCCTCGATGACCTCGAGCGCCTTGTTCGCCAGCGTTGCCGAGTCCACCGTGATCTTCTGCCCCATGCTCCAGGTGGGGTGCGCGAGCGCGTCTTCCGGCCGGATGGAAGCAAACTCCGCACGGGACAGCCCACGGAACGGGCCGCCGGAAGCCGTGAGTATGACGCGATTCACCTCGGACGTGGGACGCTGGCAGAGACACTGCATGATCGCGCTGTGCTCACTGTCTACCGGCACGATCTCCCCTCCGCCGGTTCGAGCCGCCTCGAGTACGAGGTCCCCACCCACGACCAGCGACTCCTTGTTCGCGAGGGCCAGCCGCTTGCCCGCTTCCAGCGAGGCGAGGGTCGACTCCAGCCCTGCAAACCCGACTAGGGCGTTGACCACGGTGGATGACTCGGAATCGGCAGCGGCCATGCGCATTGCCTCGTCGCCGTACCGCCATTCGCCGGGCCAGTCCCGCGCCGGGCCCCGGCCACCGGAGTCCGCCAGCACCACGTAGTCGGGGTTCCATCGATTCGCGAGCCGGTCCAGCTCCGCGGCCTTTCGTCCCGCGGTCAGAGCCACGACCCGGAATCGATCGGGATGACGCGCCATTACGTTGAGAGTCGACCTGCCGATGCTGCCCGTCGCCCCCAGCACGACAACCCCACGGGGTGCGGTCACAGGAAGGCCATCAGGAAGACGCAGGCGGCGGGAATGGACCACAAGAGCGAGTCCACGCGATCGAACATGCCGCCGTGGCCCGGAAGCAACCGTGACGAGTCCTTGACGCCACACTCACGTTTGATGGCGGATTCCACCAGGTCGCCCATCGTCGCAGCAAGGGCTATTACCAATCCCAGCACCATGAGACCGCCAAACCCCAGACCGTCACCCAGTTCCGGTAGCAGCAGGTAACCATATGCGAGTGCCCCCACCGGTCCTGCCAGAATCGCGGCCGCCGCCCCCTCGACCGTCTTGTTAGGGCTGATGACCGGCGCGAGCTTCCGTTTCCCGAACGCCCGACCCCCGAAGTAGGCTGCCGTATCAGCCAGCCAGGTCACGCCGACGGGCAGGAAGAAATATAACGTTCCCTCCACGGTTCCGGAGGAAAACAGCTCTCGCAGCGGAATGCCGAAGCTGATCAGTCCCCCCACGTACAGGGCGGCAGCGAGGGTCAGCGCGGCGGTCTGGAACGGCCGCTCCTCCGGAGCGATCCGCAGCGTGGCCACTCCGGCGACCGTGACGACCGCAGCCATCGTGATTCCCCACAGGCCCCAGCCACTCAGTTGCAGGGCTGCCAGCGGGAGCAGAGCCGCGAACGCTATCGCCGGCACGTAGAGGAATAGATCTCCCCGCACTTCGAGCATGCGCCCGATCTCCCACACAGCCACGGTGGCCAGCAGTGCCAGGCCGGCCGCAAACAGCCACCCGCCGGCGAGCGTAACCGCCACCGTAAGGGGAATGCCGATTGCCGCGACGGTCAATCGCCGGCCGAGATCAGATGCCATGCACGCTCACAGGGTCACACGGCCGAAGCGTCGCTCCCGCCGCTGGTAGTCGAGCACCGCCTCGTACAGATCGCTCTCGCCGAAGTCGGGCCACAGTACGGAGGTAACATGAATCTCGGAGTATGCGATCTGCCACAGAAGGAAGTTGGAGACTCGCATCTCGCCGGAAGTACGGACGAGCAGATCCGGATCCGGAGAGCCCGAGGTGTACAACGCAGAAGCGAACCGATCCTCCGTTATGTCCGCGGGAGAGATCTCGCCCACGACGCATGCCAATGCGAGGCTTCGCGCCGCCTGCAGAATCTCATCCCTGGAACCGTAGCTGATGGCCAGGTTGAGCATCAGCTCCTCTCCCCCCTCCGTCGCGCCCTGAATCGATTCGATAGCCCTCAGAGCCTGCTTCGACAACCGGGAAAGGTCCCCGATCACCCTCACCTGCACTCCCTTCTCCGCCAGTGCCTGACGCTCGCGCTCGACGTATTCGGACAGCAATCGCATCAGCGCCGACACCTCCTCCAGCGGACGCGACCAGTTCTCCTTCGAGAACGCGTACAGGGTCACGTGTCTGACTCCGAGATCGAGTGCGCCGGTCACGCACCGACGAACCGATTTCATTCCCTCCCGGTGGCCCATCCAGCGTGGCAGGCCGCGCTCCGAGGCCCACCGGCCATTGCCGTCCATGATGATCGCGACATGAGCAGGCACATCGCCACCGGACCGAACCTGCCCCAGCAAGGCAACCAGTCCTTGCTCCCGATCACTCAATTTCGCCCCCGCCTATCTGACCAGACCCGACGTGCTCCGGTTCCGCGCTGTCCCTCGAGAGCCTACGAAGGGCCTTTACACCGCCCAGGAAACTGTAGGCTTCGTAGCCCGCCCTCTGCATCAGCTCCGCTACGCTGGCACTCTTGAGACCGAACTCGCAGTACAGAATATACGTCCGGTCCTTACTCAGCCGACTGAATTCCGTGAGCAATCCCGGGTATTCACGGTTCTCAGCGCCCTGCCAGTGCCAGATCCTGTAGGACTCCCTGGACCGCGTGTCGACAACGATCGCTCCGTTCGGTATCGCTCCGGCGAATACGCTCTCGCCAGCGATACGAGACAGGTCCAGCGTACGGAGGTCGTACAGACGAGCTCCCGCCAGGCTCGCTTCGAGAACACGGGGATTCAGCCCGGCCTCGTCCCGGAGAACCGCTTCCGGCGAGGCCGCCGTCGCCGGCCGTCCAGTGCTGATCGAGCAATACTCACGGACCCGCGATGACAGCTCGTACGTACCTATGTGGCGAGACCGGGAGATGATTTCCTCCTTGTCCATACCGACCAGCGGGCGCAGGACCGGCAAGTCGCTCGCGTCGTCGATCGCCCGGAGGTTCGCCAGGGTCTGCGACGACACCTGCCCCACGGCCTCACCCGTGATGATCGCGTCGCCCCCCAAGCGGCGCGCCACGTCCGCCGCCGCCCGGTACATCTCCCGCTTCAGGGCGACCTGCTGAAAAGCCGGCCGGAAGGCACGCCTCAACTCGGCCACGACCGGATCGAAGTCGAGAGACAGGAGGGTCGGACGGGTTCCGTAGCTCCAGCGGTCCGCCAGCACGCTGGCCACCTCGAGCACCATCCGCTGGTAGGCATCCCCGCCGAGATTACAGAATACGTAGTCCAGCGCCACGCCACGACGCAGCATCATCCAGGCGGCCACCGCCGAATCGAACCCGCCGGACAGGAGACAGACGGCCCTTCCCTCTACCCCGAGCGGAAGCCCTCCCGATCCGGCCGGCCTGCACGAATAGAAGAGTGCCCGGTCGTCCCGAACCTCCACGCATACCTCGACCTCGGGATCGGTCAGGTCAACGCTCGCACCCTCGAGCAAGGCGGAGCCCAACTCGCGCTTCACGTCCTGCGAGTTGAATGAATGCCGACCAGCGCGGCGTGCCCGGACCGCGAAACGCTTTCCCCTCACCCGATCAGTAAATGTCTCGAAACCGACCTTCACGATTTCATCCAGGTCCGCCCGACATTCGGCCTCTACCACCGAGAACGAGCTGATCCCGAAGACTCGACTCAGCGGATCTTCCACGGGAGCGTCTGCCCGCACGTACAACCGGCTCCAATCGGACCGGATGCGACACGATACCCCTGAGCTCTCAAGGGAATCACGGACGTTGTCGGCAAGCTGCTTCTGAAAGCGGGAGCGTGTGCGCCTGCCTTTCGTCGTGATCTCGCCCGTGAGGCGGAGCATGAAGTCGCCCGCGGCCGGAAGTCGGCCAGCTAGAGACTGGTCGGACGTTTGCTCGATCATGTCATACGTGACCTGTGGCGCCGCTTATCCGGCTCAGGAATCCGGGCGACGACCAGGTATCCTCGAGACCACCAGGGCCACGACGATCCCCAGTACCGGGATGGCCAGCACTATCGTGATCAAAATGAAGCTGTCTGCGATGAACTCCATCGCGATCTATCCCTTCTTCAGTGAACTCGACATCCTCGGACGCCATCCAGCAGTCTCCGAAGAACCGCGGGCGGACGCGGCATACTACCCGGCGCATCGGCGCTCAGGCAAGCACCGTTTCTCACACCCCTGACTGTTCGGTTTCGGTACACCCCTTGCCATAGCCGGACGCCCGATATCTGATACTTTACATGATATAAAAACATCTTAGCTATGTCTGTGTATATGGTTAGATGGCGTACTTAGTTGTGGCATACCTGTTGCTCCTGTTACGGCCAGGGAAAGACACGCGCCAGAGTGGCGCGGTAACCCTGCGGGGAAAGAATGATTGACGAGGACAGCCATGTACTACCATGCGGAGAGAAAGATGGATGGGATGAAGGCGCTGTTGTCCTTGGCGGCGATCGCCGCCGGGCTGGTACTCTCGAACATGGCTGCCTCCCCCGCCCTCCATATCGGTTCGGGGACCGTCGACGTGGTCGGCGTCTGGCGCTGGGTGCAGCCGGGGGCAGACGGGCTGACTCTTGATGCCGCGAGCCCCACGCTGGAGATCCGCCGGGCGCCCGACGGCGAGCTCGAGGCTACCATTCTCGTTCGCTCGGGCAACCACTTGCGTGAAGCCGACGTCTCCTATGATGCCGGTCACTTGTGCATGGTGACGAGTGGAGGCGCTTCGTTCAAAGGCCAGCTCAGCGAGGACGGATCCACGATCGAGGGTGTATTACAGTACGATGGAGCCCGTTCCGCTGCACAGCTGCAACGGGTCGAGCGCCGAAAAATGCGCCGGGCGGCGGAGCGTAGACCGTACGCGACCTGACCCGCCGCCCGAGCCTGCAGAGTCACGAGAGAGGCGCCTCCCCCTGGGGCGCCTCTCTCGCTTTGAGATCTATCCGAGTCCCCGCCCTTCCCCGCGCTGCCGCGATCGGTAAACGACGCTGCCAGGGCGCCCACGCCCGGGTCGCGAGAAGCACCGCAATGATCGATAGGAACACCAACGGGTCCCGCGTGTCAGCCTTGACCTTCCACAGGAAATGTACTCCGGCCGCGATCGCCGCCACGTAGACGAGCCTGTGCAGGCGTTGCCAATTCTTCCTGAGCCGCCGGATCCAACCCGAAGTCGAGGTGGACGCCAGGGCGAGCAGGATCAGCCAGGCCAGGAAGCCGATGGTGATGAAGGGACGCTCGACGATGTCCTCCACGATGTAGCTCCACCCGAAGAACTGGTCCAGAACCAGATATGTGAGCAGGTGAAGCGTGGCATAGAAGAACGCGAACAGCCCCAACAGTCGCCGGTAACGGATCCAGCCCGGCCGGCGCGCCAGCCGCCGAAGGGGTGTAACCGCCAGAGTCACGGTCAGGAGGGACAGGGCCCACCAGCCTGTCCGATGGGTGATCGTCTCGATCGGATTCGAGCCCAGACCGCCTGAGAGCGCCCCGAGACCGAGCGATACGACGGGTGCAAGACACGCGGCCCAGATCACGACTTTCGCCAGGATCCTCTTTCGGCGCGCCGTTCCCATGGTCAAGAGCAAACACCGTTCGGTGTGCCCGACTCGACGGACGTCAGTACCACCGGGTCAGATCGAGGTCCAAGTACATATGCGCTACCTGATCGGCGTAGCCGTTGAACATCGCAGTCGGGCGCCGGCGGAAATCGCCGATCCGGCGCTCCCTCGCCTGGCTCCACCTGGGGTGATCTACTCCCGGGTTGACATTTGCGTAGAACCCGTACTCCCGCGGCGCCGAGAGTGCCCAGCTCGTCGCAGGCATCTCCTCGACGAAGCGCATCCGGACGATGGACTTGATGCTCTTGAACCCATACTTCCACGGCACGACGAGGCGCAGGGGAGCCCCGTTCTGGTTCGGGAGATCGCGCCCGTATACGCCCGTCGCGAGAAGAGTAAGTGGGTTCATGGCCTCATCGATGCGCAGCCCCTCCACGTACGGCCAATTCAGTACACGACGCTTCTGCCCGGGCATCTGCTCCGGATCGAGGAGCGTCGTGAACTCCACGTACTTCGCCCTGCTCGTCGGCTCAAGTCGTCGGATCACGTCGCCCAATGCGACGCCGCTCCACGGAATCACCATGGACCAGGCCTCGACGCAACGCAGGCGGTAAACCCGCTCCTCGACCCCGTGCGGCGCGAGAAGATCGTCCAGGTCGTACACGGCGGGGCGCGCCACCTCGCCCTCGACCGCGACAGTCCACGGCCGCACGACGAGCGTATGGGCGTTGCGGGCGGGATCTTCTTTCCCTGTCCCAAACTCATAGAAGTTATTGTACCCCGTGACGTCGGCATACGGCGTCAGGGACTCGTCCAGCTCCGACCGAACGGAGCTCCAGTCGACCTCTTGAGGACCCATGCCGGGTGTGACAGATCCGTCCCCCGTCGGTCTCGGGGCCGTGCGTGCTTCCATCCGCGGCGGGTCTTCGCAGGCGCTCAACAGGCCGGGCACGAGCGCGGCCGCGGCGGCGAACTTCGCCGACCGCCCGACGAAATGGCGGCGGTTCATGTACCACCTGCAGGGCGTGATCTCGGAAGACGGAATGTCGTCGGGTCGTCGTATCAGCATGCTATCTCCGGGTGCACGGCCGGTAATTCATCCGGTACTTAGAACAAAGTTGAGCCTGGAAAGATCCCGCGGTACGCGCCAACGGAATGGTGTACGAATCGGGAGAGTCTGTCTAGTTTCGGCCGGCAGCGATGCACCGTCACAGTGGAGGAGGCCTGCATGGATGCGCACTGGAAGATCGAGCGCTACGCCGTCTACGTACGCTCACCCTCGCTCGGCAGCGGGGGAAACGCGGTTCCGCACATCATTCTCCTGCTCGGTCCCGAGCGAGATCAGAGGGCGTACGTCTATTTCCTGAACAACATGCAGCAGAAGCCGGCCAACCGTTTCACGGGCGCCTACTGGGCGAGTTACTTCAATCGCAGCCAGTACTCCGATATCCTCGATCTGCTGAGGAACGAGATGCCGGTCTACTTCCACTACGACGACACGATCGGCCACGCGCAACTGCAGACGGCGCTCGAAACGGCCGGTGTGGGTGACGAGGACTACGCGTCCCCGCACGAGTGACCGCCAGTCCCGCACGTGGAACAAGCGGTGTCATGAGTCCGCGTGGAAAGGAATGGCAGGGGCGGGATTTGAACCCGCGACCTAGGGCTTATGAGTCCCCCGCTCTGACCAGGCTGAGCTACCCTGCCGAAAAAAGGGCGGCCGGAAGACGTCTCCGGCCAGTTCCGTCTCGCCGCGCGACACGCGACAATAGCGGGAGTTGGCGTCGATCGCAGCGAGACATTCAGCACGCGCAGCACGCGAGTCACCTGCGACCTTCGGGTCATGAGCCCGACGAGTTACCAAGCTGCTCCACCCCGCGACGGGCGCCCAAACTAGAGCTACACGTGGAGGGCGTCAAGGTTCGTAATCGCCGCTAATTCTCGCCGTTCTTCCCGGATTTCCCGGCAGATTCTGTCTCGTCCTCCCCGGAGACCGGGTGGAAGCGCACAACGACTTCGCCGTCACGGATCAGACCGTGCTTCTCCCTGCCCACACGTTCGATCGACAGGCGATCGGTCTCGAGGCTGTCTCCCCTCTGGGCCAGCGAATCAGTACGGACGATGAGGGAATCGAGTCGGTCAACCAGGTCCTCTCGTTCTCCACGCATGGCATGCATGTCGAACACGCTGTACACGCCGCCGAACACGACGTAATAGGCCGCAAGCAAGAGCAGGACGGCCACGAGTCCTCGAAAACCCCAACGTCGGAGACGTTCAGGCATAGACTTCCCCACCGGGATACACGGCCGTCTCCCCCAATTCCTGCTCGATCCGCAAGAGCCGGTTGTACTTGGCGACCCGCTCCGAACGACACGCGGAGCCGGTCTTGATCTGCCCCGCAGCCGTTGCCACAGCCAGATCCGCGATGAACGTATCCTCGGTCTCGCCGGACCGATGCGAAATCACCGACGTATATCCGGCATTCCTGGCCATCTCGATCGCGTCGAGCGTCTCCGTCACCGTCCCGATCTGGTTCAGCTTGATGAGAATCGAATTGGCCACTCCCCCGTCGATGCCCCTCCGCAGCCGCTCGACGTTTGTGACGAACAGGTCGTCGCCAACGATCTGCACTCGATCTCCGAGCCGCTCCGTCATCCGGCGCCAGCCCTCCCAGTCGTCCTCTCCCAGTCCGTCCTCGAGCGACACGATGGGATAGGCATCGAGCCATCCGGCGTACATGTCCACCAGCGCCTCGGAAGTCAGCGCAACCCGCTCCCCCGACCCCTCGAACACGTAGGAGCCACTGGCGGGATCGAAAAGTTCCGTCGCCGCGCTATCCAGGGCCAGGGCCACTTCACGTCCCGGCTCATACCCCGCGTCACGGATCGCTTCGATGATAACGTCCATGGCTTCTCGGTCGGAACTCAGATCCGGGGCCACACCACCTTCATCTCCCACCGCCGTGCTGTATCCCTCCGAGCTCAGCCGCTTCCTGAGTGCGTGGAACACCTCGGCACCCGCCCGCAGTCCCTCGGCAAATGTGGCGGCGCCAACGGGAACGACCATGAACTCCTGGATATCCACGCTATTGTCCGCGTGCGCTCCACCGTTGAGGATGTTCAGCATGGGCACCGGGAGCATGCGCACGTCATCGCTTCCGAGGTGCCGATACAGCGGAATCCCCCGGTGCGCCGCGGCGGCGCGGGCAGAGGCCATGGACACCGAGAGTATGGCGTTCGCCCCCAGTCGACTCTTGTTCGGCGTACCGTCGAGGTCGATGAGACTCCGATCGAGCCCAGCCTGATCCGTAGCGTCACTCCCGGTAAGTGCATTGCGAATCTCGCCGTTCACGTGACTCACCGCGTGAAGCACACCCTTGCCCCCATATCGCGAGGGGTCTCCGTCTCTGATCTCGACCGCCTCGTGCTGTCCGGTGGACGCGCCACTCGGCACAGCCGCCACGCCCACGGCTCCACCCTCGAGCCGCACGTCTGCTTCGACCGTCGGGTTTCCCCGGGAATCTAGGATCTCTCGGGCAGTGATATCGGTAATGCTGGTCATGGTCCCGTTTCCGGTGTGAGTTGGGGGGTGTCATCTCCCCTCAGACTGTCCCAAATTGGCCATGTTATCGGTTTCAGACAACACCGGTCGATACCGCATCCAGAAGGAAGGTGAACATGGTTCGCAAACTCCTCCAGCAGGCCGGAACGGTAGGGGCCGGCATTGGCATCCTGCTCGTCGTGATACTCTTTCTCTTTGGCTTCAACCGGGTGGACGAGTACGAGGTCGGGGTGCGCCGCAATCCGGTCACGGGGGCCGTGAGCCCGACTCCGTACCGGCAGGGACTCTACCATGCCATTATCAGGTCGTGGACCAATTACTCGACGCGTGAGATCCAGTTCCCTCGGGAGGGGGCGGCTGAACGGCTGACGGCGCTCTCGTCCGACCAGCTTCAGATCGGGGTCGATGCGGCTTATCGCTACCGCATCGATCCGGACTCCGTTGTGAACCTGTTCCTGACCATCGGAAGCCCGTCCGACATCCAAGCATACGTCTACAACACGTACCGGTCGGCCGTGCGGGACGCGATCTCAGAGATCCTGGCGTCCAACATCCTGTCGAGCGAGCGGGCCACGATCGGTGAACGGATCGAGGCGCTCATGGCGGAACGCCTCGCGCCACGAGGGATCGTCGTTACCGATTTCTTCGTGAGAGAGATTCAGCCACCCGAAACGATCCGCCAGGCGATCGAAAGCAAGCTCTCGCGTGAACAGCAGGTACAGGCGGAGGCCTACCAGACGCAGGTCGTGGAGGAGCAAGCTAACCAGAAACGTGCCGAGGCCGCAGGAATCCGGGACGCCCAGGAGATCATCGCCACGAGCCTGACCGGCGTACCGGGCCAGCGCTACCTGTACTGGCGCTACCTGGAAGTGCTCGGTGAGGTGGGTGCCGGATCCAACAACCTGGTGATCGCTCCTACCGAAGGAGGAATTCCGATCTTCTTCACGCCGGACCGGGAGTAGGCTCGCCATGGGAGGCGGGGACAGCCCTCCCCGCCTCCAGCATGGCCTCGATCTCACGGCGTACCGCGGCCAGTACCATGTCCCGGCCGTCCGCTGTCATCCCTGCCGTGGGCAGCGGTTCGCCGAATGACAACAGCATCGTCCCTGGTCGGATCCTGCCGCGACTGGAGATCCGGTGTCCGCCGTCCACGGATACCGGAACGATCGGAACCTGCGTTTCGATTGCGAGAACGAACGTCCCCTTCTTGAAGTCGCCCAGAGCACCCATCCGGGACCGCGTACCCTCCGGGAACAGCCCCAGCGATAGTCTCTCCCGCTTCATCCGCTCACCCGCCGCCCGCATCGCGCGCCTCGCCCCATGACGGTCCTTGCGGTCGATGAACACGTGGCCCGCCGCCTGCATGGCGAGGGAGAGGACTGGAATCCGCCCGAGCTCTTTCTTGGCTACAAATCGGACCGAAACCGGTGCACACGCCAGAATCGCGAAGATGTCGAATATCGACTGGTGATTCGACACGAAGATCTGTGGATCGGTCCGGCTCACGTTCTCGAGCCCCCTGACCCGCGTCCGCACACCGGCAGCCCATAGCTCCGTCCGGCCCCAGTTGCGATGTACCCAATCATGCAGCGCAGCAGGCGCCCGAACCAGGCCGCCGATGATCGACACCGTCGAAAAGAACGCGGTAGCAGGTACAGTGACGAACCAGAACCAGGCCGTCCTCAGCACTGATTCAGTCTCCTTCCGCGAAGTGATCGAAACCCTCCGCAGGGGGCTGACGGACCGAGCCGCGTTCGTCCAGCCATTCGACTCCTGATCCCTCGGTAACCCTGCCCACTCTGGTCAGTCCGACGCCGAACTCTCGCTCGAACGCCTCGCGTGCTGCGGCCGTAAAGCCGGGTCCGAGGGCCGCGAGGAGCTCGTAGTCCTCTCCGCCACCCACCGCCAGCGAGAGGGCGGCCTCCTGTTGAGTCCAAGAATCGAAGACTGGATGCAAAGGAACGGCGCCCGCTGCCAACTCGAGCCGTACTCCCGATGCCGCAGCCACATGCTGCGCATCGGCAGCCAGTCCATCGGACAGGTCGATCAGGGCGTGCACGTCGGCTTCGTTCGCGAGCCACCGGGATTCGGCCGCTCGGGGAGCAGGCCGCTCGAAGGCCGCGCGGGCGCCAGGCTCCGGCTCGCGCCCCGCCGACCAGGCAGCGGCAGCTGCGGCCGCCCCACCCAGAGAGCCCGTGACCCACAATTCATCACCGGCCCTGGCTCCCGACCGCTCTACGGGATGCCGTGTCGCCCCAACGACCGTGACATCGAGAACGACGGGCCCAGGGGACCGGGAAAGATCACCGCCGAGCAGGGCGGCTCCCTGTTCCCTCAGACAGGAGCCGAGTCCCCGCGCGATCTCACCCGGAGCGGCAGAATCGAGATCAGGCGGCAGAGCGAGCGAGACCAGCACACCGATCGGGCGCGCCGCCATCGCCGCCAGGTCACTCAGCGCCACCGCGACGGCCCGATAGCCGATCGCCTCCCAGGTCAGCCACTCCCGTCGGAAGTGCACGTCCTCCACGGAAAGGTCCGTGCTGACCACGAGAATCTCACCGTCGCCCACACGAAGGGTAGCCGCATCGTCGCCAGGACCGAGTCGGACCTCCGGCGGTGACGGGCCGTCCACGGCCTCGATCAGAGACCGTATCCGCTCGAACTCCGCGCTGCTTCGCATCGCTGGTCGCCGCACCTTGTGCCTGGACCCATAGCCGGTATTCAATGCCGCACTTCCAGCCGGAGCGCTCCCGACGGGAGCGCGAGCCACGCCTCGCTCCGCGACACGATCGCTATCCCGGCAATCCCCGTGAGGCCGCGCTCGGTAGGGGGAAGGTCCGGACCGAACGAATAGCGCCCCAACACGCCTCGGCCCACCTCGGACACCGTCACCTCCGTCGCTGAACCGGCCCACAATACCCCTTCTGCCACTTCCAGAGCCGTAACGGGGGAGCTCGACCGCCCGACCGACTCCACGCGCATCCACTTCGACCGGCGCCCCGGTCTCCACCACACCTCCCGATCGAGGGCTGCGTAGATCGTGTCGCCCGAGGCCGCCAGCGCCCCGACGGGAGATCGCAGCGGAGAGGGGCCGGCGACCCGTGCCGCCGTCGTGGACTGCCCGATCGAGTCGGGCACTGCCATGGCATACAAGCCGTGCGCCGTTCCGATCCACACGACCCCACCCGCCTCGACGACCGAACCCACCGGTTCTCCCGACAGCGCCGACAGATCCGGACCAGCTCCTGGGGCCCGAACGCGCAGGAGGCCCCGTGCGGTGCCGACCCATACCCCCTCCGCCACCGGCCCGCTCGCATGCGCCAGGCTGAGCACCGGTTGGTAGGAGAGGTCGACGTCCCGTTCCTGTCTCCACTCCGGCTGTCCGTCCGCAAGCCAGTGGAGTCCGGATTCTCCACCCGCCCACACGCCACCCCGAACGCGCAGCAGCTTCCGCACGTGATCGGGCACCGCGGCCGACGAATCGGCGCGCCACACCCGCCAGTTCTGGAGGTCACGAGTAGCCTCAGCGACCCCGTACCGGCCCTCCAGGCCCTCGGCCGGCGCGAACCAGACCGCATGGTCGGTCGCGGCGACGGAGGCCATTCCGCCCCCCTCTGGTCCGTACGCCAGGCGCTGACCGGATCGCCCCACGTGATCGTACCGCACGAGGAAATCACCGGCCGTGGCCAACCACCAGCCGTATGCGTCGCGGGCCGGCGTCACGTCCAGTACACGGACCGGCCGGCCGCTCCAGCCACGTGCGGCCTGTTCGGCACCATCGATGAAGAATGGGTCATGCAGGGCCTCCTCCCGATCCCGGAGGTCCGAGCGGGAATCGATCGCCGCCCGCACGACCCCCGGATCTGCGCGACGCCGATCGCGGCTGAACGTGTCCACGCGCCACCACTCACGTCCGATCCGGAGGAAAAGGTCGGAACCGGATGCCTCGGCCGGCACCAACTGAGAGACCGGCTGACCGATACGGATCCGGTCCCGGAAGCGGCGGCTGAACGGATCGAACTGCAGGAGTTCGCCCCCGGATGCGAGCCACAGAGTGCCGTCACGGTGATCGTACACGAGCGCAGTCACCGGCCACGGGGGGTATCCGTCTTCGAGAGTGATCGGAAGCGCGGTTCTCTCGAACGCCTCGTCGATCACGATCAAGCCGCCCGCCGTCGCCACGTAGACGGAACCGGGCGATCGCGCGAGCGCGGTGACGATCCCGAAGTCCGTCACGAGGACTCTCTCGTCGGGCCTCCAACCGCCCGACTGGCCCGAAAGGGACGATGCCCCGACCACGAACGGCACGAAGGCGAGCACGGCCCTCCAACGTGCGCTGCGCCGCACGCCTATGCTTCCGATACGAAGAGCAGGGGGCCCCTCGGCGGGCCCAGATTCGAGACCTCCGCCCGGACAGCCGGAAGTCGATCCGGGATGTCCGCCGCCAGGTGTCCGGCCGGCTCGGCCGAGCGTCCGGCCGCGATTCCGGTGAGGAGCAAAGCCGCCGACGCGGAATCAGCCGCCGGCATTCCCGCAGCCAGGTACGCGCCGATCAGTCCCGTGACCACATCGCCGGTGCCTCCCGACGCGACCCCGGGGCCGCCCGTCGTGCTGACTCGAAGCGGCGCGCCAGACTCCACGACGAACGATGGCGCGCCTTTCAGCAGGACGACGCACCCGAGCTTCTCCGCAGCGTCTCTCGCCACACCTGGCGGATCAGCCAGGATCTCCTCGAGAGATTCCCCGGTGAGCCGGGCAAGCTCTCCCGGATGCGGGGTTATCACGTCAGCGGGACCCAGGAGATCCGCAAGCCCCTCGATGTCCCCCTCGAAGACGCTCAGGCCGTCAGCGTCCAGAACCACGTGTCGACCCCCCCGGGACGAGAGGACCCGCTCCACGAGCTGACGCCTTGGTACTGACCGGCCGAGCCCGGGTCCCACCGCGAGAGCACCGGCCCACTCCACGGCCTCGGCCAACTCCACCTCATCCTCCCATGCCACGTAGATCGCGCCCGGCGCCGCTCTCTGAACGATCTCTCGGTTCCGCAGTGCGCCCACGACTTTCAGAATGCCGACTCCACCCCGAAGGGCGGCCCGCGCCCCGAGTACGGCCGCCCCGGCCATGCCCTCCTGGCCAGCGATCAGCGCCAGGTAGCCCGCCCCGCCCTTGTGGGCGTCCGGCGCCCTCCCGATCAAGGTTTGCGCCACCCAGCGACCCGTGATCGCTCGGGCACCCATCGGCTCCACGGGCGGGGGAAATCCGATCTCCACACACTCGATCCGGCCACACCATGCCCGGGCCGGGTGGCGCAGGAGGCCCAGGTTGGGCCACCCCAGGCTCACCGTGAGATCGGCGCGAACGCAGGCCCCTGCGACGGACCCCGTCGTGAAATCCGCGCCGCTCGGGCCGTCCACCGCCACGATCGGGATGCCCATCCCGTTGAGGCGCTCGATCAGTGATGCCAGAGGCTCGCGCGGAGCACCGGTGACCCCCGTCCCGAGCACTCCGTCGAGTACCACCGCGGCGCCGCCGCAGGCATCCGAAAGGCTGTCCGCAGACTCGAGAGCGATATCACTGCCGATCAGAACATCGGGATCAGGGGGAGTTCCGGATGCCAGGATCGCACGCACGTCCCGCCCCCAGGCTCGCAGGGTCCGCAAAGCGACCAGGGCGTCGGCGCCGTTGTGCCCACGCCCGGCGAGAGCTACGACCCGCCCATCAGGCCAGTGTGCCTGAACTCGGCGAGCCACTTCCCGCCCCGCCGCCTCGATCAGCGTGCGCTCGGTCGTGGCACCGCTCGTCACCGCATTGCGGTCCAGAGCGCTCATCTCGCCCGTCGACGGAAGCCAGACGGTCTCGGCTCCCAGGCGCCAGGCCTCGCGCGCACCTGATGTGGTCGTCTGTCGCCGCTCAGGCATCGATCCGTGTCCTCACCGCATCACCGTCCGGTCTCAGGATCCGGCACAACGCGGCCAGGCTATTTGAAAGACTGGCCGATGCTCCGTCCGAAGCTGATCTCACCGTTGTCGATCCGGATGTTGTAGCCGCACTCGGGATTCGAGCAGACCCACGCCTTGAAGCGGATCGAAGCTCCGTCACGGCCGTAGTCCGACAACGGCAGAAGCTGACCGGCATCGCACTTCAGGCACTTGGGAAACCGCGTCGAGTTTTCCACGTTTCACCCCTCCCCAGTTCAGAACAGGCACGCAGCACTGCGGCAGGAACGGATTGCCGGACGCGCCCGGATCCCGTGGACACTCCGTGCCTGGGGAACGCTACCGCCCGGGCGCTCCCCAGGGATACTCCGACTCGAATACTTCCTCGAACGAATAGACGTCGGCGAAGTCTTCCCGTCGGTCCGTTTCCTGCTTCGACAGCACACCGTGATCCACGAGAAGAAAGACGATCTCACCCATGTCTTCCGTGGAATGAACACCCCAATGCTCCAGCACGACCCTGGCCAGGAGGCCGAACCGCGCGATCGCCAGGTCTCGGACCGCTTCCGCCAGCTCAGTGCCCGTGATGTGCCGCGGTCGGTCCAACTCACCAAGCTTCCGGTTCAGGCCCCCGAGGACGAACAGGTACGCCTCCGCGGCGAAACGTGGATTGCGCCTCTGCAGTTGTCCGAGTGTCTCATGAAGCGTCGGCGTTTCCATCGACCTCCCACTGCTTGATCCCACCCATCATCGGGGCCCGACACATCTTCTTCCGAGACCCCACCGGGTCGTGGAATGTAGAAATTGCCCAAAAACGGCGTCAAGTGTCGACAGGAAATAACATTTCGTCCGGAAGCTCCTCGACCAGAACGCGACCGGCCGTCGCCTCCGCAACCTCGTCCCGAAGCCGATCCACGCTCGACTGCGGCAGCACGATATCGAGTTGCGCTCGGTCCCCGTAGCACTCCCCGAGTCGGGTCGCCCCAAGCGCCTCAGCCGAGCGTGATACGGCGCCCGTATCCTCGTACGCGAAGGTCAGACGGAGGTGTCGTCCCCGGACCACTCGCTGGATGGGCGTCCGTTCCAGCGCCAGGTCTGCCGCTGTCCCATAGGCCCTCCCCAGGCCGCCCATGCCGAGCTTGGTTCCGCCGTAGTACCGAGTGACGACCACGACGACGTCCCTGAGAGCGGCGCGCTCGATCGCGGCCAGTACGGGACGACCACCAGTTCCAGCCGGTTCGCCGTCATCATCGAATCGGATTTCCCCACCGGCCTTCCGGGCGGCAAACACGTGGTGCGTGGCGTCGTGAAACCTGCGACGCTCCAAATCGCGCGCCTCGACCGCATCGGCGAGAGTCACGATTGAACGGGCGACGGATATGAAGCGAGACCCCTTCACCCGGTGTTCCGCCTCTGCCTGTCCAGTGGCGACCAGGAAGCCGCGGACGTCAGTCACGAACTCGGTCTCCACATCCTGTCGAGCGTCGTCCGGTTCACGCCGTACGGACTGCACCGACCTCCGTGTCCGCGACGAGCGGGAAGTGGCGGGCCCGTTCCTTAACCTCCGCACGAATCGCTGCCAGCACCTTCGCGTCCCCGCCACTCCGCAGCACGCGATCGATCAAGCCAGCGATGTCATTCATATCGGCCGGGCCCATGCCTCTCGTCGTGAGGGCCGGCGTACCGATCCGGATTCCCGAGGTTACGAATGGCGAGCGCGTCTCTCCCGGAACCGTATTCTTGTTCACCGTGATGTCCGCCCGGCCGAGGAATTCCTCCGCGTCCTTGCCCGACAGCTCCGTGTCACGAAGATCGACGAGCAGGAGATGCGTGTCCGTGCCATCCGACACGAGCTTCCACCCTCGCTCCATCAGCCCAACCGCCATGGTTTGAGCGTTCTCGATGACGCGGGCCGAGTAGCGGACGAAAGCCGGTGACTGGGCTTCGAACAGCGCCACGGCTTTCGCAGCGATGACGTGCTCCAGAGGCCCACCCTGCATCCCCGGAAATACCGACTTGTCGATCGCCTTCGCATGCTGCTCTTTGCACAGCATCAAGCCTCCACGGGGACCCCGAAGCGTCTTGTGGGTCGTCGTAGTCACGATGTCCGCCCACAGCACCGGAGACGGATGCACTCCTGCAGCTACGAGCCCCGCGATGTGCGCCATGTCCACGAGGAGCATCGCCCCGACCTCTTGCGCTATCGCACCGATCTCCTCGAACGGCAGGATTCTCGGGTACGCGCTCGCACCCGCTACGATCATGGCCGGACGCTCCCGGCGCGCCAGTGAAGCCAGCGCATCCATGTCCAGCCAGCCGTCCTCCTCCCGGACCCCGTATGGCACCACGTCGTACAACCGGCCGCTGAAGTTGACCGGGGAGCCGTGGGTCAGGTGGCCACCGTGCGACAGGTCCATCCCCAGCAACTTGTCGCCCGGCTGCAGGAACGCGAAGTACGCGGCCATATTGGCCTGCGCACCGCTGTGTGGCTGAACGTTTGCGTGATCCGCCCTGAACAGGACCTTCGCACGCTCGCGAGCGAGATCTTCGACGACGTCCACGTGCTCACAGCCACCGTAGTAGCGTTTGCCCGGGTAGCCTTCGGCGTACTTGTTCGTCAGCACTGAGCCCATGGCCTCCAGGACCGCGCCGGAGACGAAGTTCTCGCTGGCGATCAACTCCAGGCCCTCGTGCTGCCTGGCTGCCTCCGCCTTGATGGCCGCGAATATCTCGGGATCCACGACCTCGAGGTGATCGCGGGCAGGAGCAACGTCGGTCTCTCCCAGGTGGATCGTCTCGTCTATCACTTCACTCACACGTACGTGCGATGCAGCTGCGTGACCGCATGGACGCGGCGCAGCGCCACTTCGTTCGCGGCCTTCGCGCTCGTGATCCCCTCGGCTGTCGCTACCTCGAAGATGGCGAGCAACGTCGAGTAGATCTCTCCTGCCTTACGCTTCGAGCGCTCGAGCGTCCAGCCGGCGAGCTCCGAGTAGACGTTGATCAAGCCACCGGCGTTGATCACGTAGTCCGGTGCGTACAGGATGTCCCGCTCCTCGAGCATCGCAGCGTGACGGGACTTTGCGAGCTGGTTATTGGCCGCTCCGGCGACGATCTGGACATTCAGCCTCGGGATCGTGTCGTCGTTCAGGATCGCGCCCATTGCACACGGCGCGAACACGTCAGCGTCGACGTCGTACACCTCGTCAACGCCTACTGCCTCGCAATCGAACTCGTCCACGCACCGCTGGACGCGGTCGTCATCGATGTCGGCCACAAAAACCGTGGCTCCCTCTCCTCGGAGGTCCTCTGCCAGAAAGTAGCCGACGTGTCCGGCACCTTGAATCACGACGGAGCGACCAGCGAGTTCGTCCGTCCCGAACTTCTTCAGTGAACAGGCCTTGATGCCCCGGTACGTCCCATACGCCGTGACTGGCGATGGGTCGCCGGACCTGCCAGCCATCCCGACGACGTGCTCCGTCTCCATGTGGATGTAGTCCATGTCCGCAACGGACGTGCCGACGTCTTCGGCCGTGTAGTAGCGGCCTCCCATCGACTCGACGGCGCGGCCGTGGGCCCGCATGATCATCTCGCGCTTGGGTGTGCGATTGTCTCCGATGATGACTGCCTTGCCGCCACCCAGGTTGAGGCCCGCCACCGCCGCCTTGTAGGTCATGCCGCGCGACAGGCGCAGCACATCGATCAGCGCATCGTAGTCGGAGGCGTAGTTCCAGAACCGGGTGCCGCCGAGGGCGGGCCCGAGAGCCGTATTATGTATGGCGATGATGCCTTTGTATCCGCTGGACGGGTCGTACGCAAATACTACCTGCTCGTGGTCGTGCTGGGACAGAAGATCGAATATCTCCCTCCTGCCCTCCAGCGTCTCCGCAACCGTGTCCGCGTAGCTGGCTTCCGTGCTCACTGGCCGTTTCCTCTCTCCAGGTACAATTCCCGAGCTATGATCATGCGATGGATCTCGCTGGTTCCCTCGTATATCTCCGTGACCTTCGCATCACGGAACAACCTTTCCACGGGGTACTCGCGGCTGTAACCATAGCCGCCGAACACCTGCACCGCCTGACGCGCCACCCACATCGCCGTTTCGCTGGCATGCAGCTTGGCCATGCTCGACAGCTTGCGCTTGCGGGGCTCGTCCGCATCGTACGACAACGCCGCCCTGTACAGCAGGCCGCGCGACGCCTCAACTCGCGTGGCCATGTCGGCCAGCTTGAACTGGATCCCCTGAAGCCGAGAGATCGAACGTCCGAACTGGACTCTTTGCTCGGCATAGTCCCGGGCGTGATCGAGGGCCGCCTCGGCGATACCGACAGCCTGCGCCGCGATCCCCAAGCGACCCCCCTCGAGGGCCTCGAGGGCATACCGAAACCCCTGGCCAGGCTCCCCGATCAGGTGCTCCGGTCCCAGATACAGATCCTGCAGGGTGGCGGCCACCGTCTCCGACCCTCGCAGGCCCATCTTCCGTTCCTTCTTTCCAGGAATGTATCCGTCGACGCCCGTCGGCACGAGGAACGCGCCGATCCCCTTCGAGCCCATGCGGTCCTGCGGGTCGTCGGTCCGGACCATCATCAGGATAACGTCGGCCGAGGCGCCGTTCGTGATCCACATCTTGGCGCCGTTCAGTCGCCAACCATCGCCATCTCGAACGGCCTGCGCGGTGATCGCGGCCGCATCGCTTCCCGCATCAGCCTCGGACAGCGAGAAGGCACCCAGGATCTCGCCTCTGGCCATTGGCTTCAGCCAGCGGTCCTTCTGCTCGGCCGTGCCATGCCCAAGTAGCGTCTGAGTCGGGAGAGAATTGTGGACGCTCATTGACACGGCTACCGACGGATCACCCCATGCGATTTCCTCCAGAACATACAGGTACGTGAGCATGTCGAGGCCCAGGCCGTCGTACTCCTCCGGGATGAGCATGCCCAGAAAGCCTAACTCCCCCAGCTTGTCGACGGGGCTCCGGTCGAACTCTTCCTCGTTCTCGTCACGAAGCCGCACGCCTGGCCGCAACTCCCTCTCGGCGAACCTCCGGGCCAGCATCAGGATCTCACGCTGCTCATCGCTGAGCCGCGCGCCGAGGTGCGATCTAGGCATCGCCGTACTCGTAGAAGCCGCGCCCGGCCTTCCGACCCAGCCGGCCTGCGGCCACGTACTTCGTCAGGAGCGGGCACGGACGGTACTTGCTGTCTCCCAGATCCCGGTGAAGGACCTGCATGATGAACAGGCACGTGTCGAGGCCGATCAGGTCGGCCAGGGCCAGCGGGCCCATCGGGTGGTTCATGCCCAACTTCATCACTGTGTCGATGGCCTCGGCCTCAGCAACTCCCTCCATCAGGCAGAACACGGCCTCGTTGATCATCGGCATGAGGATCCGGTTAGACACGAATCCAGGAAAGTCGTTGACTTCGACGGGCGTCTTCCCGACGCGCCGGCACAGTGCCAGCGTGAGGTCGGTCGTCGCATCGTCAGTCTCCAGGCCCCGTATGACCTCGACCAGTTGCATCACGGGCACAGGGTTCATGAAGTGCATCCCTATGAAGCGCTGCGGTCTGCTGACCGAACGCGCGATCTCCGTGATCGAGATGGAGCTCGTGTTCGACGCGAGGACGGCCTGCTCGCCGCACACTTCGTCGAGCCGCCCGAAGATCTCGAACTTCAGATCCCGATTCTCGGGCACCGCCTCCACGACCAGTGGAGCAGATGCAACGGACTCCAGATCGGTCTCCGTGCGGACCCGATCCAGGGCAACCCGCGCCCCGGCAGCATCTATCCGGTTCTTGGACAGTTGCCGGCTGAGGTTCTTCTCGATCTTCGCCCGGGCCAGGTCCAGGGCCTCGGGTACCGCATCGACGAGCACGACGTCAATCCCCGCCAGAGCGAAGACGTGGCTGATCCCGTTGCCCATCGTTCCCGCCCCGATCACCCCCACGACGTCGACTTGATTCTCGTTCATCATCCCTCCGATCCGGTTCGTGGAGCTCTCTCGGCACCCGACACCGGATGTTCTCGTTCGACTTCGCCCCCGATCAGTGGACCAAGGGCCAGTACAACCGGATCACGGGACAGCCGGGCGGTACGCGCTGTCCAGGCGATCCCGGTGATGGTTGCCATCGTGAGCAGCAATCCACCCTCAGGACCATACGCGCCGCCCGTCCACAGGTCCGGCCCGCTCACCGACATCCAGGCCGCTGACCGGCAGACCGGCAGCCACGCCCATGGTCCAGTTCCACGCGAAATGAGTGCCGGTTACGAACCACAGGCTCAGGGTCCTCCAGTAGAGAACGCCGAGCAAGATTCCGGCCAGCAGCGTGTTGCCCATCGCACCCCACCCGACACCCGGATTCGCCCCGTGGAGGACCGCGAAAACGACCGCCGTGCCTCCCACTGCCACACCCGGTCCATGAGCCCCGGCGAGCAACTGAAACGGGTATCCACGAATCGCGAGTTCCTCGAAGAACGCCGCAAGCAGCAGGAGGACGGTCACATAGGGCATCCCACCCGCAATCACGTCGCTCGAGACACCGGTGCCGGTCACGTTCAACCAGCCCGCGATCGCCATCACCAGCACGACAGAGCCAAGCAACCCTGCCCCGATTCCGCACCCGAGCGAGAAGTCCCGCGCAGCCCGGCGGTTGACGACCAGGCCCAGCGCCGCGGGCGGTCTCGACTCCACCCTGGACATCATGACCCAACCAGCGACGAGCGCGGCCGCTACCGCCGCACCCACGCCCACTGCTCACGACAACCGACCGGACCGGCGACCGATCCCAGCCGCCGCCGCCCGCCCCCTCCCCCTCCAGCCGGATTCAACCAGCTAGGGGATCATTCGGCGCAAGGCGCCTCTGCCTCGCCGGACGATCACGAGTACCAGTATCACCTTCAGCAGGTCACCAAGCAGGAAGACTCTGACACCCGTGGTCTCGACAAGAGCGCGACCCCCGAGGATCCACAGCCAGGCCAATCCGCCCAGGTGGATGACCGCCAGCGCCAGAGCGAGCACCAGGGCCGCTCCGATCCAACCTCGGGCCCGGTCAGTCGCCAGTCCGGCCACCGCCGCCGCAACGGGGAACGCGAGCAAATAGCCCCCCGTTGGTCCCAGCAGGTACGCGGCGCCGCCACCCGCTGCGAAAAGGGGCAGACCGAGCGCCCCGGCCGCCAGGTACGCGACTTGGCTGGCAGCTCCCGCCCGGGAGCCGAGTACCACGCCGGCCAGTAGTACGGCCACCGGTTGAAGCGTCATCGGCACGGCCGTGCCCGGTAGCGCTACGCTCAACCGGGCGCCGAGCGCGGTGAGCGCGGCGAAGCCCAGCACACCCAGCCCAAGGCCGAGCGCACTGAACGTCGTCCTGTCGACGACCTTCGAGTCTACGGTATGTGCTGCCTCTCGAGTCATACTCTCTCCACGCTGAGGGCTACGGCATTCCCACCGCCCAGGCACAGGGTGGCGAGGCCCTTGTCCACTTCGCGGTCGCGCATGGCGAACAGGAGCGTTGTGAGAATCCTGGCGCCGGAGGCACCAATCGGGTGGCCGAGGGCGATCGCTCCGCCACGCACGTTGACCCGGTCCATGTCCATTCCGAGCTGCCTGGCGTCCGCTATCGACTGCACGGCGAAGGCTTCGTTCGCCTCGATCAGACCGTAGTCGCCGATCTCGGTCCCTTCCATGTCCATGAGGCGCCGCACTGCGTCCACCGGCGCGAAGAAAAGATCGCGCGGCTCCGTCGACCCGACCGAATATGCCGTCACGCGACCGAGGATGTCCAGTCCGTTGGCCCGGGCATAAGCCTCCGAAGTGACGACAGTAGCGGCCGCCCCATCGTTCAGTCCTGGCGCATTCCCGGCCGTCACCGAATACTCCGTGACCTCGGGCGGAGCGTCGCCGCTGAACGCCGGCCTCAACCGCCCGAGAGCCTCCACCGTCGTATCTTTGCGCGGAGGCTCGTCCGTGTCGAGCACCGTCGTGCCCTTCCGGCTAACGATCTCGACCGGCACAATTTCGGCCGCGAAATCTCCACCATCGATCGCGGCGGCGGCTTTCATGTGGCTCTCGTACGCGAACTGATCCTGGTCTTCGCGGCTCACTCCCGCTTTCCACGCCGTGTACTCTGCGTGCCCACCCATGTGGCAGTGACCGAACGAGCACCACAGGCCGTCATGAATCAGACCATCCACCATCGACTGATCGCCGAACTTCACACCTCCCCGGTATCCCCGCACGAGGTAGGGCACGTTGGACATCGACTCCATGCCTCCCGCCACGGCGACCTGCAGATCCCCCGCCCGGATGGCCTGCGCAGCCAGCATCACGGCCTTGAGGCCGGAGCCGCACACCTTGTTGATCGTCATCGCCGGAATCGTCGCGGGCAGGCTGGCGCCGATTGCCGCCTGCCTGGCCGGGGCCTGTCCGACTCCGGCCTGCACGACGTTGCCCATGATGACCTCTTCGATGTCCTCCATGGCCACGCTCGAGCGCTCGACCACGCCGGCGAGCGCCCTCGCCCCAAGCTCCGGGGCCGTCAGAGACGAAAGCCCCCCGAGAAAACGCCCCGTCGGCAGCCTGGCTGCTCCGACGATCACCGCAGTCCGATCTGCATCACTCATTTCAACCACTCCTCGCACCCCTGCCTGCGACGCGTATCCACGAGGCCGACGATCTTCCAATCCTCGCCCACCCGGGCGATCTGGAAGACGTTCACGCCGCAGTGCGAGAGGTTACCGTTATAGTAGAACGCATAGGGGGTAAACACTGTCGCCAGATCGTCATCGATCCGGATCTCGGCAGCGCCGATCCTCTCGTCAAACGCTCCCGGCTCGGCGTTCCCGACCGCCTGTACGAAGCCTTCTATCTCGCCGAAAACGACGCCCGCTACACCGTCTCGTGCTCCGGAGCTCGCCATCTTCTTGAGGTCCGGGTGAAACAACCGCCTCACCGCCGCCGAGTCCGCCGCATGCATCGCATCGAACAGAGCGTCCACGAGCGCCGTTACTTCCTCCTCCACACTCTGCGCGCCTGCCGGTGCCGCACCGCCGCCGAACAGCACTCCGGTTACCAGGGCCACGAACACAAAACGCTTCATTCGGTTACCTCCAGGTTCGGCCCGCCTGACGCGGGCGTGTGGCCCTGGCCGTCCGGCCAGATCGCACCGGACACGAGCGCCTGCTCCACGACTTCCTCCAGGACACATCCGAGCTTCCCTCCGTCCGGAATCGTCGCACGACCCCACGCGACGAAAGGATCGTGCTCGAAAGCCAGCATCCACCCCTCGGCCGCCGCGCGGCCGAGCACTTCCTTCTTGCTCTGCAGCGTAACCAGCGGCTCGACGTCATACCCCATGATCCACGGTAGCGGCAGGTGTGCTGTCGTTGGAACGAGGTCCGCCAGGAACAGGACGATCTCCTCTCCGAGGTCGATCCTGACCGACTGGTGGTGCGGAGTGTGCCCGGGAGTGTGTACCAGTCGAATCCCCGGCACCACTTCGACGTCGCCATCGACCAGGTCGAGGCACCCGGCCCGCGCCAGGGGCTCGAAATTGTCCGTCATGTAGCTGGCCCGAATCCGCTCGTTATCCAGTCGCGCGAACTCATACTCCCCTTTTCTCACGACATACCGGGCCGTGGGGAACGCAGGTCCGATCTCCCCGTTCACTCCTCGGACCGTTCCACCTCCGGCGTGATCGAAATGGAGATGCGTTGCGATGATTACATCGACTTCGCCCGGCTCGACGCCGAAGTTCGACAGCGATGTTTCGAGCCTCGTCGGGTCGCCATCGTTGGCCACTCCGTAGACCGACTTGAACTTGTCGCTCTCCTTGTTGCCCAGGCCGGTGTCGATCAGCACGGTGGCCTCGTCCGTCTCCACGAGCAGACAACGCATCGCCAGCGGTATCCGGTTCCTCTCGTCACTGGGTGCGCGGCGACTCCACAGCGGCTTCGGAACGACACCGAACATCGCCCCGCCGTCGAGCCACAGGCTGCCGGCGTCCACCGGCCTGACCCGGCCCCGACTTCCCTCCAGACACGGCGCCTCACACATGCAACCTCCCGTGGCCGTCGCTCGGGCTCTCCAAGGCCACGGGCCGCCCCGCGAGCCAATCCTCCAGCTGGTCCCAGTACTGGATCCCCTGCCGGTCGACCGCCTCGAGCATTCTGATCAGTATCGTCGCGGTGGCCCTGGCATCATCTCCGGCGCGGTGCCGATTCGCGATCGACACGTCATAATAGCGGGATAGCGCGTCCAGCCCTCTTCTCCGCAGCCCGGGAAGAAGCCGGCGTGCGAACTTGACCGTGCACAGACGCGGCCCCTCTGGCATCACGGAGTCCGCCAATCGCAACTCTTCCGCCACGAAACGCCAGTCGAAGGCCACGTTGTGCGCCACGAAGACCCGATCCTCGAGAGCTTCTCGTACTCGGCCCGCGATGTCGCGGAAGCGGGGCACTCCCTCGACCATCTCGGGCTCGATACCGGTGAGACGGGTGACCCACAGCGGTATCCACACCTCCGGGTTCACGAGGGTCGTATACTCGCCTGTCACCCGACCACCCTCGACGAACACGGCCGAGAACTCCATGATTCGGGCTCCACGAGCTACTGAGCTTCCCGTGGTCTCGACATCCACGACCGCGAACCTGCGGCCAGCGAGAGGCATGCGGCCCTGAGACACCGGCTGGGCCACCAGCCGCCACACTCCGGCGGCATCCACCGTGAAACGGCGATCCTCGCCGAGCAAGTCGAACACCAGGCGGGAAGCGAGCCCCGGGGGCGCCTGGCTCAAGCCGAACACCTCCCGGGCCAGAGCCTGGGTCGACGTCGGTTCCCGGCCGACTGTCTCCAGCGCCTTCTGCACCAGAGGCGTGTGCGTACTGAACCGCAGTCCTTCGGCTCTCACGATGACTCGCGCAGAATCGGCAGCGTCATGCACCGGGGGCCACCTCCGCCTCTCACGAGCTCGGATCCCTCAAACCCGATGACGAATCTCTCGTCGACTCCGAACTCTACCTTACCGCTCAGAAAGTCCTCGCTCCGCACGACCGTGAAGCCACCCTCCTCTTCGAGCGCCCGCATTGTATGCTCGTTTCGGTCGTAGGCCAGGACCTGCCCGGGACCGACCGCAAAGAAGTTGCACCCGCTTGCCCACTGCTCCCGTTCCTGCATCGTCCGCCGCTGCCCGCCGCACGAGAGCGGCGTGAGCGGCAGTCCCAGGTCATCCAACGCGGCAAACAGGCTGGACGCTTCCTGAACCCCTGAAGCGCCCTTTCTGACTCGGAGTACCGGAAGCCGCGTCGGCCCGATGAAGTAGGGTGGAAACACGCAGCACAAGTCCCGATCCAGCATCGTGAAGATCATGTCGAGGTGTATCGCGGCCCGGTGCGCCGGTATGAGGACCACGACGATGTCCGTGATCTCCGTCCAACGGAACACTTCTTCTGCCAACGCGTCGATCCCGGCCGCGGTCGTCCGCTCCGACATACCGACGGCGAGCAGATCGCGCCTGAGAATGTGGACGTCGCCGCCCTCGAGCCGCACGTTCAATCGCCTCTCATGTGCCCCGTCGAACAGGATGCCCTCGTTGACCAGCTCGGGATGAGTGCGAAACAGGGTCCACGCCAGGATTTCCTCGCTCCACCGCACTTCGTGTTTCATCGAGGCGACCATGACCCGCTCCCCGATCACTGCAGCCGAATCGCGAGTGAAGAAGAGATTCGGAAGTGGAGGCAGCGTGTAGCCAGCTTCGTTGACGAGACCCGCCAGGAGGCCACCGGACGTCACTTCACCCTGAACGAACAGTCGAGCGATCTCTTCGGGCTCGGCGTCTGCCGCGCGCGATTGGATCGCCCCTCCCGAGTGCTCTACCAGGTACTCTCTCGCTTCCGGTACTCGCAGCACTTCCACGAGAAGGTCGGCGATCTCGTGAACTGTTGCGAAGCGTGACAGGATAGCCGTGAAACGACCGTGCTCCCGGCGGGCGAGCTCGACATCGAGAATATCGTCGAACAGGTAGTCGCTGCGATTCCCCGGAGTTACCACCGCGAGCTCGGGACCCGGCGTGTGGCAAACCACTGCCTTCAGCCGGCCGATCTCGCTGTGAACGCCGATCATCGACCCACTTCTCCGTCTCCGCGCGCGGCCGTCACCATGTAGCACAGACCCTCGAGCTCGAGCGTCATGTCCATGGTGCGCAGCGCCACCCCCGGCGGCAGATCCAGCTTGATGGGGGCGAAATTCAGAATCGCGGAGGCCCCCGCTCGCACCGCACGAGTCGCTGCCGCCTGGGCTGCTTCCGGAGGCGTGGCGATGATCCCGATCGATATCTCCAGGTCGGCGAATCCACGCTCCAACGCATCAAGGGGCTGTACCCGGACGCCCCCCAAGTCGAGACCTGTCTTCGCAGGGTCCGCGTCGTACGCCGCCACGATATCGAATCCCCGCTGAGCGAAGTAGCCGTATCCCAGCAGCGCCGAACCGATCTTCCCCACGCCCAGGACCGCCACATTCCACCGATGGGTGAGTCCCAGGATCTCCTCAAGCTGCACGCGGAGATCACTGACCGGGTACCCCTGACCGCGCTTCCCGAATGACCCGAAGTGGCTGAGGTCCTTACGTACCTGCGCCGCGGTCGTGCCCGTCGCCTGTGCGAGCTCCCGGCTGGACACGACCTTTCGATCGTGCTGGTCGAGGTCCCTCAACTGCCGCAGGTAGCGGGACAACCGTCTTACGGTCGAATCGGAGATCTTGCGTGTGTTCATGACTCTGCTTGTGAAAGTGATCACAAGAACATATGCGCCCGAACAGATGTTCTCAACTCACCTGGAGTGAGCTCCCCCGAGGCATTCTCAGGATCTTCGCAAGTGCCCAGCCAGGCTCACGAACTCGTCTGGAGTGAGAGTCTCCGGCCGCGCCTGCGGCGAGAGTCCCATGGACTCCAGGATCTTCTCGATCCGATCGCGCGGGAGATCATACTCGGGAGCCGAGCGAAGAATCCGAAAGAGCTGCTTGCGGCGCCGGGAGAACGCCACCCGGGTAAGCACACGGAGGTCCGACTGGGTCACCGGATCCAGCGGAGGAGACCGTGGCTCGAGGACGATCACAGCCGAGTCCACGGCAGGTACCGGACGGAAAGCCTGTCGCCCTACTCGAAACGCGATCCAGACGCGCGCGCGCGACTGCACCCCGACGGTGAGAGCGCCGTAGACCTTGCTTCCGGCCGGCGATGCGATCCGATCGGCTACTTCCTTCTGCACCAGCAGAACCATCCGTGTGGGAATGGGATGCATCTCCAGGAAGTGGAAGATCAGCGGCGACGTAATTCCATAGGGAACGTTGGAGATGAGTCGGCCGCCACTATCCCCCACCAGGGCAGCGAGGTCTGTGTCGAGAGCGTCGGCATGGACTACCTCGACATCCGTCCTGTGGTCGAAACGGTCGGCGAGTTCCGCTGCCAGTCGATCGTCCTTTTCGACGAGCACGAGGCAGCGGACCGATCCCGCGATCAGATCGCTAAGCTCTCCGTGGCCAGCCCCGATCTCGAGCACCAGGTCTTGTGCTCCCGCGCCCAGCTCCGCTACGAGCTTGCGCCGGATGTTGGGGTCGACGAGGAAGTTCTGACTCAGGGATCGTTTGGCGTAGACCACCGTTACTTGACCACGAGCGCCGTGCGGTCGTCCGCCGCCATACCACCGGGCGCCGATGCCAGCTCGAACACGCGATCGAGCACCTCCTGGGCACTGGCACCCGATCGCTCCATCGCCATCTGCGTCAGCCGCTCGTCCGACCACATGCGATCAGAATCGAGGCACTCGCTGATCCCATCCGTAAACATGAGCAGCATGTCCCGTCCCGGGACCCAGTCCAGCTCCCTCTGCGCATAGGAATCGAACTCTGCGATCCCGAGCGGTGGATTCAGCGCCTCCAGCCGCTGTGCCCGATCCGGACTGACGTGAAACGCGTGCGGATGTCCTGCATTGGCATACCGCATCCGACCCGCCGCGGGATCCAGGACCGCGTAGCAGAGCGTCATGTACATTTCGGTGGACTCGAGCTTTCTCACCAGCTCGTGATGGATCCCTCGCAACACCTCGGCTGGCTCCTCGCGGTCACGCACTGTAAGCGACGCCGCGCTCATCGTGAGGGCCATGATCAGGCCGGCCGAGTAGCCGTGCGAGCTCACATCGCCCAACATCACGCCTAAACGGTCGCCGGGCAGCCGGAACAAGTGGTAGAAGTCTCCGCCTACCGAGTCCGCGGGCTCACACCTGGCGGCCACATCGGCCACCTCCACGAAATCGCTGAGATCCGGGAGCAACTTCATCTGCAGGTGATGAGCCAGCTCCAACTCGACGAGCATCCGCTCCTGAACCAGACTCTCTCGGACCAGGCGATCGTTCTCGATCGCAGCCGCCAGATGCGCCGCCACGGTGGCCGCGAGCTTGACCTCGGCCTGAGTAAACGTGTCGCGCCTGGATCCGCCCCGCACTGTCAGCACGCCCACGGCAAGGGTGGTTCCGTGGACCGCGGAGTGCCGGAGAGGTACAGCCAGAAGCGTCCGGTCTCCCTCCTCCATCGCGCGGCCGCGTCGGGGTCGCACCTGGGCCAGCTGGTGTTTCAGCACCTCGGCAATCAGGTCCCCGGCATCGGCCGATGGCCCGGCAGACGCCGCCGCACGCATGGTCCCCGTCGCCACCAGGCGCTCTACACCCCGGTCCCCCTCGCCAGGCCCGGGCACCCAGACAGTTGCGGAGTCGGCCGTGAGCACGGCCGTGAGGCGCTCCAGCAATTTTCCTGTCGCCCGCTCCAGGTTGATCACCGAGCCCAGGGTCTCGCCCGCCGAGGTCAACAGCTCGACTTCGGCGAATCGATCCGCGAGCTCGTCCGCGAAGAACCTGGCCTCTCTCTCCGAGGCCACGAGCTGGCTGGCAGTCTCTCTGAGCAGAGCGAGGTAGCGACGATCAACGTCCCCCGCCGCAGGAGCGGCTGCCAGCCGGATCCGGACAGATGGCATCGCGAGCCACGAGGACTCCGTGTACTCTATCTCCCGCCTGTCGCCCAGCGAGTCGTGGGCCACGACGTCCATACCCGAAGTCTCTATCACGAGACGAAACCGGACCCCCGTGAGGCGATGAAACGCCGCGAGGTACTCCTCGAGCCGATCGCTGCGGAGTGGCTCTGCGGAGTGGGGCACAGCTTCCACCCCATCTAAACCGTTCTGCGGCTTCACCGCGACGGCGGGTACGCGTCCGCTCGGCGTTCCCGGCTCGACGTCGACCAACTCAGTCCCCAGGGTCAGCGTGATCGAGTTGCCACGCTCGTTGAATCGTACGTCGTCGGTGAGAGACCTGAGAAGGAAGAGACCCCGCCCATGGCTGCGTTCCCGATTCTCCGGACGGGTCGGATCGAGGATCGACTGTGGATCGAAGCCCTCCCCTTCGTCTGTAACAGTCACCTCGGCGCACCCCTGATTGAGAACGGCCGAAACGCGGACGAGCTTCTGGGGATCCTCACGGTTGCCATACAGGATCGCGTTGCACAGGGCCTCGCCGACCGCGACCCGCAGGTTCAGGGTGGCCCGGGATCCCGAAAAGGCGAAGCGCTCACAGGCCTCGACGACTTCAGCCACGGCCTCTTGCACGAAGCGCACGCTGGACGGAAATGCGAGCTGCACGTTACCGGACAGACCTCCCGGACGTCGCGCCCGGGTGCCACCTTCTCCAGACCGATGCCGGCGCCACTTGAGGCCCAGCTCGTCGGAGTTGAGGGGGTAGAACAAGTAGTCGCCGCACCCCGCGGCCAGGGCCGGGATCAGACCGTCTACGGACTCATTGTCCACTATGGCAATGAGCTCGGTGTCCTCACCGAACGCGAGCCGGGCCTCGCGAACGGGCTGCCCCGTGTCCGCCAGATCGATGAACGCGATCCGGGGAGGGTTTCGCGGCCAGTCCTCCGCCGAGACCGACGTCAAGCACGACACTTGCAGAGCTTCGAGCTCACTCACCAGGCTCGAAGCCACGTCCGGACGGTTCGAGCATATGAGTGCCGCGGGCACGGTGTCGGTCACGAGGTCAGAATTCGCCCAGGGCCCGGGCGCGCGTATCCGCGATCTGGAAAAGCGTGTCCAGCTTGGTCAGCTCAAATAGGGTGCGAAGGTCCTCGCTCAGGCCCGCCAGTCGCAGCACGCCCCCGGACTCCCGTATCTTCTTCGAGAGACTCACGAGCACACCGAGTCCACTCGAGTCGATATAGCTGGAACTCGTGAAATCGATCAGGAACCGGCGATCACCGGCCTCCAGGCGCTCGCTGACCTTTTCCTTGAGCTCGTGGCGGTTGCCCACGATCAGCTCTCCACCCACCTCCACGATCGTGATGCCGTTCAACTCGACGATCGAAAACATTGTTGCCCTCAGTAGTCAGTGTGATCCGGATGCGTCGATCCGCGACGCCGCAGACATCAATGCCGTGATGTACGCCACGTGTACGATGTCCTCCACGGAAGCTCCACGCGACAGGTCGTTCAGCGGGGCGGCGAGGCCCTGGAATATCGGACCCAGCGCGTGCGACCCCGCCAGACGCTGTACCAGCTTGTAACCGATGTTTCCTGCATCGAGATCCGGGAAGACCAGCACGTTGGCCCGACCCGCGACAGCCGAGTCCGGCGCCTTGCGTCGTGCGATGTCGGGTACCAACGCGGCGTCCACCTGAAGCTCACCGTCACAGATAACATCCGGCACCCGGCTCCGAAACTGTGCCAGTGCCTCCCGTACGGTCCTGACAGAGTCACCATCGGCCGACCCGCGTGTCGAATACGACAGGAACGCCACTCGCGGCTCGTCACCCACGATCAGCCGCCGGGCACGACACGCCGCTTCCGCGATCTCCGCCAGCTGCCCGGCCGTTGGGCTCGGAACGACGGCGGGGTCCGTGAACGTGAGAACGTCGCCCGGACGCCCGTCGCTCGGGACCATGTAGAAAGAACTCGACACTATTTTGATGCCTGGCGCAGTTCCAAGCAGACGAATTCCTGCTCGAAGGACATCGGCCGTAGCGCTTTTCGCGCCGGCCACCACGCCGTCCAGGTGTCCCCTCTTAAGCTGCGCCACCGCGAAGCGCAGGGTGTCCACGGGCCCTCCGGAGGCGATCTCGGGAAGCAGGTCCGCGACCTCTCCTCTGCGGCCCGGCGCGTATGGGTCGAGGAGATCGATACCGCCACCTGCCAGCGCGTCCTCCGCCGCCGCGGCCGACTCCACGACGACGGGCCGTATCGCTCCCTCCTCCGCAAGCCGACGTATTGCCTGTTCCGTACGCGGATCGGCCGCCTCCGGAAACCCGATCCGGGCGCCCGTTGCGGCCGCCCTGTCCCGCAAGCCGGCGAGAAAGCTCATGCGCCCGACGCGGCGGGCCCATACACCCGAACGAGCTCCCGGAGCACTGGCGCCGGAACAAAGGCCGAGACGTCACCGCCGAGGTGTGCAACTTCTCGTACGAGGGAAGAGCTTAGAAACGTATAGCTGCTCGCGGGAGCCATGAAGATCACCTCGATCTCGGGCCACAACGACCGGTTCATCAGGGCCATCTGGAACTCGTACTCGAAGTCGCTGACCGCCCGCAACCCTCTCACGATGAGCCGCGCCCCCCTCTGGCGAGCGAAGTCCACGAGGAGTCCCTCGAAGGGAACGACCTCGACCCTGGGCTCATCCGCGTATACTTCCTGCGTCACCTGGACCCGTTCATCGACCGAGAACGTCTGGTCCTTCTGCTGAGTCGCCGTACCCGCGATCGCTACGAGCACCCGATCCACGAGCCGGAGGCTGCGCCTCACGATGTCATCGTGCCCGAGCGTCAGAGGGTCGAACGATCCAGGATAGATGGCGATCCGTTGGTCACTCATCGGCGGCAGCTCCTTCCGTCGAATTCATGAAGATGGACAGGGCCGTCTCTCCGTATTCCCGGTGCCATTCGGGTTCCCGAGGAAACGTAGTACCGCAAGCATGCTCCATGCACAGGATACTCGCGTACGGTGACCGGCCAAAGCCCGATACGAGCCGCGCGGCCTCCTGGCCCGCATAGGGCGGATCAGCCAGCACGATATCCCAACCGCTTCCCTCCCCTCGCCTCGACTCCTCGACCACGCGGAATGCGTCGGTGCACCGGACCTCGCAGTGCGAGCCGGCGCCCAGGCTCGCGATGTTCCGCCTCAGCACGTCGCACACCCGTCGGTTCGACTCGACGAAGCACACGGTGGACGCGCCCCGCGAGAGAGCCTCCAGTCCAAGAGCGCCCGACCCGGCGAACAGATCCAGCACGCGACTGCCGGGCAGCCGGTCCTTCAGAACGTTGAACCACGCCTCCCGAACGGCGTCGCGAGTGGGCCGCGTACCCCGCCCGGCCGGCGCCTCGATTCTCCGGCCACCGAATTCGCCGGAGATGATCCGCAGGCTCAATGCTCGGCGGGCCTGAAATCGAGAACTCGCGCCTGGATCTCGCTCCGCCCGTTCCAACTGTTCTCAGCGATCTCGATCGCCACTTCCGCCCGCTCCGTCGAGCGCGCCTCCTGCATCCTGTTCCCCAGACCGAATCCGATCGCCGGTACCCGGTGGCCATCTCGGACCAATCCGAGCCGCAAGTGTCCGCCGTCACTTCCGACCCGGCCAGGTCGATCGAGCTCGACGCCACGGACCAACAGAATCGGATGCGGATTCCCCGAACCGAAAGGCGCCAGATGCTCGAGCCACTTCAGTAAACCGGAGCCGACTCGCTCCAGAGGCACTTCGAGGTCCAGGCGTAGCTCCTGCACCGGATCACGGTCCGACATCTCCCGCATTGCCACCTCCCGGAGCCGGATCGCCAGCTCCTCCACGTGCTCCCGCCGCACGGTCAGACCTGCGGCCATCCGATGGCCGCCGAATCTCTCGAGGAGCGCCGCACATTCCTGCAGGGCGTTGAACAGGTGAAAGCCGTCGACCGATCGGCCCGAACCTCTCCCGATGTCTCCGTCGAACGCGATCACGATGGCCGGCCGGTAGTATCGCTCGACCAGGCGCGAGGCCACGATTCCGATCACCCCCGGGTGCCAGTCATCGTTCCACAGAACCACTGCCCGGTCCTCCACCTTCAGGTCGGTCTCGAGCCTGCGAGTCACCTCCTCGAACACCCGGGCGTCGATGAGCCTGCGCTCGGAGTTCTGACGCTCCAGGTGGTCCGCCAGGCGCTGGGCCTCCTTCGGGTCCGATGCGAGGAGAAGTCGCACACCCACATCGGCCTCCGCCATTCGGCCGACGGAGTTCAGACGCGGGGCGATCTTGAAGGAAATATGCTGGGCGTCGATGCCTTGTTCGGACCGTACCCCGGCGTTCGCAAGCAGGGACCGCAACCCCGGCTTCCGGCTGCGTTCGAGCACCCGAAGACCGGCCCTGACCAGGATCCGGTTCTCGCCCGTCAGCGGCATCTGGTCGGCTACAGTGCCGAGTGCGACGAGATCGAGGTGCTGGTTGAGGACAGGGGAATCGACTCCGGCATTCTCGTACAGCGCCACCAGCAGCTTGAAAGCCACTCCGACACCGGCCAGGTCCCGAAACGGATATTGGCTGCCCGGCAACATCGGGTTCACGATCGCTACTGCCGCCGGAAGGTCGGTCCCCGGTCGGTGGTGGTCCGTAACAACCACGTCGATCCCGTTCGCCGCGGCTTGCCTCACCGCCGTCGTCGCAGTGACTCCGCAGTCCGCGGTCACGATGAGCGTAGCTCCGATCTCTGCGGCCCTCGCCAGCCCCGCATCCGACAGGTCGTAGCCATCCCTCGTCCGATGTGGCACGAAGGCCTCCACCCGCCCACCGATTTCCCTCAGCCCGAGCGTGAGAAGCGCCGCCGCGGACATCCCATCGGCATCATAATCCCCATGCACCAGGATCATCTCACCGCTGGCAAGGGCCCTTTCCACTCGAGCCACGGCAGGCTGGATGTCCGGAAGATCGTCCGGGCGATGCATCAACGAGAGGTGCGGGCGGAGAAACAAGCGCGCATCGTCGGCGGAATCGACACCCCGGCGTATCAGGACGCGACACACATCGTTGGGGAGGCCGAGCGACTCCGAGAAGCGCGCGACGCGGTCCTCCGGCAACGGAAGCGGCATGATCCACCGGCGCCGTGCGCCGGCGCGATGGCTCACGCACCCCCCCGGGCAGATGACCTCAGCGGCTCCGGCCTGAGGCGCCGACTACCAGGAATCACTCCGCGATATAGAGAATGACGCCGCAGGTCTCGCATACGACGAGAGTCCGGCCCGCCCGAATCACCTGCTGCCTCTGCAGCGGAATGGCCGTGAAGCAATGGCCACACACTCCCTCCACTACCGGGGCCAACGCACTGTCGGCCCTGCCGCCGCGAACGGTGTCGTAAAGGCTCCGTGCGCGCTCGTCGATTCGGAGCGCACGGTTGCTGCGCTTGTCCAGATCGACGGCGATCTCTTCCTCGAGTCGCTGACGTTCCCTGTCCAGGTCCCCGAGTCGATCCCCGTACTCCTCCCGGCGACTCGCGATGTCTCCCTCCAGCTGAAGCAACGCCGACCGAGCGGTCTCCTGATCCTGCATCGCGTCCAGGAGCTCGTCTTCCCCCGCCTCCAGATTCTGGCGGGCTGCATCAACCTCGGCCCGAGCGGCCGCGTGCTCGCGCATGTTGCGCACCTCCTGCGCACGCACGTGAAGGCGCTTGAGCGTCGCCCGGCCCGCCTGCACCGTCCGCTCCGCGTGCCGCATAGCCGACTCGGATTCCTCGAGGCGCGCCTTCAGCGTCACGGTCTCCTTGTCGAGCACTTCAAGCTCGCTGACGAGCAGGTCGGATTCCGCACGCACCGCCGTGACTCGCCCCTGTTTATCCCCGATGAGGGCGTCGATCTCCTGCAGGTGGATAAGACCCTCTACCATGTTTCCTTCCATATACTCTCCGTCTCCAATACCTCTCGTGGCCCGGCCTTCAAGCCGGGGCCGTTTCCGAATAGCGCCGAACAAAACTGAGGGGAACGCCTGCTCCTCTCAGCTCGCGCGCCACTCCCTCCTTCTCGACCAGTAGGCGTCTCGCCTGATCCTCATCGGCCAACTCCATCTCTCTATCGATCTGGGCCAGCCTGTCCAACTTCGCCCGGTGCACCATCCGCCGAACTGTCTCGTCGAACGCTTCCCGGGGATGCACGACTTCCATCTCGTCCGATACGAGCGCGCCCCAGATATCGATCACGTTCTCGTCCAGCGCTGGCTCGCCATCTCCCGCCTGGAGGAGGGACGCATAAATGCACCTCAGCGCGTCGTCCCGAAAGTGCCGTTCCTCCAGCCCGCTCTCTACGGCCGCGTCGATGAGACCACGATCGCGCGCCAGAAGAAGCAGCAGAGTCCGTTCGACCGCTGCACTCCTGCTATCCTGTTCGTCAAACGGAGATCGCTCTTCGGACCCGGGCCGAGTGGCGGTAGCCTGTCTCTTGCGCGGTGTCATCCGTGCGCGGGCCACCTCGCCCACCAGCGTGTCCCGTCTCACTCCGGTCCGCTCGGCCGTCCGGCCGAGATAGATGTCCAGCAGCGCCGGGTCCTGGACAGACCGGAGAGTACTCAGGAGGCCATCGACGGCACGCCGTCTCCCCTCGATGGTGTCGAGGTATCCCTGTCGCTCCAGAATCTGGAGCTTTCGTTCGAGCACGTCCACGGCATCGGCGAGATAGCCCCTGAGCGCCTCAGGCCCTTCGTCGCGGAGGACCGAGTCCGGGTCTTCCCCGTCTGGAAACGTCACGACCATCGGGTGACATCCGGAGGAGAGCAGCACGTCGCCGGCCCTGAACGTTGCCTTCAGGCCGGCCGAGTCACTGTCGTACAGGAGGTAGACCCGGCTCGAGTAACGCTTCAGGAGGTCGGCCTGCTCCGAAGTAAGGGCCGTTCCGAGCGGAGCCACGGCCGTCGGGAACCCTCCGATATGCAGTGAAAGAACGTCCATGAAGCCCTCGGTGACCAGCGAGTGCTCCTCGCGCCGAATCGCGTGTCGAGCCCGGTTAAGGCCGTAGAGAGTGCGGCTCTTGTGGAATATCGGGGTCTCGGGAGAATTGATGTACTTCGGAGCGCGTTCGTCCGCCTTCCGGAGCACCCTGCCACCGAAGGCGATCGGTCGGTCCCGCAGGTCGAGGATCGAGAACATCAGCCGATTTCTAAACCGATCGTACGGCTCATCCGCCCGGTCGCTCGTCGCGAGGAGCCCGGCCTCGAGCAGGTCGTCGTCAGTTATCCCCCTGGCGAGCGCTGCCTCCCGGAGCTCGCGCCACCCGTCGGGAGCAAAACCGAGCCCATATTCCTCCGCCGCACCCGGGTCAATCCCGCGGCCCAGCAGGTATTCCCGCGCAGGCGCGCCGACATCCGCATCCATCAGCTCGGAGCGGAACCACTCCTCAGCGAACGCCGTGACCTCCCTGAGGTACGCGAACGGATCCTCCATCCGGTCCGAGTCATCCGGGACATCCACTCCGACGCGACTCGCCACCTGCCTGACGGCCGACGGGAAATCGAGGCCCAGGTGCTTCATCAGGAACGAGAAGACGTCTCCACCTTCGCCACATACGAAGCACTTGAAGATCCCGCGGGTGGGGTCCACCGAAAAGTTAGGCCCCTCTCCACCGTGCAGGGGACAGGGGCCTCGATACGTCTTGCCGGATCGCTTGAGCTGGACGAATTCGCCGCAAACTTCCAGGATCTCGGCGCGCTCCCGAATCTCCTGAACCAGCGCGTCGCTAACCATCAGCGGTTGCTGCTCCTTTCACCGGAGAGGGCGCGGCGCACCACAATCTCTCGCTCGTCCTCCGTTCAGTCACTCGTGTCCTTGAACTCGACTACGGTAACGCCGGAGCCCCCTTCGTGGAAACCTCCGGCGCGGTACGACCTTACCCGTGAGTCGCCATCCAGGACCCGGGCGACCTCCTTTCGCAGAGCTCCCGTGCCCTTTCCGTGGATGATCCGCAGGCTCGGCACGTCGTTGACGACGGCACCATCGAGACCGGGCGCGAGGGCGGTCTCCACTTCCTCGACACGCAGGCCTCTTAGATCGACCTCCGTCGCGAGAGCCATCTCGGGCAGTGGCATGCTTCCACGCACCGGCTTCGAGGCGCGCACGGCGTGCTCCACGGGCTCCAGATCCGTGGGGGCGAGTGAGAACCGGATCCCTCCTGCCTCCAGCACGGCCTCGTCGTCGCGGAGCTCGAGCAGATCGCCCACGACACCCAACGATCGGGAGCGGGCAGCCGAGCCCACCCGCAGACCAGGCGGAATCCCTACGGGCGCGGCGCTTTCGTCATCGCGCGGCGTCCGCAGCTCACGCAACAACTCCTCGACGCCTGAACGAGCTGCACGCACAGCGGACTCGAAGGCGCCTCGATCGGGGCCCGCGCTCCCGGTCGAACGCTCAGCCGCCTTGCGCAGGCGCCTTACTTCCGCCTCAACTTCCTTCCGGGCCTCGAGCAGGTAACGCTCCACCTTCTCCCGGGCTTCACGCTCGATTGCCTTTTCGCGTCTTTCGAGGCGTTCCGTAACCTCCTCGAGGCGCTGCTCGTTCTCGCGGCTTCTACGGGCCGACAACCTCGCCTCCACCACGAGACGCTCCACCTGTTCCTCGCGGTGCTCCAGGTCCCCGAGCAACTCGTCGACGCGGCGCTCGGATCCGGTCAGCCGGGAGAGAGCCGTTAACAGGACGTCCTCCGGAAGACCCGATCTTCTGGCGATCTCGAGTGCATAGCTGCGGCCCGGCCGGTCACGGATCAGCGTGAAGGTCGGCCGCATCGCCTCCGTATCGAACTGCAGCGAGGCGTTGACGATTGTGGGCTCCTGGGCCGCGAGGTCCTTCAGCTCGCCGAGGTGGGTGGTCACAACGGACAGGCCTGCCTGCGTTGCAAGACGCAGGAGCACAGCAGCGGCCAGGGCCGCGCCTTCCGCAGGATCCGTATTCCCGCCGAGTTCGTCGACCAGGACGAGAGAGTCGCCGTCCGCGTCGTCGAGGATGAGGCGCAGGCCTTCTACCTGCGCGCTGAAGGTCGACAGCGAAGCCTGGATGGACTGCTCATCTCCGATGATGGCGAAGTACTTCCTGAACAGCGGAAAGTGAGTACCCGGTCCGACCGGCGGCACGATCCCGGCCTGCGCCATCGCCGACAGCAACCCGATCGCCTTGAGAAGAACCGTCTTTCCACCCGCGTTGGGGCCGCTGATCAGGAAGACCCGGTCGTCGGCCTGCAAATCCAGGTGGAACGGAACGACGGGCTTGCCGCCGCTGTCGAGAAGCGGGTGCCGTGCATCGACTGCCCGATACGCTCGGACTCCCGAATCTCCCCGCGTCGCCGACACCTCCGGGCAGCTTCCTCCGTGCTCGAGCGCGTAACGCGCTCGGGCGTAGAAACTATCCGCCTCGCCCAGTGCAGCGAGGCTCTCGGACAGTCCGTCCGCATCGGTACGCAGAAGCGCGGTGAGCTCTCGGAGAACGCGGTTGACCTCGCGAACTTCCTCGCGCTCCAGCTTCGCGATCCGATTCATCGCCTCGATCGCTTCCGGCGGCTCCACGAAGATCGTCCGATGCGTAGCCGATTCGTCATGAACGATCCCGCCGACCTGCGACATTCCCTCGCGCCGAATGGGAATGCAGTAACGACCCGCTCGCAGGGTCACGGACCCGTCGGGAACCTGCAGGCGTTCAGGAAGTTGCCGCACGTATCGCTCGAGCCGACGGACCAACGAGGAACGGCCGCCCCGTAGCGACTTTCTAACTCGGCCCAGGTTCTGCGATGCGGCGTCCGACAGGCCTCCCGCTGGATCCAGGGACCGTTCGAGGCGGGACTCGACATCCTGCAGGCGTAGCATCCTGCCACCGAGGTCGGCCAACCTCGGAAGGTCCTCCGGGAATCTGCGAAGGTCTGCACGCACCAGGCGCGACGCCCTGAGCAGGCGAACCATCTCGCCGAGGTGCTCGACTTCCAGAACCGACCCCTCCAGCTCCAAACGCGCGATCAGTGGGCCGGCATCGGGGATATCCGGCGGAGACCAGGACTCGAGCCTGAGGAGCAGGCTCACCATCTCGTCGGCCGTGCCCAGGGCTTCCCCCACCGCCTCTAACTCGTGCCACGGCCTCAGCGAGAGAACGGCCCTCCGACCGGGCTCCGACACCGCGTGATCCGCGATCCGCTCCAGGACACGTGGAAACTCGAGCACGCGCAGCGCATGCGCCTCGATACGCCAGGCAGCGTCATCCCGCATCAGCGATCGCTCCCGCTCAACCGGGCGGCCACCTCATGCGCCGCCCGCCCAGAACGTGCACGTGGAGGTGAAACACGCTTTGTCCTGCACGTTCCCCCACGTTGGTTACAACCCGATAGCCCGACTCCCCAACGCCCTCCAGCCGCGCTACCTCGGCAGCCGCGACTAACAGCTCTCCGGCCAGGTCCGCATCCCCCTCCTTCAGCTCTCCGATGCTGTCCACGTGCCGACGTGGGATGACGAGCACGTGAACGGGAGCCTGGGGTTGAATGTCGCGGAAGGCTACCCACGACTCGCCCTCGGCAACGACATCCGCCGGAATGTCGCCGCGGACGATCCTGCAGAACAAGCAATCGTCGCTTTCCATCGGCTATCCCCCCGCGCCAACTGGCGCTCTCGGTGTACGTCGCCGGCCCACCCTCCCTGGCCACCATGACCAACCGTGTCGCATGGCTACGAGAACGTGGCCATCACTTCGATTCGGCACAGGTCATGCAGGAATGTGATCTGGCACCGTAGACGTCGCCAGCCCACTCGAACAGGTCAGGCGACGTAGTCGCCCTGCATATGGCGCGGGGCCGAGAACCGCCGTAGGATGCGGCCAGATGTCTGCGGCAGGCCGGCCGCGCCGAGTATGCACGTTTTCACGATCCAGGCAAGGAGTCTCGGTGGCCGCACATGGCTCTTCGAGCAGTCTCGGCGACACTGCGACACCCGAGGAGCGGGTTCGGTTCGTAGCCGCGAGCGCCGAGCGACAACCCGGGTCGAGAGTACGCGTGAGCGTCGAGGTAGGCTTCGATGACCGGTCTCACGTGGCCGAAGCGGAGGGCATCGGCACGGAGACGATTGAGATCCGGATGGCCGTGGTTGCAACCCTCGATGCCATACGGGAACTCACCGACACGCCGCCTTTCCGGCTCGTCGGCGTGAAGCTGATGCATGCGTTCGACGCAGAGGTCATCCTCGTGGCTCTGAGGGACCCGGAGTCCGAGGGCAGCAGCTACATCGGTGCCGTGCCCGTGCGAACCACTCACGTCGCGGCCGCGGCGGCGGCAGTCATGGACGCTACGAATCGCGTGCTGTTCCACCGGGGGGATACGGCCGGTCGCGACGATCGGTCCGCTGCTCCCGAGGGCTGAGGTCCCGCCATCCCGGCCCCCGGGCGAGGCACGCAACGATCAGTCTTCGTCCTCGGAAAACCCCAGCCGCCACCCGATACGGGCGGTAAGCGAGCCGCGTAGACTACCCCTGCCCCGCATGACCCCCCACCATGAATTCTGAAGATCCCAGAGCGGCAGCTCGACGTCCAGCTCGTCCGCCTGGTCAAGCCGGTGGACGAGCTCAAGCAGTATTCCCTCATCCTCAGCGTCGGATGTAGATACGCTCAGCGCTTCGAAGCCGCTTTGCAGCTCCGGGGCAGATCCACCCCGTGGATCCTCGCGCCGATCGGCTCCCCGGCGGATGGCCACCATCGTTTCGGGACGCAGGTCTTCGAGCGATGCTTCGGCGGGCTCGTCGGAGCCGTCTGCCTGCGCCTCCGCTCGAACGCGAATCCTGACATCAGTGGCCCCTCTCGCCAGGGCCCTGAAACGGAACACCGAGGGGTCGTCCGTTCTTTGATCGATGACCCTCGCGATACCAGCCACCGCTCGCACGCCGGTGGCACTGACGGTCACGGATTCCCCGGAAACGGACCATGCCGCGTATCCCGGTGGTGATACATCGGCTGCCAGGCAGGCGGCGTGCTCCACCGCAACGTCCGACGCCTCCACACGGGACGAGAGCCACTCGGCGATCAGGATCTGCCTCCCGTCCGGCGCGTCCGGCGCGTTGCCGCGCGCGTCCGCAAGCCGCTTCAAGAATGGCTCGCGCACGTGTACAGCTCCGATGCTGCCGGCCAGCTCGACTGCCCTGGCAGCGTAGCGAAGGATCTGACGTGTCTCGATACCGGCGAGGTCGTTGAAGAACCAACCGCAGCTCGTAAACGACAGCATCGCGTTCCGCTGCATCTCGAGGAAACGCAGCGCCCGGCGCCTGTCCACCTCGTCCACCGCGTTGCACCACGCGGACAGGAATTCGGATCTCGCCTCCTCGCCTCCGAGAACCACGTCGATGTACGCGTCGCGTGCGGCCCATGGGTCAGTGAAGAGACGGGTGCATGCCGTCTCGAAGAAGCGAGAGAGATCCTCCGACAGCCGGTCGAGAGCATCTCGAACGGGAGCCCGCCAGGCCTGGCTCCAGTCGGCCTCGCCTCCAGTCGAGCACCCGCAGTCTGAGCGCCAGCGCTCCACCCCGTGCGAGCAGCTCCACGACGTACCCTCCCGAATCTCCACCTCGTGCGCGGGTGAATTTTCGGCCAGAAACTGCCCATAGTTCGTGAGGCGCACCCCGGCATCGGACTCCAATCGTTCCAGGGCCACGGCCAAGGCCATATCGCCGTACGCGTGGTGGTGCCCGTACGTCTCCCCGTCCGTCGCGATGTGGGCGAGGCGAGCACGTTCATCGCCTCCCGCATGCGCCATCCCCATGAGGGTTCCCGACAGGGTCTCACCGTCGTCCAGCAGCTTTTCGAACGCCACGGCCCGGGACGCGGGACCGTCGTAGAAGAACAGCGCGATGTCCCGGCCGGAAGGCAGACGCTGGCAGTAAGTGACGGTCGTATCCGGCCCTCCGTCCTCGACTTCCATCCACTCGTCCGATCCAATGGCTCGTACGCGGCCGGCCTGGTGGGGAGCGAGAATCGTGAACAGGACCCCTTGCTCCGCCAGGGCTTCGAGCGTGTCCAGGTCGACTGCGGTCTCCGGGAGCCACATGCCCTCCGGATTCCTCGCAAACCGGTGTCTGAAATCCGCAATGCCCCAGGCCACCTGGGTACGCCGGTCGCGAGGCGTCGCAAGCGGCATGATCATGTGGTTGTACGGCTGCGCGAGCGCCGATCCGTGCCCGCCGAAGCGCTCCACGCTTTGCCTGTCTGCTTCCAGCACGCGGGCGTACGCACCCGGAGCCTTCTTTTCCATCCACGCGAGCAGAGTCGGACCGAAGTTGAAGCTAAGAGAGGCGTAGTTGTTCCGGATGGTTCGAATGCGGCCCTCGGGATCCAGCACGCGGGCAGCCCCGTTGGGCCCGTAGCACTCGACCATGATCCGTTCGTTCCAATCGTGGCAGGGGGCCGCCGAAGGCTCGGGCTCTACCTCCTCGAGCCACGGGTTCTCGCGAGGAGGCTGATAGAAGTGCGCGTGTATGCACGCGTACGCCTGGCTCACGAGCCCGCGACCTCTACCTGCAGGAACGTGACGGACAGGGGTGGCAACGTGGGGGCTATGGACCACTCACGGCCGTGCAACGGGTGCGCGTCCGCCACGACCTCACCCAGGTTTCCGACCCCGGATCCACCGTAGATGGCCGCGTCGCTGTTCAACCGCTCCCTCCACGTCCCCCCCACAGGCACGCCGACCCGGTACCCCTCCCGAGGCAGGGGGGAGAAGTTGCACACGATCAGCATCGGCGAGGTCCCATCGCCCCTGCGGCGCAGAAAGCTGATCACGTTCTGCAGATGATCGTCCGGCGCCACCCACTCGAAACCGGCGCTGTCGCAGTCGAGCTCGTGGAGCGCAGGCTCCTCGCGGTACAGCCGGTTCAGGTCGCCCAGCCAGCGCAGGACTCCGGCGTGGAGTGGATCCGAGAGCAGGCCCCAATCGAGCTCGGACTCGTGGTCCCATTCCGCTCTCTGCGCCAGCTCCGCACCCATGAACAGCAGCTTCTTGCCCGGTTGCGCGTACATGCAGCCGTACAGCACCCGGAGGTTGGCGAACTTCTGCCATTCGTCTCCCGCCATGCGGCCCCACAGTGACCCCTTGCCGTGCACGACCTCGTCGTGCGAGAACGGCAAAACGAAGTTCTCCGTGAACGCGTACAGGTGGCGGAACGTCAGATCGCTGTGGTGCCACCGTCGGTGGACCGGGTCCAGCGCCATGTAGCGTAGGATGTCGTTCATCCAGCCCATGTCCCACTTCAGGCCGAACCCGAGGCCGCCAACCTCGACCGGGTGCGAAACCTTCGGCCACGCCGTCGATTCCTCCGCGAATACCTGTGTTCCCGGTTGGCTCGCGTACACCTCCCGGTTGAGATCCTGGAGAAATCCGATCGCCTCGAAGTTCTCCCTGCCCCCGAACTCGTTCGGAACCCACTCCCCGTCCTCCCGGGAGTAGTCCCTGTACAGCATCGACGCGACGGCGTCCACGCGGAGGCCGTCGCCGTGGAATTCCTCCAGCCAGTACACGGCGCTGCTAATCAGGAAGCTCCGAATCTCATACCGGCCGTAGTTGAAGATCCAGCTCTTCCAGTCGGGATGAAAACCGAGCCTCGGATCCTCGTGCTCGTAGAGGTGGGTGCCGTCGAATCGGGCGAGCCCGTGGTCGTCTCCTGGGAAGTGGCTCGGCACCCAGTCGAATATGACGCCGATACCGCGCCCGTGCAGATAATCGACGAGGTACTTCAGATCCGATGGGGAACCGTAGCGGGCGGACGGCGCGAAATAGCCGGTGATCTGGTATCCCCACGACCCGAAGAACGGGTGCTCCATCACAGGAAGAAACTCGACGTGCGTGAATCCCGTGAGCTCCATGTGATCGGCAAGCAACGGAGCCACCTGGCGATACGTGTGAAACCCGCCCTGCGGGGGCCGCATCCACGAGCCCAGGTGCAGCTCGTAGATCGATATCGGCCGGTCCAGCGCGTTCCTGAAGGACCGGGACGCCAGCCAGTCCCCGTCCTCCCACTCGTAGTCGTCCTCCCAGACGACGGATGCCGTAGCCGGGGGATGCTCGGCCGCCCGGGCGAACGGGTCTGCTTTCTCGAGCCAGACACCTTCCCGGGTCAAGATCCGGTACTTGTAGGTCTCGCCGACGCCGAGTCCCGGCACGAAACCCTCCCAGATCCCGGACGAACCGCGGGCCGCCAGCCGATGGCCGCCGCCGTCCCATCCGTTGAAGTCTCCGATCACGCAGACGGACTCGGCGGCCGGGGCCCAAACACCGAAGACCACGCCCGGCCCGCTCCCCGGATCTACCACGTGGCTGCCCAGCTTCTGCCACAACCGGTAGTGACGGCCCTCGTTGAACCAGTGGGCGTCCTCGCTCGAGAACAGTGTCACGTCGTGGTTCATGGCATCCCCGATTCGCTGCCGCCCGCCGAAGTGCCCGGACCGCGTCCTTGAATGTGCCGTTCCACGGGCCCAGCTAAGCTACCCGCGCGACAGGTTCTCCGGGAGGCCCCACACGCCGGTCAAAGGGAGGTGCGCGTCGCTCTCGCCTATGATATCGTGGGGACGTTGGGCATCCCCGGGGCGATGAACACTCCGTTGGCAGGTTGCTGAAGAACCCTGCTGCAGACAGACACTACCAGAGTGAAGGATGGCATGAAGACCCCCACACCCGAGACATGGGTCGAGGAGGCTCAGTACGAGGAATCCCTGCAGGGTATTCCCCTGGAAGAACTCTGCGTTCACACGATCCGCACCCTGGCGATCGACGCCGTCCAGGCCGCCAACTCGGGTCATCCGGGAGCGCCGATGGCACTGGCACCCATCGCGTACGTGCTGAGCCAAGAGATGCGCTACAACCCGAGGAACCCGGAGTGGTTCGACAGGGATCGCTTCGTGCTCTCGGCCGGACACGCGTCAATGCTTCTCTACGCGATGTTGCACCTGAGCGGCTACGACCTCCCCCTGGACGAGATCAGGTACTTCCGCCAGTGGAACAGCCGAACCCCCGGGCACCCGGAACACGGGCTCACCGCCGGCGTGGAGACCACCACGGGGCCACTCGGACAGGGCCTTATGACCGCCGTAGGGATGGCGATCGCCGAGGCACACCTCGGCGCAGTCTACAATCGGCCGGATCACCGGATCGTCGACCATCGTACGTATGTCCTGTGCAGTGACGGCGACCTCATGGAGGGAGCCTCGCACGAAGCGGCCTCGGTGGCAGGCCATCTCCGCCTCGGCAAGCTGATTGCCTTCTACGACGATAACCGTATCACGATCGACGGTTCGACGGACCTCTCATACTCGGACGACGCCGCCGGTCGCTTCGCTGCATACGGATGGCACGTCCAGGACATTGGCGATGCGGCCAACGATCTCTCGGCAATCCGCGCGGCCCTGGCCGCAGCACGGGAGGAAGCGGATCGGCCCTCACTGATCATCGTGCGCACGCACATCGGATTCGGCTCGCCGAACAAGCAGGACACGTCTGGAGTACATGGTTCGCCGCTCGGCGAGGATGAGCTCGCGCTGACGAAGCGGGCGTACGGGTGGCCCGAGGAAGCGCGCTTCCTCGTCCCGGAGCGGGCGCGGGCGCACATGGGCGAAGCGGTGGACCGGGGCGCGGCACTGGAAACCTCCTGGCGAGACCGACTCGAGAGCCACCGTTCAGCTTACCCGGATCTGGCGGCCCGATTCGATGCGGCCCTGCACGGCACGCTGCCGTCGGATTGGGATTCGGAACTGCCTTCGTTCGATGAGGCCGACGGCCCGATGGCCACGCGGAAGGCGTCGGGAGCGGCTCTCAACGCGATCGCCCGGCGCATCCCGTGGTTGATCGGAGGAAGCGCTGACCTCGCTCCATCGAACAACACCCTGATCGAGGGCTCCCCGAACTTCGGACCCGGGAGCTACGAAGGTCGCAATCTCAGGTGGGGGATCCGGGAGCACGTTATGTGCGCAGCCTCCACGGGGATGGCGTTGCACGGGGGCATCCGGCCGTACGCCGCGACGTTCTTCGTGTTCACCGACTACGCCCGGCCGGCCATTCGTCTCGCCGCGCTGATGCGCCAGCCTGTCATCTACGTCATGACGCACGATTCCATCGGGCTCGGAGAGGACGGTCCGACGCACCAGCCTGTCGAGCACCTCGCCGCGCTGCGCGCGATGCCGGGACTCAGGATTATTCGCCCGGCTGACGCAAACGAGACGGTCGAGGCATGGCGCGAGGCGATCCTGCGCATGGACGGCCCGACAATGCTCGTGCTCACCCGGCAGGGCGTGCCGGTTATCCGCGTGGACGGTCCAGGCCGAGCGATCGAACTTCACCGGGGAGGCTACATTCTGGAGGACCCGGACGACGCGGACCCGGACATGATCCTCATCGCCTCGGGCTCCGAGGTGTCGCTGGCGCTCGAAGCGCGCCAGGCGCTGATCGACACGGGGGTGGCGACCCGGGTGGTCAGCATGCCCAGCTGGGAGGTGTTCCGTGAGCAGGACACCGCCTACAGGAACGAAGTCCTGCCGCCATCGGTCAGGAATCGACTGGCGATCGAGGCCGGCGTGGCCCTGGGTTGGAAGGAATGGGTCGGAGATTCGGGCGACGTCGTCAGCATCGATACCTTTGGGGCCAGCGCCCCGGCCGGCGAATTGCTCCGGCAGTATGGATTCAGTGTCGAAAACGTCGTGGCTCGAGCCCGACGAGTGATGGAGGGCATCTGATGCGCGTCGCAATCGGGTCGGACCATGCTGGTTACCGTTACAAGCAGATCCTCGCCGATCGTCTTCGCGACGGGGGACACGACGTGGTCGACCTGGGCACCGATGGCCCGCAATCGGTGGACTACCCGGACTACGCGCGGGCCGTTGCAGAGGCGGTCGCACGCGGCGAGGTCGAGCGGGGGATCCTCGTATGCGGCAGCGCGGTGGGAGTCAGCATCGTCGCCAACAAGGTGCCGGGCATCCGCGCCGGCGTGTGCCACGACACCTACTCTGCCCGCCAGGCGGTCGAGCACGATGACATGAATGTGCTGTGTCTCGGGGAACGCGTGATCGGGGTCGAAGTCGCGCGGGAAGTGACCGACACTTTCATGGCGGCGAGCTTCTCGGACGAGGAACGACACCGCCGGCGCCTGGACAAGCTGCTGGCCGTGGAGAGCGAATACATGAACTCCGGGACGGAGAGCTGAGAATGAAGATCCTCCTGAATCTCCTCGAGCATGGGCAGAGTTACTGGCTGGACAACCTCACGCGGGACATGATCCGCGGCGGGGCCCTCGCACGCAGGGTAACGGAGGAGGGGCTGCGGGGCGTCACTTCGAACCCCGCGATTTTTCACAAGGCGATCACTTCGGGCAGCGACTATGACGATCAGATCCGAGTCCTGGCGGAGGAGGGAGCGTCCGTCGAGCGCATCTACGAGTCTCTGGTCGTCACCGACATCCAGGAAGCATGCGATTTGCTTCATCCGGTGTACGAGTCGTCTGCAGGTGTGGACGGATACGTAAGCCTCGAGGTGTCACCGTACCTGGCACACGACACGATCCGATCCCTGGCCGAAGCGCGCCTCCTGTGGGCTGCGGTCGGGCGGCCCAACCTGATGATCAAGATCCCCGGGACGCCCGCTGGAACGCCCGCGATCGAAGAGCTCGTGTACGAGGGCGTAAACGTCAACGTCACACTCCTGTTCTCGGTCGGTGCGTACGACGAAGTCGCACGTGCCTACATGCGGGCCCTCGAGCGCCGCATGGCCGATGGACTGCCCGTGGACACGGTGGCGTCCGTCGCGAGCTTCTTCCTGAGCCGGATCGACGTTCTGGTCGACAGTCTCGTATCGCACCACGTGGGCGCGGACCACGCCCCACTGGCGCAGAGCCTGTACGGTCGCGCCGCAGTGGCCAGCGCCCGACTGGCGTACCGCAAGTACCTCGAACTCGTGGACACCAGCGAATGGAGGGATCTCACCGAGCGTGGCGCACGGCCGCAGAGACTGCTGTGGGCCAGCACGAGTACGAAGAACCCGCTGTACGACCCGGTGCTGTACGTGGAGCCGCTCATCGGTCGGGACACCGTGAACACGATGCCCGAGGTCACAATCGAGGCCTTCGGAGCCCACGGACGGATCGTGCCGAACGCCGTCGAGGACGCCGTCGAGGATGCCGTGCAGGTGTTCGAGGACCTGCAGGCTCTCGGGATCGATATGGACGCCGTGAACGAGCAACTGCTCGCGGAGGGCGTCCAGAAATTCCTTGATCCGTTCGACGCGCTCCTGTCGGGTCTGGCGGCTCGCCGAGCCGAGATGCGCGCGGGTCTTCGTGTCACGTGTCAGGAACCGTCAAACCCGCCAGCGGCCCTTGCCACTACTCTGGCCGCTCTACATGAGCAGCGATTCGTGGTCCGCCTGTTCGATCGCGATCCGACCCTGTGGACCGACGACGCGACCACCGCCGATGCGATCTCAAACAGGCTCGGGTGGACGCGGGGTTCCGCCGCCGCGGCAGAGGCCCTGCCCGATCTCGTGGACTTCGCCGCCAGCGTGCGTGCCGAAGGCGTAGAGCACGTCGTCGTGCTCGGCATGGGAGGTAGCAGTCTGTGCCCGCTTGTAGCGAGCCGGACGTTCGAGGCCGCCGAGGGCTTTCCCGATCTGCTCGTCCTCGACGACGTGGACCCTGATTCCGTGGCCAGGGTGGACGCCGTGGTCGATCTCCAGCGGACGCTGTTCGTCGTGGCCAGCAAGTCAGGGAGCACGATCGAAACGCTTAGTCTGTACAGGTACTTTCTTGACCGGCTGCGATGCGAGGACGTGCCGGCCCCCGGCAGTCGGTTCGCGGCCATTTCGGACCCCGGATCGGCCCTGCTCGCCGAGGCCGAAGCGCAGAGCTTCCGGCGGGCCGTTGAGTCACCGATTGACGTGGGGGGCCGGTTCTCCGCCCTGACGCCGTTCGGCCTCCTGCCCATGGCACTCATGGGCGCCGACGTGAACCGTGTGGTGGAGTGGGCCCGACAGCTGGAGCACGAGTGCACACCGAGCCTTCCGGAAGATGCCAACCCGGCAGTCCGGCTGGGCACGACGTTGGCTCTGCTGGCGAAGGCGGACCGCAACAAGCTTACGCTGACCGCCTCCCCGGGTCTTGCCACATTCCCGCTGTGGGTGGAGCAGCTCGTCGCCGAAAGCACCGGGAAGGCCGGCGAGGGAATCCTCCCGATCACCGACGAGCCGCTGCCCGCACCCGCCGCGTGTGGAGCCGACCGGGTATTCGTTCACTACCGCCTGGATGGAGACGACGACGGGGTCACGGCCACTGTACTCGATGCGCTGGAGGAGGCCGGCCACCCGGTGATCCGCTTCTATCTTCCGGAGCCCGAGGCGCTGGGAGGCGAGTTCCTGCGCTGGGAGATCGCGACAGCCACGGCGGGCGCTCTCCTGGGGGTCAACCCATTCGACGAGCCCGACGTCGCCGCGGCAAAGCAAGCGACAAGCGATCTTCTTGAGCGCAGAACAGATCGCGGCGAGTTCCCTTCGCCCGAGCCTGCGGCCGTCGAGGAAGGACTGGCCATCTACGGGTTGGACATCGAACAGGGCAACCGCTCCGCAAGTCTCTCAGATGCCCTGGCGCACGTCCTTGATCCGGCCGACGGGGCGGACTACCTGGCCGTGCTCGGCTACTTCGCGCCCAGCGGGGAGAGGGACGAGGCAGTTCGTAGGCTGCGCGCCGAATTGAGCAGACGCACGGGCCTGGCAACCACCTTCGGATATGGTCCGCGGTATCTTCACTCCACGGGTCAGCTTCACAAGGGCGGACCCGACGGTGGCGTGTTCATCGTGCTCACCGCCGACGCGGTCGAGGATCTCACCGCCACGGGGGAGCATATCAGCCTCGGGACCCTCCAGCGCGCGCAGGCCCTCGGCGACGTCGAGGCCCTGCGGAAGAAGGGGCGTCGGGTGGCCCGTGTCCACCTCGGTTGGCAGGTCGAAGACGGGCTCGCCCGGCTGACCCGGGCCGTCGCTTCGGGAAGCTCGTAGATCGCTGCTCACCGCCGGGCCGGCAAGCGGCGGCGGACATCAGCCGGCGGTTTCGCTCTCCTGCGATACGGGCGGAATCAGTACGACCCTGGCCGCCAGGAACGTGACCAGGGCAACCGCAACGAGGATCGCGGCCAGACGTAACCAATCCTCTCCGGCAGCCCGACGTTCGGATACCAGGCCTATGAGCGCCCGCAGCCACTCCACTCCCCCGATCACCAGAGCGATCCGCAGCGTCCAGGCGGACCACGGTTGTCGCACAAAGAGCAGCAGCGGAAACGCGAGGCTCACCCACGCCAGCAGATCGGCGCCCGCACGGCTGAAGTGAGCCCACAGAAGGATGAAGCACAGAACGATCAGTATGTTCTTCCAGATTCTCATTCGGAGCATCCTCTCACCGCCCCGCAGCAGATCAGCCGGCCACGAAACACTCGGCTTCCAGGTAGTAGTGTATTTCCTCAACGATATCGGCGTCCACGAGACTCGTCGGGCCCCGCATCAGATGTGGGCCAGATCCGACACGAGTCGATCCAGCAGCGGCGCGGGGAACACGCCGCCTGCCTCGAACGTCTCCCTGTGCTCGGCAACCGCCATGGCGACCTCGCGGAAGCTCCACGGCACCGAAGTGGCACCCCCACCTCCCTCTGCCACACGAGCCGCGGACGTGGCCTCCAGCAACGCATCGAGTCCGTCCGTGCGAGCCCCCTTGAGAGCGGCCAGCGCCGCGCCGGCGAGGAGCAGGTGCGGAAACGTCGAACCGTCGGGGAGCCTGAACTCGATGGTGGGCGGAGTGACCGGGCGCCCGGCAGGATCCCTGGCTTGCGCCGGCAGCCGGATAAGAGCCGACCGATCGTACTCTCCCCAGCTGATGCGGTTGGGAGCCTCCTTGGCCTGCGTGAGGCGCGTCAGCGAACCGGTGGCCCGGTTGCCGAACGCCATCAACGCCGCCCCCATCTGCACGAGCCCGCCGATCAACCACCGGGAGGGATCGGACAGGTCCCCATCCTCCCCTCGCACCGGAATCAGCTCTCCGTCCCTGGCGGGGGCAAGGTGGAAGTGGAGCCCGTTGCCGGCGTGACCCTCAGCCATGATCGGATCCATGCTGCAACGCATGCCGCTGCGGTGAGCCAGGTTCCGCAGCACCCACTGAGTGAGAAGAACGGCCTCCGCAGCGCGCGGGAGCGTGTCGAGACCGAGCTCGATTTCGTGCTGCTCCCAGATCACTCCGTCGGGCTCACGCGCTTCGATATACCCGACCTCGCTGTGGCCGTACTTCACGTGCAGGCCGAGGTCCACCAGGAGCTGAAGGGCCCGCCGCCGCAGAGGCTCTCCGAAAACGAACGGCGAGACCGAGTGGTACCCACGGTCGTCCGAACCGTAAATGTCACTCTCGTCCCGTCGCTTCCCCAGGAAGTACTCCACTTCGCCCAGGGCCAGCAGCTCGACTCCCGTCTCATCGCGCAGTCGATCCATCGCCCGCCGCACGATCGTATCCGGAGACTGAGGCAGCCGCTCACCGTCCGGACCCGCGTGCCCACACATCAGGACCAGCGTCGGCACCTCGGAGAACGGATCGAGGAATCCTGACTCGATCCGGGGGCGCAAGACGATGTCCGAAGCACCGACAGGTATGCCGGATCCGGGAAACAGGTTTGAGCCGTCCGCACGTTCACCGGCTTCGCAGATCCTCCTCAGCTGGCTCTCGTCGCGGGGAACGAAGTCGAGTCGCTTGAGCCAGCCGTCACCGCCCACGTGCATCAGGCTGAGCCCTCGCGCCTTTCCCTGCCGGAACATGTGCGCAAGATCCTCGACGGTCCATTCCGCTCGGGGTCTCCCGATCTCTCGCTCCAGGCCGGCCTCCCCGAACGACTCCTGTTCGGTCAGCTGGTGCTCCACGTATCCTCCGTTCGCGGTCCGACAGCACGGCTGCGGGAGCCCGAAGATCCCCGCAGCCCGTGAAGGTGGCGTGCTCCGCCGGGCTACTCGAGCACTACGATGTTGCGCTCCTCGCAGATCTCCTTGAGCTGGTCGGGCCACACTGTGACGCTTACCTCTCCAAGGTGCGCCTTACGGAGAAGCAGCATGTAGGTGCGCGACTGCCCGATGCCGCCGCCGATACTCAGCGGAATCTCGTCATTCATGATCGCCTGGTGATACGGCTGCTCCAGGTAGTCCAGCTGGTCGCTCACCTCGAGTTGCCTGACCAGGGTGTCCTTCGTCACCCGGATCCCCATCGACGTCAGCTCGTGCCGGCGCCGGGTGATCGGGTTCCACACCAGGATGTCGCCGTTCAGGCCGTGCGTGTCCTTGCCCGTCTCGGCGGACGTATCCGTGATCCAGTCGTCGTAATCGGCCGCCCGCATCTCGTGCGGATAACCGTCGGCCAGCGTCCAGCCGATCCCGTAGATGAACACCGCCGGGTGCTCCTGGATGATCTTCGTCTCCCGCTGCTTGCGCGGAAGGTCCGGATACATCTCGAGGATCTCCTCGGCATGGATGAACACGAGCTCGTCCGGCAGGCGTGGATAGCGCGGGTCGTCCAGATCCGGGAAACGTTCGAACGCGTAGTCCTGGGCGCCCTTGATGACCTTCCAGATCCGTTGGACCGTGTCCGTCAGGAAGGCCAGGTTACGTTGGTCCGCCGAAATGACCTTCTCCCAATCCCACTGATCCACGTACGAGCTGTGGTCGTGATCCAGGAAGTAGTCCTTGCGCACCGCCTTCATGTCGGTGTTGATGCCCTCACCGACCTCGCAGTCGAACTGCTTCAGGGCCATCCGCTTCCACTTCGTTGCCGCCTGGACGACACTGGCCCGGATGGGCTTCGGGAGGCCGAGACCGCAATCGAACTCGACGGGCGTACGGGATCCGTCCCGATCCAGCATGTCGTTGACGCCGCTCTTCACGTCCACGATCAGCGGAACCTGGATCATCATCAGGTTGAGCTCCCGGGCGAGACCGTCCTCGATGTATCGCTTCACATCGAACAGGGCCTTCATCGTCTCCTTCGGGCTCAGAAGCGGTCGGTAGTCAGTCGGAAGGATCTTCGCCACTTCCTCGTAGGTGCTCACTCCGGGTCCGGCAAGGTCGGCTTTCTTGTCAGCAAGCGTGGTCATCGTCTTCGCTCCGTGGATATGGACGGCGGGCCGGACGGCGACGGGCCACCTGGCCCCGACACACAATAGGGCGACGCCCGATACAGCAGAAACCGAGCCACCGCGAACTGTTTCCGTGAAAGGACATAAGCTGCTGCATATCAAGGTACTTAAATGAACATCGATCTGCAGGACACCGTCGAAGGCGCCTGCCGTTCCGGGACAGTTTGTCCATCCGGACGAAGCGCGTAACGGGCGAGCCGTGCGGGGATCCCGCGGTCCACGTAGCTTGCCGCCGGACGGAGCTTGAAACGCGAATCCGAAGGCAGGCGCCCCGTCCCGCGAACCGGATTACGGAGCAACGAGCCCCATGAACGAGTCTCCCGACTACGCTCCCGACCCGTCGGTTTCACCCGACCGTAAGCCCACGTCGCCCGGGGTGGCTTCCCTGGACCGGATCCGCGAGGCTTTCCCCGCCCTGATGCGGCTCCAGGGAGGCGCGCCGGTTGCCTATTTCGATGCCCCCGGCGGTACGCAGGTTCCCTCTTCCGTCGCCCGGGCCGTGACCGATCAGCTGCTCCGCCACAACGCGAACGCTCACTGGAATTTCGCTACCTCCCGCGAGTTGGACGAGATGCTCGACTCGAGCCGGATGGCCCTGGCGGACTACGTCGGCGGGAAGCCCGGAGAAATCGTGTTCGGGCCCAACATGACGACGCTCACGTTTCACGTGGCCCGGGCGCTTGGCCGCCGGTTCGAGCCCGGGGATGAGGTCCTGGTGACGGAACTTGATCACGACGCCAACGTGTCGCCGTGGCGGGACCTGGCGATCGAGCGAGGGGTCGTAGTTCGCTCGGTCCCGATGGTTCCCGCGACGGGGGAGCTGAACTGGAGAGTGTTCGAGTCGCTCATCTCGAACCGCACCAGGCTCGTGGCGGTCACGGCCGCGTCCAACGCCCTCGGGACCATCGTGGACATGCCGCGCGCCCGGCAGCTGGCTCGATCGGCCGGAGCGATTCTGTTCGTGGACGCCGTCCACTTCGCGCCACACGAAAGGGTCGATGTGGGCAACCTCGGATGCGACTTCCTCGTGTGCTCGCCGTACAAGTTCTATGGCCCGCACGTGGGAGTACTATGGGGGCGGCCGGACCTGCTGAGCGAGGTGCAGCCGCCCAAGCTGGCCCCGGCGCCGGACACCGCGCCCGAGCGGTGGGAAACGGGGACCCTGAACCACGAGGGGATCGCCGGCGCCGGCGCGGCCGTCGACTTCCTGGCCTCGCTGGCCGACGGGCCCGACCGGACGGCCCGCCTGGACGCGACCTTTGCGGAGCTGTCTCGACGGGGCGATGAGCTGCTCACCACCCTATGGAACGGGTTGACCGCGGTGCCGGGAGTCCGCCTTTACGGACCGCCCCCCGGAACGCCACGTACGCCGACGCTCTCGTTCACGATCGAGGGCCTCTCCCCGGACGATGCAGCGGATCGCCTGGCCGCCGAATGGGGGCTCTTCCTGTCGCACGGAAACTTCTACGCGGCCGGGGTGACCCAGCGCCTGGGAGCGGAACCGGACGGTCTGCTGCGGGCGGGCTGCGCGTGCTACACGAGCGACAGAGAGATCGGACGGCTGATCGAAGCGGTGGAACGGCTGGCCATGGGCGCGGCCTGACCACGCGAGACCTCCGGGCCGAATTCTACTCCACCCAGCTTTCCATGAACCGCCGATCCCCGTCCGCCTCGTCCAGCAGCGCCTGGAAGATCGCCCGCAACTGTTCGTAGGGGAATGTCCCGATGATCATGCGATTGTTGATGATCATCGTCGGTGTCGAACGGATGCCGTGTGAGTACTCCTCGGATGTCTTCTCGTACTCCGCCCCGGTGCGAATCAAGCGGCCGACCAGGTCGATGGTGGAGGAGTCCGTGAGCGCCGCTTCCACTCCGTACCGCCGGGCCAGGTCCACTCTCCACTCGGGAGTCTTCGCCGCCTCGTGATTGGCGAAGACCTCGTCGTGGATCACGTTGAACATCCCGGGATCGTAGGCCGCCATGTACGACAGGTCGCACGCCCCCGGGTGCTTGTCCTTCTCGACGACGTCGTTGCAACGGGCGTCGAGGGGGAAGAACTGGAACGCCACGTTCATCTGCCCCGCGAACTCCTCTTTCAACCTCGCCATTTGCTCGTTGAGGTAGCGGCAGTCGCTGCATAGCAGGTCAGCGAACTCCACGATCCGGATGGGAGCATCCTCGAAGGCTTCCGTCACCGACGCCGTCCGAAACGTCGAGATCTCGCTGGGCCAGGCGACCTCCGGAAGGTTGAAGAACTGGTTCACCACCCGGGCCGCCACTCCCCCGCTCTGTGCGTCCCGCCTCGCCTCGTGGTAGCGGGCAGCGGCCCATGCCTGCGAGGCCGTGAACAAGGTCAGGGCCAGGAGGACGGCGGCCGAGGGCCTCAGCCACCGGCTCGCGAATCCCTTCCTGTCGCTGTCGATGCCGAAGCGCCAGAACAGGAACAGGCTGGCGAGCGAGAATGCGTAGAAGCCTGCGCACAGCAGGCACATGCTGCCGAGACCGAGCGTCGAGTAGAAGGCCAGAGATGCAACGCCAATCCCGTTAAGCAGCGCCAGGCTCTTGTTGGTTCGCTCCATGGACTCGGACGGGAGGATCGCTCCGAGAGTAACGAATCCGCCCAGCACCGCCCCGAACACGCCGATCGGGACCCCGGCGATCGCCGATATGCCCGAAAACGCCGAGCTGTCGCAGTTGAAGAACGCTGAGATATCGCAGAACGACCCTTCCCAGATCGACTCGGGATAGTTGGCCGTGAAGAAATGTCGAATTGTCAGGTACGAAGCCACCGTCATGCCCGCACCGGCCACCAGGCTGGCCATGCGCTTCCAGTTCCAGCCTTCCAGCGTGAGCGAGGGGCTCATTCCGCCTCCTGCATCGGTCCGCGCGGAGCGGACCGCCTCGAAACGTCAGCGATCTCCGAGATAGCGCTCCCGGATTACCGACATGTGATGTGCCGCGTGCCCCGTGACGATGTAGGCCACGGCGCGCACCGACATGCGCGCCTCGTTGGCCACGCCGGCCCGGTCCCACTGATCCTCGTCGAAACCCCCGAACAGACTCTCCGTGCTGAGTCGAACGGCCTCGAACTCGTGCGACAGGTTGGAGAGGGATCGGTGATCGAAACCTCCGGTCCGGACATAGTCATCCTGTTCGAAGGATGGCAACGGATTCTGCTCTCCACGCGCGAAGCACAGCGCTCGCGTCGCGAAGATGCGCTCCGTGTCCACGAGGTGGCCAATGACCTCCTTGATGCTCCACTTCTCAGGTCCGTACCGATACTCCGCGGTCGCCTTGTCCAAGCTCCCAAGGAAGCCCATGATCTCGTGCCTTTGTTCCTCGAGCACGTCCATGATCGGCTCGTCCTGCACCCGATCGATGAACGACTGGTAGTACGGATCGTACTCGCTCTCCGAGGGACGGCCGGCATCGAAACCGTTCATACTCCACCTCTCATAAAGGGGGCGCAGAAGCCTGAGCGGCTGGCTCGAATGCACATGAATTATTGGTCTACCTGCCCAGCAGGCAAGGGGTGGCGTGCTGCCCGCCCCGGCTGGAGGCGTGGTCAGGCCGTAAAGGCCCGCTTCACCCGCTCCCAGAAGCCCGGCTCTCCGATGTCGGGCTCTGGCGGCTCGCTCTCCACCTCCCGCAGTCTCTCGAGAGCCTCGCGCTCCTCCCGGGACAGGCTCGTGGGCGTCCACACGAGCAGCCGCACGACCTGATCGCCCCGGCCGGAGCCACGCAGTCGTGGCATCCCGCGCCCCCGCAGCCGCAACGCCTGGCCGCTCTGGACCCCGGGCGGAATCTTGAGCTTCGCCGGACCATCGATGATCGTCGGCACGTCGACATCCGCACCCAGCGCGGCCTGGCTCATCGTGACGGCCAGATTGTACACGAGGTCGTCGCCCACTCGCTGGAAGCGTCGGTCCTCTTCGACCTCCACGAGTACGAGGACATCACCGCGCGGACCTCCCCCCGGGCCCGCGTTCCCTCGACCCGACAGCTTGAGATAGTCGTCTGAGGAAACACCGGCGGGGATCTCGAGCTTGACCGTCCGATCCGAGCGGACGCGGCCACCACCTGAACACTCGGAGCAGGGATCGAGGATGCGCTCACCAACACCACCGCAATCGGGACAGGGGCGGACGCTCACGAACTGGCCGAGCATGGACCTCTGCACCTGCCGCACCTCCCCCGCGCCGTTGCATGTGCCGCAACGCTCGGGAGCTGTACCGGGCTCGGCGCCCGACCCTCCACACCGGGAGCACGAGTCGAGCACCTTGATCTTCACGCTGCGCACGGCCCCGCGCGCTGCTTCTTCGAGTGAGATCTTGAGCCGCAGCTGCAGGTCTCCCCCCCGGCGCGGGCCTCTCGACCGGGACGCCCGCCCACCGAAGATGTCGCCGAAGCCCATGCCGCCGAACTCGCGCATGAAGACCTCGAAGGCATCCGCAAAGTCGAATCCCCCGAAGTCGCCGGTCGGCCCTCCGCCCATCCCCCGCTTGACACCCGCTTCACCGTAGCGGTCGTAAAGCTGCCGCTGCTCCGGATCGCGGAGCACTTCGTACGCCTCCGTGACCCGCTTGAAGTTCTCCTCGGCATCGGAAGAATCGTTCCGATCCGGGTGATACTGCATCGCCAGCTTGCGATAGGCCTTCTTTACCGTCTCGCCGTCAGCGTCACGCGAGACGCCCAGCCGTTCGTAATAGTCCGCCATTCATGCCTTCGGGTAAACGGTTGCGCACCGCACCACATGGGGAGCGTCGAGCCTCCGACGGGTCAGTGTTCTGTCAGTGCGCGACCAGGTTCGAGACCAGCGACGACGTGCATTCAACCACAGCCAGGATCTTCTCGTACGGCATCCGAGTCGGACCGATCACACCCACCACGCCTTGCACCTGGTCCACCTGATACGTAGCCGTGATGATCGTCAGACCCGACAGCTCAGGGACTTCGTGCTCCGCGCCGATCGTGATGTGAGATGCGCCGGATGTCGCACGACCATCCAGGACGGAAGCCAGGAGATCCCTGTGCTCCGTCAGCTCCATCAAAGCCTTCAGCCTAGCTCTGGAATGGAACTCCGGTTGACTGGCCAGCAGCGACGCGCTCCCGAGGTGAATGTCCTCAGCATCGATCATCCACTCGAAGATCTCCGGTCCGGACTCGACGAAGATATTGACGAACTCCTCGGCCGTTGGATCCGCTACCTGGATGTCCCTCAGTCTCTCGGTCAGCGTGCCGTGGATCTCCCGCAGGCTGGATCCCGCCAGGCGCTCGTTCATCGCCCGACCAATTGCCGCGAGGGTCTCGCCGGGCAGCGCCGCCGGCAGATCCACGTAGACGGTTCGCACGACGCCTGATCCGAGTGTGATGACCATTAGCGCCTTGGCCGAGTCGATCGGCATGAAGTCGAGCTTGAGGAGAACCGCTTCAGCGAGAATCGGTCCGACGGACAGCCCGAGTTCGCCCGTGAGCAGGCCGAGCACTCGCGCGGCCCGCTGAACCACCGCCTCCAGCTCGGAGACCGCGGGCAGCCCCGCAAGTTCTTTTTCGATGCGGGCCCGCTGACGCGTCGAGACGTCCCTCCGCCCCATCAGGCTGTCCACGTAGTAACGATATGCAAGGTCGGTCGGCATCCGACCGGCCGACGTGTGGGGGTGCGTCAAGAAGCCCTTGCTCTCGAGATCGGCCATCGTATTGCGGACGGTGGCCGCAGAGATGTCCAGGTCGTATCGCTGGACGATACGCCGGGAGCCCGTCGGCTCCGCCGTCTCGATGTACGCCTCGACGACCGCCTGAAGGATCGTGCGCTCACGTTCTGTCAATTTTTCGAAACCCATCGCCGTCTCTCGACCCCGTGTAGTGCCGTTCCTCCTGCATTCTCGCTCCCAGCGCAGCGACCAGTTCGTCCATGCGCAGCCAGCCGGAAACTGAAAAACGTACGCTGTCCCCGGCCTGGACGACCCAACCAGCCTCTCTCCACGCCTCCAGCAGATCTCCAGCCGAAGTCCAGACTTTCTGCCAGAGAGGATCCGTGGTCAAGAACCCACGGTTCGTACGAAAGGCGAGCCAGAGCCGCTCCATCCGGATCTCGCCCGCCCCCATAACCTCATAATCCTCGCGAGCACTCGCGCCGTCCTTCAAGGCCCTCCGATACGCCTCCCAGCGGAAGACGTTCCACAGACGCACACCACCCATGTAGCTGTGTGCCGACGGGCCGAGGCCAAGGTAAGAGGAACCGTCCCAGTTATGCCAGTTGTGCCGGCACTCGTGCCCTGGCTGCGCGAAACTGGAAACCTCGTACTGAACGTATCCCGCCTCATCGAGGGCCTCCACCGCGGAAAGGTACTCCTCCGCGTAGCGCTCTCCGTCGACCATCAGGACGTCGCCGGACTCCACCCGGCGACCCAGGGAGGTGCGTGGCTCGGCGGTAAGTCCATAGGCGCTTACGTGGGTAACCCCCGCTTCACGGACCGAGCTGATCTCGGCCTGCCAGTCACGGGAGACAGATTCGGGCAATCCAAAGATCAGATCGGCGTTGATGTTCTCGAATCCGGCCGAGCGGCCGACTGCCAGGGCGCGTCGGGCGCCAGAGGCGTCGTGGAGGCGGCCGAGCCACAGCAGGACATCGTCATCGAACGATTGCACGCCGACGCTCAGACGGGTCACTCCGGTCTCCCGCCAGGCTTCCGCTACGGCTCGGCTCAGCGATGCTGGGTTGGACTCGGCCGTCCACTCCACGCCGGCGGGATCCCACCGGAATCGCTTCTTCAGGACGTCCGCGAGCCTGCCCATCTCACTCCCGAGCAGTGACGGCGTGCCTCCACCGATGAATACGGTCTCGATTTCCGTCGGCGTGTCCCAGCCCGTGAGACGGAACCAACCGTCCAGGTCGAGATGCAGGCACTCGAGCCACTCCTCGAGCGCCGGCGCTCCGGTTCGGTGGACGGAGAAGTCACAGTAGTGGCAGCGGTGCACGCAGAACGGAAAGTGGACGTACAGACTTCGAGGTGGCTCGACTCCGTGGACCGGAGGCGTTGTCACGAAGGTCTCACGAGCTCGAAGCGGTGACCGGGAAGAGAGCGCACGACACCCCCGAGCTCCAGGCGGCTGAGGGTAGCCAGCGTCTCGGAGACATCGAGCCCGACGGCTGTCGCCAGGTCGTGCAGCGGGGCCGGCCCATCGGCCAACTCCCGCCGAAGTCTGCCAGCGGGTCTTCCGCACGCGTTCTCCAACGGGTCGCCCACATCGAATAGCGACCGCTGCGCCTCGCCGGGCGTACAGCCAGCCGATTCCCCTAGCTGCCGCAATACATCGGCGGCGGACTCGGCGACTCCGGCGCCGGCACGGAGAAGCTCGTGCACTCCGCGCGATACGGCCTGGTCGACGGGGCCGGGAACGGCGAGGACTTCCCTGCCAAGCTCCAGGGCCAGATCGGCCGTGATGAGGGCGCCGCTCCGCTCTCCTGCCTGCGCCACAACCACGGCGCTCGACAGCGCCGCGATAATCCGATTTCGCTCAGGGAAGTGATACTTCTGCGGGAAAGAATCGGGCTCGTACTCGCTCAGCAGCAGACCCCGACGGCCGATCGCACCGTACAGATCCCGGTTGCTCGCCGGATAGACACGGTTGATCCCGCATCCGAGGACGCCGATCGTCTCACCGCCCGCCGCCAGTGCCCCCCGGTGCGCAGCCGCGTCGATACCGCCCGCCAATCCGCTGACTATCACCCAACCGGCCGAGGCGAGATCAAAAGCCAGGTCGTGGGCCACCCGCCGGCCGTACTCGGTCGCCCGACGGGTTCCCACGATTCCGACTATGCGCTCCGACGGGAGTCGCAACGGTCCACGCGCCCACAGGGCCGCGGGCGGCTCGTGCAGGTGGAGCAGTCGATCCGGGTACTCGGCCGAGCCCCGCCGAACCCGTCGCGCTATGGCCTCCACTCCTCCAGCTCTGGAAAGAGGTCCGGTGCTTCGGCGCGCTCCCTCACCTTTTCCTCTGTGACCCTGGCCCACAGTCCCTCCAGGAAGGCCGACAAGCCCTCCCCCGTAACCGACGAAATGACGAAGAAACCCCACGCCTCGGAGGCATCCAGATCCCAGTCCCGATCATCGGAGGTCAGGAGGTCTGCTTTCGTCATCACGAGACAGTGTGGGATGTGCTCCAGCGCCACGTCGTGAGAAAGGAGCTCGTGACGCAACTGCTCGTACGTCGCCTGCGCGTCCTCAGCGTCGGCCGGCACCATCAGGACGAGGGTCCGCGTACGCTCGATGTGGCGGAGGAATTGCGTTCCGAGCCCCTTGCCCTGCGCCGCACCTTCGATGATCCCCGGGATGTCAGCGATCACCATGGACCGACCATCGCTCAGTCCCACGACGCCCAGGTTCGGCTCAAGCGTTGTGAAGGGATAGTCGGCAATCTTGGGTCTCGCGGCAGAAACGGCTGCGAGAAGCGTGCTCTTCCCGGCATTCGGCTCACCAACCAGTCCGACATCCGCGATGAGCTTGAGCTCGAGCTCGATCCGTCGTTCCTCTCCCCATTCGCCAGGCTCCCACTCCCGGGGAGTCTGGTGAGTCGACGTCGCGTACGTAGCATTGCCGCGCCCTCCGCGCCCCCCGCGCGCCACGACGAGCCGATCTCCGGCCTGCAGGAGCTCTCCCAGGCGCTCACCCGTATCCGCATCGCGCAGCACGGTACCGAGCGGAACCGGCAGCCGGAGCTCCTCGCCGTCCGCACCCGTCTTGTTGCTTCCCTCGCCGTGTCCGGCCCGGCCGGCTGCGTAGTGCTCCCGGTAACGGAAGTCGAGCAGCGTGGACAGCTGTGGGTCCGCCTCCAGGACCACATCGCCTCCACGCCCACCGTTGCCGCCCGCGGGCCCGCCGCGTGGCACGCCCTTCTCGCGCCGGAACGCGACCGCCCCGGCGCCTCCGGCTCCACCCTTGACTCTGATTCGCGCGAAATCGATGAACATCCGCCTCGCCTACCTCTGCTCCAGCACGTGTTGAGATCGGTCCCGGACCCTTCGCCACAGGGCCCGTGCGCGGTCGCGCCATTCCTCGTCCCCCGTCGTGGCGATTCCCTCCTCCAACGCATGCTCCACGGCCGAGAGAGAGCACCCGACATGCAATGCCCCTCTCAGGTGAGAGTGCAGCTGTGGCTCCCACCCGGTAGCCGCAAGAAGTGCGACGATGCACAACTCGCGAGTCGCGAGATCGAGCCCGTCCCGGCTAAGCACCTTTCCGTAACCTTCACGGATCATCCAATCGTCCATGGCCGGGTGGACGCGCCGCACGTTCCCGCGGAGCTTCTCGTACGCACGCCCGTAGACTTCACGGCACACGACCTCTCCCCTCTCTCCCCACTCTGCCAGATCCGAGGCGTCGGCCATCGGCTCCGGCATCGGCCGCGTGCCGGTCAGGTGCCGCCAATCGGCGAGCGCCGTCAGAGCCGCCGGAAACCCGAGGAACAAGTAGCTCTGCAGAAGACTCTCCTCCACAGCCGTCGGCGGCGCGTCATCGATAGCCGACCGCAGGGCTTCGATCCACCTTGCGCGCTCGCCTGCTGCGAGGGCGGCGGACATTCGCACCAGGGCACGTCGCCCATTCTCGGACATTCAGTTTTCGTCCCCGTTCATGTCCGCCCTCCTCGCCGTGATGATGCCGACGCGCTCGCCCAGAGTGTTGTCGATCGACACCTCACGTATCTCCTGGAGGGCCTGGCGCTCCTCCCCGAGCAGCACTCCGGCCGTCTCCATCAGCTCGACGATAGCGGGCCCCACCGCCCGGATGGCGCCGTCCTCGACCTTCACCGCCAGCCCCCAGTCGTCATCGACGGCGGCCACGCAAATGACCCCTTCGGCACCTTCCTTGGCGAGCAGCCTACCACCAGTCGCCTGCATGATCCGGAGAGGAACGCGGCCCGGCGACGAAGTAAGCTCGGGATAGGACGTCATCGCACTGACAACGGCGTGTGCTGCCGCATTGCCTCCTCGCGCCTGCCGCACCAGCCTCGAATACGCGCGTGCCATCTCGTGCAGCGGCATTCGAGGGGTCGGAACACCGCATCCGTCTTGCGCCCAATGATGCTCCTGCGGCTCATGATCCATCCAAGCGCCCAGGCACTGCTGAATCCGTTGCTGCACCGGATGATCCAGACGCTCGTATCCTTCGACCGGCCAGCCGTGGTACTTCGCCAGGGCGAGCATTCCGACGTGTTTCCCCGAGCAGTTGTTATGCAAACGGCCCGGCAGGCGACCGGCGCAGCCGAGGACCTGGGCCGCGTCCCGGTCGAATGGAGGATGCGGCCCGCAATGAAGGTGGTCCTCGTTCAATCCGATGCGACGGAGCATCGCGGCGACCCGCTCGGTATGCTCTCTCATTCCACCGTGCGAAGCGCAAATGAGAGCGATCTCCTCGGACCCGAAGGCGTAGGCATCCGCCACTCCGTCCTCCAGGATCGGGATCGCCTGAAAGGGCTTCATCGCCGAACGCCAATACGTCAGGATTTCCGGATCCCCGACGCACAGCTCCTCTCGTCCCGCCGCGCTGCACACAACTCCCTGCACATGATGTGTGGATTCCACGGCGCGGCCGCGGCTCACGTCTACAACGAGGTTGACGGGTTTCAGGGTAGACCCTCCTGTCAGCAGCAAATAGCCGTCGTGACGGTGAGCGGGAGGTCCTGCTCCTTCCACGCGACCATGTGACCCTCGAGATCCCAGACGCGCTCGAACCCTGCCTCGATCAGGACCGTCTCCGCGATACCGGCGCGCCGGCCCGTTCGACAGTAGACCACGAATCCGCGGTCGCGGTAAGCATCGAGAGAGTCCAGGCGCGCGCCGATTTGATCGTACGGCATGTTGACTGCGCCCGGAATGTGCCCTTCCGCATACTCCTCCGGACTGCGGACGTCGAGGACGACCGGCCTCTCAGCGAACTCGAGATAGGCCATGAGATCGCCGGGCTTCATCGACTGGCTCGTGATCTCGTCCGACATGGCCCCCGCAACGGGGCTCGAAGCCTCGTCCGGCATGGCGGAGCGGTCGACCGTGTCTTCCGCCCCGGAGCACCCGACACCAATGACGACCCCGACCATCACCAGGATAGAGTTAAGCCTCGCATCCGTCATCTCACCAACCTCCTGTTCGTTATCGCTACATGGAGCACCGTTGGGCGCCCAAATCTCCCGCCCCGGAACACGCGAGTCAAACTCCGTCCCTGGCTGCCGACGGGTCGTCCCCAACCCACTGCGCGACCCCGCCGAGCGACATGTTCCCCTATCCGTCCCCGAGTTCCGCGGCCATTTGCCTTGCCAACCTCGAATAGATGCTACATAATGGGCTCATCTGGGGTATTCGTTACTTCACTATCACCCAACAGGAGACGGCAGCGTGACGAAACAGGAATTTGCAGACAAGCTCGCCGGCCGGTGCGATCTATCCAAGGCCAAGGCCATGGAGGTCATGGATTGCATTTTCTCGACGAAGTCCGGCGAGGGCATCATCGCTGTCGAGCTGGACGCCGGCCGCGACCTCACCATCACGGGATTCGGCACGTTCAAGACGCGCCGGACGAAGGCTCGTAAGGGCCGGAATCCCCAGACGGGCCAGGAGATCACTATCGCCGCGCGTAACAGTGTTTCCTTCCGCGCCGGCAAGGGTCTGAAGGACCGCGTTCGCGAGTAGCGATCCCGGACAGACTCACAATTCAGGCAGGGGGCGAGCGAAGCGAGCCCCCGATGACACGCGCCCCTGCGGCCGGAGCGTTCGGCACAGGGGCGCGTGTCGTTTCCGTAAATGGGACCGGACGCAATGTCCGGGTTCGCTTGCGGTTTTTCAGGGGAGCCTGTCCTAGTAATCTCCATCCCGCATAGAGCTACCCGCTTCCGCCAGGTTGCTGTCCGCTTCCGGGTCCGCAGACCTCTCGTCTGCCCACTCTTCCACCATGGCCAGGTTGAGCAAGTCTTCCGGCGAGTCTGCCTCCTGCAGCAGTCGAATCGACTCCTGGTACATCGGGCTGTGCGCCTCGAAGCGCTTGAACATCTGGATCTCCCCGAAAGCCGAGTTGGCGATCTGGGCCTCCAGGAACCGGTCCACCCGAAGCCCTACCTTCGCGAACAGCGCCTCGTCCACATCGAGCCCTTCCACCTCAGTGATCATCCGATAGAACTCCCGCCGCATCTCAGGCGTCACGGCGAAGTCCTCGGCAATGTCCGGGTGATCATTCGTCCACTGAACGCCGAACCGGAACGCGAGCTGGCGGAGTGAGAATCCGCCCCTGCCGACAACCCGCTCGAACTCTCTTTCGTCGACGGTAGTGGTATCGGGGACGATCACGTCCGGCGTGATCCCGCCACCGCCGTATACGGTGCGTCCACCGTCCGTGTGGAAGACCTCCCGCCCCACCGTGTCGGCGATGATGCCGCGCGTCGCCGAGACCTGCGCCGTAACGGCAAGGGCCAGATCATCGGCCAGGCCGTGCTCCATGCTGCGAGTGATGGAGCGACCACTCGGGGTGTACCAGCCCGCCGTCGTCAACTTGAGGTGATTACCGCCGGGCAGTGAGAATACGGTCTGCACCGATCCCTTTCCGAACGTCGGCGCACCCAGAATGACCGCACGATCGTGGTCCTGCAGGGCGCCCGCCAGGATCTCCGACGCGCTGGCGCTCGCGGTGTTGACGATCACGACCATCGGCAGCCCGGGAAATTCCTCCTCGTTCGGAGCGCCGAAGCTGAAGTTCTGGTTCTCGACCCGCGACCGCGTTTCTACAATGCCTGCCCCCCGAGGCAAGAACAGGTCGGTGACGGCGACGCCCTGATCCAGCAGGCCCCCCGGATTCCAGCGCAGGTCCAGCACGAGGGCCTCGGCTCCCTGGTCCTGCAGGTCTTCGATCGCCGCGCGGACCTCCTCGCGCGCGTCCCGGCTGAATCCTTCCAGGTGCACGAATCCGATCCGGTCGTTCGCCATGAAGCTCTTGACCGTCTGAACGTGGATCTCGTCGCGAACGATCGTGAATTCCAGCGGCTCGGCCGCCCCCACCCGTCCGATCGTGATCGATACCGGTGTGCCTTTGGGTCCTCTGAGCCGCTCGACCGCTTCCACGTCGTCCCAGCCGCGGGCCGATTCGCCCTCCACTCCGACGATGCGATCCCCGGTCATCAGTCCCTGCCGCTCGGCGGGAGTATTCGCAATGATGCCCATCACCGTGATCCACTCGCCGACCTTCTGGATCCGTATACCGAGGCCGCCGTACTCACCCTCGATCGACAGCTCGAGATCGTCGGTGTCCTTCGCGCTGATGAACACCGAATAGGGATCGCCCAACTCGGAGAGCATGCCGTCGATCGCCATCCTGTACATGGCGGAGGGGTCGATCTCCTCCACGTACCGTTCGGCTACGAGGCGGTGCACCTCCTCTAACAGCCGGGCCTTGAACACGGTGCTGTCCTGTGCGCCCGCGCCCTGCTGCAGGAGCCAGCCACCCGTCCCCAGAGCCATGACCGTTACGGCCACGGCGGGCACCCATGTCCGGTTCATCCTCTTCATCACCCTATCAACTCTCCGGTCCAAGTGGCTGTCTGGTCTGCTCGTCTCTCGCCTGATCTCCGAGCGCTAGCAACTCCTCCTGCGTGGCCGCTCCGTTCAGCAGCCGGACGGCTTCCTCGACCTGCCGGCTTCGCTCCACGGCTCGTCTGAGTCCTGCCGACTCTCCGAACGCGGCGGTCGCTACCTGCCGGGCAAGTTGGAAGTCCACCAGGTCTCCCGCGGCGTCCACCAGTTCCGGGTCGAGGCTGACCCCGGTACGCTCCTCCAGGAAGGCCAGGAACTCGCTGCGCATCTCACGGGTGACCATGAAACTCTCGGCCAGTTCGGAGTGCTCTCTGTCATACCGGACGGCAAACCGGAACGCCAGGTCGGGGAACGGCACGTCTGCATCCAGCAATACCTGTCGTAGTTCCTGCTCCGCCACAGTGAGCGTGTCCGGCGTGATGATCAGGTCGGGCATGATCCCACCGCCTCCATACACCAACCTGCCCGAGACCGTCTGGTATGTCAGTAGCTCCGTCGTGTCCGCGACCGCGTCTCCACGGTCGGTGACGAATCCGTCGGTTGCCCCCATGCCAAGCTGAACCGCCTCGGAAATCGCTTCGTTAAACTCGTTCGAGCCAAGGGCGAAGTCCGCGTCTCCCTCTCCACGCGAGCGGTGGATGGACCTTCCGGAGGGAGTGTACCAGGTTCCCGTCGTGAGACGCAGATAATTGCCTCCCGGCAGAGGAAACACGCTCTGCATCACGCCCTTGCCGAAGGTACGGGTACCCAGCACCAGCGCCCTGTCGTGGTCCTGCAATGCTCCTGCAACGATTTCGGACGCGCTGGCCGACCAGGCGTTTACGAGAACGACGACCGGCAGACCGGGATACCGGTTCGGGGCCGGGGCCGAGAACGTGTAGCTGTCTCGCGGATCCCTGGCGCGGGTGTCGACCACCATTTCTCCTTCGTCCAGGAACAGATCCGCGATCTCGACCGCCTCGCGGAGAACACCGCCCGTGTTGTACCTGAGGTCCAGGATGACCGATCTGGCCCCGCGCGCCAGGAGATCGCTGATGGCTACCTGGAGCTCTTCCGTGGCCTTCCGGCTGAACTGCTGCAGGTAGACGTAGCCGACATCGTCGGACAGAATCAGCGACTGGGTGGCCACGATGTGCACGTCGTCCCTGACGATCTCGAAATGCAGGAGGTCAGATTCGCCGATTCGGCGGACGGCCACCTGGACCGCCTCTCCCTTAGGTCCGCGGAGGGCGGATACGGCTTCCGTCTGGCTCCACCCGACCGTTGACTCACCATCCACCTCTACGATCCGGTCGTCGGGCCTGATATCGAGCTCCGAGGAAGGACTGTTGGGGATGATCCCAAGGACGGTGATCCCTTCTTCCTCGGCGAGAATGCGCATGCCGACCCCGCCGTAGCTGTTCGACAGGAGGGCGCTGGTCTGATCCTCGGCACGGATGAAGGCAGCATATGGATCGCCAAGTTCGATGAGCAGGCCGTCGATCGCCTTGTCGTACAGGTCCTGCGGGGAGATCTCCTCGACGAAGTTGTCCGAAACGCGGCGCACGACCGTCTCGAGAAGGGCCTCCGAAGCCGATGGTCCGGCGCTCTCTTGCAGCAGCCAACCGCCGCTGGCCAGCGTGGCCAGCAAGGCCGCCACCGGTATCGTCCAGGAACTTCGAAACTTCATCTAGCCTCCGTCCAGCTGGTTACGTTCGATTCCTAGAAGGCTCGCCACCGTGCGCCCCTCTCCCTGAAACTCTCACACACAGAAAAGGTTTCACGCCCCCGGCGGAAAGCGATCCGGCCATCGGTCCGACAGCGCCTTCCACAGGCGCTCCTGCACTGCGTCGACCGTATCGTCGCTGGAGACCGTGATGACGCCCGGATCGGATGCGGCCAGCAGCTCGTACGCGTCCGCCACGGCGCGGTGAAAATCCGCATGCTCGCGCTCCAGGCGGTCCATCCCGCCCTGCTGCCTGCCCCTTCCGACGTCGGGATCCAGAACGAGGATCACGGTGCCGTCCGGCTTGAGGCCCCCGGTGGCGAATGCGTTGAGATCTCTCACTCGGTCGAGCCCCAGCCCCCGGGCCATCCCCTGGTAGGCGTACGTCGACATCTCGAATCGATCCGCGAGCACGAGCTCTCCCCGATCGAGCGCCGGGCGCACAACCCTGCGGACGAACTCGGCGCGGGAAGCCAGATACAGGAGGAGCTCGGTCTCGGCGTACACCGGCGTCTCGGGGTCGAGAACCACTCGGCGGATCTTCTCGCCCGCAGGTGTCCCTCCCGGTTCGCGCACCAGGAGATGCGCGATACCCAGACGGTCAAGCCGTTCTGCCAGTCGCCTCAAGTGAGTGGACTTGCCCGCCCCCTCTCCCCCCTCGAACGCTATGAAGAGCCCTTCAGATCTCGTTTGCTCGCTCAATGATCCTCAATAGTCAGATATGGGAATCGGCGCTCGTTGCGACGCCGAATCGCCCATTTCGTGTTACGGACAGCCCACAATAGTCGCCGCTAGCTTTCGTAGTCGACCCCCAGATGCGTAATCTGCTCCTCACCCATCAGCCATCGCAGCGTGTTCTTCAGCTTCCAGTGCTGAATGAAGACGTCATGCTCCGGATATAAACCGGGCGTCGTCTGTGGGCTCTTGAAGTAGAACGACAGCCACTCCTGCACCCCGTGCAATCCCGCGCGCCGGGAAAGATCGAGGAACAGAGCCAGGTCGAGCACGATCGGCGCGGCGAGGATCGAGTCGCGGCACAGGAAATCGATCTTGATCTGCATCGGGTAGCCCATCCACCCGAAGATGTCGATGTTGTCCCAACCCTCCTTGTTGTCTCCACGCGGCGGGTAGTAGTTGATCCTCACCTTGTGGTACATGTCCCCGTACAGGTCCGGATACATGTCAGGCTGGAGGATGTGCTCGAGCACGCCGAGCTTGGACTCTTCCTTCGTCTTGAAGCTCTCCGGGTCGTCCAGCACTTCGCCATCCCGATTCCCCAGGATATTCGTGGAGAACCAGCCGTTGACCCCCAGCATCCGGGCCTTGAGCCCCGGCGCCAGGATCGTCTTGATCAGGGTCTGGCCCGTCTTGAAGTCCTTACCGCAGATTGGGACCCCGTTCCGCTTCGCGAGCTCGAGCATCGCGGGCAGATCTACGGTCAGGTTCGGTGCGCCATTCGCGAAGGGCACGCCTTCCTGGAGCGCGGCCCAGGCATAGAGCATCGACGGGGCGATCGCCTCGTGGTTGTCTCGCATGGCCTGCTCCAGCGACTCGACGGTGTCGTGAACCGGCCCGGGCGTGAGGAAGATCTCGGTCGACGCGGCCCACACTATGACCAGGCGGTCACACCCGTTGTCCTCCTTGAATCGGCGCATGTCCTGCCGCAGCTGCTCCGCGAGCTCCATCTTGTTAGCGCCGGTTTTCACGTTGGTACCGTTGAGCTTCTTCACGTAGGCCTTGTCGAACGCCGCCGTCATCGGCTTGATCGACTTCATGAAGTCGGAGATCGGCTCCAGGTCCTCTGGTCGCAGCACCCCACAGTGGCGCGCGGACGCGTAGGCATCGTCCGGGATCGGATCCCACGCCCCGAACACGATGTCATCCAGGTCCGCGAGCGGCACGAAGTCCTTGACGAAGGGTGTGTGGCTGTCCGTCCGCTTTCCGAGCCGGATCGTGTTCATCTGCGTGATCGACCCGATCGGCTTGCTGAGCCCACGCCGGACCGTCTCGACGCCCGCGATCACCGTCGTGGATACGGCCCCGAGTCCGACCAGAAGCACGCCCAGGCGCCCCCCCGCGGGAGCGATATCTCGTCCGCCAGTACGTTCATCCATATCAACAATCCACTTAAAGTGATACCAACCAACTCGTTTATCTATCTAATTTTCTACGTAACCAATCAGGCGTCCTCCACACCGCCTTCCCGACCGCCACGCCTTCGGGCCGCGTGTTCCGGTAAACCCAGACAATTCGCTGTAGCACCGTGAGGTTCGTCAGGATCGCGAGGCCCCAGAGTACGACTCGCAGGACGGCGCCGTTGTTCTGCTCCCCAAACAGCAGCGCGGCAGCGCCGATGAGAATGACCCGCTCCGCGCGTTGCATGATCCCGACTGTGCAGTCGATCCCCAGTGCCTCCGCCCGCGCTCGCGTGTAGCTGATCATGAGAGAACCGGCCATGGCCAGGATCACCACATAGATCATCACGACGTCGTTGGCGTCGGCCCGGTAGTCGTTGTACAGCGACAGGAGCCCGATGTATACGATGATCTCCGACAGCCGATCGAGCGTGGAATCGTAGAACGCCCCGAACGGCGATGCCAACCCCGTCCGACGCGCCACCGTGCCGTCGAACAGGTCGAAGATACCCCCGACCAGGATCAGTGCACCGGCCGTTCGAACTTGGTGCGAATGGAAGAAGAAGCCCGATGAACACGTGATCAGGAACCCCAGCGTACTCAGGGTATTCGGATGCACGCGAGCATCGACCATCCAGTCGATAACGGGACTGACAGCCTTGCGGAGGCCTCTCTCCAGCGTCGCCCGGAGTTTCCTCATCACGGAAGAATGATCCTCGACTGCTCGCCATCCTTGACGCCCGCGCCGATCGACTGATTCACCTTGTCCATGAGCTTGTCGAAGTTGGCCTGCGCCGAAATCAGAGACTGGTAACGCATGCCGGTTTGCATCTCCTCGCTCAGCCTGCCGAGGTCGTTCCGCAGGTCCTCCGGGGGCTCCTCCTCGCGTTCCAGGAAGCCGATGAGCTTCTCCTGCAGATCCCGGATGCGATCCAGCTTTTCCTTCGCCTCGTCGTCTCCATCTATGTCCCGTATGGAAGCCTTGAGGTATGCGTACTCAGGAGTCTGAGAAATGAGTCGGCCCACCTCAACCGCTCGCTCGAAGATCCTGTCCCTTTCGGACGATTCCATCCCGATCTCTCTTCTGGATGAGGTGTGCCGCCGGGCTTCGGCCGGCTGCGCCATAGCTGTTTAAGATAACCCGATCATCGCCGAGCCGCGACCGAATCCGCTATCCGGCGTGTCCAATCCCCACGTCAGGTCAGGGCGACGACGAAGCGGTCGCGTCCCGCTAAATCGTGAACCAATCGGAGGGCCGTCCACTGTCCCTTATCCTTCAGTATGCTTAGCACATCCGGACCCTGCCGCTCCCCGATCTCGAGGAAGAGTCCGCCTCCCGGATTCAGGTGTTCGGCCGCTTTCCGGGCGATCTCTCGCACCATGTCCAGCCCATCGACGCCACCGAATAGCGCCACGTGAGGGTCGTGCTCCCTTACCTCACGGGGAAGCTCGTCCATTTCCGCTTCCGTCACGTACGGGGGGTTGCACACGATGATGTCGAAGGTCTCGGACGGTCCGACTCCGTCCCACGGAGACGTCTCTACGCGTCGGAGCTCGACGGTGTCATCCAGATCCGCCCGCGCCCGGTTCTCTGCGGCCTGCTCGAGGGCGAGCTCGGATACATCCACACCCACGGCGAGCCTCACGATACTCTCCAGTACGAGGCATAGCGCGATGGCTCCGCTTCCCGTGCCGATGTCGAGCGCGCTTTCCCGCAGGGGAGTCCGTTGCCCGGAGGGTCTGCGAACTTTCCGCACGCCGGGCGCGTCCCCGCCGTGAACTGCCCAGTCGACCACCAACTGTACGAGCTGCTCGGTTTCGGGTCGTGGAATGAGGGCTCTCCCGTCGGACACCAGGACGAGGTCCCGGAACGCCACGGTGCCCTCGATGTGCTGCAAGGGAACGCCGGCGAGGCGCCGTCGGACGATCTCGGCCACTTTCCCGGCATCTGCGGGCTCGACGGGTCCTGCGACACGCAGAAGAAGTTCCGTTCGAGAGATCCCCAGAACATGGCACAGGATGCGCTCCGCCACGTGGCGCGAGCCGGCTATGCCCCCGGCTCCCAGCTCCGCGGCGAGACCGTCGATCACTTCGCGCCACGTGGGCGCGGGCTGCCTGCGCGCAGGCTCCGCTTGACTCCCGTGCTCCACGACGGGCTTCACTCTGGATCCGCGTCCTGGACAGGCTGCTGGAGCCGTTCCTCCATACCCGCAGCCCGCAGGGCTTCGACGAGGTCATCCAGGTCTCCGCCGAGAATGGCGTCGAGCTGATGCAGAGTGAGTTTGATGCGGTGATCGGTCACCCGGCTCTGCGGGAAGTTGTAGGTCCGAATCTTCGCTGAGCGATCACCCGTTCCCACGAGAGCACGGCGCTCCCGGGATCGTTCCGCCTCCTGCTCGGCCACCACCCGGTCCAGCAGTCGGCTTCGCAGCACCTTCATCGCCCTTGCCTTGTTCTTGTGCTGCGACTTCTCGTCCTGGCAGGAAACGATCAGGCCTGTCGGGATGTGCGTGATCCGGACCGCCGAGTCAGTCGTGTTGACGGATTGACCGCCTGGCCCTGACGATCGGAATACGTCGATCTTGAGATCGCCGGGATCGATCTCCACATCGACCTCCTCCGCTTCCGGGAGGACTGCTACGCTCGCGGCGGACGTGTGGATGCGGCCCGAACTCTCCGTCACGGGAACGCGCTGTACCCGGTGGACTCCGGACTCGTAGCGAAGGGCCCCGTAAGCATCCTTGCCACTCACGAGGAAGATGATCTCCTTGAGACCGCCCAGCGTCCCCTCACTTGACGAGAGAATCTCGATGACCCACTTCCGGGTGTCAGCGTAGCGCGAGTACATGCGGTACAGGTCGGCCGCGAAGAGACCCGCCTCGTTCCCTCCCGCTCCGGCCCGGATTTCCACGACCGCCGGACGATTGTCGAGCGCGTCCTTCGGAACGAGGAGCAGGCGCACCTCTTCCTCGACGGGAGACAGCTGCTCAGTAAGGGCCTCGATCTCTAGCTTCGCCAGCGATGCGAGCTCCTCCTCGGCCGTATCGGCTAGCTCATGTGCCTGCGCAAGCTCGTCCTGCAGCTTCAGGTACCGGCGACTGGCCTCGACGAGAGGCGTGAGATCGGAATGCCGCTGCGCTACGCTACGGAGCTTCGCCGGATCCTCGAGCACGGCGGGATCGGCAAGTTTTGCCGCGAGCGCCTCGTGGGTCTCGATGGCCGCGACAAGGCGAGTGGCGAGATTCGGAGCGTCACCCATGTCAGAAACACCCGGGGGGGGGATGGAGGGGCGCCTGCCGAGGGGCACCACGTCAGGTCACGCGTCCGTGCTCGCGGCTTCCTCGGCCGGGGCCTTGGCCTCCACGTCTTCCGATTGCTCGGCCACCGCCACGGCCTCCTCTACTTCGGCCACCGCCACGGCCTCCTCTACTTCGGCCACCGCCACGGCCTCCTCCACTTCGGCCGGCGGCTCACCGTCGGCGCGGCCGTACTTCCGACGGAAGCGCTCGACACGACCAGCCGTGTCGACCAGCTTCTGTCGACCGGTGAAGAACGGGTGGCAGTGAGAGCAGATCTCCACGTGCAACTCGTCCACCGTCGCGTAGGTCTCCGAGATGCGCCCGCAGGCGCACGTGATCCTGGTCGGTGTATATTCCGGGTGAATCCCTGGCTTCATCTTCAGCTCCGCCTGAATTACGACTTCCTCTTCTCGACGCGTTCCGCAACGGCCCCGTAAGGACGCCCCAGAATGCACAACAAAGTAAAATGGATTCAGCATCTTGATTCGTCAACCACAGGCTTGCCGCGCCCGGCCGGATAATTGAAGCCGAGAATCAGCAGATACGGGGAAGCTGGTCCCCAGGCAGCATTTCGACGATCCGGTCTACCCCAAGGCCCGTCGTCAAGACGACAAAACCCGGGCGATCCTCCGTGATGGTTCCAACTCGCACGGCCGATGACCCTTCTGCATTGGATCGCACGGCCGTCACGGCTTCATCGGCCGCATCCTCCTCGACGATCGCGACCAGTATGCCCTCGTTCGCCACATAGAGAGGATCGAGCCCCAGGATCTCACACACGGCTCGCACCGGATCGGGAAACGGGATGCTCCCCTCATCCAGCCGGACTCCGACGCCCGAGGAGGCCGCAATCTCGTTAAGGGCGCTCGCCACACCTCCGCGAGTCGGATCCCTCAGGACGTGCACGGACTCGCCGCATGCCTCGCGCAGACTCCTCACTAGCGGCGCCAGGCACGCCGTGTCGCTGCGAACTTCGACCTCGAACCCCAGATCATCGCGGGCGGTCATGACGGCCACACCGTGGCATCCGATGGGACCCGACACGATTACGGCATCTCCCACCCGCGCTCGATCCGGACCCGGGCGAAACGCCGGATCCAGGCTGCCGATTCCCGTCGTTTTTGATGAACATGCCGTCTGCCTTACCGCGCTCCACGACCTTCGTGTCGCCAGTGACCACGATGACCCCGGCGTCGCTCGCCGCCTCGGCCATGGAGTCCAGCACCCTGTCCAGCACGTCGAATGGAAGACCCTCCTCGAGGATGAATCCCGCCGACAGATAGAGAGGCTCGGCCCCCATCATCGCCAGGTCATTCACCGTTCCGTGCACGGCGAGATGCCCGATGTTCCCGCCCGGAAACTCGAGCGGGCTGACCACGAAGCTGTCGGTCGATACGGCCATACGATCCCCCGGAACCTCGACGATCGCCGCGTCTCCGAGTTGGCCGAGAACATCGTTACCGAACCGCGTGAGAAAGCGCTCTGCAAGCAGCGCCGCGCTCAGCTTGCCCCCGGAGCCGTGGCCGAGCAGAACGCAGCCGACCGTGTCGGCTGGCACGGGACACGTCAGGCCTGCCGAGGCGATGCGCGAGATGCCTCTCCCGATCGAACGGGCCTGCGAATCGGACCTGGCGCTCACGCGGTCTCCGCTGATGGCAGCTGCTGGAACCGTGCGTAGTTGTAGTAGGCCGCGCACGCTCCCTCCGACGACACCATGGGGGCGCCGAGGGGCCTTTCCGGAGTGCACTCGTTCCCGAAAGCCGGGCACTCGAACGGCTTGATGCGGCCGCGCAGGACGTCGCCGGCCATGCACGCCTCGGGCTCCGTGGTCTGGATCGACTCGAGCTGGAACCGCTTCTCCGCGTCGAACGCCGCGAACTCCTCGCGCAAGCCGAGTCCGCTCTGCGGGATCTCTCCGATGCCCCGCCACTTGCGATCCACGGGCGCGAACACCTTCGATACCAGTTCCTGGGCGGGCTCGTTCCCGGCGCGACGCACGGATCGGACGTACTGGTTCTCGACTTCGGCCCGTCCCTCTTCGAGCTGCCGTACGGCCATGTAGATCCCTTCGAGGATGTCCAGGGACTCGAAACCCGTGACGACGATCGGTACCCCGTACTCCTCGACCAGCGGCTCGTGTCAGGCACGCCCGATGTGAGTCGTTCTGTCAGGTCGCTGTGGGACGACTCAACGCTACTCCGCGATCCCGGCCAGATCCAGCAGGAAAGCATACTCCAGCGCCGTCTCGCGGTGACGCTTGAACCGCCCGGAAGCTCCACCGTGCCCCGCCTCCATGTTCGTGTGGAGGTAGAGACGATTCGCGTCCGTCTTCATGGTCCGGAGCTTCGCCACCCACTTGGCCGGCTCCCAGTACTGCACCTGCGAATCGTGCAGTCCGGTCGTCACGAGAAGGTTCGGGTAGTCCACACGCTCGACGTTGTCATATGGCGAGTACGAGAGCATGTATTCGAAGTAAGTGGAATCGTTCGGGTCTCCCCATTCATCGTATTCGCTGGTAGTGAGCGGAATCGACTCGTCCAGCATCGTGGTGACGACGTCCACGAACGGAACGGCGGCGACCACGCCACGCCACAGATTTGGGCGGATGTTTACGACTGCCCCCATGAGAAGGCCGCCGGCGCTCCCACCCATCGCGAACACACGATCCGGATCGGCGTAGCCCTCGCTCACGAGGTAATCCGCGGAATCGATGAAATCGGTGAACGTGTTCTTCTTGTTAAGCAGCTTGCCTTGCTCGTACCACCAGCGGCCCATCTCTTCTCCGCCTCGCACGTGCGCGATCGCGAATACGAAGCCCCGGTCGAGCAGGCTGAGGCGGGCCGGGCTGAATGTCGCGTCCATGCTGGAGCCGTAGGACCCGTACGCGTACAGGAGAAGCGGGGCACTCCCGCTCCGCTCGAAACCTCGACGGTGTACGAGAGAAATGGGCACCTGCTGCCCATCCCCGGCCTCCGCCCACAACCGCTCCGATTCGTAGTCCGCCGGGTCGAAATCGCCCACTACCTCGGTGCGCTTGAGAAGCGTTCTCTCCCGCGACTCCATATCGTAATCATATGTCGTGAAGGGCGTCGTCATAGACGTATACCCGTATCGCAAGACCGACGTATCGAACTCCAGATTGGCCATCGTGAACGCCATCCACGCCGCATCGTCGAACTCGATGTAGTGCTCGCCGTCGCCCGTCCACGGAATCACCCTGAGGCGTACGAGCCCACCCTCCCGCTCCTCGAGGACCAGGTGGTCGCGGAAGAGATCGAACCCCTCCAGCAGCACGCTGTCCCGATGGGCCACGACCTCCTCCCAGCCATCGATGCCCGGGTCGGCGACCGGGGCCCGCACCAGGCGGAAGTTCGGAGCTTCGTGGTTCGTGCGGAAATAGAAGTGGTACCCGTAGTGCTCGACGGAGTACTCGTGATCAGCCGCGCGCGGCAGGATGACTTGAAACTCAGCCGACGGATCCTCGGCAGACACGTACCGGTACTCCGTTGACAGCGTCTGGGAAGAGGTGATGAAGATGTAGTCCCGGGACTTCGTGCGCCCGACACTGACGCTGAACTCCTCGTCGGCCTCCTCGTACGCCAGCTCGTCCGCCGACGGATCGGTACCGAGTATGTGACGGTAGACCTGGATAGGGCGCAGTGTCTCCGGATCCTGGCGTGTGTAGAACAGCGTGCGATTGTCCGCCGCCCACACCACGTTGGGCGTCACGTCCGGGATCTCGTCCGAGAGGTACTCCCCCGTCTCCAGATCGAGGAATCGGATCGTGTACTTCCTCCGACCCACACTGTCCGTGGCGAACGCCAGGACGCGCTGGTCTTCGCTGATCCCGCTCACCCCCACTCTGGCAGAGAAGTACTCGTGGCCAACCGCCAGAGCGTTCACATCCAGCATGACCTCCTCGGGGCCATCGATCGAGCCCTCCCGGCGGACGTGGACCGGGTATTCCTTCCCTCGCTCGAACCGCGACTGATAGTAGTAGTCGCGAAAACGGTACGGAACCGACTCGTCGTCTTCCTTGATCCGCCCGACGATCTCCTGGAACAACCGCTCCTGCAGGTCGGCGGTGTGAGCCATCTCCGCCTCGAGGTACGCGTTCTCGGCGGCCAGGTACTCGACGACGGCCGGATCCTCGCGCTCTTTGAGCCAGTAGTAATCATCGATGCGGGCCGTGCCGTGCAGCTCGAGCTTCGTCGGTTCCACCCGCGCCACGGGCGGCTCCGTCCGGGACGTCCCGTTGCCGTCACATCCTCCGGCAACCACCGCATACACCATCATCAGAGGAATCCCTCCCGCAAGACCTGGCCTGAATCCACGCATCGTACCCTCTCACCGGCTTATCGAAATCGGCCGTTGCGCCTGTCACGCGCTCTGGCATTCCAGCAGGTCGCTGACAAAAGTCGGGTTGCATGGTATCGCCGGACGTCGCACCATGACAGCCCCTTTTGGCGGTCCGGGCTGGGCCGCGCAACATCGGAAGGAAGTTCGAGATGACTCTACGGATCAGCCGCGTGCTGGGCGCTCTGGTCGCCCTGTCCATCATCGTTCCCGGGCCGGCGGCCGCGCAGGACGTCATGACGCCCGAGCTGTTGTGGAAGCTGAAACGGGTGTCCGCGCCCGCGGTGTCACCCGACGGGAAATCCCTCGTTTACGGAGTGCGCACTTACGACGTCGAGGCGAACAAGGGAGACACGGACCTGTTCGTGCTGGACGTGGCTGGGGGACAACCCATCCAGCTGACCGACATGAAGGGATCGGAAAGCTCCGAGACCTGGCGTCCAGACGGCCAGTGGATCGGCTTCCTGTCGAGCAAAGGCGGATCGGTGCAGCTGTGGGAAGTCACGGCCGACGGCAGGAAGCTGCGGCAGGTCACGGACGTCGAGGGGGGCATCTCCAACTTCCGCTACTCCCCTGACGGGACGCACATCTCGTTCACTTCCGACGTGAAGCTCGACAAGACAGTGAACGACATTTACCCAGACCTTCCCGAGGCGGATGCCCGCATCATGGATAGCCTTCTGTACCGGCACTGGGACAGCTGGCACGATTACTCCTACAGCCACCTGTTCGTCGCACCGTACAAGAACGGCTGGGTCGGCGAGCCCGTCGATCTGATGAAGGGCGAGCGCTTCGACACACCGCTCAACCCGTTCGGCGGCGTGGAGCAGATCGCGTGGAGCCCGGACGGGCGGAAGATCGCGTACACGACAAAGCAGCTCCTCGGCACCGACTACACGGTGAGCACGAACTCGGACATTTACATTGTCGATCTGGACTCGGGAGAGACCACGAATCTCACCGTGCGGATGATGGGCTACGACGTGGAGCCCGTCTTCTCACCCGACGGTGGAAGGATCGCCTGGTTGAGCATGGAGCGCGACGGGTACGAGGCCGATCGGAACCGGCTCTTCGTGCACGACTTCTCGACGGACGAGCGCATCGAGCTGACCGCAGAGTACGACAACGACTCCCATTCCCCGGTGTGGTCGGCGGACGGCGAGTCAATCCTGTTTACGAGCGAGACCTGGGGCACGGTTCAGATCTTCGCCGTCGATGCCGGCGGCGGCCCCGTTCGCCAGGTAACGGATGGCGTGTTCGACTACGTATCGCTGGAAGTGGCACGCCTCGGCGACGAACAGACGCTGGTCGCGGCCAGGCGTTCCATGTCCTCGCCGACGGAGATCTATCGCGTCGATCCCGAGACCGGCGACGCCGAGCAGCTCACGTTCGCCAACCGCGAGGTTCTCGCCGGTGTCGAGCTCGGCCGCGTCGAGAAGCGGATGATCCCGGCCACGGACGGACAGGAAATCCTGGCATGGGTGATCTACCCGCCGGGATTCGATCCCTCGCGCCGCTACCCCGCCCTGCTGTACGCGCAGGGGGGACCGCAGGGCACGATCAGCCAGTTCTTTTCCTACCGGTGGAATTTCCAGCTCATGGCGGCTCACGGGTACATCATCGTGGCCCCCAACCGGCGCGGAGTGCCCAGTTTCGGACAGGAGTGGAAGGAGCAGATCTCAGGTGACTGGGGCGGCCAGGCGATGCAGGACCTGCTCTCAGCGATCGACCACGTGGCGGCCGAGCCGTACGTGGACGAGACGAGGCTCGGCGCGATCGGCGCCAGCTACGGGGGATACTCGGTCTACTGGTTGGCGGGCAATCACGATGGCCGGTTCCGCACCTTCGTGGCCCACGCCGGCGTGTTCAACCTCGAGAGCATGTACGGGGCGACCGAGGAGATATTCTTCGTGAACTTCGACCTGGGCGGGCCCTACTGGGAGAATCCGGCCGGCTACGAACAGTTCTCGCCGCACCGTTTCGTGCAGGATTGGGACACGCCGATCCTGGTGATCCACGGCGAGAAGGACTTCCGCGTGCCGATAACAGAGGGGATGCAGGCGTTCACCTCCGCGCAGCTCAAGGGGATCGAGAGCCGTTTCCTCTACTTCCCGAAGGAGGGCCACTGGATCCTGTCACCGCAAAACGGAATCCTGTGGCACCGGGTGTTCTTCGACTGGCTGGGTAGGTACCTGCAACCGGTCAGCTGAGCCGGGCGGCTGAACCGGTCGGCAGGCGACGGCGAGAGGGGCGGGATCAGCGGATCTGCCCCTTTTTCCACCGGGCTGCGACTCAGGTGTCGCCTCGCACCGCCGTCATCCGGGCCACTGCCCGCGTCGAGAGCGCGCGAGGGAAGAAACGCGGCAGCGCACTGCCGATCTTGTTGAGCACCCCGGGAATCACCACGCGCTTGCCCTTCACCATCCCTGCGTAGCCGGCACTCGCCACCGCTGCGGCGTCTCCCGACACCATCCGGCCCCCGATCGGTGAGTGCTCCATGGCCGCTCTCTTCTGAAAGCCGGTGACGGTAGGCCCCGGACACAGGGCGGTGACCGTTACACCGGTGCCGCGCATTTCCTCGCCCAGAGCTTCCGAGAACGAGAGAACGTACGCCTTCGTCGCAAAGTAGACCGCCATGAAGGGCCCCGGCTGGAAGGCGGCCGTGGAAGCGACGTTCAAGATTCGGCCGTTCTCCCGCTCGACCATCGGCTCGACGAACCGACGGGTCAGGTGGGTGAGCGCTGTCACGTTCACCTGCACCATGTCGATCTGGGGCCCGGCGTCCGACCTCGCGAACCGGCCGAGCGTGCCGAAGCCGGCGTTGTTCACGAGGACGTCCGTGCGGAATCCCAGAGACTCGAGCCGGTCGAAGATTCGGTCCGGGGCGTCAGGATCCGTCAGGTCCTCGCGAATCACCAGGGCATGAACGCCGAAGTCCTCCTCGAGATCGGCGGCGATCTTCTCGAGCTGGTCACCCGACCGGGCGACGAGCACCACGTCATGACCCTCGCGGGCAAGCAGCTTCGCCAGTTCGTACCCGATTCCGCTCGAGGCGCCCGTTACGAGCGCCCCCGGTCGACTCTGCTTCGCTTTCATGAATCGCTTCCTTCAGCGAGGATCGTCGCCGCTGTCGCCGGCGGCAGAAATCCGCAGCGCGAGCTTCTCACTGGCAGGCCGTGCGCCGTCACGGTAATCTGGCCCTCCCCACCGTGTTCGCGTCGGTACCGAACCATACCTCCCGCCGCTCCGGGTCGTAGTACATGTGCCGTACGCTCCCCGCCCCGCTCGGAATGTCGGTCACGCTGACGAGCTCCTCGGCCTTCGTGTCGAATCCTACGAACCGGTTGGGCTGGAGACCCGTCTCGACCAGCCAGATCATGTCGTCCTTGTCCACGACCATGCCATACGGCCGGGCTCGCACTCCGCCGGGCAACTCGTACTCGCGCACCGCACCTGTCTCCCTGTCCAGGCGTCCGAGCACGCCCCCGGCGAAGTCCACGTACCATATCCCCCCGTCGGTTGTGATCATGAGCCGACGGGGCCTCGTCTCAGCCGACCCGAGCTCGTATTCGCGGAGATCGAGCGTGACGGGATCGATTGTCGCGATCTTTCCGCCCGCGAACTCGCTGACCCACGGCCGGTCCTCCGAGTCCACCACGATCCCGTACGGGCGCGAATTCGACGTCGGAACCGGAACGAGGTCCACAGCTCCCGACACGGGATCGAACCGACCGATCATGTTCGCATGCTGAAGCGAGAACCAGATCGTGCCGTGGCTGTCGAACACCAGCGTGTGCGGGTCGCGGGCCGCCGGATCCGGCATCGGGTACGTGCGGATGTCTCCGGTGGCCGGGTCGAGGCGCCCGATGTGGGCGTCCCTATTACCCGCGTACCATACGATTCCGTCGTCGTCAACGATCAGGTTGTGGGGGCCGGCGTCCGCCTCGAGGTCGAATCGCTCGAAGCTCCCGTCCGCCGGGTCCAGGCGAGCGACGTAGTCGGCGGTCTGGCCGACGAACCACACTCGCCCGTCGGGGGCCACATACGGGTCCCTTGGGCGAGACCCTTCCCAGGGCACGTCCCACTCGTCGATAACGACGGATTCCTGCGCCGTGAGCTCTCGGACGAGGCCGTGGGCGGGGTCTGGCGACAGGCCAGTGACGAGCGCGGTCAGCAGGCAGGCGGCAGGCCATCTCTCCATGTTCGTCAAACCTCGAGGTAGCGGAAGCAGTCGACGGTGTGATCGTTGACCATGCCTGTCGCCTGCATGTAGGCGTAGCAGATCGTGGGGCCGACGAACCGGAATCCCCTCTTCTTGAGGTCGCGGCTCATCGCCCGTGACTCCGCTGTCTCGGCGGGCAGGTCGGTAAGCACGCTCCGGTCGTTCCGGATCGTCTGGCCGCCAGTGAACCGCCAGATGTACTCGTCGAACGATCCGTATTCGCTCTGAATTTCAAGGAATGCCCGGGCGCTATCGACCGCCGACCGAATTTTCAGCCTGTTCCTGACAATCCCGGGGTTATGGAGGAGGGCGTCCATCTCGGCGTCGCCGAAGCGCGCCACGATGACCGGGTCGAAATCTGCGAACGCCTCGCGGTAGCCGGCCCGCTTCCGCAGGATCGTCTTCCAGCTCAGTCCCGCCTGCGCCCCTTCGAGCAGCAGGAACTCAAAATGACGTCTGTCACTGTGGATGGGCACGCCCCACTCCTGGTCGTGGTACCCGCGCATTTCTTCTCCGTCTGAGGCCCAAGCACACCGCACCTTCTCCGTGGCACCCGGCGAAGAGCCTCTCACGCGAGACCCACGACCCGGTCCAGCTCGACCTCGTACTGCTCCATCGACAGTCGGCCTTCGACGTACCATTGCTGCAGCGACCTGACCTTCTCCTCCGCCGAGCGGAGGCGAGAGGACCCGCCCGCGATCAGGCCGCCCGTTACCTGCGCTGCCCCACGTCCAATGCCTGTCAGCCTCCCCTCGTGCCTGCCGCACACACAGGCCAGCCCGCGGCTCCGGCGGCCGCGACACGCGATCCGGCAGCCAACTCCGACCACGCAGAAGGACGCCATGCAAAAAAGCCACGCTCCAAACAGAATCCCGATCATTCTTCTTCCGCCCCGCTTCCGGATGTTCTGGGTGACTCACCGGCGTTACCGACGTTCTCGATTTCCCTCGCGGCCCTCTCGAGGATCTCTCTCATTAGATCGAGCGAGTCCTCGTCTCCCACCCGGCGGACCGTCTGCTCGAAGCTGGCCTGGGCGAGCCTCATGAACGATCTCGTCACGTCAGTCATGGGCGCACCCGAAAAGTGCTTGGCAAAGTCTCCGATCCGGTGGAGGATCTGCTCCACCCGATCCCGATTGCTGTCCAGGAATTCGAGCCCCTCGTCCGTGATCGTGTAGACCTTGCGACCGTCCCTTTCCTCGCTCGCCACGTACCCGTCGTCCTCGAGGGACTGCAGCGTCGGATACACGGAGCCCGGACTGGCTTTGTACGCGCCATGAGCGGTCTCCTCCAGCGCGCGCATCACCTCGTAGCCGTGCATCGGTCGGTCGCGGAGGAGCTCGAGGATCATGTACTTGAGATCGCCGCGGTCGAAGATCCGCCAGCGGAGGTTCGGCGCTCCGAAGCCGGATGCACCGGGCCCGAACATGGAAGACCAGGGGTTGGATCCCTTGTCGAACCTGGCGTTCATACGGTCATTCCCGCGGATAAAGGAAAGTACTTTGCGAGTATTACGCGATATATCGATAAGAATAACGTAACGATATATCGGAAGTCGTCAAGGGGGGGTGTCGCGGATATCATCTCAAGAGGCGGGAGCGCGCCTTCCCTACCTCTCTCATCCAGGCGGGTCAGTGGTGCCGCAAAGCCTCCATCGGGTCCACCCGCACGGCCCGGTGGGCCGGGATGTAGCTCGCCAGCAGCGTCACCAGTGTGAGAAGCACTCCGACTGCCAGGAAGGTGGCCGGATCGGTCGCCGTCACGCCGGTCAACAGGCTCGCCACAGCGCGTGTCAGAGCGAGCGAGGCCAGGAGGCCGACAACCACTCCGGCGATCGCGAGACTGACGCCCCGTCGGATCACCATCCGGAGGATGTGCGGGCTCTCGGCGCCGAACGCCATGTAGACCCCGATCTCGTGCGTCCGCTGCCTGACCAGCGAGGAAATCACGCCGTACAGCCCCACTGACGCAAGCACGAGGGCGACGCCAGCGAAAATCCCGATGACGATCATGGCGAAGCGGGTCGGTCCCGTGGCCAGTCGTACGTACTCGTCCATGGTCGTGACCGCCGCGACCGGCATGTCCGAATCCAGGGCGGCGACCTCCGCACGGATCGACGGGACCAGCGAAGCCGGGTCCGTCGCTGTCCGAACGGCCATGGTGATGTTGAAAAACGCCCCCTGCAGACGGTACGGAAAGTAGATCGTCTCGCGACCGAGGGTGCGAGGATCCTGGGAACGGACGTTCTCGACCACACCGACCACCTTGACCCACTTCTGCTCAGGCCCACTTCCGTCGAACGGGCTGATCACGGCCTGCAGGTACCGGCCGACCGGCTCCTCTCCGGGCCACGCGCGGGCCGCGAGTGCCCGGTCCACCACCACGACCTCGGAGGCCATGTCGTTCTCGGACTGTTTGAAGAACCTGCCGGTAACCAGCCGCAACCCGAGGGCCTCGAAGTAACCCGGGGTCGCGAACCGGTAGTCCGCCTCCAGGAGGCCCCAGTCATGTCTGTCGGCGTTCTTGACCGAGTATGGAGACGTCCAGAAGCGCCCGCTGAGCGGCAGGACCTGCACAGCCCCAGCGCTCTTCACTCCCGGCAGCGCCTCCAGGCGGTCCTCGAGCTCTGAGATAAACATGGCCCGCCTGTCCGGCGTCGCGTATTCCGGCCTCAGACCCGGCATCGCTACCCGAAAGGTCACGACGCCGTCGGGCTCGAAGCCCAGGTCCTGCTGTTGCAGGGCCAGAAAAGACCGGAGCATCAGGCCCGCCCCGATCAGCAGGACCATGGATAGTGCCACCTCCGCCACGACCAGCGCACTGCGCAATCGGCGGCGCTTCACATCCGGGGAAACGGTGCCCCGGTCCTTCAGGCAGTCGTTGAGGTCTGGCTTCGAGGCCTGCAGCGCCGGGACGAGGCCGAAGACGATCGCCGCGAACAGGGTCGCTCCCAGCGTGAACAGCAGAACCGGGCCGTCGATCCCGACCGCGTCGACGCGCGGCAGATTGGCGGGACGAAGCGCCAGCAGGAGGTCCACCCCCCAGCGTGCGAGCAGCAGACCGGCCAGGCCTCCGATGAACGCCAGCAGGGCGCTTTCCGTGAGCAGCTGGCGAATGATCCTCCCTCTCGACCCTCCGAGCGCCGCTCGAATCGCCATCTCCTTCTCGCGTGCCGCCGCCTGGACGAGCAGCAGGTTCGCCACGTTGGCGCACGCGATCAGGAGTACGAACGCCACGGCTCCGACCAACGCCAGGAGGATCGTCCGGGCGTGTCCCACGATATCCGCGTGCATCGGCTTCACGTCGATGTATATCTCGCCGTCCCGGTTGTACTCGAAGTGCTCCCGCTGCCACTCGGCGACGTTGCCCACCTGTGCCTGCGCCTCAGCCACGGTGACGCCGGGCTTCATGCGCGCGATGACGCGGCGATTCGCGTTGGCGCTCGTGCGTGGCGCCTGCCGGTAGTCGAACCGGGTCGGATTCCACACGTCGGTCCCGCTGGGCATCCCGGCGTTGGCCGGCATGAGGAGCTCGAATCTGGCCGGCATCACACCGACAACCGTATTCGGGAACTCGTTGATCAGCAGTGTCCCTCCGATCGCGTCGGCCGAACCGCCGAAACGCCTCATCCACAGACCGTGGCTGATCACGATGTTGTTCACGGGTGGCGGCGCGTCCGGAGCGAATGCACTCGGCGGGAAGGGCTCCTCATCCTCCGGCACGAAGGTGCGGCCCAGAGCCGCCTCCACGCCGAGCACGTCAAAGAAATTCGCGGTAACTCCGGCCACCCTGACCTCGATCGGATCGCCGTCCCCTGTCAGATTCTGCTCGAACGTACGATCCGTCGCTGCCACGCCCTGGAACACGTCCGTGTGATCGCGGATGTCCATCACGTCCGCCGGAGGCATCGGGCCGTCCATGAAGTTCGTCGCCTCGATGCGATGACGGAGGAGGACCAATTCGTCCGGGTTCTCGTACGGCAGCGGCCGAAGCATTACCGCGTGAACGACGCTGAAGATCGCCGTGTTGGCGCCGATGCCGAGAGCAAGGGTCAGGATCACGACCGCAGTGTAACCGGGATGCCTGAGCAACGAACGAATCCCGAATCTCATGTCCTGTCCCAACGCACTCATTAGACCTCACACCCGGGGGCATCAAGAACGACGGACCGACATCCTGGACCGTTCGGCGCCGTGAGGCGCGCGTCGTTCGCAAGGGTGGGAATGCAACGCACGTGCCACGCCGGTAGAATCTGTTATGTTATTGTAATTACAACGTTTGTGGCCAACTTCCTCGGCACGCAAGAACTCCGGGCATGTCCGCTTATGGGACAGCGTGTTCGGTGTGAGCACGCCCAGGACGTTGCGGCGGCACCGACGCGAACGCGCCCACTCCGATTCCTGGCTTCACACACGCTCGCGCTGGGGTCCCGCGATGTCCGCCGGCACGGGCTCGGCCAGACGCTCGAAGTCCGTGTACGACATCTCGATCGCCGTCCGGTGGTCGCCGGCATGGAACGCGATACGCTCTTCCTCCCGCAACGACTCGTCGACGAACGTCCGCTGGCCGTACAGCTCTCCGAACGGGGGCATGGCGCCCAGTTCGCAATCGGGATACAGGTCCTGGAATTCGGCCTCGCGGGCAATCTCCACGCTGTCCGTGCCCACGACACGTCGCAGTTTCTCGATATCCAGCCGCCGCGTCGCCGGCAGCACGGCCAGCGCCGGATCCCCGTCGATGAGAACAGCCACGGTCTTGGCCCAATGCCGGCCCGACACGTGGCTCGACGCGGCTTCCTCCTGGGCAGTGAACGCCAACGGGTGGTCGATTACGTCGAACGGCGCGCCGCTCTCCTCCAGCAGCTGCTCCAGTCTGATCGCTACGCTCATCGTTCTCTCCTGTGGATTCGAGACTCGTCACGGACAGGCGGAGGGGGACCCGTTCGGAACAGTGGCGGAGACCGGATCGGCGGTGAGCAATCCCCAACAATCCCCGATGATGCGTGTTACCCTTCAGACACCGTCGTGCTCCATATCTTCGTCCTGCTGCAACCGTGTGACCGTGTGATCATTCGTCCAGTTGTCCTTTCACGAGCTCGCTGTAGCTGCGAAGGTGTCGAACAGCCGCTGCGCGGTCGCCGGCTCTCTCGTAGAGACGAGACAGGTTGTAATAGGCGTCGGCCAGCAACTCATCATATTCGATCGCCCGTCGATACACCTCGGTGGCCTCCTCCGGCTTTCCCATGTCCTCGAGGACCACTCCCAGGTCATAGGCCGCCGTGGAGCTCTCGGGATCCGCGCGCAACGCCAGGCGGTAGCACATCTCAGCCCCCTCGAGGTCCGCTTGCTCGTGCAGGAGCACGCCGAGGTTGACGTGCGCATCGGCGAGGCCCGCGTCCAGCTCCACCGCCCTCCGGAACGCCTCCTCCGCCTGGTCGGGAGACTGGGCCTGCAGTCCGCAGCCGAGCTCGTGCCAGTCTTCAGCCTTCAACCGTCGCTCGGCTGCTACCGGTCGGGCGCGCCTCCGATCGAGCGACTGGACGTCGCCCCCGGCGGAAGGCACCTGCAGACCGAGCTGCACCTGCCCCGACTCGGGATTCCACGCAAGGTCGTCGTCCGTCACGACGAGCTCGTCCGCCTCCAGCGTGATCCGGATAGCCGTCAGCGACCGATCCGGCGGCAGCTGACGCTTCAGATCGCGCAGGGATCGAAGCAGACGGCGTGGCGAGACCCCCGCCTTCTCCAGCTCGAGGGCGGTCCGGAGCAGCACCAGGTCGCGGAAGTCGAACCGATACCATCCGCGTGGCTTACGTGCGGAATGCAGGGCGGCGGACGCCGCGAGGCGCCGAACTCTCTCCTGGGACAGGCCCAGGACCTCCGCCGCTTCTTTCGTAGAGTAACTTGCCACGATTCTGTCCTATCGTGCCGCCCGCTTCTTGCCGGCACCCTTCGACCGGCTCGAGGCTCGTTTCGCCGGCTTGCGGCCTGGTCGATTGCAGGCAAGATCCATTTTCCAGGTCTTGTTCGGCAAGTTCGACGTTCGAGAAGCGACAGATCCTGCCAGTGGCCGGCCGGTCGCGCGCTTGCGATCCGTGCTATATTATTCCGTTCGCAATGAACGGGATTTCCGGGTTCACCATCCGAGGAGCAAGTAATGGCGAAGCACAACTTCCTGGTCGAGCGTTACCAGATTACGCTGGGAGATCACCCCAAGACCTTCGGGGGGGCGGAGGTCCGCGCGAGGGGCGTGGTGGCCTGTTTCGGCGAGTTCCTCAGGCTGATCTACTACTTCCTTCCGGACGGGGTCGAGGCGCGGGACGCGATGTGGAGCGAGGACGCCAGACTGTGCGTCGTGTTTCTCCCGTTCAGCGTGATGCCTACGTTCGTCGACCTGCTCCGCAACGAGAAGCCGATCTACGGCAATATCGACACGGAATCTCCCGGGGATGCATTCATCAGCACCCTGCACGAGCCGGTCGGTGAAGAAGAGAAGGGCGGCGGGTTCTTCCGACGTTAGATCGCAGGCGATCCCGGATGTGCCGAGGCCCGGCGGCTCCACGGAGCTGCCGGGCCTTCGTCCATCTGCAGCACGGGTTCCGTCCCGTAGGCGTCACTCCCTACGCATCGTCGACGTGGAGGACAGGGTGAGAGTGCGCGCGCCGAAACCGCTGGAGAACAGGCTGAGCACCGGACCGATGAACACGAAGGTGTAGTCCACCGCGATCACGACTCGTACCGTGTCGCCGGTACTGCAGGAGCCAGGGCCAGTGCAGGTGTAGGTGACCGTAGCGCTCCCTATACTCGCGTCCGACAGGCGATTGTTGGCCCTGGCCACGGCATCCGCCGCGCCCGATGTCGGCAGAACTCCCTCGCGCGCCCCTTCCCTGGCCGCGTTCGTGATGACCTGCTGAACGTTGTAGGCCCGGGCGAACTCGAAGATACCGATCAGAAGAGCGAGGAGGATCGGAAGCGCTATTGCGACCTCGATCAGGGCCTGACCGGCATCACCAAGACCCATGAAGCCCCGCGGTCTACGTCCGGCGCGACGAAGGCGCCGCAACGCCGTACGGTTCATGCTCAACACGTCTATATCCCCCCTGACAATCTCTCGTTTCGGCCGCGTTTACTAAGATACTCAACCTTGCGTCTGATACCAACATCGGTCGGCCGCACTGAAACAGAGCGAAAGGTGTGCCAGATTCTGGCGGAAGACGAGCATGGAAGCAGAATCCTCGCACTCCCGTGCGGTGGCAGCGGTACCCTACTTGCCCCGAAACGGTAGAGGAAAAAACTCGTTTCTCGAAGAACTGGAGCCTCCGGCCGGCAACAGCCGGGCAAAGCGAGGTCACAGTTTGCAGAGTGCCGCATAATGTGTGACCGCCTCCGAAAGTGGTGCCGCGGGCTCGTCGCATCAGGCCCGGGTCGATCCACCGGTCGCCCGGAAGCTGCGGCTCACTCGGGTGGAGGAGGGGGCATTCCCGGCGGGGAACCGTCGCCCTCAGGACGTTCGCGTGGATTCCTCCGACCCGGGAATTGACCTCCGCGGCGCTCGCCCGGCGAGGGCGCCCCTCGTCGCAACTCCATGTGGCGCTTCAGGCTTTCCATCTGCTCGGAGTTGAGGATCCCGGATAGTTCCGTCATCACCGAGTCCGAGAGCAGTCGCATATCCTCGTGTGTCCGCTGGAACACCTCGGCGAAACGCGGGGCCGCCGCGTCGATGACTTCTCGAATGCGAGCCCTCTGCTCTTCGCTCTCCGGCTCGACGGCTCGTTCGATGAGCTGTGCTATCCCCGGCCCCGTTCGGAGCCCCGCGATCCGCTCCATGCGCCGGTTCACCAGCACTCCACTGACCAGGATCCCGATCACTATGCCCAGCACCAGCACGCTGAGAAGAAGGAAGGCGGATTTCGTGCGTGTCTGCATCGGTCGCTCCTCAGCCCCCTAGTGTGAGGGCCGTCTCCAGCGTGGCCTCGGGAAGGCCCAACATCGCGTCGAGCATCGAGCCTCCATACCCACCTCCGATCGCCGCCGAGTAGACCCCGATCCCGACCACCAACACGAGACAGGCCACGGCTACTCGGGCGAACATCCACCTGAGCGCCTCGTGCATCTCGTCGACGCGTGCAGCCGAACCGGAGCGACGGATCCTCGCGACAACCCGCGCGGCAAAAAACGGCGCGAAGGAAGCGGCCGCACTGGCTTCGAGTGCCGCGGTCACCAATTCAAGGCGTTCGAGCGTCGAGCGGAGCTCCACGTCATTCCGGAGGCGCTGCCTGACACCCCCCATTTCCGCGGCCGGCAGGTCTTCGTCCCTGTAGCGCATAAGCAGTTCGCGATCATCCATCCTTCCACTCCTTCATCTCTATTTCCAGCCGTTCCATCGCTCGAGCGAGGCGCGACATCACCGTCCCCTTCGGAATGTCCAGGATCTCGGCTGCTTCCCGGGTCGAGTATCCGTCGATCATTCTGAGCACGACGACCGCCCTGTGATTCGGCGCCAGCCGGTCTACGGCAGCACGCACCTTGCGGGCCATGTCCTCGCGCTCTATCTGCCCGCGAGGGTCCCACGAGCCCTCTGGCCCTTCCCGCTCACCCTCGTCCTGCCTGACGAAACGCGACCTCCACCGCTTGCGCCGCTTGAGGGCCGTAAGGGAGAGGTTGATGGCGATCCGTGTGAGATACGTGCCCAAGCTTGAATCGCCGCGGAACCGGTCCACCGACCGGTACAGGCGGATGAACGCTTCCTGACCCACGTCCTCCGCCTCGTCGCCCGGACCGAGCATGCCGACCACCGTGGCTGCTACGCGCGGCTCGTATCGTTCGACCAGATCGTGGAAGGCCCGCTCGTCTCCGGCTCGAGCCCGCTCGATCAGCTCGCGATCCGTGGTTGATTCCGCGCCCTCGGCCACCCGGCAGGTCCTCTCCCGGAGCCGGTCCTCAGCCGTGACGCGCAATGTTCCAGGCGCGCTGACGGCCGGGCCGGTTCGCTTTATCGGGCAGATTCACGCTGTCAGTCCACACCGTCGAGTCCAGGCCTCGGACGGCTCGGCCCCTCGGGTCGCGGGCCGGCGCCTCCTGCTCCCTGTTCGAGTGTTAGACGTCCGCAGGAAGCCGTCCATTCCCTCACCGGTCGCTGACGCCGCGGTGTGCGCGCCATCGAAAGCGGGCCAGGTCAACGCGTGCCCCGGCATCGAACTCGACCCCCTCGGCCTCGAGGAGCGCCTGCTGTTCAGGATCAGACCCTCCCGCGCTTCGCGGACTGATCTCCCCCCTGGCGTTGATCACGCGGTGCCACGGAACTGCGCTTTCAGCGGCGAGCCCGTGAAGCGCGTAGCCCACCTGGCGGGCATGCCCACGCATCCCGGCGAGTGTGGCGACCTGCCCATACGTCGCCACCCGGCCCCGAGGAATGCGGCTCACGACCTCGTAGATGCGCTCTCGCAGGGACGGCGCGGAATCTTCGTGGACCTCGCACGCCGTCCGCACAGTTCCTTACATCCTCTCATACAAGGCGCGCAGGCGATCCCGCGTCATGAGCTCACGCCAGTCCGGACCGAGCGCGTTCTCCCACAGCGGACCCATTCCGAGGGACACGTCCATCATCCGCTCCATGTCGGCGTCCGACAGGGCGCGGGTCACACCGGTGGGAATATCCACTCCGGCGCGTTCGGCCATCCGGTGGAATTCGGCCACGCCTTCGGGATAGAACTCCTCGAGTTGGTTGAAGGCCACGCAGTTCCCTTCCCCGTGCTTCAGCCCGAGGACATAGGAGAGCCCGTACGACGTGGCGTGCGCCACCCCGACCTGTGAATAGGCGATACTCATGCCGCCGAAGAACGACGCCATCATCAACTTCTCATCGGACTCCGTCGTGCGCTCGCCCAGGAACACCTCGCGGCAGAGCTCGAGCGCCTTCGCGCCATAGGCTTCGCTGAAGGCGTTCATGTAGGTGCCCTCCAGCGACTCCACGCAGTGGATGTAGCAGTCCATGCCCGTATAGAAGCGCTGCCTATCGGGCGCACCGGCGATCAGGTCCGGATCCAGCACCACCTGATCGAATACCGTGTGATCCGAGTTGAGCCCCAGCTTCTTCTCTGGACCGGTGAGAACCGCCGTGCGCGATACCTCTGCTCCCGTGCCGGACAGCGTCGGCACTGCAACGTGGTACACGGCGGGATTCCGGATGAGGTCCCAGCCCTGGTATTCCGCAGAAGATCCCGGGTTCGTGAGCATGAGAGAAATCGCCTTGGCCAGGTCCATCACGCTGCCACCCCCGATGCCGACGATCCCCGCCGGCTCATCGCTCGAGGCGGCACGCGACAGGTCCGTCAACTCGTCCACGAAGGAGGTCTTCGGCTCCTCGTCGACGTTGGCCCACAGCAGCATATCCTCGTCCCGCACAGGCACCCGATCCGCGAGGGCCGCTCCCTGAAACACGTCGTCCACGACGAAGACCATGGCTTCTCCACCCGGCCGGCGGTGCTCGGACAGGATCACGTCAAGCTGATCGAAGCAGCCGCGACCGTAGACGATTCGCGAGATCATCGGGAAGTTCTTGAACATCAATCAACCCTTGAGGAGGTTGCTGAAAAACCTCCAAGTGCGGCTACGATTCGGTCCTGGATGCCGCTCAGTTCGGACTCCGACCAGGAAAGCTTGACCAGGATCGAGATCGTGCGCGACATGACGGCGTCCGAAGCCTCGATATCCAGTCGTGACAGATCAGGCGGGGGATCCAGAAGCGTCAGCGGCGAGCGACCGGAGGTACGGAGCTCTCTCAAATGGTCCCACCCCCGTGGGTAATGCCAGTTGTTGTCGTACCAGTAGAAACAGCCCGGCACTCCGGCAGCGGACAAGGACTCCATCCATGCGCGGGCCGTTTCCTCGTCCGGCGCCAGAATCGACAGGAACGTAGCCGAGTCGCCATCCGGGTCGGGTATCTGGCGAAACGTGATCCCCGGGACGCCGGAGAACGCCTGCCTGAGGGCGGACTTATTCCGACGCTGTACGGCCAGGATGTGATCCAGCTTACGAAGCTGCGCGAGTCCGACCGCCGCCTGCAGCTCACTGATCCGGTGATTCGTGCCCAGAATCGGGTGTCCTTCGGCTCCGCGGTCCGTTCCCACGTGGTCGTGGCCGTGGTCCGCGTACTGCTCGGAACGCTGATACAGTTCCTCGTCGTCCGTGACGATGGCACCACCCTCTCCGCACGTGATCGTCTTCACGGGATCGAATGAAAAGCACCCGATGTCGCCAAACGTTCCCAGGGCCTTCCCACGGAAGGTCGCGCCGACCGCCTGCGCGGTGTCCTCGATCAGGATGAGTCCCCGGTCGGAGCATAGAGCGGCAATTTCGTCGATGCGGGCCATCGATCCGCACATGTGCACGGGAACTACCGCCCGCGTACGCTCCGTGATCCTCTCGCGCACGGAAGAGGGCTCCAGGCACAGCGTCTCGTCGATGTCGGCGAACACGGGCACGGCGCCTGCCTGCAACACTCCCTCGATCGTGGCGATGAACGTGAATGGTGGCACGATGACTTCGTCGCCGGCTCCGATGCCGCACGCGGCGATCGCGATGTTGAGAGCCGAGGTCCCGCTGGAGCACAGGTGGCAGTACTCCGCGCCGAGCCACTCGGCGAATTCCCGCTCGAACGTCCGCGCCTTCCAGTGACCAGCTCTTGCCTCGTCGAAGCCATATCGGAACAGAACCCCGGTCTCGAGCACGTCGCTGACCTCGCTGCGCTCTTCATCGCCGAATATTTCAAATCCTGGCAACCGAATAACCTTTATTCTGTTAGATCTAATGATATAATGTGTTTTCGAAGTCGTTCCAGGTCGTCCTCGGTGTCTACGCCGACGCCGTGGTAATCCCACTCAAGGATGCGCATTCTCCAGCCCTGGTCGAGAACCCGGAGCTGCTCCAGGCTCTCCGTGATCTCTGCCGTCGAGCGCTCTCTTGCCGTCAGCTCGAGCAGTGCTCGACGCCGATAACCATAGATCCCGATGTGCTTGAAGGCTCGCAGATCGGCCGGCCACGGCGCTCCCTCCTCCAGCACTTCCTCTCTCGGCCACGGTATCGGAGCGCGAGAGAAGTACAGGGCGTCCCCCGAGCCGTCGCACACGACCTTCACCACGTTCGGGTCGAGAAAGTCGCGCATGTCGTGAATCGGTGCGACCGCGCTCACGAAGTCGAGATTCTCGCGGTCCAACAAGTCGACGAGAGCATCGACCAGGGCGGGGTCCATCATGGGCTCGTCGGTCTGGACGTTGATGAAGATCTCCGCCACGACCTCGCGCGCGACCTCCGCGACGCGGTCTGTGCCGCTCGCGTGCGGGATCCTGGAGAGCCAGACGTGGTCAGCGAAAGCCTGGCACGCCTGCTCGACGAGTGGGGAGTCGGTCGCCACGTACGCTCGATCGACCCTGCTGGCTCGCGCGGAACGCTCGTACACCCACTGAATGAGCGGCTTGCCGCAGACGTCAGCGAGCACTTTGCCCGGAAAGCGCTGCGAATCGTAGCGGGCCGGGACAACTGCGACGGCGTGCATGGAAGACATGGCCGGGATGCTCTGAGGGTAGTCTCGGTCGAGAGCGCAGACTAGTCGTGACACCCGGGGGTGGGCAAGCCCGGCCCCGGGTACGCGACCGCATCCCTCTGCTCGGGCAGGCTCCTAGAACGCACCGAACTTCAGGGACACCTGGCCGAAGAACTGGCTCAGATCGCCGTTGCTGAGCTCGGGAATGTCCACGTCCCACACGAAGCGATAGCCTCCGCCGAAGTTGAGTCGGAGGTACGAGGTCACGTTGACCTCGAGATTGAGCTCCGGCTCCACAGCCCAGATGCCATCCGATTCGCCGGCCAGATCCAGCGAACCGCCTCCAATCAGCGTGAGGAACGTGATATGATACACCTGGCTCCAGCCGCTGATGAACTCGATCTCGGCACCGGCATACCACATCTCGAGCGACTCCTTCCCACCCGGCCGCTCGACGTCCACCCCTCCGCCCATGACGTAGGCACCCGCGCCGAGAGCAAACACGTGGTCGATGAGCCACGCTCCTCGCCCACCGAAGAACCCGACGAACTGATCATTCACTCCGGAACCCTTGAACACGACTGCCCCGAACCCACCGTGGCTCGCTTCGCCGCTGACCAATGTGCGCTCGTGCTGGGCCTGCAGGCTCGGGGGGCTCACCAGAAGCAGCAGCGACAGCACGCACAGCAGAGACACGGTTCCAATGGGCTTTGCTCGGTTCGTCACGACACCCTCCGGGATTGTATTCCGTTGGCTCGAGGCTCACACGCGACAGATCGTCCGACTTCGCGCGGCGGCCCCCAGCTCCACGCTGATACACGCCTGTGGGGTCGCTGAGCCCTTCTACCGGGTCGCTGCAATCCCCCATGCGCGCGAGACCCCCGGGTCCTTCAGCGACCTGCTATCCGGCGACGACCTTCTGAAACAGGATCATCGCGATCATGGACAGGCTGGTGATCGCCCCGACCTCGCGGGCCGATCCCTTGCCGTAGGCCTCGGGAAGCACCTCCAGAAGCACCATGAACACCATGGCCCCCGCAGCGAATCCAATGCCATACGGCAGGGCCGGAGCGAACGCGCCCACGAAAAGGAACGCGGGCACGGCCATCAGCGGCTGGGGAAGCGAAGACACGATGCTCCAGCCCGCGCATCGGGCCACGCTCACACCGTTCGATCGAAGGACCGCACTGATCGCCACTCCCTCGGGAATGTTGTGCACCGCAATCGCGATCGTGATGAAGGTGGCGAGCGCCATTCCACCCCCGAACGACGCGCCGATCGCCACTCCCTCGGCGAACGAATGCACGGTCATCACCGTGACGATGAGGACCATGCGTCGGAGCCCGTCTCCTCCTCCCGTCACTCCCGGACGAAAGTGATGCTCGTGGAGGAATCGGTTCGTAGCCAGGATGAACAGGATTCCGACGAACCCCCCGACGAACGTCTGCCAACCGCCGAAGCGGGTTCCTTCCGCAAGGAGGCCGAAGCTCGCACCCAGCATTAATCCGGAGGCCACGGCGTTCATGCGGCCGACGGTGCGCCCGGAGACCGTGCGGACGAACAGGAACGGGAGGGCCCCGAGCCCTGTGGCGACTGCCGTCACGAGGCCGTAGGCGAAGACCAGGACCACGTCGCTCACGGAAGCACGTTGCCCAGAAGAACGATCAACGCGAGTGCGACGCTCGCAACGACGCCGATGCTCGTCGACCCGACCTCACGGTACGCGGCCGGCAGGAGCTCCGTCATGACGAGATTCAGCAGGGCACCCACGGCAAATCCGAGAGCCCACGGCAGGAATTCCGGAGCGGCCGAGATCAGGATCCACACGGCCACGGCGAATACCGGCTGTCCGAGGTTGGAGAGAAGCGCGAGGCCCATCGGGCGTACCCCACCCTCGCTTCCGCGCCGAGTCGCCCCACCCAGCAGAGCCGCTTCGGGGATGTTGTGCACCGCGATCGCGAGGACCATAAAGACGCCGAGAGAAAGGTCCACGGCCATCGCGACGCCGATGGCCACCCCTTCTGTGGAGGCGTGCAGCGAGTGGGTCACTACAAGTCTCGCAGCGGCCGTCGGGTCCGCCCGGTCCGGGCGGCTGAGATCCAGTGTCTCCATCCCCGTGAACGAGTGCGTCAGCACGATGAACGCCACGCCGAGAACGCCGCCCGCCGCGGCGGCCAGGGGAGCCACGCCCGGCACTACGGTGAGGACGAACGCGGCACCGAGCATCCCCCCGGCTGCCAGCGCGTGTGCCCATCCGATCCAACGGTTTCGCCGGATGTCTGCCGACCACCGGACCAGGCCGCCCGGGACGGACGCGAGAGCCGCGACCGAGGCGTAGAGCAGGACCGTCAGCGGCGTCACCATGCCGAAGAGGATAGTCCGAGGCTCGCATGCCTGCCAGAAGACAAGTGCTGCTTGCGCCGACCCCCAGACTGTCCGACCCTCAGGAAGGTTCTCTTGTTTTGTGGATCACGGACGCCGCGGGAATTCCCTCCCCTTGCCCGCGGCCACAGCGTTGGAGCCGACCATGTGTCGCTGGCTCGCATACTCCGGAGCTCCGCTGTACCTGGAAAATCTCATGTTCGAACCCGAGAACTCGATCATCGACCAGAGCCTGTCGGCGCACCGCGGCGTGAGCACGACGAACGGTGACGGATTCGGGATCGGCTGGTACGGGTCCCGCGACGTTCCCGGCGTCTATCGCGACGTCCAGCCCGCGTGGAACGATACGAATCTCCGTGGCCTGGCCGAGCAGATCCGGTCGCACCTCTTCGTAGCACACGTGCGCGCGGCCACGGGCGGCACACCGGTCCAGCAGACCAACTGTCACCCGTTCCGGCACGGGCGCTGGCTGTTCCTGCACAACGGCCGAATCCGCGGTTACGAGTCGATCAAGCGCGATCTCGACTTCGCCGTTCGCCCGGATCTATACGGACAGATCGAGGGGACGACGGACACGGAGGTCATGCTCCACCTGGCCCTGACTTTCGGTCTCGAGGACGACCCGATCGGGGGGCTCGAACGCATGGTCGGCTTCATCGAACAGACAGGCTGGAACGCCGGAATCGAGCACCCGATGCAGATGACGATCGGTCTCACCAATGGACATCACCTGTACGCGGTTCGATACTCTTCCGACCGCGCTTCCCGGACGCTGTATCACAGCCGAAGCATCAGCGCCCTCCGGCAGATCAGTCCCATGTTCGAGCGATTCTCCGAGGACGCGATCGTCGTAGTGTCCGAGCCCCTCAACGAGATCGTGGAGTACTGGGAAGAGATCCAGGAATCCACGGTCGTGACCGTCGATGGATTGCAGGTCGAGACCCGGACCTTCAAGCCGCAACGTCCGGGCTGATCACTCGAAATCGGTGATCACCGCCGTCGAGCGCTCTCTCTCCCCCTGGAGCCGGACGGCCACCGCCTCGGCTTCGCGCAAAACGCGGAGGATGTTACCGCTCGCCAGCTTGCCCAGCTCCTCGTCCGTCCAGCCGCGCTCGATCAAATCGGCGAACAGGACCGGATAGGCGGACACGTCCGGCATCTCCGGTGGGGCGCGCATCCCGTCGTAGTCCGACCCGATACCGACGTGGTCGCTTCCGGACACGTCCCTCACATGCTCGATGTGGTCCGAGATGTCGGCGACGGACCCGTTCGGCCGGGGCGTCTCGGTCCAGATCCGCCGCTGCTCGGCTCGCACTTCCTCGTCCGAGGCTCCCCTCTCGCGCATCTCAGCGACCAGCGCCGTCAGTCGATCGTCCCAGTCCGCGGCGTCCTGGTTCACGAACGGCTGCACGAACGTCACCATCACCACGCCGCCGTTGTCCGGCATTCGCGCCAGAATCGAATCTGGCACGTTGCGGGGCACATTGGTGAGGGCGCGCGCCGAGGAATGGGAGAAGATGACCGGGGCCTCGGTCACGTTGAGCACGTCGCTCATCGTGGCGGGCGAGACGTGCGACAGGTCCACCAGCATCCCGAGCCGGTTCATCTCGCGCACGACCTCTTCGCCGAATCCGGTCAGGCCGTCGTGCAGCGCAGCATCCATGGCGGCATCGGCCCAGTCGAGCGTCACGTTGTGCGTGAGGGTCATGTACCGCGCGCCGAGGTCGTAATAGACACGCAGGGCGCCGAGCGAGTTCTCGATTGCGTGGCCACCCTCCACGCCCAGCATCGAAGCGATGCGCCCCTCCGCCATGACCGCTTCCACCTCGTCAGCCGTACCCGTCAGAACCAGCTCCGGGTATAGATCGATCATCCGGCGGGCGATGTCGATCTCCTCGAGCTGTACGCGAGCAAACCCGCTGTCGGCATACTCTCCCGGGATGTACACGGACCAGAACTGTGCCCCTACGCCGCCCGCCTCCAGGAGGTCGAGATTTGTGTGGCCCGGAACCGGCTTGCGCAGGTCGTAGGCGTACACATCGCGAGGCGCACTTTCCGAGGTCCGGATCACCCACGGAAGATCGTTGTGGCCGTCGAAGATCGGCGTCCGGCCGAGCAGCGCGCGCGCGTGGGCGTCGGGATCTGATGTGTCGGCATCCGCGCCGGATTCCGTGAGAGCAGTGGTATCGTCCGAACCTACACAGCCGACCACGGCCGTACATGCAACGAGCGTGAACAACCACAAACGCATCATCGAGTCTCCTGGGGTTCGAGGGCCTCGCATCGTACCGGCGCTTACGAGGATCCCCGGAATCGAGAGCCGCGGCAACGGTACTGCGACCTTCGCCCGGAGCGCAAACCTGCGCTGGCACCCGAGTTGCAGCTCCGGACGGTCATCGCGGGTACTATCCGGCACTCCAGCGTAGTGCTGTGCCCGCCGTAACATGTTATTGGCCTTACGCTTACCATATCACCTGCGGCGATTCGGGCCCGGCGGTCCGGAGCGTCCGGAAAACAGCGAGGTATTGCAAAATGAAGACGATCGTACGAATGGCCCTGCCCCTGGCGCTGCTGATCGCCTTTCCCCTGCAAGCGCAGGACATAACGGTCGGAGTCAAGGGCGGCATTAACATCGCCGACGTCAGCACCGACGTACCGGATCTCGAGAACCTGACCAGTTCCAAGACGGGCTTCGTCGGCGGCGCGTACGCCAACTTCGGTCTGGGCGGCGTGTTCACCATCCAGA
>Ga0255058_10000002_pt1 | contig 150593 bp, 119 predicted proteins | sample Cases_109_9_MG_FD_188637 | JGI IMG/M metagenome (GOLD analysis project Ga0255058, IMG submission 188637) | Seawater microbial communities from Amundsen Gulf, Northwest Territories, Canada - Cases_109_9 | ecosystem: Environmental > Aquatic > Marine > Gulf | place: Canada: Northwest Territories...
GTGGCCTCGTTCTTCGGCTTCGAGGTAATGGCGCCGAACAGTGCGAGCCCGTGTTCCGCCAACAGCTCGACGGTCCGTTCAGGCAGCGGGTTTCCTTCCGTGGTCCAGAACTCCCACCCGATGTCGGCATGCACGTAGTTTGCCTCGAATCCCACGACGTCGAGAACCCGGATGGCCTCCGGAAGCACGACCTGACCGATGCCATCACCGGGCATCGAAACAACCGTTCGACGAGACATATGTGGACCTCTCCTTTTCACTACGTGTCGAATCCGAGGCGGGCCCGGATCTGGTTTTCGATGCCGCCCGCCACGATCAGCGCCTGGGGAACGGCGCCCAGCGGGACGAACGAGAACTCTTCCTCCCCCAGTGTTACTGTGCCGCGCGCGAAATCGATGTCCAGCAGGTCGCCCGGGATCAGAGTGGGCGAGCTCTCGCCGGCGAACCGTTGCTTCAGCCGGTCGACGAGGGCTGGGCACTCGATGCACACGAAGCCGTTGTTGAAAGCGTTGCGCAGGTAGGTTTGCGAGAAGCTTCCCGCGATCACGAGCGCAATGCCGGCCGACTGAAGCGCCGTAGCGGCCTGCTCTCGACTGGAGCCCGTCCCGAAGTTGTAGCAGCCGACGAGCACGTCGCCGGGCTCGACTGCGGAGGCGAAGTCCGGGTCGTAGTTCCGCATCACGACCTCGACCATCTCCTCGGGCGTCATTCCCTCGCGGTACGTAAAGTCCTTCCCGTATATGCCGTCCGTGTTGAGGTTGTCCTGCGCGACGAACACCAGGCGGCCCTGGTGGCTCACCGGGAACCCGAGCTCCATCTGAACTTCACCGACCTCTGATTCGTCCGGGTCGTTGAGCCGGAACAGGAACGGCGGAGACCCGTCGATGGTCGCCTCGGGGGCGCGGATGTAACCCGCGACCGCGGAGGCGGCCACGACTGCGGGACTGCCCAGGTATGTCTGTGCGTCCCGGCTTCCCATCCGCCCCTTGAAATTCCGGTTCGTGGCTGAGATGCCTACCTCTCCAGGCTCGAGCAGGCCCATGCCGAGTCCGATGCACGGCCCGCAGCCGGGCGGCAGCGTGTGTGTGCCGGCTTCGACCAGCGTGCCCCAAGCCCCCGAGGCTTCGGCGGCTTCCTGCACCTCTCGGCTCGCCGCTGCCACGTACATTTCCACGCCGTCGGCCACCCGTTGGCCTTTCAGCACGACCGCGGCTGACTCGAGGTCCTCGAGCCGGCTGTTCACGCACGAGACGAGGTAGGCCTTCTGGATCGCCACCTTCTCGGCCTCGATGTCGGCGACCGAGCGCATCACCTGGACGGAGTCCGGCCCGGACACGTGCTGTGTGACCCGGGACAGGTCCAGCTCGATGACGCCGGCGTAGCGGGCAGCGGATGAAGGGCGAGGCGGGTCGGTTGCCCAGTCCTCGAGCTCCGATTCGCTGAACCGATCGAACGCGCCCGCCTGGCCCAGCGTCTCACGACGCGCACGCAGGTAGGCCACGGTGACCTCGTCCACCGGGAACCAGCCGACCAGGGCTCCCCACTCGGTGGTCATGTTCGAGATGGTGAACCTCTCGTCCATCGACAGGCCGACGACGCCGGACCCGTGGAATTCGACGGCTGCGTTCAGCACTTCGCCCTGGTTGTACAGTCCGCACAGCGTGATGATGACGTCCTTGCCGGTCACTCCGTCCTGCAGGTCGCCCTCCAGCAGGACTTTCACGGTACGGGGAATCTGCCACCAGAACTCGCCCGTGGCCCAGATCGCGGCCGCGTCGGTTCGGACGACCGGCGTGCCGAGCGCTCCCAGCGCTCCGTACATGTTGGAGTGAGAGTCCGATCCTACCACGAGTGCGCCGGGAACGACGAATCCGTGGGAGACCATGATCTGGTGCCCGATCCCCGTACCGGCGGGGTAGAACCGAATGCCGTGCGCCGCCGCGAACTCCTCGATCCGCCGGTACTTGTCCAGGTTGGCATCTGAGGTGTTCTGGATGTCGTGATCGAGGACGAACACGGGCTGGTCGTTGTCGGCCACGGCCGAGGCGCCGATCGCCAGGAACTTCTTCATCACCGCGGCCGTGTTGTCGTGCGTCAGCACGTGACGCGGCCGCAGGGAGACCACATCACCCGTTCGGAGCGGTCGCGCCGGCCCCTCCATCAGGTGGCTCTGAGCGATCCGCTCGACCATCGTCTGGCCCATCATCACCTCCGATGCTGCGCGGCGGGGATCAGAGATCCGTCACGCAGAGTTCGAGGAGCTCGGACACCGAGTCCATTCCGTCCACCTGCCACACGGCGTCCTTCAGGCGACGGGCTTTATCCTTCGACAGGACCCCGTCGGCCAGCGCGTCGAACTTGCCTTCGATCTCCTGCTCCGTAAGCGGATTGCGAGGGTCGCCCTTCGGGTAGTCGAGCTCCATGCCGACCTGCCGGCCATCGGTGGTCTCTATCGTGACGCCGACTCTCTGCAGAGCGGGGAAGACCTTCTCGATCTCCGGGTCGGCGATCACTTCGACCTTGTGGAGCTGCTCTCGGATCTGCGGATCCATGATCTTGTCCTGCTCGAACTCGGCGGGCGTCACCCGGCGCTCTACGAGAGCTGCCGCGATCACGTACGGCAGGCTGTGATCTGCAGTCTCCTTGCTTCGCGGGTCGTACTTCGTGGGGTCGGCCAGGATATCGGCGGCGCGAGCGAGCGAGCGGATCCTGATCTTCGCCACGTCCTCCGGCACCAGGTCGTTCTCCTCGACGAGTTGCAGGACCGCCGAGATCGGCGCGTGCGTGAGGGCCTCGGTAGGGAAGTACTTCATTCCGCACCGCTCGATGCGCCAAGAATCGCCCAGCCCGTCGGTGAGGATCTCCAGCTTCCATTCCGGGCCCATGCAGTGGACGAGCCCCTCCTTCCCGTCGATCGCGTGCTCCGGCCCCGTGTAGCCCTTCTCGGCCAGCAGGGCCGCCATCACTCCTGCCTCGGTGGCCATCGGGTCCACGGTGTTCTTCATCATGGTGAGCTTGCCGGCCGTGACCGCGCCCAGCGTACCTGAGTGTGAGGCCGAGATTCCGATCGCGTGCTGAATTTTCTCCCATGGAAGGTCGAGCATCCGCCCGGCCACGATCGGACTGACGAACGCCGTCAGCGTGCCGTGGTGCCAGCCGCGCTCGCGGATCCCGGGGAACGCGGCTTCGCACAAGCGCATCTCGAACTCGTGGCCCAGGACGATGCCGACGATGAGCTCCTTACCACCCTTGCCCTGCCGCTCGGCGCAGGCCAGTGCCGCCGGGATGATATCAGACGGATGCGACGGGTCCTGTTGCCAGTAGATGTCGTTGTAATCCATCACGCGCACCATCAGCGCGTTGGCCAGGGCGGCTGAGACGACGTCCATGCGGGCGCCAGAGCCGATGACCGTCGCGGGGCCTTCGCCCGCCACCTCGCCCAGCACGTCGAGCGCGATCTCCACGTCCTCCTGCTGATAGCCGCCCAGGGCACAGCCGATCGAGTCGAGCAAATAACGACGTGCTTCGTGTATGGCGCGCTCGCCGATGTCCTCGAACTTCAGGTCGGCGGCCCAGCGCGACATGGTGGCCGTGATCGTGTCCGACATATGGGTGCCTCCTTAGCAGGGTTTATCAGCAACCTGTTAGAGGTTGTTCAGCGACCGGTCAGGGGCGGGATCAGCCCGCCAGGTTCTTGAACGGGAGATAGCTCATGAAATCCGCGTGGTGGACGATCGTCGCTTCGGTCGTCCGCTTTACCAGGTCGCCCTCGGCCGCGTGCGCAGCAATGATATGGCACACCTCATCCGGCACCCCACATTCGAGGGCCACTGCGACGCCCGTAAACGGATGGCGCAGGGCTTTCCCCCGGGCGCTCTGACGCACCTCGCCGTCCACGTTCTCGTACTCGAGCACCTTGCCGACATCCGCGAGGATCGCCCCGGCGATCACGGTGTCGAGATCTATCGGAAGGGCATGCCCAAGGAACTCCTGCATGGCCTCGGCGCTACGCCTGGCGATGTGAACGACGCACCGCTTGTGCTCCATGAACGTCGCCGGGCAGTTTGGGATCAGCAGCGTGAACTGAATCTCTTCCAGGTCCTCGGGGTCGAGGGGGCTCCGCTCCAGGCTGCGGACCCAGGTCTCGGTCACGCTCTCGCGGAGGTCTGGATCCTCGATCCACTCCAGCTCCGGCCACAGCCTCTCGACTGCCTGTCGCATCTCTCAGCTCCCTCGGTTGGGGCGCGGCTCCTCGGAGACCGCCGTATGTGGGTCCTGCCAAGCAGGGTGCAGGAAGCGTACCCGCGCCGCGTCCAGTCACTGATCACGAGTCGACTCCTCAAGCTTATTGCATACAATAACATACAGCGATTTACCGGCGTCTGGACAGGTGGCACGCGGCAAGGCCGTATCCCGGCGACCGTGCAGGGAGACAAAGCGTCCCACACCGGGACGGAGTAGCGACGGCAATCGACTTTCAGGTCAGGGGCGGGATCTGATCGGCTCCGATTCGAGGCATCCGGCTGGCATGGCGATTGCTCCCACCGTATTCGCATCGATCTGCCTCGAACCGTTCGGAGTCTAATATGGAACAGTCGCTGCCCACTCCACGACACACCGGCCACCTGTCGCTCGAGGAGGCGATCCGGAACCGACGTTCGGTGCGCGAGTTCCTCCCGGATCCTCTCTCGGCGGACGAGGTCTCGCAGCTGTTGTGGGCGACTCAGGGCATCACGGGAAAGCAGGGGCTTCGGGCGGCGCCGTCCGCCGGCGCCCTGTATCCGCTGGAGCTCTACGTAATCACGGTGGAAGGCCTGGACCACCACGAAGTCGAGGCTCACGCTCTGCTCCGGATGACTGACGGAGACCTTCGAGCGGCCGTCCGGTCCGTGGCCTTCGACCAGGCGTGTATCACGTCTGCTCCGGCCGTGTTCTTGTTCACGGCCGTGTACGAGCGCACCTGCGGAGAGTACGGTAGCCGCGGCCGCATGTACGTGCACATGGACGTCGGGCACGCGGCGCAGAACCTCCTGCTGCAGGCCGAGGTACTGGGCCTTGCGGGCGTTCCTGTCGCGGCGTTCGATCCGGCGGACCTGAAACCGATCCTGGCGCTTCCCGAGCACGAAGAGCCCGTTTACCTGGTTCCGATCGGTCGCCCGTCTGGTTGATACGTCTCACTTGCGCGCGGCCGGTTGTTCAGCGAACTGCTATTGTATTGCCACGTGTCCGGGCCGTTGGGCCCGGTCCACAACGATACACTCCGGAGGCCCGATGAAACTGACCCGGCTGTCGGCGTCTTTCACCCATCGTTCTCTGGGAGCGGTGGCCGCCCTCGCCTGCACTCTGCTCGCTCTCGCGGCTCCACCTCTCGCGCATGCCCAGGACGTGGATGTCGAGGCCCTCGATTCATGGATCGGGGCCCTGATGGACGACTGGCCGACCCCAGGTCTCGCCGTAGGCATCGTCTACGGAGACAGCCTCGTATTCGCTCGCGGGTACGGCGTGCGCGAGGCAGGCGGTGACCTGCCCGTCGACGAGTACACACGGTTCGCGATCGCTTCGAATTCGAAAGCTTTCACGGCCGCTGTACTGGGAATGCTGGTGGAGGAGGGGTCCCTGGACTGGGACGACCGGGTGATCGATCACCTGCCGGGATTCCAGATGTGGGATTCGTGGGTGACCCGTGAGATCCGCGTGCGGGATCTGCTGACGCACCGTAGCGGACTGGCGACATTCGGGGGCGACCACTTGTGGATCGGCGCCACGAACGACCGCGAGGAGATCACCTCGCGGATTCGATATCTGCAGCCCGCAGGATCGTTCCGAGCCTCGTTCCACTATCAGAATCTGATGTTCCTGGTCGCCGGCCAGGTGGTTCCGGCCGTGTCCGGGATGTCGTGGGATGAGATGGTGTCCAGCCGTATCCTGGAACCTCTGAGGATGGGTGAGAGCAGCACGTCGGTGCGGGACCTGGCGGGGACCGCGAACGTCGCCGTGCCGCACGAGGTCGTGCAGGGCGAGCTCAGGGCCGTGGAGTACGACAACGTGGACGGAGTGGCCCCGGCAGCCGCGATCAACTCCAACGTCGTGGACATGGCCCGGTGGATGCGCCTTAACCTGAACGGGGGGGTGTTCGAGGGGCGTCGCATCCTGGCGGCCGAAACCGCCCGCGAGATGCAGCAAATCCAGTATCCACTGGGCGTCTCGGCGTGGGCTGCGGAGAATCTCGGTCGCCGGTTCAATGGATATGGCCTCGGGTGGTTCATATCTGACTACAAGGGCCGCAAGGTCGTCAGCCATTCCGGCGGACTGACGGGCATGATCTCCCTTCAGACGCTCCTTCCCGAGGAGGGGCTCGGGGTCATCGTGCTGACGAATTATGCGCCCGACGCGCCGACCCGGGCGATCACGTACAGGATCTTCGACGCGTACCTGGGCGAGTCGCAACGGGACTGGAACGAGGTGTACTTGGGATTCCGGCGACAGGGCGAGGAGCGCGCGCGACAGCGTGAGGAGCGACTGCAGGAGTCGCGCATCGAAGGCACCTCGCCTTCACTCCCGCTGGAGGCGTACGCCGGCACCTACACCGAGGCGGTATCCGGGGAAGCAGAGGTATACCTGGATGACGGACGCCTGGTGTTCGACTACAACCCGCGCCACCTGGGCGACCTGGAACACTGGCACCACGACGTGTTCCGTGTCACCTGGAGGCACCCGATCTTCGACATGTCGGCGCGGTCATTCCTGCAATTTCAGCTCAACGAGAAGGGCGAGGTGACGGGTCTCGAGGTGACGTTCTACGATCCGATCCACTTCGACAGAGTCGAGTAATTGGTCCGGAGGGCAGGATGAGCGTCTCACTGTTGAGCACTGCCGCGGATGTGGGTCTGGACCGAGAGGACTCAGTTTTTCTCTGGCGTCGGTGCCGAATCGCATTCGGCCTGGGTCTCGCGGTCACGGCCGCTCTTCTCGCGGTCGGCGAGATCCATAGTGTTCTCGTCGGGGGGGCGCCGCTGAGCGCATCCGAGCGGTGGGTGTACGGCGCGTACGTCGGACTTTTCGCGTTCGGCTTCTTGGGGCTGTTACCAGGAGATGCACGGGCAAGTCGGATCCGTTGGCTTGCGCTCACCGTGACCGGGGGTCTTCTATTCGTATTGGCGGTGGATACGGCACTTCACGAAGGCGATTATCCGCCGCTGGCTCTCGTCTCGCTGATCCTGTTCGGTTCGGCCGCGCTTATCCCGTGGACCGTTCCGTTCCAGGCGGGTCTGGTCACCGCTTCCCTTGCAGCGATTCCCGCCGCTCGCGGCCTCTTGGGCCGAGGCGTCGGCGAACCGGGATGGTGGTCGTGGCCGGTCGCCCATCCGGACCCTTCGTCTGGCGCCATTTTTGGAGCCGTAGGCGTCGCTCTGCTGGGAGCCGTCTCGATCGCGATCACACGGACCCTGTATCACCTTCGTAAACGGGCTCGCATCGCCGAGCGTTTGGGAGGCTACACGCTGGGAAAGCAGCTGGGGGAAGGGGGAGTGGGGGCTGTCTACCTGGCCGAGCACTCGCGTATGTGCAGGCCGAGCGCGGTGAAGATCGTCACGGCATCTCCAGACAGCGACCCGACCCTGATCGAGCGTTTCCAGCGGGAGATCGAAGTCGCATCGCGGCTCGATCACCCCAACACGATCGAGATCCGGGACTACGGACGCGCCGATGAATCGACCTTCTTCTTCGCCATGGAGTACCTGGTCGGACTAGACCTCCAGCAACTCGTCAAGCGCTTCGGCCCCATACGGCCACCACGCACAGTTCACATACTCGGCCAGGTGTGTGACTCGCTGACCGAAGCGCACGACAAGGGAATCGTTCACCGGGACGTCAAGCCCGCGAATGTGTTCGTGACGCGACGCGGAGGGATCTGCGACTTCGTGAAAGTCCTGGATTTCGGTCTGGCGAAGCAGATCGACACCGCGGGGGACACCATCACGGGCGAGGGAGTGATCGTGGGGACTCCCCACTTCATGGCTCCCGAAGCCGTGCACGGAAACGGACACTACGACGCGCGGAGCGATCTCTACAGTCTGGGCTGCACGGCGTACTGGATGCTCACGGGACGTCCAACTTTCGACGGCGGTTCGGCTCAGGAGATCATCGCGGCGCACATCCGCAGGGATCCTCTACCGATGCAGGAAGTATCGGAGATCGAGATACCGCAGATCCTCTCGTACTCTGTAATGCGGTGCATGAGCAAGGACCCGCAGGAGCGCTTCGCGAATGTGCGGGAACTGAAGGCCAGTCTGGAGTCCATCGAGTTCGAGGAGCCCTGGACGGCGGAGGCGGCCTGCGCGTGGTGGGACCTGCATCTGGGAGACGAGGCTTGAGGGCTCCGGGACGTCCCGAAAGCTACTCCGGCGCGTGCGCCTTCCGGCCCTTGAGCATCCAGCCGAGGAAAGCGCCGAGCCAGCCCGTGAACGTCGAAGCCAAGGTGCCCAGCGGCAGGAGGCTCCACGCGCCCCCGGTGAGCGAGATCGCCAGCACCAGTCCGATGGCGGCGCCTACCACCCCGATCAGCATTCCTCCCACCGAGGCGTCCTTCAGGCTGAGGGACTGACGGGCGGCGTAGAACCAGGCGACGACCAGCGGGATCCCCATTCCGAACAGGCCGGAAAGACCGAGTATCGTGGCGAATCTCTGTCCGGCCAGGACCATCACGAGCTGAAGGACGAGCGCGATCAGAACGTACCTGCGCAGGCGCGGCATGGCTGCCTCCTCTGACTCGGGGCCGATACGAAACGTCCCAAGCTAAGCAAAACCATGTGGATCCGGCAGTCCGGCGCCTGCAGCGTTGACACGATGTCCTGATCCTGACGAGCTTCGGGCGGTAACGCGAAGCGCCGCTTGAGCGCAAACGGTGGGTCGGCACCCGGGCCGGCCGGGGGAAGAGACGATGCGCGGCAATCACGGACACATCACGCCGGAGCTGTTCGAGTTTCTCGAGGAGCTGGCCGAGAACAACGACCGGACCTGGTTTCAGTCGAACAGGTCAAGGTACGAAGAGGTGATCCGCGAGCCCCTGCGAGCCTTCGTGCGGGACTTCGACGCGCCACTCGAGGCGATCAGCCCACACGTTGTGGCGGACGACCGCAAGAGCGGCGGTTCGTTGTTCCGCATCCACCGGGACACGCGGTTCTCGAAGGACAAGAGTCCCTACAAGACCTGGGCGGCCCTGCAATTCCGTCACGAAGCGGGGAAGGACGCTCACGCTCCCGGCTTCTATCTCCACCTGCAGCCGGGAAACGTCCTGCTGGGGGCCGGCTGCTGGCGCCCGGCCCGCGAGGCACTCGAGGCCATTCGGGACGCGATCGCAGAGGATGCGGAGGCGTGGTTCGAAGTGAGGGACGGGATACTCGACGCCGGATTCGAGCTCGAGGGAGAATCCCTGAAACGGGCTCCGCGGGGCTATCCAACCGAGCACGCAGCGGTCCAGGACCTCAGGCGGAAGGACTTCATCGTCGTCCGGCATCTGTCCGAGGATGTCGTGTGTCAACCTGACTTCGTGGACACCTACGCGGGCCTGTGCGCCGAGGCGTCGTCGCTGATGAAGTTGCTCACGGCCGCCATCGGAGTCCGCTGGTAGGGTGAGGCTGGACACACCCATCGGCCGGCAACATGTTGGATCCGTCCCAAGGGGACGCGTCGGTTCGGCCCCCCGAGGCGGTCGAGATCGGCGATTGGAACCACTACATGGAGAGGTTGATCATGCACCGGAGAGCTGGATTAGCTTTCGGCGCGGCGCTCGCTTTTGTCGCCGGCCTGTCGGTCGCGGCCTGCGGGCAGAACGATGCGCGCGAAGCGAGTGCCCGAGCCGGGTCGGAAACGTCGCAGACGACGCAGGCCATGCGGCCGGTGGTGACCGTCTACAAGTCCCCTACCTGAGGGTGCTGCGAAAAGTGGGTGGGTCACCTGCGTAACAACGGTTTCGAAGTGAAGACGCAAGACGTCGGCGACATGACGCTGATCAAGGCGAGGTTCGGAGTGAAGCCCCGGCACCATGGGTGTCACACGGCTGTCGTCGAAGGGTACATCATCGAGGGTCACGTTCCGGCGACCGACATTGCTCGTCTCCTTGAGGAAGAGCCGGACGTGAAGGGCCTGACGGTCCCGGGCATGCCAAGTGGGTCACCTGGCATGGAAGGTCCGGTCAGTGAGTCCTATGACGTCCTGGCGTTTGACGAGGCGGGCGGCGAGACGGTGTACGCCAGCTACTGAGCGATCCCGCGGCAGCACACGACAGAGGGGCGCACGCCCGGCCGGGCGTGCGCCCCTGCGCGCATCCAGCTACCTGCTCAGTCAGCATTGCCGCCCGGGAGTAGCGTGAATGACGTGAGGATGTGCTGATTCATGGAGTTCAGCTTGCCCTCGGAGCGGAACTCGAGCGCGAGCCACCGCCCGTCTCGCTCGACCACGAATGAGGCGATGCGGGAGCAGAACGGACCGTCGCAGTGCGTGTAGTCGTACCGTTTGGCCGGTATCCCTGCGAGGGTAGTGTCCCCGGTCGGCTCCTCCTCCACCCACAGGCCGTGGCCCTTCGCCGACTCGAAGTCGACCAGGTACACCTTCACCGGCACGGTTCCGCCCCATCGGAAGAACACGGCCCTCCCGTCGTCCTCCACATCCGCTGCGTATACGTCCGGTACCTCCATGGAGTAGCCGGCGGCTGCGCTCGTCCACGTTGTCCACTCGAAGTCCTGCGGAGGATCCGGGGGAGCGGATGTGCAGGTTCCCAGGAGCCAGGCCACGGTGAGTACGAGCAGCAGCTTCATTGCTACCTCCACGGGCTGTGCATGGGGACCGCTGCGGGGGCGACTCGCACTCCGGATTCCGACGCCGGACGGGCAGCGGGCCGGGTGCGAGGCCTGTAGGGTTTCAGCTGCGAATCGGCAGACGACACGCCGCCGAAGCGACGGTCGCGAGAGCGAAACTCGCGAATTGCTGCCGCGAGATCGTCAACGGTGAAGGCCGGCCACGGCCGATCGCTGAACACGATCTCGGCGTAGGCGCACTCCCACAGCATGAAGTCGCTCAGCCTGTGCTCTCCGCCGGTTCGTATCAGCAGGTCGACGTCGGGAACCGGAGTCCGGGCGTGGATCGCCCGATCCAGGCTCCAGCGAAACTCCTTCCCGCTCGACGGTCCGGTGAGTGCGGCCGCGACTATGGCGTCCCGAGCCGAATAGTCCACGGCCAGACGGAGCAGCATTCGCGATCCACCCGACGTTCTACCCTCCGCGGCGGTCATCTCCCGGACCACGACGGGCGGCAGCCGATCCCGCCGACCGATCACCTCCAGCCTCACCCCCCGTTCGACACACCGGTCCGTCTCGGATCTGAGGTACGCGCGCATGAGGCGCATCAGGGATCGTACCTCCGGGGCGGGTCGCTTCCAGTTGTCGGCCGAGAACGCGTACAGGGTGAGCACGCCGACGCCCAGGGAAGGGGCCGCGTCGACCACCGAGCGGGCCACCCGGGCGCCGGCCACGTGGCCTCGCGATCGGGACTGACCGCGGGCTTCGGCCCAACGACCGTTCCCGTCCATGATGATGCCAGTGTGCAACCCGTCGGGCGCACACGGATGTAGAGTGCTCTGCATTACAAAGTCTCCGGTCCTGAGGAAGGGCGGCTCGAGGCCGCCCGCGATTGCTCAACTCTATCAGCGACCTGCCGGGACAGGGCTGCCAGGCAGAGGCTCAGCCCAGTCGGGTCGTCCGGATCAACGCCTCCATGTGCGCGAGGTAGTCTGTCAGACGATCCCGTCCCAGGTCCGTCAGGGCATATTCGGTGCGCGGAACGCGTCCCAGAAACGACTTCCGGCACGCGATGTAGCCGGAGTCCTCGAGCTTGCGAGCGTGGGCGCTGAGATTCCCGTCCGTGGTGTCGAGGATCTTCCGCAGCTCGGTAAACGCCAGCCGGTCGTTTACCGCGAGGGCGCTCACGATTCCGAGTCGAACGCGCTCGTGAATCAGGCCGTCCAGCTCACGGGGTCGGCCGGCGATCGCGGAATCGCTCACAGGGCTCAGCTTACGCGCTGGGGCATGTGTCACTTCCTCCGCGGATCCCTCCGTTTCGAGTTTCCGAGCCGCAGCCTTGTTCTCGTCAGCCACCATACCTCCAGGCTATGATTGCGCCGAACACGATATGCAGCCCCCCGAACCCCAGGATCATGAGCGTGTCTCCCCACTGCGGCGCGGCGAGTGCGGCGACGCCGAGCGCCATGAAGGCGACACCCATCGCAGGCACCACGCGCACCGAGAAGGCACCGCCCGTGACTACACCCGTACCATAGAGGAGAAGCCAGATCCCCGGGAGCAGGGTGGTCAGTCCCGCTCCATTGAGCGCCACGGTGAGAGCGGCTCCCGCGGCGATGGCGGGCATGAAGTTCAGTACGAACTTGCGGCCGGCGCCCGTGAGCGTCGATTCCTTGCGGTGCCGGGCCTTCCGGACGATAGCGTAGCCCGACACGGCTGCCGACAGTACTGCCGCGCCCACCCACACCCGCATCCTCGCTTCCGGATCGGGAAACCGGCTCGCGTACGATGCCGCCAGCAGTGCGATCACACCCATCGCCACACCGCCCGCGCCGGAGACCGCCGTAAAGGTCCCGGACGCTTCCATCGTGCGCCGGATGAAGCTGATGTTCTCGATCGCCCTGTCGCTCAGAGCTGCCGGGGGATCGTCAGGGTCATCGAGTCGGAGCGGTTTCTCCATGTACAAAGGAATACACGGAAAGCTCATTACTGTCAAGTACTTTGTGCTACAAAGTAGAAAGCCGGCGAATCTCTCCATGTACCTGTCCAGTGGCGGGGTGGACGACCCGTCCCTACGATCATCGCTCGACGCTGAGGGCAGGGATCACGATGCAGGCGGATGGCCATGGTGAAACGGGACAGGTTCGGGAGAAGTTTCCTGGCCGGTGGTTCGGCGATTCTGGCGCTCCTAGCGGCGTGCGGTCCGGCCGACAAGCCGGCGGAATCCCACGAGCTGAGCTCGGGTGCTGCAAGCCTGTACGTAAACCCGGACTCGTTCGATTTCTCCGGCAATCCAGAGCTCCTCGTGCGGATTCGAGCGAACCCGCACGGCTACTTCCGGTTCATCAACATCCCGTTCAGCCGACAGGTGTGTGAGCGTTTCGCTCACCTGATCGACGACGGACCACTGAGGCAGGACCGCTTTCCGTTCAATCTGCACGGCGACGCGCACGTGGAGCAGTACGCGGTCACGGATCTGGGGCGCGGGCTTACCGATTTCGATGATTCATCGGAAGGTCCGGCGTGGATCGACAAAGTCCGGTTCGCCGTCTCACTCCGGCTCGCGGCCCGCGCGAATGGATGGGAAGAGCAAGCCGACGCTATCGTCGACGAGTTCAGCCGGGGGTACTGGGAGGTGATCGCCGATTCGACGCTGCGGGCGCCGATCCCTGCGGTGGCTCACCGGTATCTGGCTACCTTCGAGGACGACAGCCTGGCCTACCACCAGTGGGTCGATTCGATCATGCAACCGCTTCCGGATGCGGAGAGGCTGAGCCTGCTCGCCGCTTTCGAGCCGTATTTTGAGCTCATGCTTGCAACCCACGAGGAGTTGACGGCGGACTTCTTCCGACCCGAGGGCGTCGGGGCTTTGCAGCTCGGGGTGGGAAGCGCCCTCGAGCCCAAGTACCTGATTCGGCTGCGCGGCCCGAGCGGGGATCGGACCGATGACGTCATCATCGAGCTGAAACGGGTGAGAAGCTTGACCGGCATCCCGTGCATCCAGGCGGACGACGACGATCCATTCCGCGTCCTGCAGGCTGGCGCCCGCATCGCGTACCAGCCGTTCCGTTTCCTGGGATTCGTCGAGTACTGGTCTGACATGTACTGGACGCACGCGTGGGTCGCCAATTACCGGGAGATGAAGAGCGCGGAGAGCTTTCGAACGCCCGAAGAGCTTACGGAGGTGGCCTACGACGTGGGAGTTCAACTGGGACTGGGACACCTGCGAGACGTGGGTGGCCCCTTCCAGCAGATGGTGAAGATCCACGTCCAGGAGCGAGCAGGCGAGCTCGAGCGGGAGGTGCGCGCGGGGAGCCGCGTGCTGGCGGACGAGGTCGTCGAAGCGTGGGAGAAGTTCGTGCTGGAATCCGCGGAGCAGGGTGGCTGACCGGTCGCTGAGCGATCTGTCAATGTTCCTCACGTTTCGCGTCCGATCCGACCGCTGCCGCCCACGAGATCCGTCCGTCGTCCGCGAAGCTCAGTTCCGCCTCGGGGAAGTCCTCCGCGGTCAGGTCGGCGATCAGCTTCGCCGCTCGCCCCGCTGTATCGAGCTTCGGCGAGCCGAGTCCGACCTGCCGGGCACTCACGATTCGGGCGGCCACCGCGCGGCCGTCCCGCTCGACCTCGAGATCCAGCACCGGAGCCAGCCCGTTCGGTCCCCGCAGGTTGAAGCGCGCCCACGTCCAGAAATTGCCCAGGCTGTACGCGATGAAACGACCCCTGTAGATCTCGATTGCCCGGGGCACGTGTGGCCCGTGGCCGATCACCACATCCGCGCCGGCATCGACCGCGGCATGCGCGAACTCGAACACGTTCCCGCGACGTTCCCCATAGAACTCCTCTGGTTCCCGCGTCACGTGCGTCCGGTCCGCCCCCTCTGCTCCTCCATGAAACGAGACGATCACAAGGTCGTGCGTCCGGTCAAGCTCGCGGATCCAACGCTCGGCCCGCTCGGGACCATGTATGCTCAGCGTACCCTTGTTGGGGGAGAAGGCCACGAGTCCGACGCGCGTGCCGTCCGCCAGCTCGACGGTTCCGGTCTTGGCCCCCGGTTGGTCCAGCCCGGCATAGGCGATCTGGCGCTCCTCGAGCGCGGCGATCGTGGCCTCGCGGCCCGCCACGAGGAAGTCGCCGCTGTGATTATTCGCCAACGACATGAGGTTGATACCCATGTCTGCTAGCAGCCCGGCGTACCACTCGGGACTTCGGAACGAGTAGCACGCGTCCATGTTCCGGCACCGCTTCGACTCGCCCTCGCCATCGAACAGGGCCCCTTCGAGGTTGCCGAACACCACGTCACCTGATCGCAGCAAGTCCACGAGATCGGCGCCGACCAGGTCCCCGACCTTCACGCCCGGGACGATTCTGGGGTCGAGGTAAGTCGAATCGGGCCAGGTCGTGCCCAGCATGATGTCGCCTACGGCGACGATACGTACGACGTCCGAACCCGATGTCGGGGCTCGATCGGTCGAGCGTCCAGCCATCGAGTGGATATCGGGACGGATCTGAGCCTGGGCGATGCCAGGAGCGCACAGGATTGCTAGAACGGTCGGGCCGAAGCGAGCGGCGCGAGACCTCCGGGCCGATCGTGGTTTCGCAATCAAGATCTGTCTCCTGGTCGAGTCGCAGCGAGTATGCCGCAGGGCACCGCGCGGGGCAAGATCGAGGAACGCGCTCTGGCACGTAGCACAGGCAATCGCCGGGTCGTATTGTCTGGAGCCTGCGCAGCGGGGCTTCGGATGTCCCGCTCAGATTGAAACGGAACGGAGGATCGGTTTGCACATTTCGTCCACCAGGTTGGCCCGGCGCATCATGGTCCTCGGGACAGCCATAGTCGTCGGAGCCTGTTCGAGCGCTCCCCCACCGGCGAGGCCCGTGTTCTCGCCGATCACGGACCGCGCGGCCCCGGAGGCTCTGCCGGGCAAGATCGTTTGGCACGACCTCCTGACGCATGACGCGGAGGCGGCTCAGGAGTTCTACGGAGACCTCTTCGGGTGGAGCTTCGAGGGCTCGAGCGATGCTCCCGGGCGCTATTGGGATATCGAGCACGAAGGCAGGGCGATCGCGAGTATGCTGGCCGTCGGCCGGGACGAAGTGGATTCACCGCTGTGGCTTGTGTCCGTCTCCGTCGCCGACGTGGATGGCGCTGCTTCCCGAGCGACCGGTCTTGGGGCGACGATCACCGTGGAGCCGTCCGAACTTCCGAATCGTGGCCGCTACGCGGTCGTCGAGGATCTCCAGGGCGCGTTTTTCGTTCTCCTGCGCTCGAGTTCGGGTGATCCGCCGGACGGTGAGGAAGTAGGCTCCGGCGCCTGGCTGTGGTCCGAGCTGTGGACGACCGACGCGGCGGCCGCGGTGTCGTTTTACGAAGGACTACTGGACTACCGTTCCAGGACAGTCGCCGCGCGCCTCGCGGACACGCCTGACGACGCGTCTGCCGAGAGCGTCGCCGGCGAGGAATCTCCCGTCGTTTTCTACGCGATGTACCAGGGCGACAGTGTGCGGGCGGGGATCCACCAGCTTCCGACTGACGCAGTCTCGTACTGGTTGCCATACGTGGCGGTGCGCGATGTGTCCGGTATGGCGGCCCGCGCGGCGGAGCTGGGAGGCAAGGTCCTGCTTCCGCCGGAAGCTGTGCGTAACGGGGAGGCCGCTATTCTCGTCGATCCGACCGGTGCGCCGTTCGGGATCCAGGAGTGGCCGCGAGCCGAGGGAGATGACCGATGAAGCGCAGCGTGAGCGTGGGACTCCTGTTCTGCATCGCGATCCTGGGCCTGACGTCCTTGGGCTGCTATGGATCCGGGTACTCGAGCAGCGTCTATGTAGGAGTGAGTGGACCCGGACCGTACTGGGGCGGAGCACCCTACGGGGGGCCGTACGGAGGTGGTTACTGGGGGCCGGGCAGGGTGCACGGCGGCGTGGTGATCATGGGCAGGCCCTGATCCGGGCCCGCCCGGTCGAGCCGGAGTCGGTTCGGAAAACTCTCACCACAGCCGCGCGGCGCTAGCCACGACGAATGTTACGGCGAATGCGATACCGAGCGGCATCAGGGCGCCCAATGTCGTCCACTTCCGGCTCCGGGTTTCCTTCCACATCGTGAGGATCGTCGTCGCGCACGGATTGTGGAGCAGCGAGAACAGCATCAGGCATACCGCCGTGATGAGAGTCCAGCCGTGCTCGTCCACGAGAAGCGTGCGAAGCGTGTCGTAGGATGCCGGCTCGGTCATCATTCCGAGGCCGGCGTAAACCATGAGCATCGTCGGCACGACGATCTCGTTCGCCGGGATCGCGATCACGTACGCCAGCAGAATCACTCCGTCCAGGCCGATCGCCCGGCCCAGCGGGTCCAGCCATCCGGCCGTGATTTGCGCCAGGCTCATGTCGCCCGCGTATACGTTGCCGAGAATCCAGATCACTCCGCCCGCCGGGGCGGCCACGATGATCGCCCTCCACAGGACGAACGCGGTGCGGTCGATGAGCGACGTGTAAAGTGTGCGGAGAATCCCGGGCCTTCTATATGGCGGGAGCTCGAGGGTGAACGCGGTCGGCTGCCCCTTGAGCACCGTCTTCGAGAGGGCCCAGGAGACGACCAGCGTGAAGAACACGCCGATCAGCACAACCCCCACGACGGCTCCGGCGGCCGCGAACGAGGCCAGGGCGGGCGGCACCGAAGCAGCGACGAAGACCGTGGCCAGCATGATGAGCGTTGGGAACCGGCCATTGCACGGAACGAAGTTGTTCGTGAGGATCGCGATCAGCCGCTCACGCGGTGAGTCGATGATGCGTGTAGAGATGATACCGGCCGCGTTGCAGCCGAATCCCATGGCCATGGTCAGCGACTGTTTTCCGTGTGCACCGGCCTGTCGGAACAGCCAGTCCAGGTTGAAGGCCACACGGGGCAGGTAGCCGAGGTCCTCGAGCAGCGTGAACATGGGGAAGAAGATCATCATCGGCGGCAGCATCACGCTCACCACCCACGCCAGCCCGCGAAACACTCCGTTCCACAGGAAGCCCGTGAGCCAATCGGGCGACCCGAAGCTTGCGAATACTCCCGCGCCCCAAGCCTCGAGCGCGAAGAACATCTTCGCCAGCATCTGCGACGGAACGTTGGCTCCGAGCACCGTGAGCCAGAACACGAGAGCCAGCAGGCCCAGCATGATAGGAAGGCCCAGCAGGGGTGACGTGACGATGCGATCGATCCGGCGGTCGAAGTCCCGCATCCGGCTAGATCCGCGCTCGCGAATGGATGCGGCCGCGACTTCCTCCGCACGCCCGAACAGTGCATACACGGCCGCATCCCGGAAGTCCTCCCCGAGGGTCGGCCTCAACGCGTCGGCCCGGGCGACCAACGCCTCGGACTCCGTCTCGTGGTCCCCTCCCTCCTCGGCCGCGAGCTCTCCGGTCGCGAGAGCGCGCCGCACCCTGTGGTCACCATCCAGGAGACGATAGGCGATCCACCTGGGATTCTCCGCGTCGGGCGCGGCCACGGCTGCCAGCGGCACGAGCTCGGCCAGCGCGCCCTGGATCTGGGCCGGTGGATCGGCCAGGCGGAGGCTCGTCGTGAGCGTCCCTTCCGCCACGGCGTGCACCTCTTCCACGAGCTCCCGCACGCCTCGTCCCGATCGGGCCGACGTCAGGACCACGGGAACGCCCAGCTCCTGCGACAGCCTGTCGGCGTCGATCAGGATTCCCTTCCGTTCCGCCTCGTCGATGAGGTTGACGCACACGACGACCCGGCTCGTCACCTCCATGACCTGGAGCACCAGGTTGAGGTTGCGCTCCAGGGCCGTGGCATCGGTGACCACGATGGTGCAATCGGGCCTGGCGAACAGCAGGAAGTCGCGAGCCACCTCCTCGTCCTGCGACGCGGCCATCAGAGAGTACGTCCCCGGCAGGTCCACCAGCTTGAACCGTACGTCGCGGAATTCGAATCCGCCCTCGGCCCGCGTGACCGTCTTTCCGGGCCAGTTGCCCGTATGCTGCTTCAGTCCCGTCAGCGAGTTGAACAGAGTAGACTTGCCGGTGTTCGGGTTACCGGCGAGCGCCACCACTCGGTCGTACTTCCCCATCGAGATGCCCATGCGGGTGAGCTGTTCGTAAGCTGGGCACTGTGCACAGCCGCTCACGACACTTCCCGCTTTTGATCGCCTTCCGCCGGGCCGGACTCGGATCTCTCGCCGAGTGGCCTGACGTGAATCCCCTCCGCCTGCTCATCGCGCAGCGCTAGGAGCGTCTGGCGGATGCGGAACGCGCGAGGTCGTCCGAACAGCGGTTCGAGCTCGGGCCGGATGTGGGTGCCGGGCGTGACTCCGAGATCCAGCAGCCGCCTGCGCGTCAGTCCACGTATGTGATCGTCGATGCCGACGACCTCACCGATCTCGTCCCTCCGGAGGCGGGACAGCGGAATAACGTCGGCGACCCGCTCAGCGGGCTCCCGGACCGGACCGACGTGCACGTTGGCGGCCGCCACGGACGGCAGTGAGACCTGGCGTCCGTTGATCTGCAGCCGCACGAGGCCCGGCAGGCGCTCCGTGATCCGCACTCGCGTGCCGCGCGAGATTCCAAGGCGCACGATCGTCTCGAACACGCCGGGAGGTTCGTCCTCCAGGTGCGTGACCTCTGCCTCCTCGTCGACACCGAAGTCGGTCAGGGGAACGCCGGGGAAGGGTGCGATCTCACCCCGTGTCGTCGGAATCGGGTCTCCGTGCGGGTCGGTCGGGGGATGACCGAGCTGCGCGTCCAGCCGGTCCGTCTGATCCGTCGTAAGGCGATGCTCAGCCCGATCCGCGGCCAGGTGGATCCGAGTCAACGGCAGGTCCGTCTCGTCGTCCAGGTAACGCTCCCACAGGCGGTGCGCTCGGACGACCTGGAGGGCGTAGTTCCTTCCTTCAGTTGTGAGCGACAGCGCGGCCGCCCGGATCTCGACCAGACCTTCGCGCTCCATCTCCTCGACCAGGGCAGTGGCGGCGGCTGACCCGAGACCCACCGCTCCGGCCACGGCGGCGCCGGTTGCGGCGATGCCACGCTCCTCGGCGGCGATCATGTGCTTGAGGGCGTCCTCGACTCGGATGCGGTGACGTACGCCGCGCCACCTGGCGAGACGGGCGGCGAGGCCGTACCGCGGCAGGAACCACAGCACGAGGCTCACTGCAAGTACGGCTATGACCCAGACCTGGACCCCGGACATCCTGTTTCTCCGATCGAAACGACCCGGCACGCGACGCGCGCCATAATTTAGCCTACACTAAATCTGGCGATTCGGTCACCGGAGCGCAATCGGCCCGAGACAGGCTCCTACCGCTCTGGCTGGCCGAGCGTCCGCCCGACGGCGTGTGAAACGCGAACCAGGCCCTCCATCATGTCGCCGAATCCCTTGGGAGTCAGGCTCTGGCGTCCATCGCTCGCGGCGTTCGGCGGGTCCGGGTGGACTTCCACGATCAGACCGTCAGCTCCCGCTGCCACGGCCGCGCGAGCCAGCGCCGGAACCCACTCCCGGCGTCCAGCCGCATGGCTCGGGTCCACGATTACCGGCAGGTGCGTCCGCTCCTTGAAGATGGGGACGGCACACAGGTCCAGGGTGTTGCGGGAGGAGGTCTCGAACGTACGGATCCCCCGCTCGCACAGGATCACCCGGGGGTTGCCGGCCGACACGACGTATTCCGCCGCGAGCAGCGTCTCCTCGACAGTGGACATCATCCCCCGCTTCAGCAACACGGGGCGTGGCTGCTGTCCGACCGCGGACAGGAGCCTGTAATTATGCATGTTCCGGGTCCCGATCTGCAGTACGTCGGCGTATTCGGCGACCAGGTCCACGTCCTCGGGCGCGACGACCTCCGTGACGACCTTGAGACCGGTGTGCTCGCGTGCCTCGGCCAGCAATTCAAGGCCTTCTTTCCCAAGACCCTGGAAGCTGTATGGCGATGTCCGCGGCTTGAAGGCGCCCCCACGGAGAAGCCGGGCGCCTGCTTCAGCCACCGCCACCGCCGCCGCCAGGATCTGATCCCGGCTTTCGACCGAGCACGGCCCCGCCATGACGACGATCTCCCGGCCCCCGATCACGACGTCGTCCACCTTGACGCGCGTGGCGTCCGGTTTGTGGGTCCGGGACACCAGCGGGTACGCCGGAGCATCTGGCCTGAGATTGGCCACTCCCGGCATCTGTCGGAGCGCATCGGCGACTGCTTCCGCACCGTCGCCCACTACACTCACGAACGATCCCTCGCGCGTCTCACTCACCTGGACCCTGAAACCCGCCTGCTCCAGGAAACGGACGATATTGGCCTTGGTCTTCAGTGAGGCGTTCTTCTCCAGTACGGCGATCACGACGCCACCTCCTCGCCACGCAGGCCACGGACGAAGCTCGCCGGATCCCGTCCTCCTTCGATCGCCTCGACGAGGGCACTGCCCACGATTACCCCGTCCGCGATTCGGCCCAGCTTCTCGACGTCATCCGCCGACCGGACCCCGAAGCCCGCCAGGACGGGCAGGGAAGAAGCCCCGCGAACCCGCTCCAGGTACTCGGCCAAGTCCTCTGCTTTGACGGTGGCGCCCGTCGTTCCCCTCATCGTCACGGCGTACACGAAGCCACGGCTCGCCTCACACACTCGCTCCAGCCGGTCGGGTGGCGTCGCCGGCGTGACCAGTTGGACGAGCGCGATGCCGTCCGTATCGAGGGCCGCACGGAGCTCCGCCGACTCCTCCAGGGGAAGGTCCGGAACGATCAGACCGGCGACCCCGGCCTCCCTGGCGTCCGAGGCCAAGCGCTCGTATCCGTGCGCCATGATCGGGTTCAAGTAGCTCATGAGAAGAATGGGCGTATCCTCTTTATCAGATGGGTCTTCATGTGATTGTTCTTCTCGCCGCAGGGCGACGGTCTCGAGGATCCACGGCAGCGTCGTACCGGCCTCGAGCGCCACTCGACTGGAGCGCTGGATCGTGAGTCCGTCAGCCATTGGATCGCTGAACGGCACACCCAGCTCGACCAGGTCCGCTTCGGCAGCCATGGCTCGCAGCAGGTCGACGAATCCGTCTCGCCGCGGGAAGCCCGCGGTGAGAAACGCGGCGATCGCGGGTCGCGCCGCGTCGTTAGCGCTTCGGATCGCCGCCGTGATCCTCTCGGCCCCGCTGACCGTCACCCCCGGTTCGCTGGCGCTCGTCACCCCCGGTTCGCTGGCGGTCGTCACCCCCGGCTCCCCGGCGGACGCTCCTCGTTCGGCTCTCACGTCGAGTCCCGGGCGCCCGGGTCGGCGCGCAGCCCGTCCAGGATACCGAGGTCCTTGTCGCCGCGGCCGGACATCGCGATCAGGATCCGGGTGCCGGGCGTCCGGGCCGCGAGCCGCTTCGCCCCGGCCACGGCGTGGGCCGACTCGAGGGCCGGGATGATTCCTTCCGCGGCCGCGCACTCCTCGAGGGCGGCGACCGCTTCGTCGTCGCGGACGCTCTCGTATCGCACGCGTCCGACTGCAGCCAGGAACGAGTGCTCCGGGCCCACGCCCGGGTAGTCGAGGCCGGCCGAGATCGAGTGGGTGTCGCGTACCTGCCCGAAGGAGTCCTGCAGCAGAAGCGAGCGGCTGCCGTGCAGCACGCCCGGAGTCCCGAGACTGGCCGTGGCGGCGTGCTCGCCAAGGCCCGTTCCGGACCCTCCCGCTTCCACGCCCACGAGACTCACGTCGGGATCGCCGAGGAACGCGTGGAAGATCCCGATCGCGTTGGATCCGCCACCGACGCAGGCGACCACAGCATCCGGCAGTCCACCGGCAGCCTCTCTCATCCCGGCGCGGGCCTCACGCCCGATCACGGCCTGCAGCTCGCGCACGAGCCACGGATACGGGTGCGGTCCCACGGCCGAGCCGAGCAGGTAGTAGGTGCCCTCTGGATCGGAGACCCAGTCGCGCAGCGCCTCGTCGATCGCTGCGCGCAGCGTGCGGTCCCCGCTCGTGACCTCCACGACCTCCGCTCCCAGCAGCTTCATGCGTTGCACGTTGGGCCGCTGCCTGGCCGCGTCCACCTCTCCCATGTAGACGGTGCAGGGAAGCCCGAGCCTGGCACACGCAGCCGCCGAGGCGACGCCGTGCTGTCCGGCCCCGGTCTCTGCAATCACCCGGGCCGCTCCCATGCGGCGGGCCAGGAGGGCCTGCCCGATCGCGTTGTTGATCTTGTGCGCGCCCGTGTGCGCGAGGTCCTCCCGCTTGAGCCACACCTCGGCGCCCCACGCCTCGCCCAGCCGATCCGCCCGCGTCAGCGGAGTCGGTCGTCCGATCCAGTCCCGCAGGTCGGCCTCGAACATCGTCCGGAATTCCGGGTCGGCCAGGGCGGCGCGGGCTCCCGTCTCCAGGAGTCCGAGCGCCGGCATCAGTGTCTCGGGCACGAAGCGGCCCCCATACTCTCCGAACCGGCCGCGCTCGTCCGGCAGGCGCCCGGACAACAGGTCTTCCAGGGTGGCTCCGGCGATTCCCGTTGCGCTCTCGTTCATTCCCGGTCTCCAGTCACTGTTCGAAGGTCCTCCCGATCTCGTGCCTCCGCCGCGGCGCCTGTCCGCGCCGCCTCCACGAACGCGGCTATGCGGACGGGGTCCTTCCGACCCCGGCTCACCTCGACTCCGCTCGACACGTCCACGCCGAACGGGAACACGGCCCCGATAGCGTCGACCACGCTTTCGGGGGTGAGGCCGCCCGCGAGGACGAGAGGGAAACGGCGCGCCAGGGAGGCCGCGCGCTCCCAGCTCGGCCGGACTCCGCTGCCACCCTGGCCGGCCGCCTCCAGGATCGCGACCGGTCCGGGACCACGCGCCAGCTCCGCGGCGAGGACCGCGTACTCGTCCAGATCGGGTCCGTCGTGCAGGACGGGAAGGATTCGCGCCCCCGTATCCGCGACCGCTCGAACGGCCTCCTGCGTTGGCTCGCACTGCACGAAATCGGCGGCGAACACGGCCAGGACGCCGCGGATCTCGTCGGTGGTCGGAAACCTGAACACGGCCACGCGGTCAACGTGAGGCGGAAGTAGGCGTGCCAGCTCGGCCGCCCGTTCCGGCGTGACCCGCCGCGGGGAATCCGCGAACACGAACCCGGCAGCGTCCGCACCCGCTTCGGCGACGGCGACGACCGCCTCCGTCGAGTTCAGGCCACAGATCTTGACCCACACCGGCGCGCGCGCGGCACGCGCCGACCGCCCGGCAGCCAGCATCGTCCTGGCGGAGATCTCGGGATCGCCGGACCTCATCAGCGAGGTCCCGACGAGCGCCAGGTCGTACCCTAGGGCCGCGACCTCCCGCACGTGCTCGGGGCCCAGGAGGCCGCTCTCAGCCACCCGCGGCACGCCCGGAGGGAACCGATCCGCCAGGGCCTCGAACCGTCCGAAGTCGACTTCGAGAGTGGCGAGATCCCGGCAGTTGAGCCCCACGAGGACGTTCACTCCCTCGCGGCGGCACAGCTCCGCGGTCGGCCCCGCTCGCTGCAGGTCCGCCTCGTCGAACGCCTCGAGAAGCACGAACAGACCGCACTCGCCGGCCACCCTGACGCACTCGGCCAGAGTCTCGGTATCCAGGATACGGAGGATCAGGAGGATGCCACCCGCTCCCGCCGCCCTTGCCTCATAGACCTGGTAGGGATCCGTGATGAAGTCCTTGCGCATGACCGGCACGCCGGTGGCGGCTGCCGCGGCGATCGACAGGTCGGTGAGCTCACCGCTGAACTCTGTCGGCTCGGTGAGAACGGAAATGGCCGCTGCACCGGCTCGGGCGTACGCGAGCGCCAGTTTCTCGACGTCGGTTGCAGTCGCCTCGCGGAGCGGTCCCGAGGAAGGTGCCCTTCGCTTCACCTCGGCGATGAGGTCGAACCAGTCCGAGAGGTCGAGAGAGGGAGGCGAAGCCGTGGAGAGCGCCCGGTCGCGGATCGCTTCGAGGATCTCTTCGTTGCGCGCCGCAGCAACTCGCGTCGCCGATGACGCGGCCATGCGCGACAGGAAGTCGGAAAAGGAGGTGCCCCTGACGCTCGTCCCGGCTCCGAAGCCGGACAGCCGATCGAGGAGTTGCCTTCCCGCGCCCTCGTCGATCGCCGCGTTCGCTGCTTCGATTCCGTCTGCCAGGTTCGCCGCCCGACCGGAAACCTCCAGGGCCAGGCCCGCTCCCAGCGTAAGGGCGTCCCTGTGCGGTCCGGCAGCGCCGCCGAGGACGGCCCTGATCGCCGCGGCGTTCTCCGCCGCCTCGCCGCCCGCGAGGTCACCCGGATTGCACCGGGCCAGTCCGACTTCCTGCGGGTCCCGTTCCTCTCGCGACACGCTCCCGGGGCGCACGTCGAACAGGAGATAGGGGCCGCACGGGGTGGCTTCGTCCCAGCCCGGCTCGCCGTGCACGACAAACGCGCGCTCGATGGGGAGACCCGCCAGCGCCTCCGCCATCAGCGCCGCCACCTCGGGGCTGAAGGCGCCCACGACCATGAACGGTGGCTCGGCGGGATTGGTCAACGGTCCCAGGATGTTGAAAACCGTACGAACGCCGAGAGCCTTCCGCACGGGTACCAGGGCCTTCATCGCCGGGTGATAGTGCGGCGCGAACAGGAACGTGAAGCTCGTTTCGCGCAAACACTCACCGGCCTGAACTTCGTCCAGCGGAAGGCCCAGCCCGAGGGCCTCGAGGACGTCCGCGCTTCCGCAGCGGCTGGACACGGACCGGTTGCCGTGCTTCACCACCGGCAGGCCTGCCGCCGCCGCGAGCAGAGCCGAACCGGTGGACAGGTTGAGGCTTCCCGACCCGTCTCCGCCCGTGCCCACGATGTCGACAGGCTTCAGGCCATCGGGAAGGATGGGTCGGCGCGCGAGCCCCCGCATCGCACGAGCGAATCCCCGAATCTCCTCCGGCGTCTCGCGCTTCAGTCGCAGCCCGGCCAGGAAAGCCCCGGCAACGGCGGCCGGCAGACGACCCTCTCCCAGCTCGGTCATCAGCGCGGCAGCTTCGTCCTCGGTCAGGTGGTCGCCGTCGAGCAGGCGATCGAGAAGGTCGTTCACGAGTCGCTCTCCGCCACGTCGAGGTCGAGGAAATTCCGCAGGAGCCGATCCCCTTCGGGAGTCAGGATGCTCTCCGGGTGGAACTGCACTCCCTCAGCCCGGAGCGTCCGGTGACGGACTCCCATGATCTCCCCGTCGGACGTGTAGGCCGAGACTGCGAGTTCATCCGGCAGCGACTCTTCGGTCACCGCGAGCGAGTGATAGCGCCCGGCCTGCATGGGGTTCGGGAGGCCCTCGTAGAGTGTCCGACTGTCGTGATATACGGTCGACGCCTTGCCGTGCATCAACGTGCGCGCCGCTTCAACGTCCGCGCCGCACACGGCCGCCAGCGCCTGGTGGCCAAGGCAGACGCCCAGCACGGGCACGTCTCCCATCATCGCGTCGATGAGGGGCATGGAAACGCCGGCATCCTCCGGTCTTCCGGGACCGGGCGAGATCACGAGGTGTGTGGGCTCGAGCGACAATGCTTCCGCAACGGTGATCTCGTCATTCCGCCGGACCGTGACGTCCGCCAAGAGGACGGCCAGGGCCTGGACCAGGTTGTACGTAAACGAGTCGTAGTTGTCGATCAGCAGGACGTGTCTCACAGTCCCTCCTCGGCCAGTCTGAGAGCTGCCTCGAGGGCCGCACTTTTGGCCAGGATCTCTTCGTGCTCCCGCTCCGGGATACTGTCGGCCACGATGCCGGCGCCCGCCTGGTACGCGTAGCCGCCGTCTTGAAACACGAGCGTCCGAATCGCGATAGCCTGGTCCATGGAGCCGCCGATCCCGAAGTAGCCTGCCGTGCCGGCGTAGATGCCCCGTCGCACGGGCTCGAGCTCATGAATGATCTCCATCGCCCGGATCTTGGGCGCTCCGACCACGGTACCGGCCGGGAACGCTGCGGCGAACAGGTCGAATGCGTCACGCTCGGGCGCCAGGACGCCACGTGTGCCACTGACGATGTGCATCACGTGGCTGTAACGCTCGATCGTGCGGAAGGGTTCGACCCGGACGGTCCCGGGCACCGCCACGCGCCCCAGGTCGTTGCGAGCCAGGTCGACGAGCATGATGTGCTCAGCGTTTTCCTTCGGGTCGGCCAGCAGGTCCGCGGCCAGTGCCTCGTCTTCGGCTGCGTCGGCTCCCCGCGGCCGTGTGCCGGCGATCGGCCGCAGTTGAGCTTCCCGGCCCTCCAGGCGGACCAACGCCTCCGGAGAGGAGCCGACGACCGAAACCCCACCGAGGTCGAGGAAGTACATGTACGGCGACGGATTGAGCAGCCGCAGCGCGCGGTAGGCCTCGAACGGTGGGATCTCGCACCGGCCTTCGAAGCGAATCGACAGGACCAGCTGATACACGTCGCCGGCAGTGATATGCGCCTGGGTACGCTCGACTCCCGCGAGGAAGTCGCTGCGCTCGAGGCTCGGCACAGGGGCCGAGTGCCCCCTCGCGTCAGCACGGGGTGGTAGAGGTCCTCTCAGCAGCGTGACCACCTCTCGTCGAAGCGCCACCCGCTCTTCCTCGCTGCCCGCATGGAGCAGGGCGACGCGTCGTGAGACGTGATCGAACACGAGCAGCGAGGCGGGCGCCAGGTAGTGGGCCTCGAGTTCTCCGTTTCCTGCGGCGGGGACCCTCAGGTTCTCGAACCGGCCCGCCATCTCGAAGCTCGTGACGCCTACCAGTCCGCCCGTGAAGGGAAGCCCGGGGACGGCCGGAAGAGGATGCCGGACCTGCCGAAGCGCCTCGCGGAAGGCGTCGAGAAGCTGTGCGGTCTGGTCCGGTATCGGTCGAACGTCATCGCCGACACGAAATTCGCTTCCTTCGATCCGGACCTCGAGGGAATCACCAAACCCGATGAACGAGTAGCGTCCCAGGCGTTCGCCGCCCTCGACGCTCTCCAGGAGGAAGCGCGGCCCGAGCGGAGCCAGTTTCAGATAGGCCGACACGGGCGTGTCGAGGTCGGCCGCTATGTCGAACGGGTGCTGCATGTATCCCCTTCCGTCACCCCGGGACACACGGAGGGGGATGCGAAAAACCCACCTCCGTGCGTTCGAAGGTGGGCTGAATGTCTACCTGGTGAAGATCGAGCTCAGGCGGATGCCACCTCCGGACGCGCGCAGCGCCACCACCACCAGCCGGAGGCGTTCGTTCGCGTCGTCGGTGCCATCTCGAGTCCGTTCATGGGAACAAGGGATAACGGCCGGTCACTGGCACGTCAAGAAACTCGCTTGGTCCTCGCCGTGCGCACTCCGGGCCTGGACGATTGGGGGCCGGATCGTCAGCGTGCCAGGTACACCGCCCCGTCCTTCATCACGAAGACCACGTCGGTTACCGCCTCGATGTCCGAAGTCGGGTCGCCCTTCACCGCGATGAGATCGGCGAACGCGCCCTGCCAGATCTCCCCCACCTTGCCTTCAAGACCGAGCGCCCGGGCGTTCACGACGGTGGCTGCCTGCAGGGCCTCGGCGGGCGTCATGCCGGCTCGCACGAGCCACGCCAGCTCTCGCCAGCTCTCGCCGTGCGGGAACACGCCGACGTCACTGCCCAGGCCGACGACAACGCCTGCCTGCCGGGCGTCGCGGACGGCCTGCAAAGATCGGGCGATCCGCGGGCTCAACTGGTCGTCCGGCGAGTCGAGCTCCCAGCCGCCTGCCAGGCCGCTGAAGTACTCGTCGTAGCCGGCGGCCGCGGCCAGCGTCGGGTAGAAGACCACACCGTGCTCGGCCAGCAGGCGGAACACCTCCGGCGTACCCTCCGATCCGTGCTCGATCGTGCGAGCGCCTGCCAGCACGGCTCTCCGCATCCCCTCGGGCGAGCTCGCATGCGCCGAGACAGGCAGCCCCGCCGCCGTCGCCTCGTCGACCAGGGCCTCCAGCTCCGCGAGCGTGAACGTGGGCGCCGTGCCCGTGGCGCGGCGGAAGTCGGCGTACACCTTGATGACGTCGGCCCCGTGCCCCGCCTGCTCCCGGACCGCCCGGCGGATCTCGGTCTCCCCCGTCACCATCTGCGCGCCCTGGGGCAGCTCGAGGTCTGGATCCCAGCCTCGCGGTCCTGGGGCGTAGGATGCCGTTGCGGCGATGGCGAGCGTGGCGGTGAGCACTCTCGGCCCGGGAATCAGGCCGTCGGCGATTGCGTCCCGCACGGCGAGGTCGGCCCAGCCCGCGCCTTCCGATCCCAGATCTCGAAGGAGGGTGAAGCCCGACAGGAGAGTGCGCTCGGCGTTCACGCCCGCCATCAGCGTGCGGTAGGCCCGCGCTTCCTTAAGGACCTGGTCGTCCCACAGGGTCTCGTTGTACGGGTGCAGGAACAGGTGTGAATGGGCATCAATCAGACCGGGCAGGAGCGTCGCGTCCGGAAGGTCGATCTCACGGGCGCCCGGCGGGACGGAGATCTGATCTCGGGGACCGACGGCGACGATCCGGTTGCCGCTGACGAGCACGGCCCAACCTTCCCGGGTCCCTCCCGTGGCGGCGTCGAACACGCGGGCGGGTCGAATCACGGTCTGGAGGGCGTCCTGCTGCTGGGCAAGACCGGGCGAGGGAGCCATCGCGGCGTACAGCATCGCGAGTCCGAGCGTCCGCAGCGGGCACCAACGCGTAACGTGTTTCATCTCGCCTCATCCTCTCTCGGTGAAATGGCTACACAGGAAGTTGACACCCGTGAGACACGAACGCACGTGTCATCTAGACGCGGGATCCGTCCCCCCGATCCCGGCGACCGCGCAACCCGGAGGTCCTCGTGCCCCGCCTGCTGTTGCTGGCCGTCATTCCGGTCGTTGCGATGCTGGTATCCGCCCAGACCATGCCCGAAGCGGGTTCCGTCCCCGACCCCGATCTGTATGTGTCTGCCGGATGTGCCGGCTGCCACGGTTACGCAGCTGATGGCGCGTTCGGCCCCACGCTCGCGGCCACCGGCCTCACGTTCGAGGCGTTCTTGGAGCAGCTCCGTTCCCCGACCGGCATCATGCCGCCGGTCGATGCGAGCCGGGTGTCCGACGAGCAGGTCCGGAGCCTGTACGATTACGTGCGCGCACTGGAGGAGCCTGAAGGCGGGCCCATCGCCGGTACCGGCTGTGCCCACGGATGCCGGAGTCAGTGCTCCCACGAGCACGGCCGGCACTGCGGTCACGGCCACAAGGGTGGCTGCCGGCACGGCGACTGCGCCGGAAGATCCGCCGGCTGACGCGACCGTCCAGGGATTCTCAGAGACCTGTCTAGCCCCGCGCTAGCGAGGCGTCGCGCATCAGGTTGGAGAACGCATCGAACCGCAGAGCCTGCGGGCCGTCGCTCAGTGCCCGCTCGGGCTCCGGGTGAATCTCGATCATCACGCCCTGGGCGCCGGCCGCGAGCGCCGCCTTCGTCAGGTCGGGCACCCAGCGCCAGGTACCGCAGGCGTGCGAGGGATCCACTATGAGCGGCAGATGGCTCCGTTCGCGCACCACCGGTACCGCCGTCAGATCGAGGGTCGCGCGGGTCGCCGTCTCGAACGTCCGGATCCCCCTTTCGCACAGGATCACCTGCTGATTGCCGTGCGAGAGGATGTACTCCGCCGCCGAGAGCCACTCGTCGATCGATGACATCATGCCTCGCTTCAGGATCACGGGACGGTGGCAGCGGCCGATTTCCTTGAGGAGCGAGAAGTTCTGCATGTTACGGGCGCCGATCTGCAGCACGTCGGCTTTCTCCGAGATGGGGCCCACGTCCGATGGGTGCAGCACTTCGGTCACGACGGGAAGGCCGTGCTCGTGTCCGGCCTCGGCGAGGAGCTCGAGCCCTTCGTAGCCCATCCCCTGGAACGAATAGGGCGACGTGCGCGGTTTGAAGCAGCCTCCCCGCAGGATGTCTCCCCCCATCTCGCTCACGATCCGGGCGCAGGCGAATACCTGGTCGCGGGATTCGACAGAGCAGGGGCCCGCTATCACGACTGGTCTTGATCCTCCAATCGTCACGTGGCCGACCCGGATTTCCGTGTCCGCGGCCCGCGTGAGGCGTGATGCCAGACGGTACGGTTTCTTGTCGAGCATCTCCGCAACGGATCCCTCGACTTCCGCCGAAACTGGGGTGGGGATGGGTCTTGGGGTCGTTTCGTTAGCGGCCGTCGGGGCCGCCTCGGATACCCGCCGGGGCCTCGCCGGTCGCCGGTCATCCCGGGACCAGGCAGGGTACGATCCCAGCAGCTTGAGGTATGTCGTGTGCGCCGCCAGCTCGCGGAATACGTCCGTCACGCTCTCGTCCGCCACGTCACCCTCGAAGTCGAGGTAGAACAGGTACTGCCACGGCGAGTTAGGTCGGGGGCGTGACTCGATCTTGGTCAGGTTGAGACCATGGCGCGCGAACACGTCCAGACAAGCGGCGAGCGCTCCGCCCTCGTGCCGAACCGAGAAGACCACCGAGGTCTTGTACCCCGGTCCCCCCGGCCCCTGCAGCGGCTCCCGGCCGATCGTGACGAATCGCGTGAAGTTCTCCCTCTGGTTCGCGATTCCTCGCTGGAGCACGGACAGGCCATACAGCCTGGCCGCTTCCTCGCTGGCAATCGCCGCGTGGGTGTGATCGCCGTCATTCCTCACCTTCCGAGCGGCCATCGCCGTGTCGGTATACGACTCGGCCTGCGTGTGCGCGTGTCGCGCCAGGAATCGACTGCACTGGAGCAATGCCTGCGGGTGGGAGTAGATCCGCTGGATTCCCGCCAGCGTCGCTCCCTCGGGAGCCATGAGGCAGTGATCTACGACCTGGACTTCCTCGCCCACGATGGAGAGATCGCAGGAGGCCAGCAGGTCGTAGACGTCGTTGATCGATCCGGCCGTCGTGTTCTCGACCGGGAGCATCCCGCGATCGATGTCGCCCTCCTGCACGGCGACCCCTATCTCCTCAAACGTGTCGTATCCCCGGTATACGACGTCTCCGCCTCGCCCCCCGAAGTGGCGCGTGGCTGCGACGTGGCTGTAGGCGCCTTCGGTGCCCTGGTAGCCGACGACCAGGATCTCGGGGGACTCGTCCGGAGAGCGGCCCTCGTCCAGCAGAGCCCGCTGGCGACGGAGAGAGTGATCCATGATCTCCCTGTACAGCCGTAGCAGGAACGACTCGTCGATTCCCACGTCTCGGGCGCTCTCAGCGAGACGGCCGAGGATCTCCTCCTCGCGCTGGCGATCCCTCAGAGTTCGGGCCTCCGGCCCCTTGGCTTCGGCGACCTGGTCCACGAGCCGGAGACGTTCCGCCAGTGCCTCGACGATGCGCCGGTCCACCGTGTCCAGCTGCTTCCGGACATCTCCCAACGCGTCCGACATGGTTCCTCCAGGCTGCTCGGGGGCACAAAAAAACCCGCTCGGTCTGTCGAGCGGGTTATGCGCTTGCCGTACTGCCGTGTGTATTAAGCGCGCGATCTTCCGCCCGGATCCCGCCGGGTAAAGACGGCAAAGCCGCCAAACAGGAAATACGCGCCGCCGATCTTCATGATACTTTACTAATAGCGCACGACCGTCTCGTGGGGAAGGGCGCGCGGTTCTACTGAAGCACTGCAGCATTGTCCGGGTTGACGGATTCCTGGCGAGGCCGAAACGCCAGACTTCTCTCCTTCAGATCCTTCCGAAGAACTGTCACAAGCCTGCTTGACGGATTTGAAGCGGCCCTTCCGCCCAGGTCCGCACCCCCTTCCGTAAGCGACCTCTGATCCTTCCCCTCTGCTTCCTGCCACGCGTCCTGCGGCACCGACGACGCCCACGTCCTCCGAGCCCCCATTTTCGCACCTCCGGACAACTTCAGAGCCCGAAAAGTGGGGGTGTATATTGATGGTAGCTTCGGTATCTGTTCGGTATGTGCCTGAGTCCCAATACAGGAGATCACCCGATGGTCTGCTTCGCTCCACACGTGGCCTATTACGCGCCGTTTGTGATCCGCACCTTTCGAGTGTGCGAGACAGCGAGAGTCTACTCCACACCCGACGCCTCTCCAGTTCCCGATCCGTTCGATGATTGCGATGCGCTGGAAGAGCTTGAAGAGAAGATCGTGATCCTCGCCGCTCACATTCACGCCGCCGATCACCGGCTGCTGGTGCTGGTGGCCGAATTCGACCGGCGACGGGGCTGGGAGCTCGGCGGCCACCGTTCATGCGCTCACTGGCTGGCCTACAGCACGGGCATCGATCTCGGCGCGGCACGAGAGAAGGTGCGCGCTGCGCGGGCCCTGGTGGACCTGCCCCGGATCGGGGCCGCCATGAGCAAGGGCGAGCTCTCCTTCTCCGCCGTCAGGGCGCTCACGCGTGTGGCCACGCCCGAGACCGAGGGAGACCTCCTGGAGCTGGCCCGCGGGTGCACCATCGCCCAGCTCGAGCGGGTGGTGCGTGCCTATAAGCGTGGGAGCCGACAGGATGAGGCAGCCATGGAGCGTGAGCGCTTTGACAGCCGCTCACTCTCGGTGTTCCCCGACTATGATGGCATGTACGTGGTGAAGGGCAAGCTCACCCCCGAGGTGGGAGCGTTGCTGATGCGTGCCGTGGAGGCGGCGGATGATGCCCTGTACCGCGAGAAGGGCTACAGAAACGTTTCCGCGGAAACGTCCCGCCGGGAGTCGACACAGCGGCGGGCCGATGCCCTGGGGTTCATGGCCGAGCGGGCTCTGGCTGCCGGATTCGGTGGGACGCCAGAATCAGACGACGAGACTGGAAGCGAGGCGCGTGCTCCCCTCAGCGGCACGCGCGCGGAGCGTTACCAGGTCATGCTGCACGTGGACGTGGATACCCTGAAGGAAGAAGGAGAGCCGGGCCGCTCGGAGCTCGGGGACGGGACACGCGTTTCATATGAAACGTCCCGCCGCCTCACGTGTGATGCTGCCCTCGTAGCCGTCCACCACTCTTCCGACGGCTCGGTGCTCGGTGCAGGCCGCAGGACCCGCACCATATCGCCGGCGCTCAGTCGTGCGCTGGAGGCGCGTGACCGTGGCTGCCGTTTTAAGGGCTGCGGCCTCCGCTCTACCGATGCACACCACGTTAAGCACTGGGCTGATGGAGGCGAGACCTGCCTGGGCAACCTGCTGCTGCTGTGTGCCCATCACCACCGACGCGTGCACGAGGAGGGGTGGAAGGTGGAGTGGTGAGGCAGGGAGCGGTTGCCGGCGTTCATCGATCCACGGGGTCAGGTCAATTTTGACGCAGGGTGGAAAGCGCCCGAACTGCCGGAGGATCCCGTGGCCGCGCTGATCGCGGAGAACAGAAGCCGCGGGGTAGAGCCTGACTACTACACCGCCGGCGCACGCTGGAAGACCGAGTGGGACATACCCAAAACCGTCTAATTCAACGCCCTCGAGGCGCTGGCCTGAGTGCCGAGGCAGAATCGGGGTGTCACGCGGGACGGGAACTGGCGGTAGACACTGGTACTGCGATCGACCCCCGGACTCATCTATTCTAATTCAAACGGCTGGCAATTCTTCCGTATCGCGCGTTCGAGTTGGTTCGCCCTTTCCTCCGTCGAGCGATGGACGTAGCCTCGCTGGACTTCATCACGCTCTTGGAGACACGGATATGAAGATGGTCGCGGCACTGACGGTTATAGCGCTGCTCGGCGTCGCAGCCTGCGCGGACTCAGGCGAGGAATCCATTCGGGCCAGCGCCGCGGCTCGTTTCGCCGGAAAGCTCAAGCCGTGCGCCTGGCCGGGTTACGAGGGCGACGTGTTCTGCGGAACTCTCGACGTTCCCGAAGATCGGGAGACAACGGACGGTCGCACGATCGGTCTCCACGTGGTCGTTCTTTCGGCTACCGGCGAGGCTGCTCCGGCCGCCGATGCCCTGACGTTCCTCGCGGGCGGGGGAGTAACTCCGGCCACCCGCTACGTTCCGTTCTTCACGAGCGCGGTCCGGCGCCTGCGGGACGGCAGGGATATCGTGCTCGTGGATCAGCGTGGAACGGGCGGTTCCAACGCGCTCGACTGTGATCTCCCGGAGCCCCACGAAGTGGAGGGCGGACAGGATGCCGGCGAGGCCTATCAGACCGCCTACCTGGACGCCCTCCGAGCGTGCCGCACAGAAGTCGAGGCATGGGCCGACCCTCGCCTGTATACGACCGCGAACGCCGCAGACGACCTGGACGCGGTGCGCGCCTGGCTGGGCTACGACCAGCTCAGCGTGTGGGGAGCCTCGTACGGAACCAAGGTGGCAAGGGTCTACATGCGACGGCACCCCGAACGTGTGCGGGCGGCCGTGCTTCACGGGGTCGTACCGATCGAGCGCTCGATGTGGCCGGACCTTTTCCTCGCGGCCGATTCGGCGCTGACGGAGTTGATGGCGCTGTGCGAGGCCGACGAGGCATGCGCCGCTGCATACCCGGACCTGGAGTCGCGATTTGTAGCTTTGATAAGGCGCCTCGACTCGGAACCGGTTCTCCTGCGAGCGCCGCTGGCCGATTCGCCGTCTGACACCGTCACCATAGCGTTCGATCGCCGTTCGCTAGCCGGGCTAGTGGCCGGAATGCTGCGCTCGAGCAGAGCCGCGCGAGCTTTGCCGGCCCTGATCGATCAGCTTTCGAGGGACGACTACAAACAGATCGCCTCGATGCAGCGTCCCGGTGCGATGCCTTCGATCCCCAGGGGGGTATACCTGTCGATCGCCTGCACGGAGGAGCTGCCCCGGCTCACCGAGGAGGACCTGGAGCGGGCCCACCGGCCGACCCGGCTGGGATCGGGGGAGTGGTTCGACGAGGAACGGCGCGAGTGCGAGATCTGGGGCTCGGGAAGTGTACCCGACGAATTTTGGAGCCCGGTCGAATCCGATGTGCCCGTCCTGCTGCTCACGGGGTCAGAGGACTACATCACGCCGCTGGCGTACGCCGAGGAAGTCGCAGGTCACCTCCCAAACGCCTCGGTGCGTGTGGTGCCCCAGCGAGGCCACGACGACATCGACCCATGCGTTGCGGGACTGATCGAGAATTTCCTGATACAGGGCCGGGACACGGATCCGGGTCTCGGCTGCCCCGAGGACACGGGTCCGCTTCCGTTCGAGGTTCCGGGCGGCGATTCCCCTTAGCGGAACTTCAGCGACCAGCCAGCCGCGGCCGCCAGAGGATTCTCGATGACCTGCTGGCCGCCTACGGCTGCGCGCTCGAGTCGTAGTTGAGCAGGAATGTGAGGAAGTTCGAGACCGCGATCATGTCCGGGCCTGTATAGCGTATCGTGTGCGAGTCGGTGCGCTCCACGATCTCGAGGTAGTCCAGCGCTTCGACCGGTCGGTAGTTCTTGAAGCTGACCTCGAGCTCGACCGGACCGCCCAGGTCCCACGGCTCGAAGTCCCCGATCTTGCCTACCGCCCGGGCTGTGGTCTCCTCGATCAGACGATACGCCGCGGCGGGCATGAGCGTCTCGGCCGAGTGGAAGCCATATGCCTTCTTGACGATCGCGGTCTCAACCTCTCCGATGAGCGCCGTCGCTTCCTCTGCGATCACGTCGTCCCCGGAGATCATGATCACGGGCACCCCGAAGTATCCCGCTACGGCCGCGTTGAGGCCGGTCTCCGGGACAGGTACCCCGTTGAGCTTGACGGACGTGAGCCGAGCGCTCGACATCGTGTGCGCCCGCACACCTCTCGGATTGTTCGTGCTCGCGTGGTAGCCGATGAAGATTACCCCGTCGAACGTGTCGTCGATTCCGGCCATCATGCCCAGGGGACGGGGCCACGATCGGATTACTCTCACGTCCTCCGGCAGTTCGTCGAGCAGCAGGTTCTGCCCGTTGCCGTGAGAGTCGCTGATCATGATCTCGGTGGCCCCGGCGGCGCGCGCCCCTCGGATCGCCGCATTGACCTCCTCCGTCATCCAGCGTCGGGCCTGCTCGTACTCGAATCCGGACGGGCCGAGCTGCTCGCCGGTGACCGTGCCGACCACTCCTTCCATGTCGGCCGAGATGTAGATCTTGAGCCCGTCCTGGGCGGTCGCGGGCGAGACGGCCGACAGGACGGCCGCCAGGGACATGACCGTGGCCGCGCGAGCGTGGAACCAGGTCAGGGAGCGAATCTGCACGGCGGTACCTCCGAAAGAGAGTGGACAGATGGCGCTGGGTCTCGGGGCCTCGGCACAAGCGTAGCTCCTGCCACAGCCAGCAGCCAGTAAGGGGACGCGCGGGGTGCCGTAAGCGTGATACATTCGAGGCCATGAGCCCGGAGACAGTCCTCCCGATCCGTCTGACCTCCGAGGGGCAGCACGCCCTCACGTTCACCGTCGAGCGCGCGGGCCGCGACCTGCTGTGCCGCGTGCACGGAGGCGAGGTTCACATCGGGGCCACGGCCCTGTCGGAGTGGCGTGACGGACGAGCGCACACACGGTGCCTGAGCGCCGAATGGCACAAGGAAGAGGCGATCGCGCGCCACGCTGCACACACCCTCTGCGGGGCCGTCCGTTGCACAGTCGCCTGTGTGGCCGGGATCCACTTTGACGGGCTCTCTCGCGCCGATATCGAAGCGATCTCCGCCAACGCCTATGCGCTCGCGCGGCAGGCGGCCGAGAACCTGCGTGACGAGAGGCTCCTTGCCGAGCTGAACCCGGGCGGTGGAACGTACGATCGCATCACCTTACGGCGGGCCGATTACGTCGCGAAACTGGAAGATCTCTTCAGCATGCCGGTACAGACGGCACTGGATGCGCACGCCGAAGAGATCGATGCCGGGCGGGCCGGGAGCTTCGGGCGGGAAGTCAGGATCTTCGCCCCCCTCTATTTGAGCAACGCCTGCACGAACGACTGCGTCTACTGCGGCTTTCGGCGCTCGTCGCGTTATGATCGCACTCGATTGTCGCTCGAACAGGCGGTGACGGAGGCGAATGAGCTGGCGAATCGGGGGATCCGTGCGGTGGATCTGGTCACGGGCGAGATTCCGGCGGATCCGTTCGTGGACTACGTGTGCGAGGTGACGGCCGCGGTCCTCGAGCGCACTGATATCACCCGCGTTCATCTCAATCTCGGGGCACTCTCGACGGAGCAATACGACCGCCTGAGACAGGCCGGAGCGGCCGGCTACCACCTGTACCAGGAGACCTACGACCCCGAGGCCTACTTCCGGGTTCACCGGAGCGGAGCGAAGAGGGAAATGGCGTATCGCCTCGAAGCTCCGCAGCGAGTGACGGAGGCGGGCTTCCCGTACGTCGGCCTGGGAGTGCTTCTCGGACTGGGAGGGCTGCGACACGACCTGACCAGCCTCGCGGCGCATGCCGCTCTCCTGCGCGAGCAATATCCGAAGCTCGATATCGGCTTCTCGCTGCCTCGGGTGCAGACGATGGAAGCGGACCCGGACTACGCCCCGGCTCGTCCCGTGCCGGATGACGACTTCGTGCGAGCCATGCTGTTTCTGCGTCTTGCGGATCCGGAGGCCCACCTGACGCTCACCACTCGTGAACGGCCCGAGATCCGGGATCTGTTGCTGCGCTACGGCGTGACCAAGCTGAGCGCCGGCGTGTCCACGGCGCCGGGCGGCTATGCCACGGACGAGCTGACTTTGGATGACGCAGGCGGACCCGGAGCCCGCGAGCAGTTCCGCGTGTCGGACGAGCGTTCGGTTGTGGAAATCACGGCTCTGATAAAGGAAGCCGGCCTGACTCCAATATTCGAGTAGGCAAGCGAGACGGAGGTGACACGATGCGCATGACCGCGACTTTGAGGACCGGCATCGCCGTCGGCCTGGTCTTCGCAAGCCAGGTCGGTCAGCCGTTGTCCACCACGTTGTACGGCCAGGACGCCGGCACCCCGGGAGCCTACCTGGGGGATCTCACCTGGCCGGAGGCAGAGGTGCGAATGCGGGAGGCGCCGCTCGTGATCCTGCCCTTCGGGGCCGGTGCGAAGGAGCACGGTCCGCATCTCCCGATGAACGCGGATGCCGTGGTCATGGAGTACCTGTGCGAGCAAGCCGTGGACTCTCTGCCCGTGCTGGTAGCGCCGCCGATCCTGCACGGATGGTTCCCGGCCTTCCGCGATTTTCCGGGCACCGAAGTCGCGGACCCGGACGTGTTCCAGGCCTATGTGCGCGAGGTCGCGCTGTCGCTCGTGCGTCACGGGGCGAGACGGATCGTGTTCCTGAATACGGGTGTCACCCGTGCCACCGGACTCCCGATCTCGATCGCGGCGCGCGAGATCCGGATCGAGACTGGCACTCCCACGCTGGTCGTGTCGTGGGACGACATCGAGCCGCCCGAGCTCGAGGAGCACATGGAACAGCGAGCCGGCGGCCACGCGGACGAGGTGGAGACGGCAATCCATCTGTACCTGCAGCCGGAACTCGTACACATGGAGCGTGCCGTCGCGGATTACGGACGAGGGGCGAAGGACTATCCGGGTTACCGTCCGGGCCTGTTCTCGCGCGATCCCGCCGACCCGGCTTATTCCGAGACGGGCCTGTACGGCGATCCGACGCTGGCCGAAGCGGAAGAAGGCGAGCTGGCGCTGCGTCTGATGACGCGAGAGTGGTTGTCGGCACTTCGCGGCTTCGCGGCGGAGCCCCTGCACAGGAAGGAGTCGAGATGAGCTTGGACGGAGCGCAGTCCCTCGGCAGTCTGGTCGACTACCAGGCCGGATCGATCGTGAGCCGGCAGATCGCCAAGGTCGGCGGCGGCTCGGTCACGGCCTTCGCGTTCGACGCGGGCGAGGGGTTGAGTGTGCACACGACGCCGCACGAGGCGCTGCTTCAGGTGATCGACGGGACCGCTCGGGTCGAGATCGCGGGAGTGGCGCACGCCGTCGGTGCCGGGGAGATCATCCACCTGCCCGCCGGGATCCCACACGCCGTGCAGGCGGAGGAGAGGTTCCAGATGCTTCTCGTGATGATCCGTACCGAGGTCTGACGCAGCAGGACGTGGCAGGTTTCGCGGCGGACCATGCCCCGTCACATTGTCGGCGTCCGGCGGGCCCGACCCGCTCACGTCATCGAACAGTCAGACAGGAAGACGATACATGAAGCGCCCCCTTCTCACCCCGGCCGCGCTCGTCACGCTCGCGTCGCTGAGCGCATGCAGCTTAGGTGACGGATTCGACGACGCCGCCAGGACCATCTCAGCCGTCGACCTCGCGCAGGGTATCCAGGATTTGTCGGCCGACTCGATGGGAGGACGCGCCCCCGCCTCGTGGGGCGAAGAGCGCACCGTGCGATACCTGCAGCAGAAGTTCGAGGCGCTCGGCCTCGAGCCGGGCAACGGCGTCAGCTGGGTCCAGGAAGTACCGCTCGTGTCGCTTACGGCGGACCCGGATATGGGGGCCGTGATCCGGGGCCGCGGGACAGTGAACCGCCTGCAGCACGGATCGGAATTCGTGGCCGTGACCGAGAGAGTGGTCGAGGAGATCGGTCTGGAGGGGTCGGAGCTCGTGTTCGTGGGCTACGGGATCGTGGCTCCCGAGTTCGAGTGGAACGACTACGAAGGCGTGGACGTGCGCGGTAAGACGGTCGTCGTGCTGGTCAACGATCCCGGATACGCCACGGAGGACGTGGCGCTGTTCAACGGCCGGAGCATGACCTACTACGGCCGCTGGACCTACAAGTACGAGGAGGCGGCGCGTCAGGGGGCGGACGGCGTGCTGGTTGTCCATCAGACGGGCCCCGCCGGGTATCCGTGGGCGGTGGTGGAGGCGGGCTGGTCGGGTCAGCAGTTCATGCTCGCCGAGAAAGGTGACGAGCCGCTCGTGAAGGTCGAAGGCTGGATCTCGGAGGAGACAGCCCGCACCGTGTTCGCCCAGGCCCGGCTGGATTTCGACGCGCGGGCGCGGGAAGCGGCCACGCGGGAGTTCACACCGTACGAGATGGGCCTCAACCTGACTCTCACCCTGCGGAACACGATCGAGCGATCCACGTCGCGTAACGTGCTCGCACTGCTGCCGGGCACACAGCACCCCGAAGAGATCGTGATCTACACGGCCCACTGGGATCACCTGGGCACCGACCCGTCGCTCGGCGCGGACAGCATCTACAACGGGGCGCTCGACAACGCATCGGGCACGTCCGGGCTGGTGCAGATGGCGGGCGCCTTCGCGGCACTCAAGCGGGCGCCGGCGCGCTCCGTCCTGTTCATGGCCGTGACGGCGGAAGAGCAGGGCCTGCTGGGGACGGCGCACTACGCGTCCCACCCCGTGTATCCGCTGGACGCGACCGTGGCCACGGTCAACATGGACGGGCTCAACATCTGGGGCCCCACGAGCGACCTCACGGTCGTGGGATACGGGATGTCGGAGCTGGACGACGTTCTGCAAACCGCGGCTGACGCGGCAGAGCGCACGCTGGCTCCCGACCCGGAGCCCGAGAAGGGGCACTACTTCCGCTCCGACCACTTCGAGTTCGCCAAGCGGGGGGTGCCGTCCCTGTATCCCGACGCCGGTGTGCAGGACATCGAGCACGGCGAGGACTGGGCCCGCGAGCGACGTGAGGAGTACACACGGGAGCACTACCACAAGCCGTCAGACGAGTACGACCCGTCTTGGAACCTGGAGGGGGCCGTCCAGGACCTCCGGCTCACGTTCGCGGTGGGCCACGCGCTGGCGACGGGAGAGGCGTGGCCGAACTGGCGTGAGGGGACGGAGTTCAAGGCGGCGCGGGATGAGATGATGGGTTACGAAGAGGCTGCGACGGCGGAGGAGTGAACTCTTACGGTCGCCGGCCTCCGGTGGCGCCTGCCGGACCTTCTAAGGTACCAGCCAGAGCTTGAGGGCGAAGGCCAGGATCAGCAGCATGACGACCCGCTTCACCCATGCGTGTCCCTTGAGCACGGTGAGGTGGGTTCCGATCAGTCCGCCCAGCAGGTTTCCGCTTGCGAGCGCCACACCCATGCCCCAGTCCACCTTGCCCGCGACCGCGAACAGGACCAGTGCGAGCGGCGTGTACACGAGCACCACCAGGACCTTGAGCGCGTTCCCCTTCACGAGGTCGAGGCCCGCCAGCATGGCGAGGGCCAGGATGAAAAAGCCCACGCCGGCCTGAACGAACCCACCGTACACGCCGGCCACGAAGAACGCGGCGGAAAAGGCGACTCCGGCAAGGCGCGGGCTCGCCGCTTCGCCCTCGTCCGGGCCGTCGCCGGCTCGTGCGCTCCGCGTCAGCCGGTTCCGAAGCGGATCCAGCAGCATCACGACAGCGAAGACCGCCATGAGCAGGGCCAGGAGACGCTGGAAGGAGGCGTCCCCGATCCGGATCGCGGCCCATGTGCCGATCCCGACCCCGGCCAGCGCCGGTAGCGCCGCCCGGTGGATCCAGCTCCAGTCCATCACGCCGTGACGGCCGAAGCTCCACACCGCGCCCACGTTCTGCATGAGGATGGCGACGCGGTTCGTGCCGTTGGCGACGGTGGCAGGCAGTCCCAGGAAGATGAGCAGCGGCAGCGTGATGAAGGACCCGCCACCGGCCAGCACGTTGATCATCCCGGCGACCGTGCCGGCCGCGAACAGGAGAAGGTACACCAGAGGTCCGCTCACAGGCCGCGCGACTCCTCGATCTCGCGGTCCTCGAGCATCAGCGTAAACGTGATGTAGTACTTCATGATGTTGCTGACGTACCGGACCGTCTCACTCCCCACCTCGCGGGCCACCGCGACTTCGACGTTGTCGAACCATTTGTCCGCGTCGAGGCCCGCGGCCGCTGCTTCACGTCGCAGCCTCCTGATTCTGGTAGGACCGGCGTTGTATCCCGCGATCGCGAACACCTGCCGAGCCGTAGCGTCGAGACCCGGGTCGTCGAAGTAGTTGTCGATCAGGTGCCTGAGATAAGCGGCGCCCGCCTCGATGTTGCCATCGTCGGTGCTGACGTCGTGGACGCCCGCTTCGGCAGCTGACGCCGGCTTGATCTGCATGATTCCTACAGCACCGTGGCCGCTCTTCGTGTCGGCGCCGAGCCTGGACTCCTGGAAAGCCTGGGCCACCAGCAGCACCCAGTCGAGGTCGTAAGCCGCGGCGTGCTTTTGGAACAACTCCTTGAGTCTCGTGAGCGCGGCCGAGTACTCGGCGCGCCGCACCCGTTGTACGCGGGCCGTATCCTGCGTGTAGCGTCGTATCAGAATGTTCCCCGTGAGGGTTCCCTGCCGGCGGTGCCGGACGAACTCGTTCAACGCGTCGCGCAGCCCGGGGCTGTTCTTTCGAATTGCCCACCCTATGGAGCCCTCGGTGCGGACGGCCAGGTGCGGGTGGATCTCCAGCTCAGGAAAGATCTGCGCCCAGAACTTCCCCTGGAAATCATCCACGACCGTGGCCGGCGAGTTGCCCGCGGCGACCTGCTCAAGAAGATCGGCCGCGCTGAGCACCTCGTCCGCGGCGACCAGGTTGAGAGCCTGCCTGCCTTCCCGTTTCAGCCTCTCGTCCAGCGCCTGAAGACTCTCCCAGAAGCTGCTGGATGGATTGACGTGGAGCTCCAGGGCACCGAGGTCATCGATTCCCGCAGGCGCCTCCACGCCCGGTCCCGTAACGACCACCTCCGACACGTCCGTGGCCAGTGGATTCGTGAAATCCACAATCTCCAGTCGCTCGTGTGTGATGGTGAGACCGGCGGCGGCGATGTCGCCCCGGCCTTCTTCCAGGAAGGGGATGAGCAGATCGCGCGTCACCGGCTGAATCACGACGACCATCTTCAACCGATGACGGTCGAGGCGGTCGTTCAGGAACTTCTCCAGGTCCGCAGCTGCCTCGGCCACGAGCCCGATCTGCCGGTGCCCGTCGAACCCGAAGTACTGAGGTTCGTAGACGGTGAGGAGGCGGATGACGCGACGCTGTTCCATCTCAGGCAGGTCCCCGGTCCACGGCTCGAGGGCCCGGCGGGTGCTTTCGGGCAGGCTGTCGAGCGCCGTGAGCAGGGAGGGAAGCTCCTGCGTCCCGGCAATATTCGCCGCCGCCTCTCCCACGCGGGTCGAGTCGATCCCGGAATCCGCATCAGCCGCCACCCCGACGTCGTCACCTCCCCCGCAGGCACTTACCGCTCCTGCCAGGAGAGTGAGCATGGTGAGGAATGCGCCGGAGGTGCCGAGTAACAGTCTCGTTCGTTTCATCCTGCTCCTCGGGGGCCTTGCCACCGGATTGGATGATTCTGGATCTTGCGGCCGTATCGTCTGGTAAGATGCACCGTACGCCTCGTCACAGCCAAGCGACGCGAGGCCGCCGGATCCGGCAGCGAGACACGAACCCTCATCGGAGAGTCTCCTTGACTCAGAGTTCAGGCGTCTGGAAAGAGATGATGCGGCGGCGCGTGCCGCACTTTCTCGGAGCGTACTTCGTCGGTGGCTGGATCCTGCTCGAGCTCACTGACTGGGCTGTGGGCCGGTGGGTCCTGTCGCCGCATATCACGGACTTCGGCGTAGCGATCTGGCTGTTGATGATTCCCGCCGTGGCGCTGCTCGCGTGGACGCACGGCGCCCCCGGTCGCGATCGGTGGACGCGAGCGGAGATCGTGGGCGTGGGTCTCAACCTGCTCGTCGCGGCTGGCCTGATATTCCTTTTGTTCCGGGGACGGGATTTCGGCTCTGCCACCAACACGGTGACCGTGCTGGACGAGGAAGGACGGAGCATCGAGCGGGAGATTCCGAAACGCGAGTTCACTCGGCAGGTGGCCGTGTTCGCATTCGTCAACGAGTCGGACGAGACGGATCTGGACTGGCTGCAGTTCGGCGCAGCGTGGTCGCTCGTGCTGGACCTCGAGCAGGATAACTGGATCCGCCCCGTAACCGGATTCGCTCAGGAGATGGAAGGGGAGAGCGCCTTCTCACCCTCGCACCTTTCTTTCTCCAGGCAGCGCGAGCTGGCGAGCGACCGATCCCTCGAATACATGCTCGTGGGGTCGATCCACGGGACCTCGACTGCTCCGATCCTGAAGAGCCGCCTATACGACTCCGAAACGGGAGCTCTTCTGGTCGAGCACGAGTTCGAAGGCACACACCCCCTGGATCTGGTGGACCGGGTGTCCGTCCAGATGCGGAAGGACCTGGGAGTTCCGTCGGGGCACATCGCCCGGACCACGGACCTTCCGGTGCGAGAGTTGCTCTCCGATTCATTGGTCGCCGTTCGGGCGTTCCTGCAGGCTGAATACGCCGAGGGCCGGGATGCGGCGGCGAACCTTCGTCTGCTGGCAGCGACGACGGCCATGGACTCCACGTTTTCTCTGGCTCAGGCGGCGCTGGGCGAAGGCTACCTGGCGTTCAACCAGCCCGACGTGGCGAACGCCGCGTACGAGACTGCCCTGAGGCACGAGTACCGGCTCAGCGAGCGCAGCCGTTTCGAGATCAAGGTCCGCTACTACCAGATCACGCGGCAGCCGGAAAAGGCCCTCGCGATCGCCCGCATGCGGACGGACCTGTACCCGGGCGATCCGAACGCGTGGGACGTGCTCGGAATCGTCCTGTTCAATCAGGGCGACAACGCGGGCGCCGCCGAGGCATTCGAGACAGGTCGAGACCTGGACCCGTCCTCGTGGGGACGCGTGCAGCTGCTGAGCCAGGCGAACATGAACGCGGGCCAGGAGGATGATGCGAGGCGGGCATACGAGCGCTATGCGGACCGGTATCCAGATCGCGTGGCCCCGGTTCGAGCGATCGGCGGGCTATACCTGCGGGAGGGTTCCTTTACGACTGCCGCCGAGCAGTTCGAGAAGGCGCTGCTGATCGATCCGACGGACTTCCAATCGTTGGTCGCGATGGCCGATATTTCCGAGAGAACGGCGGAGTTCGACCGGGCGCGGGCGTATTACGACAGGGCCATATCCGGCTCGCGCGGTACCGACCAGATGTGGATCGTGGGAGGGCGTCTCGTGGGGTTCTTCGACCTGCAGGGCATGACGGACAGCGCGATTGCGCGGGTCGAAGCCTTGTCCGGTTACCTGAAGTCGAGTCAGGGCCGGCTGGCCGAGCTCCAGCATCGGGCCAACACTATCGCCCTGTACGCGCGGGCGGGCCGGACCGGTCAGGCCCGTGCCTTGATCGACACCCTGAGGGCCGAGCTGGAGCCTCCGATGAGGCAATTCGTGCCGATCGCCGAGGCGCTTGTGCTGCGAGAGCTGGGACAGGGCGAGCGCTTGGAAGCGAAGATCCCGGAGGCCCGCCGTTTGTACGAGGAGCTCGGGTACGAGGCCCTCGACTGGATGATGTTGTACCTGGATGCCGAAGCAAGGCGGCTACAGGACCGGTGCGCAGATGCAATTCCCCTGTTCGAGCAGGCCGCGGCCGGCATGCAGGCGGGTCTTCTCGGTGAGACGGACGTGAGCCTGGGCGGAAACCCGTGGCTCGGGCTGGGGACCTGCTACCGGGCGACAGGGCGGTACGGCGATGCCGTGAACGCCCTCGGCCAGTCGTACTCCCGGATCCCGTCCGACGCACGGGTGCTGCTGCAGCTGGCGCTTCTTTACCGGGACATGGGGGACCGCACGGAGGCTGTACGCTATCTCAACGGCGCCGTCCACGTCTGGCGAAACGCCGACGCGGACCACGTGTTGGCCAACGAGGCTAAGGGGCTGCTCGCCAGTTGGGAGGGCCGGGGCTGAGCCCGGCCTCGACCGGGGTCAGATCTCCCCTCTGCGGGCCAGGTCACCGATTCGTTCCGCGGCCCGGAACGCGAGCGCCATGATCGTCATGGTAGGCTGGCCCCGGCCCGACGTCACCATGCTGCTCCCGTCGCAGATGAACAGATTGGGTACGTCGTGCGTGCGGTGGTCAGCGTCGACGACGGATGAAGCCGGGTCGGTTCCCATGCGGCACGTGCCCAGCAGATGTGCCGTGAGCGTCGTCTCCTCGACCGGGTATCGCCACACGCGCTTCGCTCCCGCTGCCTCGGCGACCTCCACGCTCCGATCCTGCATGAAGCGCATCATCGACATGTCATCCGGATGGTCCCGGTACGTCATGCGGATCGCGGGCAGGTCCCAGTCGTCCTTCACGGTAGGGTCGAGCGAGATGCTGTTGCTCTCGACGGGCAGCGACGTGGTGTGGCCGTTGACGAACATCGAGCGCGGATAGTCTTGCAGAAGGGCCTTATACTCAGGCCCCCACCACGGTGCGTCGGGGCCGCCGAACCCCTCCAGACCCCACAGCATCGGGTGGTAGAACAGGCGGGCGTCGATCCCGCCGCCGCCGTAGAAGCCGCGTGCAGGGTCGGCATCGTAGAAGTCGTGCATGATCCGGGTGACCTGTACGCTCTTGAACTCGTTCAGCTCGTGCTCGAACGCCGCCCCGACCATCGACTGCCCGTTTGTCATCAGGTACTTGCCGACCAGACCACTCGAGTTGGCGAGCCCCGCCGGGTGGCGGCTCGACTCGGACAGGAACAGCAGGCGCGGAGTTTCGGCTCCGTTGGCGGCGAGAATGACGGCCTTTCCGAGCTGCAGGTGCTCGGCGTGGGTGTGGTCCAGGTAACGCACTCCCGTGGTGCGGCCGGAGCGGTCGATCTCCACCCCGACCACCCGACTGTCCGGTCGGATCTCACAGCGGCCGGTGGCTTCCGCTTCCGGGATCATGGTCACGAGCGTCGATGACTTGGCTTGCACCTCGCACCCGAATCCCATGCAGAACCCGCAGTGGATGCACCCCGGTCGGCCGCGAAACGGCTCGGTCGCGATGGCCATCGGGGCAGGGAAGGCCGTCCAGCCCATCTCCCTGCACCCCTTATCGAACAGGATGCCGGAGGACTTCACGGCCACCGGGCGCATCGGATACGGCCGCGACCTGGGCGGCTCGAATGGACTGGCACCGGCCCGCCCCGACACGCCGACTTCCCAGTCCACCTTCGTGTAGTACGGCTCGAGGTCCTCGTACGAAATCGGCCAGTCCACGAGGCTCGCCCCCTCGACGACGCCCCACAGCGTGCCCTCCATGAAATCCACCGGGTGGAGGCGCCAGAAGTTGGCTGTGAAATGGACGCTGCTTCCGCCCACGAGGCGCGCGTAGATGGCGGGGGGGACCCTCCGCCGGATCCGCGACTCCTCGTCTTCCGAGCGTCGAAACGTCTGCGGATTCCGCCGCGGTTCGGCGGCGATCTCCCACTGGAACCAGTAGGCGTACTCGTCGTGCTTGAAGTCCGCCGCGCCCAGGCGTGGCCCCTGCTCGAGCACCACCACCGAAAAGCCGGCCTGGGAGAGCTCACGGGCCAGCACTCCGCCCGCCGCTCCTGAGCCGACGATCACGAAATCCACCTCGTCGCTGTCTCGGTACCGGGACGTCGCGTTCGGTCTCCCGAGGCGAAGCAGATCGCGCCGCTTCACCGATCACCTCCGTGTGCATCGGCGTCGTAGTAGCCGAACGGGGGGTGCCACACGTGGCGGTCTTCGAACTCGATGATGCTCCAGCCCGCCTCGTCCCGGTTGCCGCCGTGCATCGGGTCGGCGAACGTGCCCCAGACCGTAAACGTCCAGCACAGGTTGAAGAACTGCGTGTCCTCGATGCTCTTCAGGAAGGCGGTGGCATCGGCAGCGTCCAGGTCGGCGATCGAGGACGCCTCGGGATGAGCCACCGCCAGCCGCCTGCCGAAATCCGCCAGGCCGGCGCGAAACCCGCCGGCTACCGGGGACAGGAACTCGCCCAGGGCACGGTCGATGAAATAGACGGCGCCAGCTTCGCGCGCCCCCGCGGTGTCATCGGTCGGGATGATGAAAGCCGAGATTGCCTCCACCTCGGCCGCTTCAGCCGGGCTGAGGAAGACGAGGAACGCAGGCTGTTCGCCCGACGCCATCAGCCGTGCCTCAGCGGCTGCACTGGCCGCGCCCGGAAAGCGAGCCGTCAGAACCGTCCACCCGACTACTCCACCCGATGCGCGCAGGAATTCCCTGCGGCTGGGGAGCCCGTACGAAGGCTCCAGCATGGCCGTCCCTCCTTCCGTCAATGTCGAGTGTCGATCACAGCCTCGGGTATGAAGGTACGCCCTGCGTCCGGGAGACGTAAATGTCGACCCGGGGGTCGCGCAGTAGCCCGGACAGCGCGATGTTGGAAGAGACGTCAGCCGTTCGACCGCGTAACCGCCGGAGGGTGACCATGAGCTACGTTCCGATCGTACCTCGGTCCGACAGGACGAGGATCTCGCCGTCGGCGTCGCGGTCCTCGTGGGCGGTCTGGCCTTCGTCGGAGACTCCGGAAGCGGCTCACTCGCCCTTCCGACCGATTCCATTCTGTGGCTCGTAGCCGGCGTGATTATCGTGCTGGCGTTCGTGGCCCGCGCGCCGCGCTTCTGAGATCGCGGAATGGTTGAAACTCTGTTGATCGACGCACCGTTCTGTAGCGCATGAACAGCGCCTTGGACGTTCCGATCATCCAGACCTTCGGCCTCAGAAAGCGGTACCGGAAGACGACCGCGGTCGACGGCATCTCGTTACGTGTCGAGCCGGGGCAGGTGTTCGGCTTCCTCGGGCCGAACGGTGCTGGCAAGACCACGACGATCGGTCTCCTCCTCGGGATCATCAATCCGACTGGGGGGCGTTTCCGCCTGTTCGGAGGTGAGAGTGCGGCCGAGCTGCATGCCGCGCGTCGGCGGATCGGAGCCACGCTCGAGTACCCGAATTTCTATCCGTATCTTTCGGGAAGAGACAACCTGCGGATCGTGGCCGACGTGAAGGGACTCGACTCGGCCGAAATCGATCGAGTCCTCGACATGGTGGGGCTCGGTCGGCGGGCGAAGCAGAAGTTCAAGGCGTATTCGCTCGGCATGAAACAGCGCCTCGCCCTCGGCGCCACGATGCTGGGCAACCCTGAGCTGATCATTCTAGACGAGCCAGCGAACGGTCTCGATCCGGAGGGCATGCGGGAGATCCGAGAGATCATCCGCGGACTCGGCGAGCGCGGAAAGACGATCTTTCTCTCCAGCCACCTGCTGTCGGAGGTGGAGCGTACCTGCACCCACGTCGCGATCATCCAGCACGGCCGGATCGTCCGCCAGGACAGCGTAGCGGACGTCACGTCCCACGGAGTAGCGGGCCTGCGGTCCGCGGATCTCGCGGCGCTCGAGACGGCGGTGGCGGAGTATCCGGCTGCGCAGTGGGTCAGGCGCCGCGGCGACAGGGTCGTGTCCGAGCTCGACGACGGCGACCTGGCGGCGCTGAACGAGTGGCTGGTCGGGCGCGGCATTCATGTTTCGCACCTGGCTTTCGAGGCGCGCTCGCTCGAAGACGTGTTCATGGAAGCCACGGGCGCGGCCGAATTCGGTGGATCCAAGGATGACTCGTCCGGGCGGGACGAACGGCGCATGGGAGAGGTGCCGTGATCGCCGGCGCGCTCCGCGCTGAGATGCGGAAGATGTGGAAGCGTCCCGCCACCTGGGTTACGCTCGGGCTGTTCGGGCTGATCACGTTCGCGGACCTGTTCGACGAGTACCGCAAGGCGCGCAAAGACCCCGAAGATCCGTTCTTCCTCCCCGACGCATGGGGCCAGATACTGGGCGAGGAAGTGATGATCGGATTCATCTTCGCCTCGGTGCTGCTTATCCTGCTCGTGGCATCGGAATTCAGTTGGCGGACGGCGAGGCAGAACGTCATCGACGGCCTGTCGAAGACCCAGTGGTACTCGGCCAAGGTGCTGCTCCTGCCGTTGCTGGTCGCGCTCTTCCTGGCCCTTCGCGTCGTCGTCGGCGGTGCGTTCGCCCTTGCCGGGACGGATCTGTCTACCGGCGTCACCGTGTTCGGCACCGAGCAGCTCTCGGCGTTCGGAGGGATGTTTCTGACCGGGGTCGGCTACGCCAGTCTGGCGCTCTTCGCGGCCATCGCGATCCGCTCTTCCGGGCCGGCGATGGCGGTATGGTTCGCGTGGTTCGCCTTCGGGGAGAGGCTTCTGGTCGGGGGTCTGGGCAGCCTGTTCCAGGGTCTTCGCCCGGTCCTGCGGTGGGCTCCGCTGAGCACCTTCAACCGTCTGCGGAACTACATCCAGTACGACTCCGCCGCTCTCCGGCGAGCCGCGGAATGGGCCGCTGAACACGAGCGTCCGGGACCGGAGCTCGAAGCTCTCGGCTCTGCGATCGCGGGCAGCCTTCTGTGGATTGCCGCGCTCACGCTGCTGGGCTGGCTATGGTACCGAAAGAGGGACCTGTAGCGGCGTTCGAGCCTCACAGGAGCGACTCCCACCGATAGACCCGGGTGCTACGTATCTCGCTCCCGTTCTCCCTTACGTGACCCGCATCCCGTATGTTGTCCTCTGCGTCTGTCCGCCCGGATGGGCGCGAAAATTTCGCGAATGCAATGAACCGGTGCGGAGGGGATGCGTATGCGCCGCCTCAGATGGACCTCACTCCTGCTCGTCATCGCGGCCTGCACGGCCCCCGAAGGAGCGGAGCGAGAGGTCGCGATTCCTTACGAGAGCTTTTCTTTCGATAACGGTCTTACCTTTCTGGTCAACCAGGATCGGTCGGTCCCGGTCATCGCCGTTGACGTGTGGTACCATGTCGGGTCCGGCTACGAAGAGCAGGGCAGGAGCGGTTTCGCCCACCTGTTTGAGCACCTCATGTTCGAAGGGAGCCGCAACGTTCCCGAGGGCGAATTCGATAACCTGCTCGAATCCGCCGGGGGCGTGAACAACGGCAGTACGAATACGGATCGAACGAACTACTTCGAGATCGTGCCGTCGAACGCGCTCGAGCTGGCCATGTGGCTGGAGGCTGACCGGATGGGTGGGCTGCTCGCCGATATGAGCCAGGACAAGCTCGACATCCAGCGCGATGTCGTGAAGAATGAGCGCCGGCAGAGCTATGAGAACCGGCCCTACGGCATGTTCTGGCCGACCCTGTCCGAGGCCCTGTATCCCGAGGGGCATCCATACTCCTGGCCTACCATCGGATCGATGGACGACCTCAGCGCCGCCGAGCTGGCGGACGTCGATGCGTTCTTCCGGCGCTACTACGCTCCGAACAACGCCGTGGTCACGATCTCCGGAGATGTGGATCCGGCCGAAGTACGAGAAGTTGCCGAGCGCATGTTCGCCTGGATCCCGGCCGGTGAACCCGTGGAGCGTCCTTCCGCTGGATCTCCCGAGATCCCCGGGACGCGGTACCTGACGTTGGAGGACCGGGTGACCCTTCCCCAGGTGAACCTGGTGTGGCGTGCGGCGCCCGCGTACTCAGATGACTCGCCTGCCCTGGATGCCCTCGCCGACATCCTGGGGGGAGGGAAGAACAGCCGTCTGTACAAGCGCCTCGTTTATGACGAACAGCGTGTCCAGTCGGTCAGCGCCTCCAATTGGGATAAGCTCATGGCGGGCGACTTCATGGTCCGCGTTACGGCCAGGGTCGACGAGAGCCTGACCGACCTGGAGGCAGCCGTCCTCGAGGAGGTGGCGAAATTGGCCACCGAGGCGCCGACCGATGAGGAGCTGGCGCGTGTTGTGAACGGGGTCGCGACACGAATCGTTTCGGGGCTGGAGACGGCGATCGGCCGGGCCGAGCGACTGCAGCGCTACTACTACTATACGGGCGAACCCGACTACGCGGCTGAAGAGCTGGCGCGCTACCGGGCCCTCACCCCAGCCGACGTGCAGGCAGCGGCGGCCCGATACCTCGATGGACAGAACCGGATCGTCATCAGCGTCGTGCCCCTCGGTGCGGCGGACATGGCGGCGGGGGAGGTAGGATCATGAGAGCCCTTTCCTTGCAGGCGTTGCCGGGGTCGCTGACGATCCTCTGCCTCGCGGTTCCGGTGGCCATGGCGCAGGACGTGGAGCCTCCTCCCGACTTCCCGACGACGGCTCCGCGGATCGGTCCGGCTGCCTCGGTAACCGTGCCGGTACCCGTGGAGCGGACGCTGTCCAATGGCCTGCGCGTGCTCTACGTGACGCGTTCGGACCTGCCCGTCGTCCACGCTACGCTGGTCACGCGCGGCGGAGCCTCCGACGCCCCGGCAGACGCCATAGAGCTCGCCGCGTTCACGGCTGATCTGCTGGACGAGGGAGCCGGTGGCCGGGGGGCCCTCGAACTGGCGTCCGATATCGAGTTGCTGGGAGCTTCCCTGCGCGTGCGCTCGGGGTGGGACGGAGTGTTCGTCAACCTGTCCGTGCTCCGGCCGAGCCTGGCCGAGGCGCTGGCCGTGATGTCCGACGTGGTCGCGCGGCCCGACTTCCCGACCGAGGAAGTCGAGCGCAAGCGGGAACAGCGACTGACAGACCTGTCCCGCGCGAAGGACGAAGCCCGAACCATCGCGTCCAACGCCTTCCTAGTGCTGGTGTACGGGCCCGATCATCCGTATGGCCGACTCGCCACCATGGAAGCCACGGCTGCTATCACGCGTGATCAAATGGTCATGTATCACTCCACATTCTACCGGCCGAACGTGTCCACGCTGGTCCTGGTCGGCGACGTATCGGCGGACCGCGATCACTCGACGGTCGAGAACGCATTCGGCTCGTGGGAGAGCGGTGACGTGCCAGCGGCCCGGATTCCGGACGTGCCGGTGACCGGGCCGACCACGATCTACCTGATCGACAAGCCGGGCGCGGCACAGTCCGAGATTCGCATCGGCCATGCCGGGGTCACGCGGGCGGACCCAGACTACTTCAGCATCACGGTGATGAACACGATCCTCGGCGGATCCTTCACGAGCCGCCTGAACAGCAATCTCCGTGAGGAGCACGGATACACGTACGGTGCGGGCTCCGGGTTCTCCATGCGACGTGGAGCCGGCCCGTTCCAGGCAAGCGCGGCCGTCGTGTCGGACAAGACAGACAGCGCCGTTGTCGAGTTCTTCCGCGAGCTGGAGCGGATGCGTACGGAAGCCGTGCCCGAGGACGAGCTGGATCGTGCACGTAACTATGTCGCGTTGGGCTTTCCTCGAAGGTTCGAGACCACGGGTGGGACCGCGGGCCAGATTGCCGATCTCACTGTCTACGGTCTCGATACCGCCTGGCTGGATGACTACGTGCCGGCGACCCTCGCCGTTACCACGGAGCAGGTCATGGGGACCGCGGTGCGTCATGTTCGCCCTGCGAGCGCCGTGGTGATCGTAGTCGGTGATCGCGCGACCGTCGAACCGGCGATCCGGGCCCTGGGCCTGGCTCCGGTGGAGATTCGGGACGCCGCTGAGTTCGTTCGATGAGGACCTGGCCGGAGACGGGCGGTGGCGAGGCCACAGTCCGTCCCTGGCCTGTGGACAGGACTCAACGCCACTCTAGAGCCAATTCCGTATCTTGTTGTGGCGCAACGTTGTGAACGTAGGCACGGGCTGTGCATCCCTGCTCACCGGACCCTTCTGCGCGAGAGGAAGATGAGCGAACGAGCCTTTTGGGCATCCAATCCGGACGCACTGCTGACGAGCGCCGCACAGGCGGTCGAGGCTAAGAACGGCCTCGGGCGCTTTCTCGGCCGTTCGTGGGACTACGTGGACGCGCACCTTGCCGAGGTCCTGCTGGTCACGCTCGAACGCCTACCGGAGGCCGGGCGGCTGCGCCGCGAGTCCGATCGGATGATACTCCGGTGGGTGGGGCGTCTCATCGACGAAGTCGCGCAGGATGATCCCTTCCGGCCGAAGATCCTTCGACACTACCGGTCCAAGCTCGCTCAGGACTGAAGACTCGCGGTCCTCTTCCATCCGGCAACGGGACGCGCCCGCCTTAGACCTGTTCATCGCAGCGCAACAAGTCGATCTTTACGGGAACGGCGACCGAATCGCGGGAGCCTTGATCGCAACCATGGCAGTTGCACCATGAAAGCCGTAGCCGAGATACAGGTCATTCCGATCGGATCCGGGGTGTCGGTGCGGAAGGAAGTGCAGCGTGCGCACGCTATTCTCGAGGACTCCGGTCTCAACGCGCAGCTTCACTCCTATGGTACCAACGTCGAAGGCGATCTCGAGGACATTCTCCGGGCCGTCCAGCGGATCCACGAAACCCTGCACGCCGAGGGGACCGTGCGCCTGTCCACGTTCCTGAAGATCGGCACGCGGACAGACAAGGAACCGAGCCTGGCGGGCAAGCTGTTCTGAGCCGCTTCGAGTCAGTATCATCCTCGATTCGTCGCCGCACCTCAGCGGCGACTGCTCGTTCATGGAGCCGTGCGGGTGGCGCGGTTGCCGCAACCGGAGACTTTGAGATGTTCCAGTCGAACCAGATATTGAAGGTTGCCTCGCTGGTGATTGCCGCTGGCCTCCTGGGCACGGTCGGGTGTTCCTCGGAGTCGGTGGAGGAGCAGGCCGATGCCGCCGCGGAAGCGGCCGAGGCCCCCGTCAGCATGGGGCAGGTACAGGCGCCGCACGGGGAAGTATCAAGCATGATGTATGAGTGCGCCGACGGTAAGAGCTTCATGTTCACGATCGCCCCTGGCGTGGCACAGGCCGCTCTGAGGATGGGAGACGAGGTCTACCAGCTCGATCAGCAGGAAGTGGCTTCCGGGGTCGAGTTCTCCGACGGCTCGATCACGTTCCGGGGTAAGGGTCCCGAGGCGTTCGTGGAGAAGGATGGAGAGACGATCTTCACCGACTGCAAGGCCGCCGGTCACCCGCAGTAAAGGTGCACCGGGAGCGAGCGGGAGGCGCCAAGTCCCCCGCTCGCTCCCGAACTACTGAGATCCGTCCTCCGTGTGCTTCGGCGGCTCGTTCTCGACGGCCTTCAGCTCCTTGATCGTCGCCTCTTTTCGGAGTTTCAGCTCGTACCGCGTTGTTCCCTCCTCGACCCCGAAATAGTAATCGCCCTCTGCGTGCGGCTTGATCTCCACGAGCTCGTTGGACGTGGGATCGCCAAACTGGACGTCCTCGCCGAAATGCGCGCTTTCCGTCCCGTCCTCGTGAATCAGCGTGAGCTTGACCTGGCCGTGTTCCTTCAGCTTGCCGATGAGCATTTCCGCGTGACCCTTCTCGCGTAGCTCGTGGAGCTTGACCTGGTCGATCACATAGGTGTCGCCGCCGACCTCCTCCACAACCAGAGTGAGCTCACCCTCTTCCTCGAGGATCCGCTGCAGCTCTGCATGGTCCGTCGGATCCAGCTGTGTGACCTGCTTGCCCGAGGTGATCTCCTGCAGCTCTACCGGATCGGTAGGGACCGGTGCTTCGCAGGCGGCCACCAGGAGTACGAGGGCTCCCGCTGTCGCGAGTGCCGCCGGCAGGTACCGCGGCCCTTTTCTCTTCTCCGTCATCTCCCGAATCCTCCTCCCAAGTTGAGAATGGAAATGGACAAATGCGCCGGCCATCACTTGCGATGCCGCGCGCCGGCTTCCCGCTTCGAGCAGCAGGGAAGCGTATTCGCGCAGCTCGGCGCCCGTCCGCAGGACACGGCGGTCGCAGTCGAGCTCCACAGCCAGGCGCAGCCGACGCAGCTGCCACCAGGCGAATACGTTCCAGGGCATCAGCGCAACGGCGACGACTGCGGCGAACAGCAGACGTTGGTCGCCGGCCCGCAGGTGCTCGACCTCGTGCAGCACGATGAGACGTCGCCGGCCGGGCTCACACGCCACTGCCCAGCGGGGAAGCACCACCTGGCTCCGTCCCACGCCGAGCACTGCCGGACCGAGGTTCTCGGACACCCGAACCCGGTGGCCGTGGAGCTGGCGCACCGGCCACGCGCGTGCTCGGATACGAAGGCGCCGATACGTGATCGCGAGGGCGGACAGCAGGGACCCGGCTGCCCCGATCCATAGCACGATGAGGGGAAGATCCACGGCGGTCGCTCCGGACCCGAGTTGACTCCAGACTTCGCCGAGCGCCGCGGACGCACCCTCGAGAATCCCGGCCAAGCCGGTGAGCATTCCGGAGCCGGCTTCGGCCGCGACGGAGACTGCCCCCTCCTGGGTGCTGGCAGGTACAGCCATACCACGCTCCGGGACCCGACGGGCTAGGACCGGAAGCGTCCAACCCAAGGTGATCGCACCCGCCCAAACCCAGCGCGTCGGGCCTCCGAGCCAGCGGGCGGCACGCTCCATGAGTAGGGCCGCAAGACACAGCACGGCCGATACGATCAGTCCGTACACGATCCATGCGGCGATCATGATTCCAGCTCTCCGAGGCGCTCGTCGAGGAGCTCGCGGATGCGGCGCAGCTCGTCCGGCGAGACCTCTTCGTCGGCCAGCAGGCGTGTCACCAGCAGCTCTCGCGACCCCTGATACATCTTGTCGAGCACCCGGTCGAGGGCACGGCCGCCTGCTTCCTCCGGCCGGGTGACGGGGAAGTAGCGGTATGCCTTTCCCTCCGCCTCGTGCCGGACGTGCCCTTTGCCTTCCAGGGTCCGCAGCATCGTGAGGACGGTGGAGTATGCCAGGTCGTCCTCGAGCCCCTTCCACACCTGGTTCACAGTACCCGTTCCGTCCCGCCACAGGACTGCCATGATGTCGAGCTCCCGGTTCGTCAGCCTCGTCGTCACGTCCTCTCCCGGTATCGGATTCCCGCGTGTTGGACAAACGGGCGTCTGTCAGAGATCATCTACTATGTTTTTAATAGATAATAGTTCCACCGCGAGCGCACAAGGGAGCCAGGGTTGCCAACCGCTACCGCCTCCCCGATCTTCGGGCGCATGCTTATGTGGACACTGGCCGCCACTGCGGGCGGCGCGTTGCTGATCGATCGGGCCGCGTTGATGACCTTACGGCCGCCTCGGCGAGCTGCGGAGCGGGTCGCCGCCGACCTGGGTCATCCGGTCACGCCCGTCGAGTTGACTGTGGACGGACTCGCCATTCGGGGCTCCTTGATCGAACCGCAGTCGGTCCGGCCGGACTCGCCGATCGCCGTTCTTATACACGGCTGGACGGGCGACTCGGGCACGATGCTGAACCTGGCCAAGCCGCTGCTGGCGGCTGGCTTGCCGGTGCTCGTGTTCGACGTTCGCTCTCACGGGCGGAGTGATCGCGCGTCTGCGGTGACGGTTCGCCACTTCCGGGATGATCTGCTGGCCATGCTGGACCGCCTGCGAGAAATCCGGCCCGGTCGGAGGATTGTCGTGATCGGACATTCGCTGGGAGGCGCCGCGGCGATCCTGGCTAAGGTCAAGGGTGCGCCCATCGATGCACTGGCGCTCGTGGCTGTGCCGGCAGACCTGTTCGAGGTGTCGGCGGGGTTCTTCTCTGATCGTGGCTTGCCGGGTGGCTTGATGGTCAAGCTGTTCCAGCCCTCGTGGCGACTGAGGGCGGGTGAGCCCTTCCGCCACCTGGATCCGGAGGCCCGCGCGCGCGACCTGGCCGGGTCGGTGCCGATCACGATCATCCAAGGCGATCTGGACACCAGGGTCCGCCCGGCGGCCGCCGCGCGCTTAGCGGAAGCAACCGGGGCCGGGGTCGTGACCATCGAGGGCGCGGCGCACCGGGACGTGTTGACGAACCAGGCCACGCATGCGGAGTTGCTGCGCTTCATCGCGTCACTCGGAGACTGAGGCCGGCCTGGAAGACGACCGGCCCGAGCGTGCTCAGCCGGCTCCGGTGGACCCGAATCCGCCTTCGCCCCTCGTGGTCTCGATCGGCACACTGCTGACGATCTCTATCGCTGGGCGCTCGAACTGCGCGAACACGAGCTGCGCGATGCGCTCGCCCCGTTCGACGCGGAGGGTCTGAGCCTCGAGGCCTGCGGCGAGGCGATCGCGGAGCGACTCGTCGTCGGCCGGTCCCGCGAGGTCCTCGGCTCTGAGTCCCGAAGCTGTGTTGAGGAGGATCACCTTCACCGGTCCACGGTAACCCGGATCGATGGTGCCGGGAGAATTGGGCACGGTGAGCCCTCGCTTCAGCGCCTGACCCGATCGCGGTCGCACCTGGGCCTCCAGTCCCGGCGGGAGGGCGATACGGATGCCGGCGCTCACGATCGCGCGCTCACCGGGTCCGATGATCGCTTCCTCGCAAGCGATGAGGTCGATCCCCACGTCACCCTGGTGGGCAGGCGTCAGCGCGCTGTACGCCGCCTCGGGGTCTCCGTACGCCGGGTGCTCGGGCAACAGCTCGACCTGTACCGTATATTCACACTCCATGGCGGCAGGATAGCGTCCGTCGGGTTATCCCGGAAGCGCTCCGGAACTCCTCAATCCCCGGCGTAGGCTGCGCCCTCCAGCATCAGCAGCTCCTCCACGAAGCGGCCCACATCCGCCGAGGCTTCTCCGGCCAGGTTCCGGATCGCTCCCGTGTCCAGGGACATGCAGCCGTCGTGCGGGCCGAGCTCCAGACCGGGAAGCACGCGGGCTTCACCGAGGTGCACCGGGTACCAGCCCGTCCTCGAAGCTGCCCTCAGGAAGGCAACGCAGCGATCCGAGGGGATCGAGAAGACGAGCTCGAATTCGCCGTGGGGTCCGGCGAGCAGCGTCCACGGGGGGAGGCCCGCGGCGCTCGCGGTCTGACGAGCTGCCGGGTGGAGAAGGTCGTCCACCGGCCGGTCGAGCATCACTCCGACGGAGCTGCGCCGCATGATCTCGTCGAGAGTGGCCAGAGCGCCATCGCTCGTGTCCATGCAACTGGTCGCGAACCGGCGCAGGAGGCGTCCTTCCCGCAACCGGGCCACGGGCAGGAACGGGACGGTCGGCTCGTGTTCGGGACTCGTCAGCACCTCGAAAGCGTATGCGCTGCCCAACCCGAGAGGGGCAGAGGCGAACAGGCGGTCACCCGGCCGGCAGCCGCTGCGCAGAAGAGCTTCATTCGCTGGCACGGTCCCGACCGCAGCTGACTCCATGTGCAGACGGTCCGAGTGGTTGGTGTCTCCACCGAGAACGGCGATGCCGCAGGCCGTACACGCGTCGCGGACACCTTGCTGCAGTCGGTCCAGAAACGCCGGCGCCGGATGCCGCGGCAGAGTCTGGCTCAGGAGGATTCCCACGGGGTCTGCCCCGACGGCAGCGAGGTCGCTCGCCGAAGCCACGACGGTAACCCAGCCTATGAGATAGGGATCCCGGTACAGGCCGGTCTCGATCTCCTCCACAATCGCATCGTTCGTTATCGCGAGGAGAAGGTCGCTGCCGGGAAGGCGAACGAGCTCCGCGTCGCTCTCACCGACGCCGTTGCGTTGCAGGGACGAGCGGGGCAGTGCTCTCACGAGCGATTCCACGAGTGCGTTCTCGCGTACGATCGCGGTCATGAACATACGTGAATCGCCTCCGGCAGGAGCCCGAACCTCGCGTCCGTCGTGTGGATCACCTCGCCGTCCCGCTCGACGGCGAACGGCCGCTCGGCTCGGACCCTCACCCTGCGCGCTTTCCAGGTGTGAGTGCCAGGCCCGCCGAATCTCCCCCTGAACAGCCTCCACAGGAGCCAGGCCAGGCGACCGAGGCCAGTCTCCTCGATCAGGTGCACGTAGAATCGTCCGCCGGTCTGCTCGTGCGGGGTTCCGTAGCACAGCGAGCCGCTGAAGTTCGGGTTCTTGACGACGCCCAGGTTCCTGGCGCTCGTCGTGACCGAGCGAGCCTGGTCCACCGTGACTTCCATCGGCTGCGGCCGGTAACGGAATATGCTGCGCAGAGCCGCGTACACCATTCCGAGCGTCGGCAGACGACGCTTAAACACGCCCATCAGTCGGTTGGGGCGATTGAAGAACTCGTTCGCCTCTGCCGTCACTCCGACGCTGGCGTTGATCAGCCACTCACATCTCATACGACGGTTTAAGTGCGAGGCGTAATCAATTGTGCATATGTCGTTTACGATCGTGTGCACGAAGTCCACGCGAACTGGATATCCGCCGATCGTTCGTTCGTCCGAGAGCGGCTTGTGAAAGTCATTACTCGAGCCGAGACCGACGGCACCGAACCGGATTCGCGGCAGCGCGTCCGCTTCCGCGTGCTCGACGAGAGCCGAGACAACAGCATTGACCGTGCCGTCCCCACCGGCGGCGACGAAGTCGGTCTCTCCGCGTGCGAGCTCGCGCGTTACGCACCGCTCCAGGACCAGCGGCCCCGCGGCAACGGTGCACCGGAAGGGCCCGATTCGCTCTCGCAAGTCGGCCTCGATCGAGCGCCAGCGCTCAAGAGCTTTGCCTCCGCCTGCTTCCGGATTCACCAGGACAAACATTAGACACCTCCCTCAGATCTGCTCGCGGGCCGGCCGCGAGCGCATCGTCACGAAGTAGGCCGCAAGAAAGGCGACCAGAACGAAGCTCCAGGCAGGTCGGTGGGCCATGGCGACTCCCGCCAGAAGGAGCAGATAGGCGTGGACCACGAGGACGATTGCGTGGTGAGCCTCGTCGTCCCTGCCTACGGCGTGCAGCCGGACCTGCGCGATGCACGCGACGAGGATCCCGGCGCCTACGAGGACGACCGATAGCACGACGCCGGTGGCCAGGCCAAGCGTGTGGATTCCCGTAACCGGGTGGAAGGCGATTTCGGCGGCGTCGGCCGCCACGAGGGCGCCCAAGACGGCCACCAGCGCGAACCCGTCGCTCACGAGGCAGGATACGAAGCGTCCGGCCCTGACCGGCAGCGTCTCGTACCCGGTCAGCCGATCCGCCGAGATGTCCTTGAAATAGCCGGCGAGAACGAAGTTGGCGTAGCCGAAGAAGACCGCGACCACCGTACCGGCGAAGGCGAGTGGTGACACGGTCGCCCATCGGCTCGAACCGTCGATCCACTCGGGCCAGCCGCTGACGCCGAGGCCGGCCAAGACACCGGTCAGCAGCAACACCGCTACGATCCATGCGTTGTAGAACGGGCCGGCCCACCAGCGCCTCTTGAACCATGTATAAGTGGCCAGGCCGACGATCGAGGCTACCACGAGCGGCAGATTCCACGGGTGCGCGACCGTGAGCGTCGCCCCCACCGCGACGAGTCCGACGATGCTGACGGCGATCACGTGCTCGCGCCGGACCGTGCCCCTGACCAGGGGACGGTAGGGGGCCGAGATCGAGTCGGTGTCCAGCTGGAAGCAGTCCGTCAGGGCCTGACCGAATCCGTACGAGACGAAGAAGGCGAGTCCGATTCCGAGAGCCGCGAGCGCCGGCACGCCCGGTATCAGAGCCATGCCCACGATTCCGGTAATGCCCGACACGAACAGAAGGTACGGGCGCATCGTCGTTGCGTAGGCCCGGGCGAACGCGAAGCTCGCAAGCGGGACCGGTTCCAGTCGAGTTGCCGTCCGCACCTCGCTCACGCCGCACCTCCCATCCACCACCGGGGTCCTCGGTAGAGGGGGAGCACGTCCGTCTGACGACCGGGAGCTTCGCCTCGCGACCTGAACATGTTCCAGCCCAGGCGCAGGCAGTGGATTCCACCCACGATGCAGATCGCGTTCAGAGAGAGCTCGAAGGCGGCGGCGCCCGTCAGTGACTCGAAGAGGCCCATGCGGGCGTAGAACGCCAGATCCAGCAGTCCCAGGTAGAGGCTCATCGCGGACGCGATGACCATCAGGTAGGGCCCCCTGGGATCTCGGCGGAGGAGCGTCCAGCCCGCGGCGCACAGGAATATGCCGAGGGCCGTGTCCGCCAGGACGAAGGCGGACTCGAACGCGGCGATCACCGGATCGTGCTGTCCGAGGTCCATCGCGCCGGTGAAGTAAAGCGTCCAGTACACGAGCATCAGGGCGCCTCCCGCCAGCATGACGCAGCCGAGGGCAGTGTGCCGTTCTGATCGAGAGTTCTTCATCGTTCGCTTCCAGGTCCGTCGGTCATCGGGATCGGATCGGTCCGTCTTCCACGTACACGCTCAGAGGGGCCGGTCAAGCAGCGGTCAAGCCTCGTCCTTGATCCGCGCTTGACCGACGGGGGCGAGGCTGGAAGCAGTCGAACCGGAACCCGAGAGCTTGGAGACTCCGATGGCGAAGCTGAAGCTCCAGATCATTGTCCTGTTCCAGAACTTGGGTGAGGAGCAGTCGTACTTTGCACGTTCGCCGGCTCCTCCGCTGTCGGGGATCCTGCTGGCAGGGCTTACACCCGACATCGTGGAAGTGGAGGTACTCCATGAGATGGTGCGCCCGATCGACTACGAGACGGACGCCGACTTCATCGCGCTAAGCTTCATGGACTTCTGCGCCCCGCACGCCTACGAGGTGGCGGCTCGGTTCCGGGGGCTCGGAAAGATACTGATCGCCGGCGGCAAGTATCCGAGCACGTTTCCGGAGCTCGTGGCTCCCCACTTCGATTCCGTGGTGGTGGGCGAAGCCGAGCCCGTCTGGGCCAGCGTCGTGGAGGACCTGGTGGCCGGCCGGCTGCGCCCAAGGTACGACTCTCCCCTGGCGCCTTGTCTGCGCGACATCCCTCCGCCTCGGTACGACCTGGTCGAGCCCGCGTACTCGGTGCCCGTGGTGACGGAGGCGACGCGCGGCTGCCCGTTCGCCTGTACCTACTGCCAGCTCAACATCAAGCGCGCCCCATTCCGAAAACGTCCGATCGAGGACGTGATCCGGGACCTCACGGCCACCGGGGGGCTGTCTCTGCCGCGGCGAAAGATGGCGATGATCTACGACAACAACTTCGGCGGGGACATGGAATACGCGAAGGATCTACTACGTGAGATCGCGCAGCTCGATCTGTGGGGAGTCGGGTACCAGTTCAGCTTCAATTGCTTGCGGGACGACGAGTTCTTGAACCTGCTGGCAGACGCGCACTGCGCGATGGCGTTCATAGGCATGGAGTCACTGAACCCGCCCAGCCTCCTGGCCGTCCAAAAACGGCAGAACCGGGTCGAGGAGTACCAGGAGCAGTTCCTGAAGCTGAGGGAGCGTGGGATCCTGATCTTCACCGGATTCATGCTCGCGCTAGACGAGGACACCCCGGACTACTACCGCAGCGTGCCCGAGAGACTGAAGGAAGTGGATCCGAGCGCCCTCCTGATCTCGATCACGATTCCGATTCCGGGAACCCCGTTCCACCGGGAAGTTGAGGCCGAGGGCCGCATATTCGACCACGACCTGTCGCACTACGAGGGAGACCACCTGGTATTCACGCCCCGCAACGTCAGCCCGGCCGAGGTGTTCGAGGCGTTCGAGAGCATCAACCGGGTCTTCTACTCATGGACTGCCATTCTCGGACGCTGGGGCAGGTTCCTGCGGACGTACCTGGCGGCGGGTCTGCGTGGACGCCAATCCTTCGAGGTGGGCCGGCGGCTCGTGCGCTCGGGCCTCCTCGCGTTCATCTATTTCAAGCTGTCCGTGTTCCAGCGGCACCACGCGCAGCACAAGGTATTCGGGCGAGCGGCTGCGGGAAGTCCGGATTCTGACCCGGCCGCCCGACGCGATGCCGCGTGACGCGTCCCTTCGCGCTGCCACGCCTCGATTTCTATTCGCCGCGGAGTACGGACGCCGGATCCGTACGTGCCGCCCGGCGCGCTGGGACCCAGCTGGCGGCGAGCGCCGTACCGAACAGCAGCGCCGTCATGAGGCCGAAGGTGAGCGGGTCAGTTGGGCTGACCCCGTAGAGCAGGCCACCGAGCAGCCGCGTGAGCGCGATGGCTCCGGCGAGTCCGGCCAGGAGCCCGATCCCGGCGACGACGGCGCCCTGCCGGAGAATCATCCGGCCGATCGCCTTGCGCCCCGCCCCCAATGCGACCCGGATTCCAATCTCGCGGGTCCTCAGCGACACTGCGTACGACAGCACGCCGTAAACACCGACCACAGAAAGCATGAGTGCCACGGCGGCGAAGGCGGCAAACGCGAGCAACGCGAATCGGTTCCGGGCCACCGAGTCCGACAGATACGCTTCCATGGTGCGGACGTTGTAGATCGGAAGGTCGGCGTCCATCGCCTGCACCTCGCGTCGGATGTTGGGAACGAGTGCTGTCGGCTCGCCGGTGGTCCGCACGACCAGTGTCATGAAGCTGAACTCCTGAAACTGCCGGTGGTCCCAGTACAGTTTGGAGCGGACATCCGTACCTGGACCTTCGTGGCGCACGTCCGCCACGACCCCTATCACCTCGGCCACCAGCGTGTCGCCCCAGGGCATGGAGAGGCGGCGGCCAATCGGGTTGATGTTCGGAAACACATTCTCCGCCGTAGCCGCGCTGATCACGACTGTGGTGGGGGCGTCGGCGCCATCGCGCGCGTCGAAAATTCGACCGTTCAGCAGCGGTATGCCCATCGTCAGGTGGTAGTCGCGGTGGACGGGCCGAATGTCCGCTACAGGGATGCTGCCGGCCTCGGGCAGGGGTTGATCGGGATCGAAGAAACTGGTCCCGATACCCATGCCGCTGAGGGGAAGGGCCGTGATTCCCCCGGCCGACGCTACGCCCGGAAGAGCCGCCACCCGGTCAACGAGCTCTTCGAAGAAAAGCGCGCGCTCCGAGTCCGAGTAGTCATTCCCGCTCAACTGCACGTCGATGGTCAGAACCCGTTCGGTTTCCAACCCCACGCCCTCGTCCAGCAACGTCTGGAAGCTGCGCAGCAGCAGGCCGGCCCCGGCCAGGAGTGTGAGAGACATAGCTACTTCAGCCGCCACAAGAGCGTGGCGGGCTCGAACGTTCCCTCGACGGCTTCCCCCTCGAGCAGCGCCTTCCTTCAAGGCTTCGCCGAGGTTGGGTCGGGCGGCTCGAAGCGCCGGAAGCACCCCAAACAGGAGCGCAGTTAGCAGCGACACGACGAACGCGAATGCAAGGACCGCCCCGTCCACGTTTACCTCTCCGAGGCGGGGGATTTCCGGACCTAGCGCGAGCAACATCCGCACGGACCCGAAGGCGACAGCCACGCCGACCGCGCCGCCTGCCAGTCCAAGCAGCAGGCTCTCGATCAGGAGCAGCCGGACCACCCGGCTACCACGAGCACCGATTGCTATGCGCACCGCGAGCTCGCGCTCCCGCCGAGTCGCTCGAGCGAGGAGCAGGTTGGCGACGTTAGCGGCCGCAATGAGGAGCACGATGCCCACGGCCCCGAACAGAATGAGGATCAAGCTTCGGGACTCTCCGACCACTTGCTCGTATAGCGGAACGACGTTCACGCGGTAACCGGCATTCGAGTCAGCCTCATCCTCGTACCGAACCGCAATCACATCGAGCTCAGCGTCAGCTTGGTCACGGGTCGTACCCGGGGCCAGGCGGCCTAAGACCTGCAAGTATCGTCCTCGCTGAGATGGGTCAGTCGACAACGGCAGCCAGACCTCCTCCGTGCCGGTCGAGTTGAACGCCAGTGGAGGCTCGAAACGGAAGCTGGCGGGCAGTACGCCCACGACTTCGTACGGATCGCCGTTTAGATTCACCGACCGGCCCAGCACGGCCGGATCGCCCCCAAACCGGCGCTGCCAGAACCCGTGATCGAGAACCGCCACCTGGGCCTCGGAGTCTTCCTCGCCGGGGAAGAAGAGCCGACCGACGTGTGCCCGGATGCCGAGAATGGAGAAGAACTCCGGGGATGCCCGAACGACGCCCACTCGCTCGGCCTCGCCCTCGCCCGTTAGCGTCGAGCTGTAAGGCATGAACGGAGCCAGATCCGAGAAGCTTTCGGCCTCCAACCAGGCGTGATAGTTGGCGGGCGACGCCACGTTGGTCTGGACACCACGCGGCACGTTCTCCTCCCACACCATCATGATACCGTCGGGATTCTCATACGGGAGGGGCGTCAGGACCACTCCGCTGACCACGCTGAAGATCGCTGTAATTGCACCTACGGCGAGCGCCAGGGTGCCTACCACGACGGCTGTAAATCCAGGCTCCCGAAGCGCCCCGCGTAACGCGAAGCGGACGTCCTGCACGATCGACTCGAAACGAGACCTCATCCTCCCCCTCCTCATCCTCCTCCGCTCCGTATCCCGGCACTGCCTGCGATAGTCAACCGGATTGCCGAAGCGCCTGAGTGCCTCAGCCTTAGCCGCCTCGGGCGGGAATCCGGCCTCGCGAGCCAGCTGGTCGGCCCGCATCTCGACGTGGTATTGGAGCTCCTCGTCGATCGCCTCGTCCACGTCCCGCCGGAAAAGGATTTCACGGAGCCGAAGCTGCGCCCGGGGGGCCCAACGTCCACTCACGCCGGGACGCCCTCCAGCACGAGCGAGATGACGCGGACCGTCCGACCCCAGTCCTTGACCTGTTTGCGCAGGGCCCTCTCGCCCTCGCTGGAGAGCCGGTAGTACCGGGCGCGTCGGTTGTTTTCGGATACGCCCCATTCAGCTTCCAGCCAGCCCTTGTGGTGCATCCGGTGAAGAGCGGGGTACAGGGCTCCTTCCTCCACGTGCAACTCCTCGCCTGTCACCTGCTCGATGTGCCGCAGGATCCCGAACCCGTGCTTCGGTTCCCAGGCAAGGGTCTTCAGTATCAGCATGTCCAGCGTTCCCTGAAGAACGGGGACCTTCTCCAGCTGAGCCGGCATCGGATGCCTCCAGTGCTTGATCCGGGCGTGCAGGTGACAGCACGTGACCTAATGGGTTTAGGTGAAGCAACAGGGAAAGTTTGCCGATTGTTCCCCTAAACTGTCAAGGGATAGGCTTGCCGGAATCCATACGGGTCAGGAGGCGGTGGATGAGGCGGTCCCACACAGAGGATCGCCTCGGCCATTTGATTGTTTCCTCGTCGAGAGTCGAATCCTGAGTATGGACTACTCTCGGGCGGTGCGGCAAACCGGAAACCTTCAGTGCAGACGCCCGTACGTATAGGCGGAAGGCGGACGAGCCGGAGCGGAATACGCAGTTCGAAACAGGAGGGACTGATGAGGTACCTGAGGGGAATCCTCTTCGCCGGGATCGCTTGGTTCGCGGCTGGCTGCATGCAGTTCGAGTACGGAATCACGCTGGAGGAGGATCTTTCCGGCACGGCCGACGTGGACATAAGGGTCGATCTGGACCGGGTCGCGTACATGTCTGCCTACATCCAGAACGCATTTGGCGGAGAAGGCGGCGAGCCGTCGGCCGAGCAGATCGAGGAGGCGAGGCAGGACATCCTCACGGAGATGGACGAGAATGAGGACTTCAACGAGGAGTCGCTGCGCGCGGAGATCGAGCCCGACCTTCCGGAGGGCGTCGAGCTCGTGTATGCCAGGGTGAATCGGGATGAGCTGCTGACCACCATGAACATGCGGTTCGCGTTCGACCACGTGGACAAGCTGAAGGAAATCCGGCTCGACGATGACGACGAGGGGGATGGCGAGGGCGCCCCGATCGACTCCGAGCCGTTCCGGGAGCTGGAAATCATCGAGGAAGGCGACGAGATCATCATCCGGAGCGAGCCCATCAATCCCATGGATGAGATGGACGAAATGCCCTGGGTGTCGGACGAGATGATGGACAAGCTACTGGAGGGGTTCGCCATCACCTTCACCGTAACGTCCCCGTTCAAGGTCAAGGAGCACAACGCGACGCGGAAGGAGGGGAAGACCCTCGTGTGGGAGTTCAACCTCGAGACCCTCAAGTCCGGCGAAGCGACCGGCATCTACGCGCGTCTGAAGCGCTGAGCTTCGGTTGAGCCGCATCGGGGGATTCGGCCGCATGGGGTGGATCCCGCGACAGGACTAGTCACAGGAGGCTCCGGTGTTTGATTTTGCTCTGCTGATTCCGCTCCTCGCCATCTTTTTCATCTTCGGCGTTCCGATCATGGCGGTGGCCACCCACTTCGTTCTCCGGCCCATAGTCCGCGACGTGATCGGCGCGATCCATGGAAAGGCCGAGGCCGAGGCCGAAGACCTGATGAACCGGCTTGGCCGCCTTGAGCAGGCGGTACTCGACCAGGGGCAGCAAGTCGATCGCCTGGTCGAGGCGGAAGTGTTCAGGAGGCAGCTGGAAGCGGGCCAGCGGGCCGATCCGCCGGATCTGGAGGGATAGCGCTCGAGCTTCCACGTACCTTCTGAGCTTCGCGAGCCTGTGAGTCGGTCGGTGAGGGAACCTCGGAACGCTCCTATCACAGTCGTGTAGAGCTATCTGTCAGCCAACGGTGTCCGGTACGGCGGGCACGGCAGGGGCGGCAGGAGGTGGAACATGCGTACGTTATGGACGGAGCGCTGGATCGGCGTCAGCTTGGCCGGTCTTCTCACCCTACTGCTCACACCCGCCGTGTGTATATCTCAAGAAACTCCCCCAACCAGCTCTGAATCCAGCTACGGCTACGTAAGCACGTCGGAAGGTGGCGTGACGCTCATCGAGGCTGACACCGGAGAGTCCGTGTCCGTCGAGGGCACCGAGGCGGTGCTCGCCGGGGACGAGATCAGGCTTTCCGGGGGAGCGCGAGCCGAGATCCTGCTTGCCGATCGAAACCTGTTGCGGCTCGACAATCGGGCGGAACTCGTGTTCCTCACGCTGGCGGGTTCGCCGGACCGCAGCGATGCCGTCACGGCGCTCCGCCTGAGACATGGCGCGCTGCAGATCGTGGTGGCCGACGACTATGTGGGCGAGACGCCCCCGGCGATCGAGACCTCCAACGCGTACGTCGAGCTCCGGGGGCCCGGCACGTATCTGATAGAGGCGCAGGGTTCCGAACGGACGCTGGTCGTCGCGCGCCGGGGAAGCGCGCAAGTCAGGGCGGGCACCGCGATCACGACTCTCCGGTCCGGTGAGGAGGCCATCGTCGAAGGGTACGACAGCCCTCGCGTGCGTCTGGCAGCTGCGCGCGGTCTACTCCCGGTCGAGCGCTGGGGAGAAACACTCATGGCGAGCTACGCCGGGACCACCGAGATCTACGTGGACGAGTCGATCCGTTACGCGGCGGCGCCACTGCAGTCGCATGGAAACTGGATGTACGTCCGCGGCTCCCGCGCCTGGCGACCGCATGTGAAGTATGGTTGGCGCCCCTATTCACGGGGTCGATGGCGCCACACTCCAACCGGCTTGCTCTGGGTGTCCTACGAGCCCTGGGGCTGGGTGCCCCACCACTACGGAAATTGGGATCTTGTTCCGGGCTACGGCTGGGTGTGGTTCCCGGGGCGACGTTTCGCCTCGGCCTGGGTGTTCTGGTACTGGGGCCCGAAGTACGTGGGATGGGTGCCGTGGGGCTACTACTCGAATCATTACCGGAGCCGGTACAACCTGTCGTTCGCGGTTTACGGCAGAGCGGGTGGCCTGGCCGTCCACTTCGGTGACTGGTGCTTCACGCCTCTGAACAGGTTCGGTCACCGCCATCAGCACAGGTATATCAAATCCGGGCGGGATATGGGCCGCGAGGGCGAGCGCATTGCACGCGGGATCATCACGACGGATACGCGCAAGCTGACCCCGGGGCACTGGACCTCGCCGGATCGGATCAACCGCCTCCTCACGTATGACGAGGGAGGGAAGCGGTTCGAGCTCGAAGACGTGGGCCCGTTCGTCAACCGGGAGAGGGACAACAGGCTTCCGGAGGGTTGGAAGCCGCCAACCGCCGACGAGAGGAATGACCGGGCGCGACCTTCGATCGATCCGGTGCGCACGACGCGCCTGGTGGAGCTGGCGCCGAAACGCACTCCGACGACTCGAGAGAAGGCCCGACAGGAGATCAATCGGCGGCCTTCGATCGATCCGGTGCGCACGACGCGCCTGGTGGAGCTGGCACCGAAGCGCACTCCGACGACTCGCGAGAAGGCCCGACAGGAGATCAATCGGCGTCCCTCGATCGATCCGGTGCGCACGACGCGCACGGTCGAGCTGGTGCCAAAGCGCACTCCGACGACTCGCGAGAAGGTGCGTGTGGAGCCGCGAACACTGGCGTCGAGTTCCATGAGCAAGAGTGCGGAACGGCCGAAGACGAACCGACCGAGTGTAGGAGAGCGAATCAAGACGCCGACGCGGGCGACCCGGCCGGAATCGGTCAGGCGCACCAAGTCGGTGCGTTCTTCGCCGCCGACGCGGGCGACCGCCGGAAAGAGCTCAGCGTCGCGCTCGTCCTCGGCGCGAAGCACCCCGCGCGCCACGTCACGGGCGAGGCCGAGGAAGGTAAAGACCAACTGACCCGCTACAGTTGTAGCCTGCCGACCACGCCGACCGTGCCTCCGTTGACGGGCGACACCACCGGGGTGATGGAAGGGCGGGACCTGGCCGACGTCAAGCGCTTGTCGCTGTCAGACGGGGCCGCGAAGTTGCGCACATGGCATTCGAGATTCGTCCGCACCCCGATTTCTCCTGGTCCCAGAGCCGGCGCTCCACGTTCCGCGAGTGCCCGCGCAAGTACTACTGGCACTACTACGGCTCGCATAACGGTTGGCTGGACGAGGCCACGGACGAGGCGAAACGGGCCTGGCGGCTGAAGAAACTCACGAACCTTTACATGGTGCTCGGGTCCATCGTTCACGAGCTGGCCGCTGACGCCATCATGAGGGTGCGGGGAGGGGGCGCGACGCCCGATGCCGCGGAGCTGATCCACGAGGGACGCCAGCGGCTGAACCGGGCGTGGCTCATGTCTCAGCAGCGCGAGGAGTGGGAGCGACGTCCCGGCCGCGTCACGATGCTGATGGAGTTCTACCGGGGCTCCGGTCCGTCGCGCGACCTCATCGAGCGGATCCGAGATAAGCTGCACACGTGCCTTCGTCACCTGGTCGCCTCTGAGAGCTTCCGAGAGGCCGTCGAAGCGCCGATGGTCGAGGTGAAGGAGGTCGACCGGCTGGACTTCGTGGAGCTCGAAGGGGTAAAGGTCTACGCTCAGCCGGATCTGCTATACCGCCTGGGCGATGCGTGGCGGATCGTGGACTGGAAGACGGGGAATCGTCATGCCTCGCACGTTCCCCAGCTGCGTGTGTACGCCGTCTATCTCCAGGAGCGCGGGGACCTTCCGCAAGGTCCGGTGATCGGCCGCCTGGAGTATCTCGGGACGGGAGAGGGCACCAGCGTGCCGATCTCTGACCGGGACTGCGCGGAAGAGCGCCAGAAGATTGACGACAGCATGGCCGCCATGCGGACCTATCTTGCCGATCCCGTGCGCAACGAGGCGCTGCCCCGCGACAATTTCCCCCTTCGCGAAGACACCCGCCGATGTCCCGCCTGTCCGTTCTTCGAGCTGTGTGAGGACGAGCTCGAGGAGGGGGACGTGGCCGGGCCCTTCTGACGCGCCATCGAGCCTGCCGCAGGTGTGACACTTCCAGTTTGTGCGCGAAACCAAGAAAACGGGTATTCTTCTTGTGTCCCGACCACGGCGGCACTGGCTCAGCCGTGTCCCCCTCCGAGTCACACAAGGAGGTCCGCATGAAGCGATGGTTTCTGGTTCCCCTAGTCGTTCTGATGCTCTGGCCGGCGAGTCTCGCCGCCCAGGAAGAAGAGTACTCGCCTACTTGGTGGGCCGTGTTCACCGAGCAGGTCGCGCCCTCGAACGTCGCGGCATTCGAAGAAGTCAGCGCCGCCACGTACGAAGTGATCAAAACCAACGCTCCCGATGACATGGTCTACTACACGCTCTCCGGCCCCGAGACCGGCTACATGTACGCCATTCCGATGGAGAGCTACGAGCAGTTCATGGAGATCCACCAGCAGTGGGAAGGCATGATCGAGAAGATCGGCCGCGACAAGTGGATGGAGATGGAGGCCAAGGGCTCCAAGATGGTCACGAATCGCAGCATGACCCTCTACATCGAGCGCATGGATCTCTCGTATGTGCCCGAGGCGCCTCGCCTGACCGAAGAGGCTCCGATGCGCCACTACGACTACATCTATCCGGTGCCCGGCAAGGAGCAGGCGGTCGAAGCTGTGTTGCACGAGTGGATCGAGCTGTACAAGTCCCACGACGCAGACTCGGGCTGGATGGTCTACCAGGCGTTCACGGGTGCGGATCTGCCCCTGTATGTGTTCAGCACCCTGGCGACGGACCGCGGTGACTACGAAGCCGACGGCGACCGTCTGGACGAGATGATGGGCGAGGCGGACGACGCACTGTGGAAGAAGACCCGGGACCTGCTGCGCAAGTTCGAGCACAATGACGCATGGTTCCGGCCCGAGCTTTCCATTTTGCCGGACGAAGAGTAGTCACGCCGTACCTGCGCCGGGTTCCAGATCCGGTGTGGCACGAATCGGAGCCCGCGAGCGTAGAGCCAGGCGCCGCGGGCTTCGTGCATCCGTTCAGTTGGTGAGGACGACCTTTCCCAGGTTTCGGCGCGCGTGGATGTACTGGTGGGCCTCGACGGCGCCGTCCCTCGTCAGGGGATAGGTGCGGTCGAGCACCGGTCGCAGCTGGCCTGCCTCTACGCCACGATAGACCTCCTCGAGACCGCGAAGCAAAAGTCCCTCTCGTTCCTGGAGATGGAGGAGGTGGACGCCGGACACCCCGATACAGGGCTGCACGAGGTCGAGCGGGTGGATGCGTGGAGTCTTGAGCCACGCGATGGCGGCGCGTGGCCAGCTCTTCCTGTCAGTCGGCATCGCGGCGCTCATGCCGTAGAACACCAGGCGTCCGAGTGGCGCGAGCAGCCGGCGGCATGCTGCCGTCGCCTCGCCTCCGGTCGCGTCCAGCGCCACATCGAGCTCGCGGGATCCGAGGAGACGCTCGACGTCCGGCTCCCAGTTGCCGCGCGAGTCGAAGCAGGCCTCTGCACCGAGCTCTTCCATGACAAACGCCCTCTTCTCGGGCGTGCCCGCCGTGCCTACGACCCGCAGTCCGCCCCGAACCGCCAACTGAACCGCGGCCGAACCCACGCCGCCTGCCGCGCCGAGAACGAGCACTGTTTCGCCAGGCCTCACGCGCGCGCATTCGGAGAGGCACACCCAGGCCGTGAGGAACACCACGGGAATGGCCGCTGCCTCGGTGGGAGACAGTGAGTCCGGGTAGTGAAACAGGTTGCGTGTTGGGACGACTATGTCGTGTGCATATCCTCCGTGGCGGATCAACGCGACGGCCCGGTCGCCCGGCGCCCACTCGTCGACGCCGTCTCCCACGGCCACGATCTCACCGGCCACTTCGAATCCGGGGCTGTAGGGACGAGGCGGGACCGTGTCGTACAGCCCGGCCCGCATGAACAGGTCGGCGAAGTTGATCCCGGCGGCACGCACCCGGAGGTGGACTTCTCCCGCGCCGGGGGCGGAAAGCGGGATTTCTCTCTCGACGAAGACATCAGGCGGGCCGTGTCGTTCGATGAGGACGGCGCGCGTGGACGCGTATGACACGAGGTCTGACTCCGGGGTCGCGATTCTCTGGTCAGTTACCGGCGGCCGGCGGCCGCTCACGAGGCAGAATGCAGAAGCCGGTCGGTCGCGGCCAGTGCCGCGCCAGTCGGTCAACCGGCGGACGGATCCCGCACCACTCCCATGAACAGCAGGGCGCCCGACAGGCGCTCGCGGATCGCGAACACGAAGGGGCGGTCGGCCCGGAACGCCGGCGGCGCCGAGGTCACACCCATCTCCACCGACGTCACGGCCGCGGCACGCGTGCCCTCTTCGTCCACCTCGACGAATGCCTTCTGCTTCACGCGACTGATGTGGAGCTGCAGCTGCAGGGCGTCGCGATGCATGCGCGAGAAGTTGGCTGCCGTCTCGTCAAACGCGACCTCCATGCCCAGGGCCTTCAGGACGTCGTTCAGCGCTATGTCGTACTCGAGTCGAAATCTGGGAAGCGTGACGAGAAGCTCCGCCTCGCCCAGACCGGCAATGACCGCGGCCCACACCTCGGCGTTGAGTGACTCGACAAACGCGTCGACGCCGATCGCTTCGGACGGAAGCACGACGGTCATGGCGAAAGCCTCGCCGCCGTAGGGCAGCTCTATCGCCTGGTAATCCATCGTTTCCGCGTAAGGAAACTCTCCGTCGCTCATGGACATGAACGGCACCGATACGGTCGACCCGTCGGAGCGCCGGAAGTCGCCAAAGCTTGTTCGCGTCGGGTCGAACCTCAACGTCCACGCCCCCTCGAAGTAGATCGCGTTGATGAGGAATGACACCGTGAGCGGATCGATCGGCGGGTCCACGATCCCGTCGATCAGGCTGTCCGTCGCCTCGCTCACCCAGGCGTTGATCACGTCCGCGGCGCCCGGGTCGTCGAAGTCGAGCGCCTCGACTCGCGCCAGGAAATCGCGCTCGACCTCGCTCACGTAGGTGTCCTCCAGCGTGAAGCCCTCCCTGTGCCACACCGAGTTCCCGATTTCGATTCTGACGGTGGGGTCGAGGTCAGACAGGAGATCGATCAGGCTGCGGTAAGACGCGCCGATCTGCTCGCGCTCGAGACCGCCGAGTCGGAGCGCGGCGCGCATCGCCTCGAACGTGCCGGCCTCGGCGCCGGCGAGTGCCATGCCCAGCGCCATCGATGCGCTGAGGGGCGACACGAAGACATTCGCTGCCGGGTCTTCCTCACGGACGACTTCCCGCAGGAAGTCGAACGCGAACGCCTCACCCGCGTGCACCAGGGCGATCTCGCCGTCGGTGAGCACCCTCGGCAGGGCCTCGATGCGCTGCACCTGCTGAGGGTCGGCGGGGGAATCGCACGCCGCCACCAGGAGGAGTACGGCGAGCAGGTTTACGACGGTACGATTCGCGGTCAGACGGTGCATCGGCTCATCCGGGGAAAAGGAAACATCCGGAACTGCTCCTCTTACCCGCGGCTCCGGCTCCGGTTCACGATCCGATGACCGGAGATGATCGTTGCGCGGCCCGTCGTCCGTTGCCTCATGGTCGAATGCGGAACGTCGCTACCTCGTGCGGTGCCAGGGAGACGTCGCCCGCCACTTCGCCGCCAGGCAACGGCTCCCCCCAGGGATCCGTGCGCTGGAGGGACGTCAGATCGGCTCCCGACGGACCGGCGATCCCCACGACGTCCGTCTCGTTCGACGGATTGTAGAGCCGGAGCAGAAGCCCCTCGTCATTCACGAGGGCACGCAGAAGGCTGGCCACCGACCTGTCCGCGACGACTTCGATGGGAGCCACCGCTGACGGCACGTTCTCAGGAGGTCTGCGCACGACGAGCGGCTGCGCCGTTTCCAGGGCGAACCGCTCGGAGACGGCCTCGTCGAATCCGGCGTGGGGCCGAAGCGTGCAGGTGAGCTCGTGCGGACCGTCCTGGCTCGCCCGGTAGTTCGTCTCCCAGTAGTTGTTCATCACGTACGAGTAGAGCACCGGCTCCGGATCGATGCGATTCCGCCACCCCGCCACCGTGGCATCCGTGCCGATGGAGCCCAATTGGATTCCGGGCACGTCAACGGACACGATCTGCAGCCCGCCCGCGCCGTCGTGCATGTCGACCCAACGCTCGACCGTCGAGTAGTTGCGGTTCGCTCCCGGGGGTTGGTCGAGCTCGGCCCGCCACGCCCCCCACGCTCCGCCGACCATCGTCTCCGCCCGGTCGAGGTCGACGGGGAACCGGAAGAGCACCGCCTCCGGATCGCAGGTCATCGTCTTGTCGAACCGGTGCCCGATCTCTACCCGCTCGCTTCCGGCGAACAGGCGGACGGTGGTCTCGAGCCCCGAATCGGTCCCCGGCGCCTCGCGCGACACGACGGCCGTCCACACGACCGGACCCACGGCCGTGATCCGAACTTCCGCCCGGCCACCGGTCACCACCGTCGCAGGGTCGCGCCCCGGTACGTACAGGTATTCGTTCATGGCCTGGCTGGACGGCACGAGATCACGGTTCGAAGCATGAAGCCGGAGCGACAGGATCGTCCCGCGGACGGGATCGAGCGTCACCCGCACGAGCCCGTTGTCGAGGGTCGTACCGGTGCGGGATCCCGCCGCCGTCGTCGGCTCACGCGTCTCTCGACCGGACGATTCGATAGCGTATCGACGTGCGCCCCATCCCGGCACCTCCTCTGCCACGAACGCGAGGCCTCCATCCGCGAGTCGTTGCACGAAGATGCCGTCGCCCACCTCGTCGTGGAGCGTGCCGATGTCCATCGCGTTCGAGGCGGGCAGCACCACGACATCGGATCTCGCCCACGGAGACGTATTGATCACTTCCAGGACCGACCGCCCGTGACCGCTTCCGCCCAGCGCTTGCCCGCGCAGGGCCGCGGCCCTGGCCGTTGCCTCGTCGGCGAACGCCTTCTTCCGCTCCCATTGCGAGACGGTGAATTCGGCCTCGGGCTCGCTGATGCTGTTCCAGGACCCCCAGGTGTGCTCGAGGAAGAGTAGCACCTGCCGCCAGGCGAGCGTGAGCTCCGCCGGGTCGAGCCGGACGCCCGTGATCGCCGCGAGAGTTTCGGTCTGACCAAGTGATTCGGCTGCCCTCCGCATGAGGGCCGTCTCGCGGGCCGAGGAGGCGGCGCCGTCCTCCCAGTAACCCGTCAGGTCACCGCGCACGATCGGCAGCTCATCCCCGGCCTCCTCTTCCAGTGCATGCAGCGCGCGAGCCGCGCTGGAGACTACCAGGCGCGGCGTGACGTAGCGCATGTTCCATGCGGTGACGGTAGCGGAGAGCGTGGAATCCGGGGGTCCGTTGTCCGAACCGATGTTGTAACGGATGGCTGCGATCCCGTGGGCCCATCCGCGGGCCCCGAGCGAGTCCACGTACGCGAACACGCGTTCTTCGTCGAGGCGCGTCTCGAGGTGCTCGTAGCCGAGACCCGTATGGAACATCGAGTACCCCCCGCCATGCACCCAGGCCAGGACCCGTTCCTGTCCCGAGGGAGATTCCCACCAGAAGGGTCGGTCGGCCCACGTATCGAGGAAGCTGCCGATCCTGTGCCAGCGGTTCGGGCCGATTGACAGATAGCGCACTCCCGCCTGGGCCAGCACTCCGACCACGCCCCAGCTCATGCCCGGGATGTCGCTGAACATGGCCGACCTGAGGGGGACGGACGCGGCCTCCGAGATCTCACGCGCGGGAGCCATCGTACGCACGAGTCCCTCTCCCGTCGCCAGCCCCGTCAGCAGGTTCGTGTACAGCCCGTCGATGTGGATCCAACCCCGGCGGATTCCCTCGAGCAGCGCCTCGCGCTCGCTCTCTCCGTGTGATTCGAGGTAGGACTCGACAGCCCACACTCCCTCGGGGTGCCACACGAATCGGGCCTCGGGCGGAAGTTCCTCGCTGGCCCGTCCGAGCCGCAGCGCTTCCTCGAGGTGGTTCCACTGCAGTCGCTCGACCTCGTCCTGCAGGTGCGTGTAGCCGATGTCGAGATGTGTGTGGTGGATCACGTACAGGTCGAGAGGTGCGACCGGATCGATCAGCAAGGCCGTCTGATACCACTCGTCGTCGACGCGGAACCGAAAAGGCATGACGGTCGTCTGCTCGACGGCCGGTACCTCGAGCTCGAGACGCGTGAGCCCGAAGCCGAGCTCGGCGTCCCGTCCGTCGCCGGCCGCCTCCATGCGCAGCGTCCCGGTTTCGTCCAGGTAGAGGACCTCGACGTGCACGGTCTGTCTCGGGCCGTCCGGTGTGCGCACGACTGCGGGGACGCCGCGGATTGCGATCCTAGGCTCGATCTCCGCCATGAACACCATGAACCAAGTCCGCGATCTGGCGCTCTCACCCGCTACCGAAAGGAGAAGCGGCTCGCCGGGATTCACCAGCTTCCGCGGGACGTGCAGGAACAGATAGCCCATCGCGTCCGCATACCGGTCGACCAGTGTGACCCGGAGCTCCGCGGATACGCCCTCGTCACCCAGCCAGTTCATCGTCCCGACGCTTGCCGTACGGGGGGTCTCGAACCGCAGTGCGCGACGTCCGTTGATCGAGATGTCGAATGTCCGCGTGTCGTCCGTGGCGTCGATGCCCGCGAGCATCACGAACGTCGCGACGTCACCGTCGAAGTCGGTGGGCACGACCGCCGTTTCCCACTCGATTCCTCGCGCCGCGTCTTCCGAACGCACGAGCAGGGAGCGAACGACATCCGGCAACGGGGAGTGATACTCGAACTCCTCTCCGCTGAGAGGTCCGGCGTAGCCCGACAGGTAAGGCGACGGGAGGGCGACGTGGGCCGCTTCGGTCATTCCGCTGAGAACCGGTATACCGTCGTGGACCGGTACCTCTCGCCCGGTCGCAGGACGGTGCTCGGGAAGCCTGGCTGGTTCGGCGAGTCCGGGAAGTTCTGCGTCTCCAGACAGAGACCGTTTCGGTGCTCGTACACCACGCCGCCTTTTCCCATGTCGGTGCCGTCCAAGAAGTTGCCGCTGTAGAACTGAAGGCCGGGCTCGGTCGTGAGGACCTCCATCTTTCGCCCGCTCACCGGCTCGTGCAAGAGGGTCGCGAACCTGAGCGCACCGTCGTCCTCCCACCCGTTGAGGACGAAGTTGTGATCGTAGCCGCCCCCGAAAGTGAGCTGCTCGTCGTCGGCCTCGATGCGGTCGCCGATGGCGGTCGCCTCCCGAAAATCGAACGGCGTGTCCTCGACCGACCGCAGCTCGCCGGTCGGGATCAATCCTTCGTCCACCGGCGTGAAACGGTCGGCGTGCACGGTCAGCTCATGGCCCAGGATGTCGCCCGCTCCGTGCCCGGCGAGGTTCCAGTAGCCGTGGTGCGTCAGGTTGACGACCGTGGGCGCGTCCGTCGTGGCCTCGTAGTCGATCTGGAGGTCGCCGGTCGTGGTCAGGGCGTACGTCACTCGGACGGACAGCTTGCCCGGGTAGCCCTCCTCCCCGTCCGGGGACACGTAGGTCAGCACTACTCCCGCTTCGGAGTCGTTCGAATATGACTCGGCGCTCCACACGACCTTGTCGAAACCGCGGTCGCCGCCGTGCAGGTGATTCGGTCCGTTGTTCGTGGCGAGCGCGTACTCCGTTCCGTCCAGTGTGAACCGGCCGCCCGCGATCCGGTTGCCGTACCGTCCGACGATCGCTCCGAAATAGGGAGTCCCCGCCAGGTATGCCTCGAGCCACTCGTGGCCGAGCACGATGTCGGCCAGTTCGCCATCGCGGTCCGGCGCCAGGAGGCGCGTTACGATGCCGCCGTACGTGCTGACGTCCAGCTCGATTCCGCTCGGACTGCGCAGGGTGATGATGTCCACGGGCTCTCCATCGGGTGTGGTGCCGAACGAGCCAGGTTCGCATGCCAGTGCTCCGTGATCATAGGGCCAAACCAATGTGAAGAAGGTGTCCGGGGAGCCCCGGCCCGGCAATCCTCCCAGGATCCGCCGAACCCCCCGTCCTTGCCCGTTTGACGCGCCTTTGGCGACATTGGTGGCGGCTGCGGGCCCGACTTGGAGAATACACGACACGGATGACGGAACTGAACAGGCTGTCTCGCGACGGGAGGCTGCGCTCTTTCTGGCAGATACTCGCCGTTTATATCGGTGCGTCCTGGGTCGTTCTCCAGGTCGTCGACGTGGTGAAAGACAACATGGGACTCCCCGACTGGGTGTTCCCGTTCGCCCTGATCCTGCTGCTCATCGGGCTACCGGTCATGCTCGTCACGGCCATGGTTCAGGGACGTCCGTCGGCGGCCGCTTCCACTCCGACCTCCGAGCCCACGGCCTCCTCCCCCGCGGTTCACGCCGCCCAGCCCGAAAGCGACCACTCCCCTCGCCGCTTCTTCACATGGCGTAACGCCCTCATCGGAGGGGCCGCTGCGTTCGTCCTTCTGACCGTCTTCACGACCGGCTTCATGTTCATGCGGACCCGGGGCATCGGCCCCGTGGGTTCGCTCGTCGCCAGGGGAGTCCTCGACGAGCGCGGCAAGGTGATCCTGGCGGACTTCGAAGCCTCGGACCCCGAGATCGCGCGCGCCGTTACAGAGGCGTTCCGCGTCGACCTGGCCCAGTCCACAATCGTGACCCTGGTCGAACCCGCTTCGATCGAGGACGCCCTCCAGCGAATGGGCCGGCCGACCGGCGAGCCGCTGGACGAGCAGACGGCCCGCGAGCTTGGCGTGCGGGACGGGGTTCCTGCTGTGATCGCGGGCGAACTCTCTTCGGTCGGCCGTGGCTTCGTGTTGTCTGCGCGGCTCGTGGATTCTAATGACGGTGCGGTTCTCGCTTCGGCCCGGGCGTCGGCACGTGATTCGAGTTCCGTCCTCGATGCCATCGACATCGTGTCATCCAAGCTCCGTGAGCGGATCGGCGAGTCGTATACCTCGGTGCGCGCCAGTCCGCCGCTCGCTCACGTCACGACCAGCTCGCTGGAGGCGCTGCGCAAGTACACGCAGGCCCAGGACGCACGGCACAAGGAGGGAAACCGCGGCGCGGCCGTCGCGCTGCTCGAGGAGGCCATCGCGATCGACACGGCATTCGCCTTGGCCCACCGGGATCTGGCGACCATCCTCGGCAATACGAGACGTGACTGGGACCGGCAGGTCCGGGCGCTCGAGGCCGCCTACCGGCACCGGGATCGTCTGACCGAGCGGGAGCGATACCTGGTCGAGGCTTCGTACACCCAGGATGTTCTGGACGACCGGGCGAAAACCATCCAGGTCTATGAGGCCATGCTGCGCCTTGATCCTGGCGATGCCCAGGCCCTCAACAACATAGGGTTTAACTACTGGCAGCAGGGCGACTTCGAGCGGGCCAGTGAGTACTACCGCCGTGCGCGCGCGGCAGATCCGACGGCAAGCATCTATGCGGCCAACGTGGGCGCGGCGTGGGCGAACCTGGGCGAGTTAGAGAAGGCGGATTCGGCGTACGCCGTCCTCGACGAAATGCCACGCAGTGCCATCTTCGAGGGTTGGCGTGCCCAGTTCGAGTACGAGCGGGGTGACGAGGAGGCGGCGCGGGCCAAGTTCACGGCCCTGTCCGAGGAGTACGCGTCGCAGAGCGGCGTGGTCAGGTACGCGCAGCGTCAGCTCGGGCAACTGGAGCTCCTGCATGGCCGGTTGGGAGTTGCCGGGGAGCTCTACGGAAGAGTAAGCGACAGGCGGAGAGCCGAGTGGTTGCTTCTTGTCGTTGCCGATACGACCGAGGCTCTTTCCGCGCTGGAGCTCGCGATCGAGGACGAGTCCATTGAGCAGACGCCCGTGCTCAACCGTCCTTGGATCAGGTTGGCGAGAATAGCGGCGGGGGCGGGGGACGCGGATCTGGCGCGCGATCTGGTGGCGAAGCGAGACGCGGAGATGAGCCCGCGCTATCTCGAAATCGAGCGCCGCTACGAGCACGACGTCGCGGCGTGGATCGCCCTGGCGGAGGGAGAACCGGACCGGGCGCTGTCGGAGCTTCGGCAGCAACCGCTGGACGCGTGTCCGAGGTGCCGGGCCGAGGGATTGGCCCGCCTCTTCGAGGCTGCAGGGCAGGCGGACTCGGCGATCGCCATGTACCAGGAATACATCGAGACCCCGAGCAACTTCAGCCTCGGTTTCGATGCGCTTTTCCTCGCGGTGACGCATGAGAGCCTGGGGCAGTTGTACGACGAGCAAGGGGATCTGGAGAACGCGGCCCTTCACTACGCCCAGTTCGTCGAACTGTGGGAAGACGCGGATCTCGTCCTCCAGCCGCGGGTCGAGGCGGCGCGCGCCAGAATGCAGGCAATCGTGAGGGAGCGCGGCTGATGGCTGAGAAGAACGGTCTCGGGCAGCTGATCGGTCAGGTCGGTGGCCGCTCCGTGTGGCAGGTCCTCGTTCTCTACATGGGCGCCTCCTGGGGCGTGCTGGAGGTGGTGGACGTCCTGAAGGACAACATGGGACTACCCGACTGGGTGTTTCCGTTTGCCATCGTCCTGCTTCTGATCGGGCTCCCCATCATGCTGGGTACGGCCGTGATCCAGGCCCGCGCCGCCGCGAGCCGTTCGCGCGCGATCGACGCTCCGGGACCCGTGGATTCACAGGATCCCGCCCCGATGCCTGCCGCCGCACCCGTGACCCCGGCGGGTGATCTCGCGCCCCACCACCTGTTCACGTGGCGTAACGCGCTCATCGGCGGTGCCGCGAGTCTGGTCCTCCTCACCATCGTCACCACCGGCTTCATGTTCATGCGGAACCGGGGGATCGGCCCGGTCGGCTCCCTGGTGGCTAAGGGCCTGCTCGAGGAACGATCGCAGATCCTGGTGGCCGACTTCGAGGCCGAAGACGAAATGCTCGGGCGCATGGCGGCCGAAGCCCTCCGGGTGGACCTGTCGCAGTCCGACATCGTCCGGCTTGCCAACCCACGTACGGTGGAGGCGGCGCTCCGCCGGATGGAGCGACCGGAAGGAACCCGGGTGGACGAGGGAACGGCGCGCGAGGTAGCGGCACGGGAAGGGATTCCGGCGATCGTCGGAGGTGAAATTCTCTCTGGTGGCGGGTCCTTTGTAATCACCGCACACCTGCTCACTGCAGACGGCGAGCTCCTCGCGAACGCCCGCGCCACGGCTGCCGACTCCACCAGGGTCATAGAGGCCATCGACCAGTTATCGCGGGACCTGCGGGAGCAGATAGGGGAGTCTTACACGAGCATGCGCAAGAGCCCGCCGCTCGCCCAGGTGACGACCAGCTCGGTGGAGGCGCTTCGCAAGTACACCGAGGCGGGGGTCCAGCGGCGCGAGGGCAACCTGGACGCGGCGATCGCGCTCCTGGAGGACGCCATCGCGACCGACAGCACGTTCGCGATGGCGTACCGGGGCATCGGCATCTTCCTGCAAAACAAGTTCGAGCAGTGGTCCAGACAGTACTGGGCTCACTCGAAGGCTTACGAGTACCGCGATCGGCTGACGGAACGAGAAAAGTGGCTCGTCACGGCGACCTACTACCTCGATGTCGAGGATGACCCGGCCCGGGCCATCTCAGCGTACGAGAATGTGCTGCAGATAGATCCGGAGTTGATGTCGGCTGTCAACAACATCGGCGTGATCTACTACTTCCGGCGTGACTGGGAGAACGCCCTGCAGCAGTACCGGCGGGCGCACGAGATGCAGCCGGAGGGCCTCACTGCGAGCAACATCGGGGTGGTCCTCGCGAACATGGGTCGCTTCGAAGAGGCCGACGAGTGGTTGGCCAGGTCGACGGAACTGGAGCCCAACAACCCGGGCTGGAAATGGTACCGTGTGAACTTCGAGCAATTGAGGGGCGATCGAGAGGAAGCTCGCCGCCGCAGCGCGGAGCTCCGGCAGTCGGAGAGCGCGGATCTCCTGTGGGTGAGCCGGACAGAGGAGCTCGAGTGGATGCTGTCCGCCGAAGTCGGCCAGTTCGGTGCTGGTGAATCGCACTACCGGGCCGCGCTCGAGGCGGCGGAGCGCCGAGGAGGGCCGGATGCTCTTGGCACGGCGCTGACCAGAGCCCAACTGGATCTGGCGCTGGGAGACATGGACTCTGCGCGGCGCGGGGTCCGCGATGCGCTGGATCGATACCCGCTAGAGGATCTTCAGCCTCTCGATCGTCCGACCGCGTCCGCCGCCTCCCTGCTAGCACAGGCGGGCGAACCAGACGCGGCTCGCGATCTGCTCTCCGCAGAGCGCGAGCGGTTGGGGCCGGAGCTGGCGAATCGATCCCGGCTCGGACTTGGGGTCGCGGAAGGGTGGATCGAAGTGGCGGAGGGCCGGTACGACGCGGCGATCCCGAAGCTTCGGGATGCGGACGGGGGATTCGCCTGCCAGCCGTGCGCGGACCACTCCGTGGGACGTGCGTTCGACATCGCCGGGCGACCGGACTCCGCGATCGTCTACTACGAGAAGTACCTCGCGCCGGCCTTCAACTGGCGGACCTGGGTCGACGGCATGTGGCGGGGCTGGACACTGGAGCGGCTCGGCCAGCTGTACGACGAAGTCGGCGACCTAGAGCGAGCCGCTGGCTACTACGGCCTGTTCGCTGACTTGTGGGCGGACGCAGATTCCGAACTGCAGCCGCGGGTGCAAACCGCGCGGACCCGAATGGGAGAAATTGTGAGGGAGCGCGGATGAAGAAGCTGATTCACGAGATCCACCGACGATCCTTGTGGCAGGTGCTGGGCCTGTATGCGGCCGGCTCATGGATTGTGCTCCAGGTCGTCGACCAGCTCGTGCAGAGCGCGGGCCTGCCGAATTGGGTGCCGTCGCTCGCGCTCGTTCTGCTGCTTATCGGCTTCCCGATGGTCCTCGCGACCGCGTTCGTCCAGGTGGGCATGCGCAGACAGGCGGCGTCGGATGAGGCGCCTGAGGCAGTGCCCGCGCAGACCGAATCTCAGGTGGCTGCGGATACGTCTTCTCCGGCTCCACGAGCTGCCTCCAGCGCACCTACAAAGGCAGAGGCCTCCAGCTGGTTCAAGAGCAACGTGTTCACGTGGCGCAACGCGATTGCCGGCGGAGTAGCGGCGCTGGCCCTTTTCGGGGCCGCGACGGCCGTGTGGATGGTTTTGCGGGGCGCCGGCGTCGGGGCGGCAGGCACGCTGGTGGCCAAGGGCCTGATCGAGGACGGCGAGCGGGTCGTCCTGGCCGACTTCAGCGGGGACTCGTCGCTGGCGGTCGCCGCGACCATGGCGCTTCGAGTGCAGCTCGCGGAGTCCGGAATCGTGTCGGTGGCGGAGCCTGCACTCGTCGCGAACGTGCTGGCGCGCATGGAGATCGAGGGCGGCCCGGTCAGCGTGGAGCGGGCGCGTGAGGTGGCGGAGCGCGAGGGGCTGAAGGCCGTCGTGGGAGGAGACGTTTCGGGTGCTGGCGGCAGCTACATTCTCACGGTGCGCGTGATAGAGACCGTATCCGGAGATGAGCTCGTGACCGTCGGCGAGACCGCGTCGGATGCGGCGGACTTCCTCGCAGCTATGGACCGGCTTGGACGCAAGCTTCGGGAGCGCCTCGGCGAATCCCTGGGCTCGATCCGTGCGGCTGCCCCGCTCGAGCGCGCAACGACCTCCTCGACGGAAGCACTGAGAAAGTACTCTCGCGCCGAGGAGGCGTTCGACGCGCGAGACCTGGAAAAGGCGATCGCCCTACTGGACGAGGCGATTGCCCTGGATTCCTCGTTTGCCATGGCCTGGCGGAAGCTGGCTGTCTCCGACTTTGAGCGGCGTGAGGATGCGGCTACGCGGGCGTACGAACTGCGTGATCGTCTGACCGAGCGCGAGCGTTATCACACCGTCGGGATCTACCACACCTACGTGACTAACGACGTCGACGAGGCGATCACCACATTCCGGGCGCTTCTGGATGCCTATCCGGACGATGGCACGGCCCTCAACAACCTGGGCGTCAACTACGCGAACCAGGGACAGTCGGAGCTAGCCGCCGAGATGTATGGTCGCGCGGTGGCGGTCGATCCGTACACGGCGCACTACTACAACAATCTGATCGAGCTGCTCTACAGGATTGGCGAAGTCGACTCGGCGCGGGTTGTCTTGGACCGCTTCGCCGAGAACTTCCCGGATCACCCGAACGTGGCGTGGAAACGGTCCGCTTTCGCCTATTCAGATGGTGATGTCGAGTCCTCCGAGGCGGACCTCGAACTTCTGCTGGACAGCGAGATCCTCAGTCTGCGTCGACAGGCCAATCATGTCGTTTCGAATCTGCGAATCCGGGAAGGCAAGCTCCGTGAGGGTGAGCAGGTATGGCGTCAGGCGGTCGAGGACCTCACGCCACTCGGCGAGGCCATCTGGAAGAGCTGGCTGGACCTCACGGTCCACTTTGACACGGCCGGGGCGATAGCCCGTCTTGAGCGAGCAGTCGAGGCCGCGCCCGACTCGCTGGTGGACGAGAGTGTCGGCGGACTCAGCAACTTCTTCTACTCGATCGGCGATGTGGGGCAGGGCGATAGTTATCACGAGCGTGAGCAGGTCGTGGATTCCATGCGGATCGCGAACATACCGGATCGGTTCATGCCCATCATCGAGTTGTGGCACAGAAGCCGGCGGAACATGGCGCTCGGAGAGTACGAGGCCGCGATCCGTGACTTCCGCGATCTCGAGGCCGCGTGGTTGAGGATCAGCTCCGGCCAGGACCCGGCGACCTGGGCGGCGCAACCGATCCCGGCCTTCGAGGCCTTGGGTCAAGCCGATTCAGTCATCGCTCGCTACGAGTCCTGGCTCGGGCGGCGCGAACTGAACAACCGCCTCGGCAACGATTCGCGCGATCTACCCCGCGCCTACGAGCGCCTCGGCCAGCTCTACGACGAGAAGGGTGACCTGGAGCAGGCTGCCGGTTACTACGGTCTCTTCGTCGAGTTGTGGGCCGATGCGGATCCCGAGCTTCAGCCACGCGTTGACGCCGCACGCGCCCGCATGGAGGAAATCGTGAAGGAGCGCGGATGAGGCACGGGCGCTCGATCCTCCAGGTCTTCGGTATCTACGCGGCCGCGTCGTGGGTGGTTCTTCAGATTGTGGACGTCCTCAAGCAGAACATGGGGCTCCCCGAATGGATCTTCCCGTTTGCGCTCGTCCTGCTGCTCATCGGCCTCCCGATCATGCTGACGACGATGCTGGTTCAGCGGAAGATCATGGTGGCCTCGGACGGCTCCGCGGACGACGCACCGGGCTCGCCTGCTATCACGGCAGCCGACAGCCCGGTGGTGCGCCGCCTGTTCAACTGGCACAACGCGATCATGGGCGGAGTCCTGGCGTTTTCGCTCTTGTTCGGATTCGCCGGTTTGGCGGTGCTGCTGAAGGAGAAGGTGCTCGCGCCTGACGAGGCGATGGCTGAATTGGCTGTACCGGCAATCGCGGTGCTTCCGTTCACGGTCCGCGGTGAGGGGCTCGAGGTGTGGCGCGAGGGCATGGTGGATCTCATGTCCACGAACCTCGACGGAGCCGCCGGCCTGAGGACCATCGCTGGCCGCACGGTTCTCGCTCGGTGGTATGAGGCCGGCGCGGCCAAAAACGGAGGAGACCTGGAGACTGCACTCGACGTGGCTCGAGCGACGGGGGCGAGCTACGCCTTGGTGGGCAGCGCCATCTCCAGCGGCCAAGGAATGCGTCTGACGGCAGAGCTGTACGACGCGCAGACAGGCGAAGAGCTAGGCGATGTCCAGGTCGAGGGTCCTGCAGACAGCGTCTTCACGCTGGTGGACCGGCTGTCCGTAGCGGCGGTCAGAGAGCTCGCTGCGACGGAGAGCACGGAGTCGGTTGGCATCGACCTGGCTGGCGTGACGACCTCTTCGGTCGATGCTCTCAAGGCCTACCTGGAGGGGATGTCACACTTCCGCCGGTCCGACTTCCCGGCTGCGGTGGAGTCGTTCAGCCAGGCCATCGACGCGGACTCGACGTTCGCACTGGCCTACCTCCGACTAGGCGATTGCTACGGCTGGATGGAGGGCACGTGGAGCGGTTTGCAGAGGGAAGCACACGATAAGGCCGAGCTCTACAAGGAGCAGTTGCCGCGGAGGGAACGGATCATCCTCGAGGCCGATCTGTCCGTGACGGCCAACAACGTCGTCGGTCTGGAAGATCTCAGGGAATACGTGCAGGTGCATCCTGACGATGCCGATGCCTGGTTCATGCTCGGCGAGCTGTACATCCACCGCGGACACAGCTTCCCGGTCACTCGGGAGGAGATGGAGAGAGTGTTCACCAGGGCCGTGGAGCTGGATCCGTCGTTCGGCCCGTACCACAGCCACCTGCTGGACCTGGCGCTGTGGACGACGCCGGACAGTGCCTACATCGCGGACCTGATGGCCGCTGCCCAACGATCGAGCGGCGGCTCCGCCGATCGAGATCTCCTTCTCGATTTGGCCTTTGGCGACGAGTCCACGCGGGGCCATGCGATTTCCCGGCTGGACAGCGTTCCGGTTGACGATCTCACCAGTCTCAATATCGGACTGCGGCACCCCCGGTACTGGGATTCGTTCGAGCCGGCCATGCAGGCCTACTACAGGAGAGCGGAGGAGGCAGACATCTCGGGTGTGAGTCCGGATCAAATCCGGACCGTGTCCAACTGGTACGCTGCCACCGGTGCCGGGCAAGCCGGCCAGGTCGAGAAGGCCCTGGAATACGCGACCGATCCCTTGAGCTTAGAAGGGTTCGCCAGCTGTTTCACCTCGACGATGTACCACAGTCGTCTGCCCGTGCCCGAGGACGAACTGAACCGACACCTGTCCGTCGAGCGGGCGGCTGACCTTCCCACGTCGGCCTTGAGGTGCTTGGCCACTTACGCGATCGATCAGGGCCGGCTTGATGACCTGGACATATTGACGACGGCCATCAGCGACCGCGGGCAACAAGCTGTGACCGACGAGCAATCGGAAGAAGCAGAGTACCTGGCGGAGCTCCGTTTCATCGAGGGCTACCGAACCTGGCAATCGGGCGATCCGGAAGGCGCCCTGCCTCTGCTGGAGGGAAGCTTCCGGTCGGTCCGTGGACCCATGGGTCGCCTATGGATCGGTCAGATCTACATGGAGCTCGAACAGCCCTCCGAAGCGGTGAAGTGGTTCGGCACGATGTGGGGAGGCCAGTATCTCACGATCGCGTACCTCGAATTGGGACGGGCATACGAAGCTCTTGGCGAGCCTGACAAGGCTGTCGCTGCGTATGCCGAATTCATCGAAGGCTGGGCGAGCGCCGATCCCGAGGTGCAGCCCATGGTCGAAGCTGCCCGTGCCCGCCTCGAGGAAATCGTAAGGGAGCGCGGATGAGGAAGCTGATCCGCGAGATGCACCGCCGCTCCATGTGGCAGGTCCTGGGCATCTACGCTGCCGGCAGCTGGGTGGCCCTGGAGGTGGTGGCTCAGCTGGCCGAGAGCCTCGCTCTGCCCGAGTGGGTGGATCCGTTTGCCGTGGTGCTCCTCGTGATCGGGTTTCCGATCGTGATGGCTACGGCCTTCGTGACAGCGGCCGAAACGCCTGCCCCCAAGCCTGAACCGGCCGATGCCTCCGTCGCCACCATCGAGACGGCCCCGACTCCCGCGGCGGCTGCCGAGCTTGGTAGTCACCGCTTCCTGACATGGCGAAACGCCATCATGGGCGGCGTCCTCGCTTTCGCCCTCCTCGGCGCCGTGACGGTAGGCTGGGTGATCGCCCGCGGCCTCGGGATCGGCCCGGCCGGGACTCTCGTCGCCAGAGGCGTGCTGGAAGAGAGGGCCACGATCTTGATCTCCGAGTTCTCTTCGCCGGATTCCCTGCTCGGACGGGCAGCTACGGAAGCGTTCAGCATCGACTTCTCGGAGTCCCGCGTCGTGCGCGTGGCGGGCCCGTCCGTCATCGCGGCCGGAATGAACCGCATGGAGATGGATCCGACGACGACGCTGGACGCCGATCTTGCCCGCCAACTCGCCGAGCGAGAGGGCATCCCGGCCGTCGTCACGGGCGAGATCACTCCCGCCGGGTCCGGTTACGTGCTGTCAGCTCGTCTGATTTCGACCGAGGACGGTACGGTTCTCGCCCAGCAGCGACAGACCGCGGCGAACGAAGACGAGATCATCGGTGCGATCGATGGTCTGTCGAAAGGCATGCGGGAACGGGTGGGCGACCGTCTGCGTGACATCGGCGCGAGCGCTCCGCTCGAGCAGGTGACCACGGCCGACCTGGAAGCGCTTCGGCTGTTCTCGCAGGGGACGGCACTCCGGCACCGGGAGGGCCCGTCGGACAGGGTGGAAGCACTGATGAAGGCGGCCATCGAACGCGACTCGGCTTTCGCCATGGCGTGGCGGGGACTGGCCATCGTGTACGGGAACCGTGGCCAGGAACCGGCCAAGAGCGTGGAGGCTCTCGCGAGAACGCTTCAGTACCAGGACCGCCTCACGAGGCGGGAGCGCCACCTGGCGCGAGCGTCCTATTTCAGCCACGCGACGCTCGAATTCGACCGGGCCACGCTGGAGTACGAGGCGTTGCTCGAGATGGACCCGCAGGACCACGTGGCCCTCAACAACCTGGCCGTGGACTACACAGAGCTTCGTGAGTTCGAAAGAGCCGAGGAACTGTTTGCGCGAGCTGTCGCCGTGGAATCCGTCGTAGTAACCCTCGGCAATCTGGCCGAGATCCGGGCGAACCTGGGCCGGTTCGAGGATGCTCGGGTAGATCTCGAGCGCATGCGCGGGCTGTTTCCGGAATCCCCATCCCCGGACTGGTACTCGGCCCACATCTCAGCGACCGAAGGACGTTTCGCCGACGCGATCGAATACATGACGGCGGCAAGAGAGAAAAACCCGGGCAGCTTCACGTCCCGGTCGATACACAACTCTGATCTGGCCGTGTTCGCGGCCTCTCGCGGCGAGCTCTCAAGTGCAGCGTCCTACCTCGAGAACGCACGGGAAGTGAATGCCGAGCGAGGTGTCGCGTTCAACTACATCATGAACACCATTCAGGCCGCCTGGGTGGAAGCGGCGGTCGCGAATGATACAGCTGCGGCGCTGGCGCTGGTCGAGACTGCCCTGGAGCGCTTTCCTCTGGCGTCTCTGGATCCTCTCGACAGGCCGTACCTGCAGCTGGCTGAGCTCTACGCGTATGCCGGTGACGTGAAGTCGGCCAGAATCATGACGGCCGGGTTTGAGGAGGCCGTGCCATCGGAGCTTCGTCCCAGGTATGAGTCGGAGGCGCCCCGGGCACAGGCGGCGATCGCACTGGCGGAAGGCCGCCCGGAAGAGGCCGTCCGTCTGTACCGCGAATCCGACACCGGCTACTGCATCCTGTGCGCGCTTCCCGGCCTCGCGCGCGCCCTCGAGGCGTCCGGCGATCGTGCGGCGGCGATCGGGGCCTGGCGGAGGTACGTGGATACCCCTTGGTTCTACCGATCGTTCGGGAATAAGTACCAGCAGGGTCCGCGGCTCGCTCCGTCGCTCGAAATTCTGGCCCGGATGCACGACGAGGATGGCGATCTGGAGGCTGCGGTCATCTATTATGCGCGGTTCACGGAGCTGTGGGCCGACGCCGATCCCGAGCTGCAGCCGCGCGTGCAGGCCGCTCGCGCCCGCATGGAAGAGATCGTAAGGGAGCGCGGGTGAAGAAGATCCTGCAGGAGACCCATCGGCGTGCCGTCTGGCAGGTGCTGGCCGTGTACGTCGGCGTGTCGTGGGCCGTTCTCCAGGTCGTGGACGTCCTGACGCAGAACATGGGGCTTCCGCCGTGGGTGTTTCCGTTCGCGCTGGTGCTCCTGCTGCTCGGACTCCCAGTGATGCTGGCCACGGCCATCATCCAGGGGAGGGGAAGCGGTGCTGATTCTGCCGAGTTGAAGACGGAGGCGGACGCGCACGCGGCCCCCGCAGAGCCAGAGTCCGCGCCGTTCGCTCGGGAGCCGGACACTCAGCTTGGCAGGCGCAGGCACTTCACCTGGAAGAACGCGGTCTTCGGAGGCGCGGCGGCGGCCACATTGTTCGCCGTCGTCCTTGGTGGCTATGCCTTCGCACGGCGGGCCGGCCTGGGACCCGCCGGAACTCTGGTGGCGAAGGGACTGATCGAGAACGGTGAGCGGATCATCCTGGCCGACTTCGATGGCGATCCGGATATGGCGCAGGCCGCGACGATGGCCTTCCGCGTGGATCTGTCCCAGTCGCCCACCGTCACCCTCGTCGACCCGCAGTTCATGGCCAACGTACTCCGACGGATGGAGCGACCGCCCGATACGCCGATCGATGAGGCGATATCCTTGGAAGCCGCTGTTCGCGAGGGGATCAAGGCTGTCGTCGCCGGCGACGTTGCCCAGGTAGGTGGGGGATACGTCTTCACGGCCCGTCTCGTGGCCGCGGAGTCCGGACAGGACCTGGTGAATCTGCGGGAATCCGCGGCAGACTCGACCCGGGTTCTCGAGACGATAGACCGGCTGTCGCGCCGCATGCGGGAGAGGTTGGGCGAGTCGCTCGGCTCGATCCGGTCCAGTGTCCCACTGGACCGGGCGACTACGACCTCGCTGGAGGCGCTGCGCAAGTATTCGCAGGCCCTTGCGGCGATCGACGCGGGTGACGAGGACCTCGGCCGAGCACTGCTTCGGGAGGCGGTCGAGGTCGACTCGACTTTCGCCATGGCGTGGCGGAAGCTGGCGGTGACCCAGCAGTTTACCGACCAACTGAAAGCGAAAGCAGCTGCGACGCGCGCCTACGAGCTCCGGGACCTCCTGACCGACAGAGAGCGCTACATCACGATCGGGACCTACCATTCGACCGTCACGCAGGACCTGGCGGCCGGTATCACGGCCTACCGGGCGCTGCTCGACCAGTACCCGAATGACGCCTGGGCTCTGAACAACCTCTCGATTCTTTACGCCCGACAGGGGAACCAGGCCGCGGGCATCCAGCTGTTGGAACGAGCGATCGGGCTGGATCCGTACAGTCCCAACGCATACATCGGCCTCTCCGCGACTCTCCACTTCCTGGGCGATCGCGACTCGGCCCGGGCCGTCGTGTCGAAGCTGGAAGAGACTGTGCCCGGCCAACCCTGGGTGCTGAACATGAGGAGCCGGATGGCGGCAGCTGAGTGGGACTATCCATTAGCCCAGGAGAACGCGGACGTCCTTGTGCGAAGCGGCGGATCCGACGCGCGTCGGGAAGGCCTGGTGCTACAGGCCTTCGTTGACGTGGCCGTGGGACGACTGCGTGCGTCAGAGCGTCACTTCGAGGATGCGCAGGCCACGGATGATCCGATCGCACGGGCCGACTGGAGGGCCTGGAACGAGCTCGTGGTCCGGCAGCAGCGTGTGTCAGCGGTCCGCATTCTTGACGAAGCCCTCGCCGGGGCGGGCGCCATCGACACTGCCGACGGAGGAGCCGACAGGGCCTTCCTGCTCGCTCTCGCGGGGCGGCCTGACGAGGCCAGGCGCTGGCTTGCGGCGGACCGGAGAGCGGACAACCAATATGCGTCATCGCCCGCTCCGATCCGCGCGGCGGAGGACGCCTGGTTCGAAGCGTCAGTCGCGTACGGCGAGGGGCGCTTCAACGAAGCGGTGAGTGGCCTGAAGCGGGCAGAGCAAGAGTTCGACTCCTTCTATCCAGGATTGGGCGAGCACGAGATCAGCTGGGCCCTCGCGCGGGCTTTCGACCGTGCCGGGATGGCCGACTCGGCAATCGCCAGGTTCGAGCTCTCCCTCGACTACGGGAACGCGTTCGAACTGTGGAGCGCGACGCGGCAGATCTCCACAACCCTGCAGCGGCTCGCGCAGCTGTACGACGAACAGGACGACCTCGAGCGGGCCGCCGGCTACTACGGCCGGTTCGTAGAGCTGTGGGCCGACGCCGACCCCGATTTGCAGCCACGTGTCGAGGCGGCCCGAGCCCGCCTCGAGGAGATAGTGCGGGAGCGCGGCTAGGGCCGAAGCGAGTGCGCGGACCCCCCGCGCGAAATCCAGGTATCCACATTACATTCCCGCCCATGACGAGGCTCAACACTGTCCGCAGCCGTTCCCGTGGCTTCGGGAAGATATCTTCCCGGGTCCGTGCATACCTTCTTGTGGGGGTGTGCGCCGTCGTGGGGCAGGAATTCGAGGGCGAACAGACCAAGCGGTCCGTCACGTCCGGCGACGCCCAGGAATCAGGCTCGAACACGGTCGGGCTCGGGCTCCGAGTGCACATGTAAGCGCAGCCTTTCGGCTCGAGCCAACTTTGAATGATGACGAATGCTGAACCGGCTCGCGTGTATCCTGTACGAGGGATCACGTCAGACACGGAGGACTGGAGATGAACGACAGGCCTGAGCTCAGGCTGCACGAAGAAGTTCTGCTACTGGCCCTGAAGGACGACAAGGGCACGCCGTATGCGGCCCAGTACAGTTTTGCTCTCGGAGGGGCTGTGCTGGCCGAGCTCCTTCTCGAGGAGCGGCTCATACTCGACGAGAAGCCGCGCAAGAAGCCACTCAAGCCGGGAAAGAAGCCCAACTACCTGGTCGCGATCGACAATCCGAAGCCCCTGTCCGATCCGATCCTGGACGAGTGCCTGCACCGTGTGTCCACGTCGAAAAAGCCCCGATCGCCCCAGGACTGGGTGACGCGCTTTTCCCAATTGAAGGACTTCAAGCGCCGCATCGCGGTCGGCCTTTGCCGGAGGGGGATCCTACGGGAGCGTGAGGATCGGATTCTCGTCCTGTTCCGCCGCACCGCATACCCGACGCTGGACGGCGCCCCCGAGCGGCGAATCGTCGAGCGGATCCGGGAGGCCGTGGTCGGCGATTCCATGGAGCTCGACGCGAGAACGGCGGTGCTCGTCGCGCTGGCCAACGGGACAGGTCTCCTGAAGCCGGTCCTCGGCAAGGACCTGGTCAAACAGCGCAAGGAGCGCCTCGAGGAGATCGCCGAGGGGGACATCGTCGGCGAGGCCACGAAAGCAGCTGTCCAGGCCGCGCAGGCGGCCGCAGTCGCTGCGACGACAGCCGCTACGAGTGCTGCGGTGATTGCCGGCTGAAGCTGAGGCGGGCGGCGCCGGCAGAGGAACTGCGCGGCGCTCGCGGCAGGCCCGCTCCTACTCCGCTCGTAGCGCGATCGCCGGGTCTACAGCCGCAGCCCGCCGCGCCGGTATCCAGCTGGCGAAGATCGAGACCACGAACAGCAGGGCGAGCACGACACCGAAAGTCGGCGGATCGGTCGGCGAGACCTCGAATAGCAGTGCTTCCATGAGACGTGTGAGTCCGAGGGCGGCCGCGAAGCCGACGCCCAGCCCGATTCCTGCAACGGTCGCGCCCTGCTTGACGACCATGCCCCGCACCCGGCCCGCCGGAGCCCCGAGCGCCATGCGAACACCGATCTCCTGGCGCCGCTGTGTGACGCCGTAGCTGATCACACCGTACAGGCCGACGGCGCCGAGGAGCAGGGCGACGCCAGCGGCGATCCCCAGCATCAACATCGTGAACCCGGCGCGCGACGTAGCGTCGCGCAGCACTCGCTCCATTGTCTCGATTCCCGTGATCGGCACGTTAGGGTCGAGCGACCACACGGCGTCTCGGATCGCCGGGGCCAGGGACGTCGGCGCGGCCGTTGTCCTGGCGATGAGGCTCATCGAGGTCTGGTAGTTGTCGCCCGGTCCCGACATCGCGTAGTAGATGATCGGACGGATGTCCATGTCGAGACCAAGGCTGCGCACGTCGTCCACGACGCCCACCACGGGGAGCCATGCGAAGTTCTCGTTCTCCTCCATGTCCTGTGCGATGCCGCGCCACACCCGCTTCCCGATCGCGCTCTCGCCGGGCCAGTAATGCCGCGCGAACGCGCGGTTTACAACGACTGCGCCCGTGCTCGCGGTGATGTCCGAGCGCTCGATCAGGCGACCTTCCAACAGCCGGATGCTCATCGTCTCGAAGTAGTCATTTCCCACGACGATTGAGAGCGCGACGTGCGGCATCGAGCCTGGCTCGACGGGTCGGTCCTCGATCAGCACCCCGCTGTGGCTCTCGCCCTGCGGTCGGAGCGGCAGCTTGCTCACGGCACTCGCGCGTTCGACGCCCGGGATCTCGCTCACGCGATCGATGAGCTGCCGGTAGAAGGCGACCGACTTTTCCTGGTCGTCGTAGGGCGTGTCCGGCAGCGACACGCGCAGTGTGAGCGCGTTCTCCACATGGAACCCTGGATCCACGTTCTTCAGATGCCAGAAGCTCTTCACCAGCAGTCCGGATCCCACCATCAAAAGGAATGCGAGTGCCACCTGCCCGAACACGAGGATCGAGCGGGCGCGTACGCGGCGGCGGCCGGATGTCGTCCCCCGGAAGCCTTCCTTCAAGGCCCCGGCGATGTCGGGTCGAGTATGCCGGAGCAACGGCGCGAGGCCGAACAGGATTCCGGCCGCCGCCGAGACGCCGAGAGTGAACAGCAGGACGAGGCCGTCGATCCGGATCGCGTCGAGACGAGGAATGCTCTCCGGTCCGAGGGCCACCAGCAGCTTGATTCCGCCGAATGCCAGGAGCAGCCCGAGCGTGCCGCCCGCGAGCGCCAGGACGGTGCTCTCACGGAGAAAGTCTCGTGCGAGGGTGCCGCGCTCCGCTCCGAGGGCACTCCGAATCGCGATCTCCTTGTGACGTCCCTCCGCCCTCACCAGGAACAGGTTGGCCACGTTGGCGCACGCGATGAGCAGCACCACGCCCACCGTGCCGAGCAGGATCCACAGGGCCCGGTTCACGTCGTCCGTGACGTCGCTGATCAGGGTTACGACGCGGGCGTCCCAGCCCGACTGCTCCATCATCTCATGCGTGATGAGATCCCCCGGGTAGCGTTCCGGAAGCTGCAGTGTCAGGCGATGGATGTCTTCGTACACCGCCTCGACGGTGACGCCTTCCTTGAGACGCCCTATCCCGGCGTAGCTGTAGTTTCCGGTGGTGAGCTCCTCCGGATCGATGACCATCGGCAACCAGATCTCGACGTCGGAATTGTAGGGAAGGTCGAATCCGGCCGGCATCACGCCGATCACGCGGCGGCTCTCGCCGTCGATCGTTACGCCGCGGCCGAGGATGCCTTGATCCCCGCCGTACTTGCGCTGCCACAGACCGTGGCTGAGGATCGCAACGGACTCTCGATCTGGCAGCATCTCTTCTTCGGTGAATCCGCGGCCGAGCGCGGGAGGGGTTCGGAGCACGTCGAACAGCGTCCGCGTCACACCAGCTGCCGAGAGCTGCTCAGGTTCTCCGATGCCCGTCAGGTTCACCGTGCCGTCCCAGAACATCGTCAGGCCTTCGAGGGTTGTGGCCTCGTCCCGGTACAGCACGTAGGTGCCAGTGGCCTGCGGGATTACGGGGAATCCTGCGATGGGGGCCGTGTGACCCACGACCACCAGGCGGTCGGACTCGGGGTAGGGAAGCGGCCGGAGCAGGACCCCGCTGACGACACTGAAGATCGCCGAGTTGGCTCCGATCGCCACCGCCAGCGTCAACACGGTAATGACGGTGAAGAGCGGGCTCCGCGCCAGAGACCTCGCAGTGCGTCGGATCTCTCGAATGATGCCGGACATTCCCGTTCTCCTCTTCGTCCTTTCAGGATACCGATCAAGCCTCGTATTCCAGGCTGCCGCATCGTGGTCGCTCGAGATCGCGGATTCGGTACGACAGACCCTACGCCGCGAACTGCGATCGGGTTTCGACAGATTCTGTGACGGTTGCGTGCCTCCCCCCGGATCACTCGCCTCTACAAGAAGTGGGAAAGTGGGATTTCATGTAGAGGGTCGCCGCACCCCCACCGGCGCCTTCCCTCGGGCGCGCTGATTGCCGATCTTGGGCGCCATGTCCGAGACCCCGGGTTACCAGCGTCTGTTCGCCGAGCTCAAACGGCGTAAGGTGTTCAAGGTCGCCGCCGTGTACGGCGCTGTGTCTTTCGGCGTTCTGCAGGTGGCGGACATCCTCGTGCCCGCTATGGATCTGCCCGACTCCGTGGTCCGCGGTATCGCGCTCGTCTGCCTGCTCGGCTTCCCGATCGCTCTCGTGCTGGCGTGGGCGTTCGAGACGGGACCGGAGGGAATGAAGCGGACCGAGGACGCGGCTCCTGGCGAGATCGCGCAGCTCGTCCAGGCACCGCTCGCACGTCGCTGGCCCTCCGGAATCCTGGCTTTGGCCGGAACGCTGATGCTCGTCCTTGGAGGATGGCTCGCATTGTCGAGCCGCGACGCGAGCGACACGTCAGGCGCAGCTCCGCCTGCTTCTCCGACCTCGTTGTCCGAATCGGCAGCAGAGAGTCAAGACGATCGCACGTCCATTGCGGTGCTCCCGTTCCGTAACACGAGCGCAGATCCGGAGACCCAATCGTTCACCGATGGCGTGCACGACGACCTTCTCACGCAGCTCTCGAAGATCAGCTCATTGAAGGTGATCTCGCGCACGTCGGTCGAGGAGTACCGAGTGACGACGAAGAGCATCCCGGAGATCGGCCAGGAGCTAGGGGTCGAGAACATCCTCGAGGGCGGAGTCCAGAGCGCCGGCGGGGCCTTCCGGATCAACGTCCAGTTGATCGACGCGGAGTCCGAGGGGCATCTTTGGGCCGAGCAGTACGAGGGCGAGCTCTCGGTCGCCAACATCTTCCAGGTGCAGAGCGAGATCGCGGATGCGATCACCGAGGCGCTCCGTGCTCAGCTCACCGAATCCGAGCGGGCCGCCATCGCGCGCACGCCCACCGACGACTTCGACGCCTATCAGGACTACCTGCAGGCCCTGACATATTTCAACGAGAGCTACGCCGAGTCAAATTTTCGTTCGGCGGATCAGATCGTATCCCGCGTAATCGAACGTGATTCGGCGTTTGCCGAGGCCTATGCCCTCAAAGGGGCGAACGGCTCGATGATCTACTGGTTCTTCTACGACCGGTCCGATTCGATCATCGCGGCGTCCCGGCAGCTGATCGAGCGCTCCCTCGAATTGGCGCCGGGCCTGCCGGAAGGTCACGCGGCCCTCGGTCACTGGTACTACCGCACCCAGCTGGACTACGACCAGGCTCTGCGGGAGCTGGAAATCGCCCGCGAGGCCAGGCCAAGTGACGCCGGATTCGAGACAACGATCGCATCGGTCCACCGGCGAAACGGGGACATGGAAGAGGCGATCGTCCACTTCGAACGGGGTGCCGAGCTGGATCCCCGGTCCGCGATGGCTCCGTACAGCGTCGGCGAAACCCTGGCGTTGCTGCGCCGATTCGATGAGGCCGAAGACTGGTTCCGCAGGGCCATCGACATCCGACCGGACTTCGCCCTGCCATACGCGTACATGAGCCTGATGCGCCTGAGAGCCGATGGTGATACGGCAGGCGCACGGTTGTGGCTGGAGCGGATGGAGGATCGAGGCATCGCCGGGGACCAGGATGACTTCACCCTGGCCGACCTCGAGCTCATCGTTCTGCTCCCGGGGGCGGAGGACGTAGCCGTGCGAGGGGACTCCGCACTCGAGCGCATTCGCCGGTTCGGACAAAGGTCCCTGGCCAACCAGTTCCGGTACTCTCCCATGAGCCTGCTCTCGGGCTTCGCGCGGCGGAGGATGGGAGACGAGGCCGGGGCCGCGGCTGCCTTCGATTCCGCTCGGGTGGAGCTGGAGGCCCTCGTAGCGTCGGGTCCGGAGGAGTCCCGGTACCGCAGTTCTCTCGGCCTGGCGCTTGCCGGGCTCGGACGCTCGGAGGATGCGATTCGGGAAGGCAGGGAAGGGCTGCGCCTCATGCCGCCTGAGAAGGAGGCGTGGCGCGGCGGGTATCGAGTGATCGACCTCGCCCGGATCTACACAATGACCGGGCGCGTGGACGAGGCGGTCGAGCAACTCGAGTACGTGATGTCGATCCCCGCCGATCTCTCGCTCTGGGAGCTGCGCCTGGATCCGACGTGGGATCCGTTACGAGCCAATCCACGTTTCGAGGCGCTGGTCACGGCGGAGTAGCCATGGCCGCGTCGTCGTCTTCGATGCCTGCGCGGCGCCGAAGACGACGCCAGTGCTCGTTCGCCATCTCGTGATGTTGTGAGAGATTACCAGGGACGAGGTCACGGGCCAGCCCGACGCGTGTGTCCTCGGCAATGGCCCCCGACGTTATGATCTCGCGTCCGGCTGCACATACGGTCTCGAAGTAGTCATCGAACAATCCACGGAGCGCTCGAAGGCGGAGAGGCTCGGCGAACGGCCTGAGGATCTCGCCTGAGACGGCCATCCCATGCATACGGGCGATGTGCCGAAACGTATGCACCAGGGCGTCGAAATTGTGGAGGCCGGGAAAGCCGCACGGCGACACGAGGACCATTCGCCGCGGTTCAGGTCCCCGGGCCGGATGTGCGGATCCCCCCTCCACGCGGGGGTTGGGCACGAGCCAGGGTTCGTAGCGGGGGAGTAGTCGATCCAGAAAATTCTTCATCAGGCCCGTCATGCAGCCGTGATACACGGGAGTTCCGAATACCACGAGGTCGGCTGTGGCCCAGGCTTCGATCCCTCGATCCATGCCGTCGCGGTGGATACAGCGGCCCGGCGTCTGCACCCAGCAGAAATAGCAGCCGATACACGGCTCGAGGTTGAGCTCACGGACCTGGATCAACCTGGTCTCCGCCCCGGCTTCCCTCATCCCGGCGAGCAGCTGCTGCAATAGCATCGAGGTAACCCCGGCCCCGGCGCGCGGAGAGCCGTTGAGGGCCAGGACTCGAGGAGACGGCATCAGAAGCTTGCGGCGGCCGTGACGAGCGCGCTTACCGCGATGAAGATCCCGGCCAGGGCCGCCATGCGTGTCCGCCACCGCCAGCCGTCCATGTTCTCGATCCGAAGTCGCGAGGCGACTCGCGGAAGGCGGATCGTAGTCGCGATGGCCGGGAGCGGAAGCAGCAGGCGCATCGGCCCGAGGATTCCGGCTGACTCCGGCCATTTCAGTGCGGTCACGGAAAGCGAACCCATGACCACGAATACGGCTCCCCACAGAAACGTGAGCGCCCGATTCACGTGCAAAAACGTGCCGTTGGTGGACAGCGCTTCCGCATGATCCCACCGCGAATAGTCCGCCGTCAACGGTCTCGGGGCGTGAACAAGGGAAGAGAGCCAGATGACTCCCAAGGCGAGGCTGTCGGCTGCGCCTCCCCAACTGGCGAGAGCCATCCGCCCGGTCAGAGTGAGCGAGGCCACGGCACCCAGCCCTAGGAAGAGCGCGGATCCGATTTCGAACCACGTCGCTCTGTCGCACACGGAGTGATAGGCTGCCAGCCCTGCGGCAAGCGGGAACGCGACCCGAAGGCTGGCCGAGATATCGGCACCAAACAGGGGACCGAACCAGAGGAACAGCCACGGAACGAACGCCATGGTCAGCCAGCGCGACCCCTTGAGCGCGATCGGTCCGGGGCGGCGGCGCTTCTCCGGCGCTACGGTGGCCTCCTCCGGAGCCCGGCCGAAGAGCTGGTCCATCCGCATCAGCAGGGAAGCATCGCCCTTGACCTCATACTGGCTATCGAGCAGGGCCTCACGACCCGAGATCTCTCCCGAGCCGATGCGCGTCCAAACCTCGGAGCGAGTCACAACCGTCAGCGTGGGCTCTGCGGAAGGGCCGACGCTGAACAGGCAGATACCATCGGAGATGTCGAGACGGTACACGCCGGGCTCGGCGCCCGACACGTCGAATTGGATGCTTGCTGACAGATCTCCGGCCGCGATCGGGTCGAACAGCAGCGCCATTCCCTCGATCGTCTGCCTCATCGTCCTCATTCCAGTGTCCCCACTGTCTCGATGGCCTTCTCCAGCCAGTCCACGTACATACGCTCGTTCTTCTCACCGAGGTCGCGCACGAGTTCCCAAAAAACGGCGGCGCGCTCCAGTCGCGGTTCCTGTGCCGCCACAGCGGCGATCAGTCTGCGCGTTTCGTCGTATGCGGCAAGCTGGTCTCGATGGAGCTCGAGCTGAGCACGAAGCTGAGTCAGGGCCTCATCCCGTTCCAGATAGCCCGCGAAGAAGAGCTTCAGGAGTCCTGCGTGCCGGCCGCGCGGAAGCTCAGCGAGCGGCTGTGCGAGCCACTCCATCATCTCCTGTCGTCCGGTCTCTCCCATGTGGTAGAGGACGCGGTCCGGTCTCGCGTCCTGCGGTTCGACCACACTCGTGATCCACCCCTCGTCCTCCATCTTCTTGAGCGTGGGATAGATCTGGTTCAGCCCGGCGTGCCAGAAGTTCTGCGTCGATCGATCGAGTTGCTTCTTCAGGTCGTAGCCCGTCATCGGGCCCAGGTTGAGGAAGCCGAGCAGGGCATAGCGCAGGGACATGTGTTCCTCGTGTCATATATCAATGATGATGTATCATTAATGATATATGACACGATCGCGGTCGCGTCAAGGGACCGGATCTGCATGTCGAAGAGCAAATCGAAGTGGCCCGTTGGCCACTCTGCGCACCTAGCTGGGGGGCTGCCGCAGGCGCGATCTTCGGATTCGCCATCGCGGCCGCGCTGGGTCTCCAGGAGGAAGCGATCCTCGTGACGGCGCTGCCGGGAGAAATCTTTGGTGCTCTAGCGACCGTCCGTGGGATGATCAACACAAATGCTCAGACCGCCAGGCCGCAGCTGCAGCGGGTCCTGGACCGGCTCAGCGAGGTGGTACAGCGGGATGCGGCGCCGGATGCGGATCCGGCGCCGCTCCGCGAGCGCTGAGAGCGGCCGCTAGCCGACCATCAGCTGCCGACCGCCTCGGCCGCTTGCTCCGGCTCCGGCGTGGCTGCATCGGCCGCCGGCCACGTGTCGTTGCTCCGGTCGACGTCCGGCAGGACCTGGTCCGGATCCAGCGTCACGCTCGTTACCTCGGGCGTGCCTTCCAGTGGCAGGGTGTAGGAGTCGCTCCGTACCCAGATCTCGATCGGGAAGTCCCGGCGGACCGAAGAGCCGTCGGCGAAGCCGATCTCCATCGTGGTTGGCATGACCAGGCCCTCGCGGTTCGAGAGCTGAATTCTGGTGACCCCCTCTTCCAGAGTCACGGAGTCGACGGCCTGGTCCAGCATGTCCGTTCCGTAGAACCAGCCGCGCCAGAACCAGCTGAGGTCGGAGCCCGATACGTCTTCCATCGTGCGGAAGAAGTCGGCTGGTTGCGGATGCTTGTACGACCAGCGATCGATGTACGCATCGAACGCGGCATCGAAGCGCTCCGGACCGAGGACAACCTCCCGCAGGAGCACGAGGCCGTAGCCCGGCTTGCTGTACGCCAGGAAGCCGAGCGCCATGGGACGCTGGACGTCGGGCCGGGTCATGATCGGCTGGTCCGCCAGCGCCGACTCCGTGAACCTCGCCACCGACTCCGGATCGGTCCGTCCCCGCTGGGCAGGCTCCGAGTCGTAGAACGCCAGGCTCGAGTAGTGATTGAGGAAGGTGTTGAACCCCTCATCCATCCATGCGTGGCGGCGCTCGTCGCTTCCGACGACCATGGGAAACCAGGTGTGTCCGATCTCGTGATCGGTCACACCGAACAGGCCACGCCCGCGCGCCCGCCAGTGGCAGAATACGATCATCGGGTACTCCATGCCGCCCACCATGCCGCCCACGTTGATCGCCACCGGATACGGAAAGCGCGACCAGTTCTCGGAGTAGAAGGAGACGGTGTGGCGGACGAATTGGGTGGACATCTCCCACCCGGCGTCGCCCTCTTCCGTGGGGCCGATCGACTCCTTCGGATAGACGGACATGATGAGCACGTCATCCCAGCTGGCGGCGTCCCACACGAAGGCCCGTGAGGCGGCCCACGCGAAGTCGCGCACGTCGTCGGCGTGGAAGCGCCACGTGAGCGTGCCATCACCGGTCGGCCTCGAGGCCTCGGCGCCCACCTCATCCGCGGCGACGATCATCACGGTCTCATCACTGCCGCGCGCCTGTTTGATTCGGTCGCGCTGCGCCTCCGTGAGCACGTCGGCCGGATTCTGGAGCTCCCCGGTGGCCACGACGATCATGTCCCGAGGCACCGTGAGCTCGACGTCGAACGAGCCGTACTCGAGGTAGAACTCGCCCGTGCCGAGGTAGGGCAGGGTGTTCCAGCCTGACACGTCATCGTAGACGGCCATGCGCGGGTACCACTGCGCCAGCTCGTAGATCCACCCCTCCTCCGTCTCGAGGCGACCCATGCGTCCGCCCCCGGAGCTGAGGATCGGGAAGGACCAGTCGATGGACAGCTCGAGCTGCCCGCCGTCGGCCGGCAGCGGCTCAGGCAGATCGACCCGCATGCGAGTGCCGTCCTCTGTATAGGCTGCGTCCCGGCTCGTGCCGTTCTGCGTGACCTCGACCCGCGTGAGAGTCAGGCCCTCACCCGTCGGTCGGCGCCTGCGGCTCGCGGCGTCCACCAGGGCCCCGCGACTTCCCGTGCGCAAGATGTTCTGGTCGAGCTGCACCCACACGAACCGGAGCTCGTCGGGCGAATTATTGGTGTAGGTGATGGTCTCCGATCCAGTGATCCTGTGCGCCTCCGCGTCCAGGCTCACCCGAATGTCGTAGTCGGCTGCTTGCTGCCAGTACCCGGGCCCCGGCCGTCCCGACGCGTCGCGCATGGCATTCGGTGTCGGCAAGTCCGGCGGAGTGAAAATGGCCTGATTCGTCTCGGGCACGTTCTCCGGCATCTGCATCTGCCGCTGGGCCGCTGCCGGACTCGCGGTGAGAGCGCCGAGCGCGAGCCACAGGAGCCCCGCGGCGCCCACGCGGAGTCGTCTCGCCGGACGGCGTGCTTCTGGTTTCGTGTACATCGTATTCCCGATCCTTCGGATGAGTATGTGATGAACCGCGGTCGTCAGAGGCACCCGCACGGACCAGCGCGGTCGCGAATGGCACTGGCGAGGCGGCTACCGTCGCCAATGAGAACACACAGTGTAGGCAGATCGCTGAACCGGATGGATGGTACGGGAGTACTGCGAATATGGAGACCACCTCGGCGGGTTGCGTTCCCGCGGCGGACGAACCGGCTGACTCCCGCCGCGGCTACTGGATGAAGAAAGGGGCGACCCAAGGTGGGCCGCCCCGTGTCCAGGTTCGGTACTTTTCGGTTTGCCCTAAAGGGTCTCCGGGACCTCGACGGTGCACGCCGTTTCCGAGCCAGAATTGCATACCTTGTACACGTAGCTCGGCGGGTTTTTTCCGATGTTATCCGTATAGGATTCGGTGTTCGTGACCGTGGCCCGAATCGCTCCGTTGCGCCAAACGTCTACGGTCGCGTCGCCACCCATCCAGGTCAGGTTGGCGCGGATATTCTTGCCCTTCATTGAAGTTGTCATTTGCAGGTCGGTCGGCGGGTCGCCGCTCGGGGGCTCACCACCCCACGGCGTGCCGTCACCGTCACATTCCCCAGTCGATCCGTCCGCGTAGCCGCTCATTGAGAGTCCGGTCACGCACAAGCTGAAGTCCGTTGCGTTGCGGATGTTGCCCGAAGACAGGGTCACACGACCGTCCGAGCCCGTGGTGCCCGTCGAGCTGGTATTGGCGGCGCCCGTGACCTTCCAGTCTCCACTTACCGTGACCCCGGACAGGGGACCGCTCGCATCGACGATCTCAACGGTCACCGTACCGCTGGCTCGCCGGTTTCGGTTGGATTTCACGGTGACTGGGCTGACCCACTGCACCATCGCGTCGGGACAGCCTGCGCTCACGCACGGGTCTCCCGACGACGTGCCCGAGTACAGCAGCAGATTCGGCGATCCGGAGCCGGCGCTCGTGATCTTGTCGCGCGTCGCGTGATCCTGCATGGCAGTCCAGACTGCGGCCGGTCCTACGTCTCCGAGTTCGTCGAGAATCAGTGCCGCGACCCCCGCTACGTGCGGCGATGCCATCGAGGTGCCGCTCCACGATTGTGTGCCTCCGCCCATGATCGTCGATCTGATGCTGGATCCGGGCGCGAAGATGTCCGTGCAGGTACCGTAGTTGGAGAACGAGCTGCGGGCGTCCGAGCTGGTGGACGAGTTCACGGTGATCGCGCTGGCGGCGCTGGCCGGCGAGTATCCGCATGCATCGGCGTTGGAGTTTCCGGACGAGACGGCGAACGTGACGCCGCTTTCGACGGCGCCGTTCACGGCGTTGTTCAGGGACGAGCTGAAACCGCCGCCCAGGCTCATGTTGGCGACGGACGGCCCACTGGCGGTCGCAGCGACGTAATCTATGCCAGCGATTACTCCCGAGTAGCTGCCGCTTCCTTGGCAATTGAGGACTCGGACGCCGACGAGTGTGACGCTCTTGGCGACGCCGTATCCCGTGCTTCCGACTGTGCCAGACACATGAGTGCCATGTCCGTCGCAGTCGGAGGCATCGTAGTCGTTATCGACGAAGTCGAAATCGCGCGTCTTGTCCAACCGCGAGCCAAACTGGCTGCCGCCAGAGTAAGTCGCATAATCGATGCCGGTATCGATGATGTACACGTCGACGCCGGTTCCGTCATAGCCCCAGCCGTACTGCCCGTCGAGGCCTTCCCGCTGGTCGATCCTATCGAGGCCCCATGAGAGGGCTGCCTCGGTCTTCTGAACGGCGCCGTCCCGCTCGACGTAGGCCACGTTGGGGTTCTTCTGAATCGCTTCGATCGCCTGGGGCGGGAGGTTGCCGGCAAAACCCCTGATTGCGTGACTGTAGGTGAAGCGGATCGAACCACCGTTGGCCGCCACGAGCCGTCGCGCCAGCGCTGGGGCGTCGGGCGTTCCATCCCTGAACACGACGATCCAGTCGTCCGCCCCGACGCCGGCGTCCTGCACGGATGCGATTAGTGCGGGCAGCTCGGTCTCGAGCACGGGCTCGGTGGGAATGGGATCGTCCTGGCAGCCGACGAATGCGAGTACGGTCATGAGTACCAGCCAGGTCCCGCTTCGGAATGGGGACCTGTGCTCAGCTCGGCGCCAACTCGACATGCTGATCCTCCTTGTGGACTACGACAGCCTCGGAAGCCGCCTGTTCCAATAAAGCTAAAACGCTCGGCCGATTCAACGCCCGGGCGAATCAAATCGATTGGTTTAGCATCCGCGAAAACCGTTCCACTGTAGAATGTGCATCACGTACATACTGTAACAATATTTAAACTATTGGATTACGGCAGTCAGAGATTAGTCGCGTTCTCTTCGAACGCGTCGTACTGGATCTCTGATCTGTGGCCCCGACTCCACAACTCGACCGCCCGTTTCCAGTCCAAAGGTTGCCGTTTCAAGAAGGATGTCCCGATCTTGATACCATGACTGAGACACCGCCTATCCAGCGAGTATTCGCCGAACTGAAGCGTCGGAAGGTATTTCGCATCGCCGCGCTGTATGGTGCAGGAGCCTTCGCAGTGCTGCAGGCGGTGGACATCATGGCGGAAGGATTGGCACTGCCTGCGGCCGTCCTGACAGTAGTGACGGTCGCGGTCCTGGTTGGCTTTCCCCTGGCTCTCATCGCGGCATGGGTGTACGAGCGCCGACCCGAAGGTGGGCTCAAGCGCACGGAACAGGCGCTCTCTGAGGAGATCCAGGAGATCGTCGCCCAGCCTCGCTCCCGACGGTGGACATCGGGCCTCCTGGCCCTGGCCGGAACCGCCCTCTACGACGCGGCTCGGGATAGACGGCCGGTGGGACAAAGCAAGCCCCGTCAGCCACAGCCCTTCCCATAACCCCGGGAAGAGCTGATCTTTTCGAGATGTCCAAGGCCCCCTCATACCAGCGACTGTTTGCCGAGCTCAAGCGGCGTCACGTGTTCAAGGTGGCAGCCGTCTACGGGGCGACAGCCTTTGTCGTCCTCCAGGTCACGGACCTCCTGCAAGAGGGACTGCATCTGCCGCAGGCGTTTCTGACTGTCACCACGGTGCTTGCCCTGGTGGGGTTCCCGGTGGCCCTGGTCCTCGCCTGGGCGTACGAGCGAACCCCGCAAGGCGTGATGCGGACCCCCGACGCGGCGCCGGACGAGCTCGACGAAATCGTCGCGCAGGCGCGCGCTCGAAGGTGGCCCGTGGGAATCGCCGCGACGGTGGGAACGGCGCTACTTCTGATCGGATCATGGTGGGGGTTGGGCCGGCCGACCGCGCCGGGATCGGCGGATCGCGGCAACTACAGGTCGATCGCGGTCCTTCCGTTCGAGAACATGAGCGGCAACGAAGCAGACGGGTACTTCGCCGATGGACTGTCCGAGGAGTTGCTGAACGCCCTGACGCGGGTGCCGGGCCTCAAGGTCGCGGGTCGTACGTCTTCCTTCGCTCTGCGAGATTCCAACCTCGACATCCGGACGATCGCGGACACGCTGGGCGTGGAGACGGTGCTCGAGGGTAGCGTCCGGCGATCCGGCGGTCGAGTTCGCGTGACGGCTCAGCTCATCGACGCGGAGGACGGATTCCACGTGTGGTCGAGGGAATGGAATCGGGAGCTCACGGCTGACAACGTATTCGAGATCCAGGATGAGATCGCGGCCGCTGTGGCCGGCGCCATGGCGATGGGAAAGGAGCCGACCGCGAGCGTCGCGCCGGTCGAGGGAGGAGATCTCGTGCCCGCCTCGGTGCGAACTTCGGACCTCGGGGCCTACGAGCTGTACCTGGCCGGCCGGCACCACTGGGCGACCCGCACTCCGGAGGGACTCGCCGAGGCGGTCAGGCTGTTCGATGCGGCCCTGGAGCGGGATACGATGTACACGCCGGCGTGGATCGGATTGTCGGCCGTATACAACGCGCTGCCCTGGTATACGGACTTTCCGTCGCGCGACGGGGCCGAACGATCGAAGGCGGCCGGCCGTAAGGCGCTCGAGTTGGATCCGGACAACGCCGAGGCTCTCTACACTCTCGCGACGACCATATACGAGTACGATCGCGGCTGGGATGAGTCGGCCCGCCTCTTCAATCGTGCGATCGAGCTCGATCCGGACTACTCGCAGGGGCTGACGTGGTACTGCTACTTCCTCTCTAGCGTTGGTCGCTGGGAGGAAGCGGTCCCATGGTGTGAGAGGTCCGTGGAGCTGGATCCGCTGCATGTGCAGGGACTGACGAGCCTGGGCGAGGTGCTGATTCTCGCAGGGCGGTACGAGGAAGGGATCCGGGAGACTGCCCGGGCGCTGGCCCTGCAGCCAAGCTTCGGGCCTGCGTACATGCAGACCGTATTCGCTCTCGTCTCGCTGGGACGCCTCGACGAAGCGGAGGTGCACATACGTCACTACGCCTCAATCGTAGGTGTTCCGGGTGGGGAGGCGTCGGCGTCGGCCATCATCGACGGCCTGCGCGATCCGTCCCGCCGGGACGAGGCAGTCGCGGCCGTGCGCAGCTGGGGGGGTCACCCTGAGACCCAGTTGTATATGACCGTCGATTGGCTTGTCCTGCTTGGCGCCCGTGCGGAAGCGCTCGACGTGGTCGAGGCTATGGTGGAGTCCGAGCCCCCTGACCTGTCCACCCTCAATGCGCTATTGGCGACCGAGATGTTGCGAGGTGATCCGCGCTTCGACGCGGCGCTCGCGACCCTGAACATTCCCGATCCCCAACCCGCCGCTGAGGAAGTGACCTGGTGACCGGAGCCGCGGGCTACCAGCGCTTTCTCGCCGAGCTGAAGCGGCGCAACGTGTTCCGGGTGGCTGCCGTCTACGGGGCCACTGCCTTCGTGACCATCGAGGCGGCCGACCTGGTCTTCCCGCGCATCCCATTGCCCGAGTGGACGATCGCCCTCGTCGTGTGGCTGGTGCTCCTGGGCTTTCCGGTCGCGCTCGTGCTGGCCTGGGCGTACGAGAAAACGCCCGACGGCATGAGGCCTACGGATCCGGCCGAGACGGCCGAGCTCGATGCGATCGTCGCGCAACCAGGTCGCAGTAGGTGGCCCGCCGGGATCGCCGCACTCGTGGGCATCGTACTCCTCGGGCTCGGCGCCTGGTGGACGCTCACGCGGACCGGGCCCGGTGCGCAGACCTACGACTCGATAGCGGTCCTTCCGTTCGCAAATCTGAGCGGGGATCCCGACAACCAGTACTTCAGTGACGGGCTCGCGGACGAGCTGCTCAATGCGCTCGCCGGTGTCGAGGACTTGAAGGTCGCCGGCCGGACCTCGTCCTTTGCCCTTCGGGACGCGAACCTGGACCTGCGCACGATAGGCGATACCCTAGGTGTCGAAGCGGTGCTCGAGGGAAGCGTGAGGCGATCGGAAGACCGGGTGCGGATTACCGCGCTGCTGATCGATGCGGAGACCGGTTTCCACCTGTGGTCCGAGGAGTACGACCGGGACATCACCGACATATTTCTGGTGCAGGAGGAGCTGGCTGCGTCCATCGTACGGGCCCTCATTCCGCGGCTCGGGGGTGATGCGGAAGAGCTCTACCGGGGCGGGACGTCTGACATCGAGGCTTATGACCTGTACTTGAGCTGCCGCCAGAAGTGGTATACGCGCCGACTTCAGCTGCTGTGGGAGGCGATCGACGACTGCGAAGCGGCGGTCGCGAGCGACCCCGAGTTCGCCCTCGGTTGGAGCGGGCTCGCGGACGCCATCGATGCCCTTGCGTACCGTGACGCTAGAGGACAGCCGTTGGTGCCGCGAGCGAAGATGGCGGCACAGCGAGCCGTGCTCCTCGACCCGGACCTGGCCGAGGCTTGGGCTTCTGTAGGTATTCTCGCGTCCGAGGCGGACGGGGACTGGACGACGGCCGAGATTGCGCTGAAGCGAGCGATCGCTCTCAAGCCCTCGTACGCGGGGGCCCGCGCCTGGTTGGGCGAAATGCTCCGTTCCCAGGGGCGAATGAAGGAGGCAATCGAGCAGCAGCGGAGGGCGCTGGAGCTCGATCCGCTCTCACCAGTCATCAACGCGACGCTCGGAATGACCCTGGTCGCGGCGCGCCAATTCGACGAAGGTCGTGCTCAGGTCGAGCGCACGCTCGCCACGGGCGGAGACCAGGAGTTCGCCCACTCCGCGTTATTTATCTGGGGGCCGCAGATGGGGTTGACCGGGGAAGAGATCGCGGATCACGCCGTCATTCTAGCTCGGCTGATGGGCGCTCGCGATCCCGAGGTCGCCCGCGTGCTTGGGCGCGCCCTCGCCAACGCCGGGGCGGACGAGGCGCTCCGTTCCGAGGCCCGAGATGCCGTCGCCACGCTCGTCGCGGACAACGTCTTCACGGTCCGGCAAATCGCCGCGCTGTACACGGGTCTGGAAGACCACGAGACGGCATTGCAGTGGCTCGAGAGCGCTGCTGTCGAGCCCAGCCTCTCGCTTGGATTCGTCGGCACCGACCCGTCGCTCGATCCGCTCAGGGATGACCCCCGCATGCAGGCACTGATGGACGAGCTCGGTTTGCCGAACGGGTACGACCCGGCGGCCGACACGTACGAGCCGGAGGGCTGACTTCGGCCGGCCTCATTCCTGCGCTCGCTCCTGGCCGAGCGCGAACTCGTGACGCTTGTTGCCGCCCGCCGAGCGCCCACCGATCTTCCGCGAGTTACGGACGCCTTGCCAGACTGGATCCTGCCGAGGCGGAGAGCCACCATACGGAGCCGAAATGCGATCTCTGACGATTCTGCTGGGCGCGATTCTGACTACCCTGTCCGCGATGCAGCCAACCGCTGCACCCGCCCAGGACGACGGGGAGGAGAGCCTGACCCGACTCCTGCGCTTTCCGGACATTCACGAGGACCGGGTCGCCTTCGTATACGCGGGAGACATCTGGATCGCGGACGTGGGAGGAGGTCTGGCCCGGCGCCTCACGTCACACCAGGGGATGGAGGTCTTCCCGAAGTTCTCCCCCGACGGACAGTCGATCGCCTTCTCGGGCGAGTACAGCGGAACGCGTCAGGTACACGTGATCCCGGTCGAGGGCGGTACTCCGCGCCAGCTCACGTTCTACAACGACGTCGGTCCGATGCCGCCGCGCGGTGGCTTCGACTACCGGATCCTCGGGTGGACGCCGGACGGCGCGAACGTGGTGTTCCGAGCCAACCGGCTCCCATGGGGCGTCAGGCTCGGCCGGCCCTACCAGGTGCCCCTGGCCGGCGGGCTCGAGACCCCGCTCCCCATCCCGGAAATCGGAGGGGGCGACCTGTCGCCCGACGGATCGCACATGGTTTTCACGCCCATGGAGAGGGAATTCCGGACCTGGAAGCGATACCGAGGCGGCCGGGCGCAGGACATTTGGATCTACGATCTTGCTGCGAACACGGCCGAGCGGATATCCGATGGCCCGGCCACCGACAACCAGCCCGTGTGGGTCGGCGAAACGATCTACTTCACTTCGGACCGGGACTGGAAGCTCAACCTGTACGCCTACGATCCCGCGGCGGGTGACACGCGGATGGTCACTGCACACGAGGAATTCGACGTCCTGTGGCCGAGCGGTGGCCCGAGCTCCGTGGTGTACGAGAGCGGAGGTTATATCTACCGCTACGACCCGTCCACCGATACGTCGGCTCGTCTCCCCATTCGCGTGGCCGGCGATCTGCCGTTCACGCGTCCCTCAGTCCGGAACGTGTCCGACAACATAGAATCCGCGGAGATATCGCCTTCCGGCGCTCGCGCTCTGTTCGCGGCGCGCGGGGAGGTCTGGACGGTGCCCGCTGAGAACGGGCGTATCCGCAACCTGACCCGCACCCAGGGCGTGCGGGAGATGTCACCCTCCTGGTCGCCGGACGGTCGGTGGGTCGCCTACCTGAGCGACGTTACGGGTGCGTACGAGCTATACGTCCGGAGCCGCGACGGCTCGGGCGAAGAGCGCCGCATCACGACGGGCGGCGACATCTGGCGTTTCTCCCCCGTGTGGTCGCCCGACAGCGAAAAGCTGGCGTTCGGCGACAAGAACCAGCGTCTCCGTTACGTGGAGGTCGAGAACGGACGGATCGTGGATGTGGACCGCAGCGAGACCAATGACATCTCCAGCTACACCTGGTCTCCGGACAGCCGATGGATCGCGTACACGAAGACGGGTGCGACCCGAATGCAGGTGATCTGGGTCTACTCGCTCGACAGCGAAGACGCGCAGCCGCTGACCGATCCACTGGTAACCAACTACGCCCCCGTGTTCGACCCGGAGGGCAGGTACCTGTACTTCCTCTCGAACCGCGACATGAACCTGACGTTCTCCGGCTGGGAGTTTTCGTACGTCTACACGGGCCCCACGCGCCTCTATCTCGGCACGCTCCACCCGGACATCGAGCGCCCCTTCCAGCCGAAGAGCGACGATGAGGAGCCCGACAGAGAGAAGGACGGCGCAAACGGCGAGTCGGACGAAGAATCGGACGATGCCGACACGCCTCTCCGGTTCCACGTGGCCGGGTTCGAGTCGCGGGTTGTAGCTGTGCCCGGTCCGTCAGGCAGCTACAGCGGCGCCGAGGCGACGACCGAAGGGCCCCTCTACCTGTACGAGGCCACCGGAGCGGATGGCCCGCCCGACCTCAAGCGCTACCTGCTCGAAGAGGAGAAGGAAGAGACGATTCTCGAGGGCGTGAGCTTCTTCAACGTGTCCCGGGATGGGAAGAAGGTCCTGTATTCGGTGCGTGATCAGTGGGGGATCGCGGATGTGACCCCGGACCAGAAAGTCGGAGAGAACAGTCTCGACCTGGACGGCATGGAGGTGCTGATCGATCCGCGGTCCGAGTGGGCCCAGATCTACACCGACGCTTGGCGAATCATGCGGGACTGGTTTTACGACCCAGGCATGCACGGTCTCGCTTGGGAGGCCCTGGGGGCCCGCTACGAGCAGCTTGTTCCACACGTCGCGTATCGCGGAGATCTCGACTACATCCTCGGCGAGCTGGGCGGCGAGCTGAACGTTGGTCACCTTTACGTGAACTGGGGCGACATCCCACGCGTCGAGCGACGCGACGGCGGACTCCTCGGCGCCGAGCTGGTGGCGGACGAGTCCGGACGCTACCGGATCACGAAGATCTTCCCGGGAGAAAATTGGCACCCCGCCTTCCGGTCGCCGCTCACGGAGCCTGGCGTGAACGTGAGCGAGGGCGACTTCCTGCTCGCGATCGATGGACATGAGCTCACGACTGCCGAGAACCCGTATCGCTGGCTTCAGAACAAGGCCGGCCGACCGGTCACCCTCACCGTCAATGATCGGCCTGACATGGACGGAGCGCGCGATGCGCGAGTCCGACCCGTGGCCAGCGAGACCAACCTCCGGTACCTGGATTGGGTGCAGGACCGGCGCCGGCGGGTGGCCGCGGCCTCCGGCGGAAGGATCGGCTACATCCATCTCCCGAATACCGCTGTCGAGGGGAACCGGGAGCTGTTCAAGCACTTCTACCCGCGGACGGACTTCGATGCGCTGATCATCGACGACCGGTACAACGGGGGAGGATTCATCCCGGACCGGATGATAGAGCTTCTCGACCGGCCGGTGCTGGCCTACTGGGCGCGCCGCGGCATCACGCCGATGCGCACACCCGGCTTCGCGCACGAGGGGCCGAAGGCGATGCTGATCAACGGTCTCGCCGCTTCGGGCGGCGACGCATTGCCATACTTCTTCCGGTTGCGGGGTCTCGGGCCGCTGATCGGCACGCGGACGTGGGGCGGGCTCGTCGGACTGTCAGGCAATCCCGGGCTTGCCGACGGAGGGTCGGTTTCCGTGCCTCGCTTCCGGTTCTACGACACCGAGGGTCAGTGGGTCGTGGAGGGCGTGGGAGTAGCCCCTGACATCGAGGTCGTGGACCGCCCGGACGAGGTCGCGGCGGGCCGAGATCCGAGCCTCGAGCGGGCCATCGACATCCTGCTGCAGGAGCTGGAACGCGATCCTCCGACGCGCGTCGAGCAGCCCGCTCCCGTCGTCGATCCGAACTGGGATGACGGCTGAAGCTGAGCTCGCTGGTTTCTACGGATTCCTACGGGTTCGAGATCCAGGCGTCCCTGAGCGCCCGCTGCTCGGGCAGCGGCTCCGGATCGACCACGAAGCGGACCGCGCGACCGTCATCGCGCCGCTCGAGCTCGATTCCGATCCAGCCGTAGTACTCGTCGATCGGGAGTGGCTCCGTTCCCCTTACATAGGCCTCGAAGAAGTCGCCGATCTCCGGATAGGTCATCTCCGTCACGATGTCGAAGAACTCGTCCTCCGGGAACGGGCGTGACTGGCCGTATCGCTCCGCCAGCTCCAGCAGGAGCTCCTGCAGGCCGTACTCGCCATTCGACAGCTTGAGCAACCTGAGATCCAGGAGGCTGCCCACGATGGCGCCGCGCTGGTAGATGTTGCCGTACTGTCGCTGGCCCTCAGCGGTGTACGATGTAAGCGCGAGCTTCGACAGGCTGTAGTCCTGGTCGAAGAACCCCTCGTCGGACCGGATCTTCTGCACCTGGTCTGCCAGGTAGCGGTCCGGATCCTTGAGTCCGGCTCGCAGCTGCATCGCATCGGAGGCCCACTCCGTCACGCCTTCGTACAGCCACACGTGCTCGGAGGGGACCGGCGTCTCGAAGTTGAAGTTCTCGATGATCTCACTGTGGATGTGGAGCGGGGTCACTACGTGGAAGAACTCGTGCGCCGCGATATCGGAGATCATGCGTCCGTAGCGTCCTGAGAAATTCGCTTCCTGCAGCACGTACTCGGAGCTGTACGAGTGCTCCCACGCGCCAGCCGAAGACTTTTCGAAGTGAAACAGGAATGTGTACCGGTCCACGGGGAGCTCGCCGAGGAATTCGCCCGCCGCCTGCAGTATCAGGTCCATCGCCTCCAGGAGCTGCGCCGACTCGATCCTGTCGGTGGCCGAGTAGGTGTAGATCTCGACCGGCACACCCGTGACGCTCGTGCTGGCGTAGCTCAGGCGGCCCAGCAGAATTGGCGAGTCGACCAGGTGGTCGTAGTCGTCGGCGAGATACACCCCGTGCGCGTTCGCGTCGAGCGGCGTCCCGATCTCCCACTCGGCCGGGTACTCGAGGCGAAGCTCGATTGGAGCGTCCTGCAATCCGGAGGGGAAGGGGAACACCGCGTGCGGGTTGATCAGCACGTGGTCGTCTTCGATCGACGTACCCGCCATCGGATAGACCCTGTGCTCGTCCACCCGAGTGTCCCACGTCTCGGCGATCGAGTATCGGATCTCGGCCACCGACGCCGGGTCCTCGAGCCGCCACTGATTGGTGGAGACCTGTTCGACGGGAACCTGTGTGCCGTTCGACCCGAACGCGTGTAGCTCTCTTACATATCTGCCAATATCCATGACCTGGTATGTTCCGGGCGCCGTGGACGCGAACTGGAGGATCGCGTTGTCCGGCCCGAGTCCGGACACGGACATCCGGACGTGGAACAGGTCGTCGGCCCGGTCGTTCAGGTCGACCGTATAGGAGAGAGTCGGTAGCCCATCGGCCGTCTGCCCGAAGGCGGTCCCGACCGCGCCAGTAATCAGTAGCGTGGCAACGATCGCCGCTGTCGCAATCCCCGTCAGTCCCGTCCGTCGCATTCGCCCTGTCATGCGTCCCCCTCCCTATTTCCGTTGGGTCATGCGCCCTCCAGCGACGCCCTGTGTCCGGCCTTCTACGCCTTCCGGCATCTCGAGGTTTCTCCGGGCGAACGGACCAGCCGCACGACTGGTGGCCGGGCGTCCAGGATTATCTGACAAATGACATGAGACAGAATCGCATAAAAGACAAATATTGCAATTAGATAGCTTACATGTCGAACAATCGTACATGGTTGCGGGCGCTGCCGGAAACCGTATAATAGACGTGTCCGATCGCTGGCAGTCCAGGCGGTCGACCGAGCGCGGAGTTGATCGCAGCTTGAAGGCGCGCCGGGTCCGGACGGACACACCTTCTAAAGAGCGGAGAGGGCCTGTTTCAGACGTTTAAGCAGGCCCTCTTTCCTTGTATATGGGGTGGGCGGCGCGCTGATACCGCTATATTAAAAAACAGCCGAGATCGAGCGGCGACCCCGAGCGGAGCAGCAGTCTGAATGAGCCGACAGCCGCGAGCCTGGTTCCTGCCTATCCTCGCACCCGTGTGCTCGGCCGCCGTCCGTGTGTTCTACCGATTCACGGCGGAGGGCACACCGCCGCGCGTCGGACCGGTCCTGTTCGTGGCCAACCACCCCAACTCCATCGTTGACGCGATCGTCGTGGCGGCCTCCGTGGAGCGGCCGATCCGCTTCCTGGCCAAGGCGACGCTGTTCGATGCGCCGGGACTTGGCGCGCTGGTGAGGGCCGGCGGAGCGATCCCGGTGTACCGTCGGCAGGATGATCCCGCGCTGGTGGATCGGAACGCCCGAGTGTTCGAGGCGGTGCACGACGCGCTGGCCTCCGGCCACGCAGTGGGTATCTTCCCGGAAGGGCTCAGCCATTCTGAGCCCTCGCTGGCCCGACTCCGCACCGGCGCTGCCCGAATTGCTCTCGGGGCCTCCGCGCAGAGGGGCCTCCGCTTTCCGATTGTTCCCATTGGGATCGTGACCCGGCAGAAGCAGGTCTTCCGCTCGGAGTGTCTCGCTCTCGTCGGGACTCCCGTTCCGTGGGACGACCTCGCGGGCCGTCCCGAGGACGACGTGAAGGCGGTGAGGGAGCTCACGGACCGGATCGAGAGCGGAATCCGGGCCGTGACTGTGAATGTCGAGCACCTCGAGGACCGGCTGACGCTCGAATGTGCCGAGGCGATCTTCGCGGCGGAACAGGGTGTCGAGTCTTCCCAGGAGACGCGAGTGCGGCGCCTTCGGCAGGCGGCCGAGACCCTCACCCGGCTCCGCCACGACGAGCCGCAACGGGTCGAGCACCTGTACGAAGAAGTCGAGAGCTTCGCGTGGACGCTGGACGTGCTCGGGATTGGCGCCGGTGACATCGACCGGACTGTGCGTACTCGGTCGACGGTGGGGTGGGCGGCCAAGGTCTTCGGACTGCTTCTCCTAGGTGGGCCGATCTCCGCCGCCGGACACGTGGTGTTCTTCGTCCCCTACCAGCTCACCGACTGGCTCGCCACGCGTCCCCAGATCCGCAGAGAGCGACAGTCCACGTGGAAGCTCCTCGGCGGTGCCGTTATCTACCTGGCCTGGATCACGATTCTCGCGCTCGCCGCCGGCGTGGTGTTCGGCGTTCGGGTCGGCGTCGGAGTCGCCATCGGACTTCCCGTCCTCGCGCTTGTGACCCAGTTCGTGCGCGACCGGTGGAAGGACTCGCGGACGCAGGCGCATCGGTATCTGCTTCTGCAGAGGAAGGGTGACATTCGTGCGCAGCTCCTGGCTCGGCGCAGGAAACTGGCCGAAGCGCTCGACCGCCTGCGGGGCGAAGTGAGGGGCGGCTGAAGGCCTTGCTGCCTTGACAACGGCCATTATTTCAGTATTCGTGTAACGTCCCGGCTATTCCCATCCACACTCGAAGGAGCAACAACGATGCGCAAAGCTGTAATGATCCTCGCCGCCGCGCTGCTGGCGCTGCCAGCGACCGCGATGGCCCAGTACGGCGACGACGCACACAAGGCGGTGGAGGCGTCCGCGGCCAAGTGGCAGGCCGCCTACAATGCAGGCGACGGAGCCGCGATCGCAGCGTTGTATGCCAAGGACGCCGTCCTGCATCCGCCCAACTCGGCACCGGTTCACGGCGCTGAGGCGATCGAGGCCTTCTGGACGGCTGCCGTGGGTGAGGGAGGCACGACCGAGCTGACGACCGAGGAGGTCTATGCCATGGGTGACATGGTTGTAGAGGTCGGCATGTACACGGGCACAAATGCGGACGGGTCGCACGCAGATCACGGTCACTACACCGTCGTGTACAAAAAGAAGGGCGAGCATTTGATGCTGTTCCGCGACATGTGGAACAGCGACATGAGTCCGTAACCGGCGCGTAGTCTTTCGATCGCCGATCCCGGGTCTAATGCGGGGTACGCAGCGAGCGCCCGGCTTCGGCCGGGCGCTTCACCGTTGCCTCGCCAGCGCCACTTCAGCGATCTTGAACTATGACCAGCAGGAAAACCTGGATCAAGCTCGGCGGCGCCGTCGTGCTGCTGGCAGTAGCTCTGCTGTACTGGTACGCCCGGCGGACATCAACGGACGAGAGTGAGGCCGACACCTCAGCCGATTCAGGGACCGCGACTCTCGTGGATCAGCTCGATTGGCTCGCCGGTTGCTGGAAGCACGAGGAGCCTGGATTCCGACGCGACGAGCAATGGATGGAACCCGGCGGCGGGACGATGATCGGCATGAGCCGCAGCGTCGCCGGTGGACGCACCGTCGAGCACGAGTACCTGCGGATCGAGGACCGGGACGGTCGCCTGGCCTACATTGCCAGCCCGTCCGGCCAGGCCGAGGCGACCTTTCTCCAGGCCGAGATCACGGACTCGAGCGTGGTGTTCGAGGCGCCGGAGCACGACTTTCCGCAGCGGATCGTCTACCAGCGCATGCGCGGCGGGTCCGTGCTGGCATGGGTCGAAGGCGATGTCGACGGCGTGACGCGCGTCGTAGAGTTCCCAATGACTCCGGCACGCTGCCCCTAAGGGCCGCTCCTACTCCGCCCGAAGGCTCTCCCACCGGATCCAAACGTGCCACGCGCCACGCCGCGCTCGCCATGCTCGAGGACCTGTTCACCGGCCCGGTCATGAGGCTCGAGGACCTTTGGCAGCCAATGTACCACCCGGTCCGGCATCTCCCGCAGGACGGCCAGGCACTCACGGAGACTCGGTCCCGGGTTGTGCAAGGCTCGCGCGGTCGCGCGTCTTACACACCAGAAGGAGCTATGTGAGTTGATGCGGCTGCCTGCAGCCCGTCGAAGGAGGACACACGATGAGACCCCTCACCATCATCGTTCTGGCCAGCGCGTTCGTCTGGCTGGGTGGTGGTCTGCCGATGACACCGTTTGTGCCCGTCACCCTGGGAATCGTTGTGGCGACCGGCATCGCCGGGTGGGCCGTCCTCCGGCGTCGGCGCCTGCACGCTTTCCTCGCGTTTCCAGCCCTGGCGGTTGCGGCGGCCCTCCTGACAGTCGGACCGATCGACGTGAGCGTGAATCGTCAGGCCGGGCTTGGGGCCAGGATCGTGCCGGTCCTCTACGGGATGCCGGGTCCCGAGCTGTTCGAGCGGGCGAGTGCCGGTGAGGTCGATCTCAGGGGCTGCATCGTGCCCCGCTTTCCGAAGAGCCACGCCATACGGATCGGGCTGAATCCGTTCGGTTGATTCCGCGGGCGGGTGTTGCCTTCGGGTCGGGCCTCCGGCGATCTTGGGCGCCGGCACCCGACACACTCCGAGGAGGCGTCCCGAGACATGGCAGACACCCTCCGCTACCCGAGGCTGTTCGCCAACCTCGAGTCCCACACCCTATCGAGCCCCCAGGGCGCCAGCGCCGACTTCGGCGAGTCCGACATACACGTGTGGAGGGCACGCCTGGATGTCCCGCGTGAGCGCCTGGGGCAGCTGGAGCGAACGCTGGCACCGGGCGAGCGGGAGCGGATCACCAGGCTGCGTTCCGAAGCGGCTCGGCGACGCGCCACTGCCAGCCGGGGTCTCGTGCGGAACATCCTCGCGGGGTACGCCGATAGGCCGGCAGCTGGGCTTCGCTTCACGTATGGCCCCGCGGGCAAGCCGGAGATGTCAGGCGGCGTGGGCGGTGAGTCACTCTACTTCAACACCGCGCACACGGGAGACCTGCTGCTGGTCGCCGTGGGCCGTGTCCCGACCCTCGGCATCGACGTCGAACGCATCCGACCGATCGTCAGTTCGGAGAGCGTCGCACGACGCGCCTTCCTGGAAGAGGAGCGACGGCGGATCGAGACGCTTCCTCCGGAAAACCGGAACGAGGCTTTCATCACCTGCTGGACGCGCAAGGAAGCGTGCGTCAAGGCGGTCGGCGAGGGGGTGTGGACCGCCTTCGGCCGGTTCGAGGTCTCACTCGCGCCCGGCGAGCCGGCACAGGTGCTGTCGGTGGACGGCGACCCGGCCGCTGCCGCGGACTGGTCACTGTACCATCTGGAGCCCGCGCCAGGCTCCGTGGGAGCGCTGGCGGTTCACGGTACTGGGTGGCGGTTGTGGGCCGGCACGCATTATCCCCTGGAGGCTGAGACGTGAGCGTTCTGAAGACGGATGTGCGGCCGGGCGGCTACTACGACTCGATCGTGTTGATGCAGCTGCAGGCAGCCCTCGCGGAGCTGCCGGGCGTCCTGGACGCCGCCGCCGTGATGGCCACGCCGGACAACCAAGCGCTCCTCGCGGCGAGTGAGCTCCTGCCCGACGAGGCTATCGAAGCCGGTCCCGCTGATCTGCTCGTGGTGGTCAGGGCCAATACCGAGATCGCGGCCGCTGAGGCTCTGTCGCATGTGGACGCCCTCCTGGTCCGGGGTGGTGGGGCCGGCATCGAGGACTTCCTACCCCGCAGCCTGGAGTCGGCCCTGAAGCTGCTGCCGGAAGCGCGGTGGGCTCTGATCTCGGTGCCGGGCCGCTTCGCCGCCGGCGTGGCAGGGGAAGCGCTAGACCGGGGGCTGCACGTCTTCCTGTACAGCGACAACGTGTCGCTGGCCGACGAAGTCGCTCTCAAGACGAGAGGGGTAGCGGAAGGGCGGCTCGTGATGGGGCCGGACTGCGGCACGGCGTGGATCAACGGGATCGGGCTCGGGTTCGCCAACCGTGTGCGCCGCGGGGCCGTGGGTCTGGTGGGCGCGTCCGGTACAGGCCTGCAGGCCATCTGCAGCCACGTGCACGCGCTGGGCGGCGGCGTGTCACACGCCATAGGCACCGGGGGGCGGGATCTGGATGCAGAGGTTGGCGCGATCACCTGCCGGCAGGGTCTGGACCTGCTGGCCCGCGATCCCGGGACAGACGTGATCGTTCTGGTCTCGAAGCCACCCGTTCCCTCGGTGGCCCGGGCCGTTCTGCGCGCCGCGAGGAGCACGGAAAAGCCTGTCGTGGTGCATTTTGTGGGATTCTCGCCCCCGGCGCGGCGGCTTGGCTCCCTCTATTTCGCCACCAGCCTCGCGGAAGCCGCCTGGATGGCGGTCGAGTTGTCGAAGTCGGAAGCTGGTGCAGTGACGCCCTCGCCCGGCGCAGGCAAAGGTGAGAGCACCCCCGGTTACCTGCGCGGCCTGTTCTCGGGTGGCACACTGGCATCCGAGTCGCTCCTCGCACTCAGGAACTTCCTGGACCCGCTGCACTCCAACATGAAAGGCGATACGGTCCGGTCCCTGGAGACCGTGTCGCGCAGTGAAGCTCACACGATTCTCGACCTCGGGGCGGATGAGTATACGGTGGGCCGCCTGCACCCGATGATCGACAACGACATGAGGATCCGCCGGATCGCTCAGGAAGCGGCGGACCCTGAGGTGGGGCTGATCATCCTGGACGTGGTGCTGGGCGACGGGGCACATCCGGATCCAGCGGGCGAGTTGGCCCCGGCGATCGCTGATGCACGCCGCGCGCGGGACGTGGAATTCGTGGCTGTGGTGATTGGCACGGACGAAGATCCGCAGGACCTGGAATCCCAGGTCGAGACCCTGAGAGAGGCAGGCGCTCTGGTATTCGAGGACCTCACGAATGCCCTGAGCCATGTCGTCGATCGTCTGGGGGGGTCGTTCGTGTCACGCGATCCACAGGTAGACCTGGAATCCCTGGCCGCGCCCGTGCACGCAATCAATTTCGGGCTGGAGTCATTCGCGGCCAGCCTGGTGGACCAGGGAGCCCAGGCGATCCACGTCGACTGGCGTCCCCCGGCCGGTGGAGACGATAGATTGATGGCGATTCTCGAGAGAATGAGGAGGTAGCCCGGTGGACCTCGTGCAAGCCAACAAGACGGCTGTCGAACGCATGATGACGGCGCGCCCGCTGCTGAAGGGCGTCGCCACGGCTCGGGACGTGATCCCCGGGATGCGGGACGGACTTATCCTGCACGCCGGCCCGCCCATCGAGTGGGAGCGGATGTCGGGCCCTCTACGCGGTGCTGTGGTCGGGGCCCTGCTTTTCGAGGGACTGGCGAAGGACGAGGTCGAGGCGACTGCCCTGGTGGAGAACGGCGAAATCGAGTTCGAGCCGTGTCACCACCACCAGACGGTGGGTCCGATGGCCGGCGTGACCTCGGCTTCGATGGCCGTCTACGTGGTAGAGAACGTCACGCACGGCAACCGGACTTTCTCCACCCTGAACGAGGGATACGGCAAGGTGCTCAGGTACGGCGCCTACGCCCCGGAGGTCCTGGAGAAGCTGCGCTGGATGAACGAAGTGATGGCACCGGTCCTCGTCGAGGCGCTGGCCATGCGGGACGAGCTTGACGTGCGCGCCCTCCTTGCCGAGGCCCTCCATATGGGGGACGAGGGCCACAACCGGAACAAGGCGGGGTCGCTGCTGTTCCTCAAGCTCCTGTCCCCGTACGTGGCGCGCGCCGCCGATCCAGCCGTCGCCTCGGAGGTCCTCAGTTTCCTCGGAGACAACGCCCTCAGCGTGCTCAACCCGGTGATGGCCGCCTGCAAGGCGATGGCGGACGCCGCGCACGGGGTGGAGGGCAGCACCATCGTGACGGCCATGGCTCGCAACGGGACCGACTTCGGCATCCGGGTGAGCGGCTTGGGCGACGATTGGTTCACCGCGCCCGCGCAGGTGCCTGACGGCCTGTACTTCTCCGGCTTCAGCGCCGCCGATGCCAACGCCGATATCGGTGACAGCACGATAACCGAGACCGCCGGGATCGGCGGCTTCGCGATGGCCGCGGCGCCGGCGATCGTCGCGTTCGTGAGCGGCACGCCGAAGGACGCGGTGAACACGACGATGGAGATGTACGAGATCACCGAGACCGACAATCTCCACTTCACGATTCCTGCCCTGGACTTCCGCGGTACGCCGACCGGCATCGACATCCGGAAGGTGGTGGAGCTCGGGATCACCCCGCGCATCAACACGGGGATCGCCCATCGCGAGGCAGGAGTGGGTCAGGTGGGAGCCGGCCTGGTGCGACCGCCGATGGAGGTGTTCGAGGCGGCGCTGCTGGCCTACGCGGAGCGCTACGGGATCTAGTCGGGAGGCGGCAGGTCGAGAGGCGGCAGGCCGACCGGACGCAATTGCTCTATCCGCCCCGCCAGGGCCAGGACGGACTCTTCGCCCATCGGGGGTCCCACGACCTGGATCCCCACCGGGAGTCCAGTCGGGTCGAGTCCCGCCGGCACGCATGCCACGGGCAGGCTGGTCAGGGTGAGGACGAACGTGGGGGCGATCCACTCGATGTAGGTGGCCATCTTCCGCCCCCCGATAGTCTCGGGGTAATCCTGCTCGACCGGGAAGGGGGGCACGGGTACGCAGGGCGTGAGCAGGTGGTCGTACCGCTCGAATATGCTGCGCATCGTCCGCCGCATCTCCTCCCGGGCCCGCTCGGCCGCCTCGATCTCCGCGGGTTCGAGCGCCATGCCGGCCCGGATGTTCCCCGCCAGATTCGGTCCCAGCTGGTCCAGGCGATCCAGCAGCGCGGCGTGGTGCTTGATCATCCAGCGGCCGCGCAGTGTGAGGAACGTGTCGAAGCCGGCCGAGAGGTCCAGGTCGATCTGATCCACCTCTACGCCAGCGCCATCCAGCGACTCCGCGGCCTCCCGGCACACGCGCTCCAGGCTCGGGTCGGTGCCGAGACCGGCCACGTTGGGCGCGTACGCGACGTGCGATCCTTCTGCGGGGCCGCGCTCGACGGCACCTGTGAAATCGCGCCTCGCACCGAAGTGGGAATGTGGGAATTCGTGTATAGGGCCCCACACGGCCTGCAGCATCATGGCCACATCCGCGACCGTGCGCCCCATCGGTCCGGTGACGCTGAGGTCGTCCGCCGGCCAGTCGTTCGGCACGGTGGGAACGAGGCCCGGGGAAGGGCGCAGGCCGACCACGCCGCAGAACGAGGCCGGCACGCGCAGTGAGCCCCCGAGGTCCGTGCCCTCGGCCAACGCGATCATCCCCGTCGCGAGGGCCGCCGCTCCGCCGCCTGTCGATCCTCCGGCGCTCAGCTCTGTGTTCCACGGATTGCGGGTACGGCCGAAAACCTCGTTGAACGTGTTGCCGCCCGCCGCGAACTCGGGCGTGTTGGTCTTCCCGAGGATCACGGCGCCGGCCGTCCGCAGGCGGCGCACCACGAGCGCATCTTCGACCGGTACGTGATCCGAGTAGAGGGGCGAGCCGTAGGTCGTGCGCACCCAGGCGACGGGCGTGATGTCCTTGATCCCGATGGGCAGCCCGCACAGGGGGCCGGGGTCCTCGCCCGCCGCCAGTCGGCCCTCGAGCTCGCGGGCCTGCTCTCGTGCGGTCGGATCCAGCGTGACGACCGCGTTGATCGGACCGTTGTGGCGGTCGATCTGCTCGAGACACGCATCCAGGACCTCCACCGGCGACAGCTCGCCGCCGGCCACCCTGCGCCGCAGCTCGGTGGCCGAAAGGAGGGCGATCGAGACCTGATCGCTCACGGGCGCGGGCTCCAACCGCTCAGTCCTCGACGAAGGCGATGGCGCGGCAGAACGCGGCTTCGCCTCCCTTGAACTTCCACGGGAAGATCCCGATGGTCAGGCGCTGATTCTGCAGCTCGGGCGCGCTGATGTCACCGCCCATGTTCTCGACGTGCATGCAATTCGACGGGAACAGCTTGTTGTGGGTGAGCTGGTAGTCCTCGTCGGGGAACAGGCGATCCACGCCTTCCGGTCCGCCGAACTTCTCCTCGGCCAGCTTCCGCACGCGGTCGCAGTGCCCGAACGTGCCCTTGCCCAGGAAACGGCCGATCGGGAGATCCATCGGGTGGTCGGTGGAGACCGCGTCCACGCCCCAGATGTGGACCTCCTTCTCGAGCAGCCACGGGACCATGTCCGGGTGAGCGCCGGGGTGGAGGTGAATGTACCGTTCCTCGTCCGGCGTGGCCCCGAACTGGGCGAACCGGTGCCACCCCGTGTGCAGGATGACGATGTCTCCCTTCTTCACCTCGACCCGGCTCTCGATCATGTCCGGCGTGTAAGCAGCCAGGTCGTCCATCTCGTCCGTTAGGTCCACGATCACCCCCGGGCTGTACAGCCAATCGAGCGGGATCTCGTCGATCGTCATTCCCCCGGTGACGAAGTGACGCGGCGCGTCGAGGTGGGTGCCCATGTGGTTCGACGTCTGGATGTACTGGGCGTTCACGCCGTGCTCGGACTTCCTCTTAATGTACTTTACCTCAAACGGCGGATAGTACGGCCAGAAAAATACATCCTGGTTCAGCGGCTGCGACAGATCGTACGGCTTCATGAGTCCTCCATGTGTGGTTCTTCGACCGCGCACTTCTCGTGGCGCGCGGACGGTTCGGTCCGGCATCCGGCGGGCGCGGCCCGCCCTACACAACCTCCTGCCGGCGCAGCTCGGCCACTTCCGCGCCGCTCATGCCGAGCCAGTCCGACAGGACATCTTCCGTGTGCTGGCCGAGCACGGGCGGCGGCGAGCGTACCGCTCCCGGTGTATCGGACAGCTTAACGGGCACGCCGGTTACGCGGATCGGACCGGCTTTCGGGTGCTCCAGCTCCACCACCATGTCGCGTGCGATCACCTGAGGATTCTCGCACACGTCCTGAACGGAGTCGATGCGTCCGGCCGGAACGCCCGCCGATCTCAACGCCTCGATCCACTCCGCGGTCGTTCTCTCCGCCATCGCGGGGCCGAGCACAGCGCGCAGAGCATCGGCATGCTTCACACGGTCCGCGTTACTTCGGAAGCGCGGATCCACCGGCAATTCCTCCAGGCCGGCCGCCTCACAGAAGCGGCGCCATATGGACTCGTTGCCGCACGCCACGTTGAGGTAGCCGTCCCGGCACTCGAAAGTCTCGTACGGGACGATCGACGGGTGCCGGTTTCCGAGGCGGGTCGGGCTCTCGCCAGTGGCGAAGTAGATGCCGGCCTGGTAGGTGAGCAGCGCCACCTGGCAGTCGAGCATGCCGATGTCCACTTTCTGCCCGCGGCCGGTGCGCTCGCGCGCGATCAGGGCCAGCAGGATCCCCTGGCATGCCATCATCCCGGCGACGATGTCGGCCTGAGAGGTACCCACCTTGAAGGGCGGACCGTCCCGATCTCCGGTAAGGCTGGCGATCCCGCCTTCGCCCTGAATGATCAGGTCGTAGCCCGGCAGGGCTGCGTCGGGCCCCGTTCCGCCGTATCCCGAGATCGAGCAGTAGATGAGTCGCGAGTTGACCTCGCGCGCTGCTTCGTAGCCGTACCCGAAGTCCTCCATCAGCCCGGGGCGGAAGTTCTCGACCACGATGTCGGCCGTCTCGAGCATGTCATGGAGAATCTGCAATCCCTGCTCGTGCTTCAGGTTGAGCGTCATGCCGCGTTTGTTGCGGTTTATGCTCATGAAGTACGTGCTCTCGCCGCCCACGAACGGGGGGCCATAGCCGCGCGTGTCGTCGCCGTAACCCGGCCGTTCGACCTTCACCACGTCGGCGCCCATGTCCGCCAGCATCATGGTGCAGTACGGACCGGCGAGGACGCGGGTCAGGTCCAGTACTTTGAGGCCGGCGAGTGGCTCCGACATGCGCTCATGTCTCTCCGCGGGACGATCCATCATATGTGGGCTGCAATATCGCTGGCGGCCGGCAGACCGGCCAGCGTCCGACCCCGGTCAACGCTTCGCTCGGCGCTGCGCATCAGCCACCAGTAGACCAGGCCTGCCGTCGCAGTCGCGCTGAACCATGCCCCGTCGAACAGGAAGCGCAGGGCCGGCGAGGTGAGTCCGAGCAGGGCCATGCCGATTCCGGCCAGCGTCGCCACCAGGGCCGCAGGGTTGAAGCCGGAGCCGTACGCGTATTGCGAGCCCTCCGTGTACAGGGCGTCCACGTCCAGGCGGAAGCGGCGCACGAACACGTAGTCGCACAAGATCACTCCGCCCACCGCGCCCAGCAGGCCCGAGTAGCTGATGAGCCACGTCTGGTACAGGTCGAGGAGCTTCCACGGGACGATCAGGATCCCGATGACCGCCGCGATCATGCCGCCAGCGCGGAAGCTGATGCGGCGCGGGTCGAGGTTCGAAAAGCTGTTGGCCGGGCTCACCACGTTGGCCGCGATGTTGGTGCTCAGCGTGGCGATCACGATGGCCCCCATGGCCAGCACGCCGAGCCACACGCTGTCGCCTTCCGCCGCGAGGCGCGACACCAGCTCCACCGGGTTCCAGATCGCCTCACCGTACAAAATCATGGTGGCCGCGGTGACCGCGACACCGATGAACGAGAACAGCGGCATGGTGATCAGCAGTCCCACGGCCTGGCCGGCCATCTGGTCGCGCTGGCTGCCCGCGTAGCGCGTGAAGTCGGGGATGTTCAGCGAGAGTGTGGCCCAGTAGCCCACCATCGCTGTTAGCCATGGGATGAACAGGGTCAGCGTGAACGCCGCCGGGCTCATGTCCTGCCGGGCCGTGGCGAGCTTCTCGGATTCGGAGAGGATCACGCCGATCCCGCCCGCCGCGCCGGTGGCCCAGAAGAGCAGGGCCAGCCCCATCGCGATGAGGAACGGAGCGGCCAGCGTCTCCAGCCGCTTGATGCTCTCCGTGCCTGCCCACACGAAGTAGACGTTGATGAGCCAGAAGATGAGGAAGCCTGCGTATTCGGGCGCTCCGTGCCCCATGAGCGACCAGCCACCGCCGATCAATGGCCAACCGGCCCACAGGATCCCGACCAGGCCACTGATCGCGAGGCCGCCGATCCACGTCTGGATGCCGAACCAGCCGCACGCCACAACCGAGCGCAGGAGCGACGGGATGTGGGCCCCGGTCAAGCCGTAAGACGCGCGTGCGAACACCGGGAAGGGGATCCCGTAGCGCGTGCCTGCGAAGCCGTTGATCACCAGCGGAAAGAGGACGATCGCGTTGCCGAGAAAGATCACGAGCAGGCTCTGGCGCCAACTCATTCCCGACTCGATCATCACCGCGGCCAGCATGTAGGTGGGGATGCACACGCTCATCCCCACCCACAGAGACACGAAGTGCCACAGCTTCCAGGAGCGCTCGGCCGTCGGGATGGGGGCGAGGTCCTCGTTGAGCAGGCGGCTGGCGGCAGGTCCGCCTGCCTCTACCGGTCCTGCGATCACGCGCCCGTCGCTCGCCGCGCGGCCGTCTCCAGGGCCCGGGTCGTGAGCACTCGGGCCAGCTGACGCCGGTACGGAGCCGAAGCGTGGATGTCGGCCGGCGGGTCGATGTCGCGCGTCGCCGCGGCCTCGCCAGCTTCGCGGATCGCGTCGGCGGTCGGCGGACGCCCGAGCAGTAAGTCCTCTGCGGTGTTCGCGCACACCGGTCCGTCGCCCACGCTGAGAAGCGTCACCGACGCCCGGGTGCACGTGCCGCCGGCGTCGAGGGTGAGGACCGCGCAGACTCCGACAAGGGCGAAGTCACCGTGCCGACGCGAGACTTCCTTGAACGCGCAGCCCGTACCGTTCGGGAGGATCGGGATCTCGACGCCCGTGACGAGCTCGTCCGGGGCCAGCGACGTGCTGAAGAGTCCTGTGCAGAAGTCGCAGAACGGCACCGTGCGGTCGCCCCCCGGTCCGCGCAGATGGAGCCGCGCGTCGAGGGCCAACATCACGGCCGGGAGCTCCGAGGCCGGATCGGCGTGCGCGAGGCTGCCTCCCATCGTGCCGCGGTTCCGGATCTGAAGGTGCGCGATCCAAGGCATCGCCTCGGCCAGGAGAGGCGCCCGCTCCTTGACGGCCGCGCTCCGCTCGACGGCCGAGTGAGTGGTCATCGCGCCTATGACGAGGCTTCCTCCGGCCTCGCGGATGTAGCGCAGCTCGTCGAGGTCACCCAGGTCCACGAGCACGGCCGGCTGTGCGAGGCGGAAGTTCATCGCCGGGATCAGGCTCTGGCCGCCGGCCAACGGCTTGGCCCCGTATCCCTCCGCGGCGAGGACCGAGATGGCCTCATCCACCGAGGACGGCCGGACGTACCGGAACGGGGCGGGCTTCACAGCAGCAGCACCAGGAGCGCCGCCGCGATTATCGCGACCACGAGGTAGAGCCCGAGCCGACCGCGGCGCGTCGTGGGTAGAGCCGCGTGGGACGAAGTCGCCGGAGCAGGCACCGCACCACCATCGGCTGGCGCGAGGCGGGCGTTCAGAGACCGGCTCACGGCCTCCAGTCCGTGCTTGCTCATCGACTTGCCCACCGAGTCGAGCAGTCGCTGCCCGACGCTGGCCACGCGGCCTCCCACCTGCAGGTCCGCCCGGTACTTCATCAGCGTGCCGCCGTCGAGCTCTTCAAACACGACGTTGGCTATGCCCTTTACGAAGCCGGCCTTGCCCTTGCCATCCACGTGCATGTCGAAACGCTCGGGGCGCACCTTGTCCTTCAGCTCGACGACCACCGTGAACCGCGCCGCCGTCACCGGGCCGATGCTTACCTCCATCTCGCCTTCATACCGGTCCTCGGCCGTCATCTCGAGGAGGGTCCCGGGAAGAGCGCCGGACAGGATCTCCGGATCATGCAGCCCTTCGTACAACGCCTCGCGCGGCGCGTCGAACGTGAACTCGGACTCGATCAGCATGGCTATCCTCCGTCGCGGGCGTCGTGGGCGTTGCGGGCGTCGCGAATGAGTTCGAACAGGCGGTTGGGACTGAGTGGCATCTCGAGCACCTCGAAGCCCTCGATGCCGAGCGCGTTCTCGAAGGCCTGTGCGAACAGCGCTCCCACCGGGATCGCCCCGGCCTCTCCTACGCCCTTCACGCCGAGCGGATTCAGCGGCGACGGAGTCTCGACGTGCGCGGTCTCGATGTGCGGCACGTCCATGGCGGTCGGCAGCAGGTAGTCCATGAACGAGGCGTTCAGGAGCTGCGCTCCCTCGTCGAACACCAGTTGCTCGTAGAACGAATTTCCGATCCCGTGCGCCACGCCGCCGTGGATCTGCCCCTCGACGATCATCGGATTGATGACGCGGCCACAGTCGTGGACGACCACGTAGCGCAGGATGTCGATCTCCGCCGTCTCCGGGTCGACCTCGAGGATCATCGCGTGGACGCCGCTCGCCGTGACACCGCGTTCGGGACCGAAGTATGCGGTCGCCTCGAGACCCGGATCCGTGCCCGGGGTCACCGCGCCGCGCAGCGGATTGGCGAGGGCCGCCAGGTCGCCGAGCGAGATCGACGCACCGGTTCCGACTACGCGCACGAGACCGTCCGCCAGCTCGAGGTCCTCTTCGGCCGCGCCGAGCACGGAGCTCGCGAGGGTGAGGACCTTCTTCCGCACCGTGACGGCCGCCGCGTGACAGGCGTTCCCCGCGACGACCGCACCGCGGCTCGCGAACGTTCCCGTGCCCCAGCCGAAGCGGGCCGTGTCGCCCGTCACCACCTCTACGTCGTCTGCGCCCACACCGAGCTGTTCGGCCGCGATCTGCGCGAACGACGTGAAGTGACCCTGGCCCTGCGTGCCGACGCCGGTCGCCAGGTTGATGCGGCCGCCCGGCTCGATCCCCACGCGGGCGCCCTCGTAGGGGCCGACGCCCGTGCCCTCGACATACGAGACGATCCCGATCCCCACATGCCGTCCCTCGGCCCGCGCCGTCGCTCCCACGCCGGACTCGAACCCGGCGTAGTCGATCATCTCGACCGCCCGGTCCATGGCCTCGGCATAGTTGCCGCTGTCGTACACCAGCGGTGCGAAGTCCTGGTAGATGATCTCATGGTAGTGCGGGAATTCGTCCGGCGTCAGGTAATTGCGGCGCCGGATCTCGACCCGGTCGATCCCGAGCTCGTCCGCTGCCCGGTCCAGGAGGCGCTCCATCACGAACACCCCGTGCTGCCGGCCGGCCCCTCGGACGGGCGTCACGATCGGCTTGTTCGTGAAAACCATCCGGAACTCGGTGTAGTAGTTGGGCACGCGGTAGGGGCCGAGCAGCGTGCACTGTGTATTGATCGGGATCGTGAGGCCGTACGGGTTGTAGGCTCCGGTGTCGCACACGAAGACGTCTCGCACGCCGAGGATGTAGCCGTCCTCGTCCACCGCGATCTCCGCCTCGTGCATCTGCCCGCGCTCCTGCGTCGTGGCGAAGAAGCTCTCCTGCCGATCCTCGATCCACTTCACCGGCCGGCCGAGCCGCATCGAGATCCACGGGAGGAGCACTTCCTCGGGGTAGAACATCATGATCTTCGGCCCGAAGCCGCCGCCGATGAACGGGGCGATCACCCGGACCTCCGACTGCGGAAGTCCGAGCATGGCGGCGAGCCCGTTCCGGATCGGGATCGGGGCCTGCGTCGTGTCCCACACCGTAAGCTCGCGGCTGCGGGCGTCCCAGTTCGCCACTACGCCCCGGTTCTCCATCGGGGCCGACGCGCCGCGATCGTACAGGAACCTCCGTGTGATTACGCGGTGTGCCTGCTCACGGGCCGCCTCCCACGCGCCCTTCTCCTGGATCACGTGCGCAGCGAGGTTCGACTCGAGCTGCTCGTGGATCCGCGGGGCGTCCGGTTCGAGCCCGGCCTCCATATCAGCCACGGCGGGCAGCGGATCGATGTCCACTTCCACCAGGGCCACCGCGTCCTCTGCCTCGTACCGGCTCCGCGCCACCACCACGGCGATCGGCTCGCCGACGTGCCGCACCTTGTCTCGCGCCAGCGGTACCTGCGTCGCGGCGTGGAACTCCAGCCTGTCGATCGGGGGAGGGGGGACGAGCAGCGGGCCCGGCTCCCAGTAGTCGCCCAGATCGTGCGCCGCGTAGGCCGCGACGACCCCCGGGTGCTCGAGTGCCGCGGATAGGTCGACCCCCTTCAGGATCCCGTGCGCGTAGTCGCTCCGAACGAACGCCGCGTGCAGCATGCCGTCGAGGTGAACATCATCGACGAACAGGGCCTCGCCGGTCAGCAGACGCCGATCTTCGTTTCGACGTGGAGACGCCCCCACCTGGCTGGGGCGCGCCGGGGCCTCGGTGGCCGGAGCCGTGAAAGTCGCGTCGTGGCTCACGGGCGCATCCTCTCGGCCGCCAGCTGCACGGCCTTCACCACGTTCTGGTAGCCCGTACAACGGCACAGATTGCCCGACAGAAGCTCGCGGATCTGCTGCTCGTCCGGGTCGGGGTTCTGTTCGAGGAAGGGGACGAGCGTCATCAGGATGCCCGGCGTGCAGAACCCGCATTGCAGGCCGTGCGCCTCCCGGAACGCGGCCTGGATCGGGTGGAGGTCGGCGTCCTCCGGGTGCGGGATGCCGGAACCGTCGGCCGGCGTCGCGAGACCTTCGACGGTGGCGATCTCCGAACCATCCGCCTGCACCGCGAACATCAGGCACGAACGCACGGACTCGCCGTTCACGAGAACTGTACAGGCGCCGCACACGCCATGTTCGCACCCCACGTGGGTGCCCGTCAGCTGGATCTCGTGTCGGAGGAAATCACTGAGGAGGAGGCGCGGCTCGACGGACCGGTCGTACGTCTTCCCGTTCACGGCCATTCGGATGGTCAGCTTCTCGCCCAACCGCTATGCCCCTTGTCCTGGATTGCCCATGTACACTGCAGAAGCGCAGAAGCACACCCTACAGAATAGCCACAACCGCCGGAAACCCGCTAGGCGAGGGCCCGGAGTTGCCCTCACCTCCCGGATCGGGCGATCTTGGGCGGCCGAACCGAGGCCCGACACCAGGAGCGACTGACTACATGACAGGTACGACCAGCTATCAGAGGCTGTTTGCCGAGTTGAAGCGCCGGCGCGTGTTCAAGGTAGCTGCGGTTTACGGCGCCGTGGCTTTCGTAGTGCTCCAGGTCACCGACATCATGGTTCCGGCGCTGGCCCTGCCAGAATCGGTCACCCGGGCGATCGCACTGCTTCTCATCCTGGGGTTTCCGATCGCCCTCGTCATGGCGTGGGCCTTTGAAGTCACGCCAGAGGGGATGAAGCGTACGGAGGATCCCACAGAGGGCGAGATCGAAGCCATCGTGGCCGAGCCGCGATCCCGCCGCTGGCCGAGCGGCGTGCTGGCGCTTGCCGGGATCAGTGCGCTGGTTGTGGGCGCGTTCTTCGTGCTCCGCCCCGAGGTGACGTTCCGCGGGCCGCGCGAGGCGGCGGCCGACGAAGCGTTACCGGCGATCGCCGTGCTCCCGTTCATGGTCAGCGGATCGGACACGGAGTTCTGGCGTGAGGGCCTGGCGAACACGCTCTCCACGAGCCTGAATGGTCTCGCCGGCCTGCGTACCGTCTCGAGCCGGACCGTGCTGTCGCGCTGGGACCAGGCGATCGGCGAGGGAGACCCGGACCTCGAGACCGCTCTGGAAGTGGCGCGGCGGGCGGGCGCAGCCTACGCGGTGATCGGCGACCTGGTGGTGGCGGGCGCCCGGACGCAGCTGTCAGCCGATGTGTACGAGGTGGAAACCGGTCGGCAGCTCGGACAGGCTCGCTCGGCCGGCTCGATGGAGGGAGACAGCGCATTCGCTCTCATCGACCGGTTCACCGTCGAGATCGTTCGTGTCGCCCCGACGTCGGACGAGGCTGGCGTCCCCAGGGTGGATCTGGCCCGGCTCACGACCACTTCCGTGGACGCGCTGAAGGCGTACCTGGAAGGCGAAGCGCAGTATCGACGCTCTGACTTCGTCGCCGCGATCGACGCCTACCAGCGCGCCATCGATATCGACTCCACGTTTGCTATGGCGCACTATCGGATCTCCAAGGCTTATGGGTGGGAGCGGGGGAGCGGCGCCGTATCGGGACACCACCTCTCCGCCCTGCGGTTGGCCGACCGCCTCCCCGAGCGGGAACGGGCCCTCGTAGAGGGTAACGTCGCTTTCCTGCAGTGGCGGGTGCACGACGCGATCGAGATCCTGCTCGAGGCCGTCAGGCGATACCCGGACGACTTCGAGGCGTGGTACCTGCTGGGCGACATTTACTACCACCAGGGAGAGCAGGCGCTCGAGGATCCGCTGGCGCAGAGCGAGCGGGCGTTCGGTAGGGCGCTCGAACTCGATCCGTCCGTCGGGCCGACCCACATTCACCTGATCGAGAACGCTTTCGTGATGGGTGACAGCGCGCTGGTTCGCCAACGGCTGGAAGCATTCCGCGATATTGCCGGCGAGAGCGCGACGATGAGGGCAAACGACCTGTCCTTCGCGATCGCTTTCGGCGACGAGTCGACCCGAGAAGCGGCCTTCACCGTGCTCGACACGGCCTCGTTCCGGGATCGAAACGCACTGGCCACCGTCTCGGCTGACCTTGGGCACCCCACGATGCTGGCTCGGAGGGCGGAGGCTATCGAGCACTTGCTTCAAGCGGGCCTGACGGAGGACACGGAGGTCAACCTAACATTCAATCTCGTATTGACCGCGATGGATCGTGGCCGCTGGGGCGACTTTGACGAGGCCATGTCTGACCCGCGCGTGAGCGACGCCCGGGCCTTCATGACATACATGGCGTGGCAGGCCGGCCTTGCGGTCCCCGAGGCCGCCATCCGTGAGGGACTGACTCTCACGGAGGCGGATTCGACGGACGACGGGAGCGAATTGGCCCGGCTGTTGATGGCTGCCGAACAGGGGCGTGTGGCAGCTGTGGAAGTCCGTACGCGGCAGCGGAGCATACAGGCTGACTCCCTCGAAGCGTCAGGAGATTCAGCGGGAGCCAGATGGCGCCGCTGGCTCGTCGAGATGCTGGAGGCGAAGGCCCAGGCCGCCGGCGATCCGCAGGGAGCTCTCGCCCGTCTCGAGCCCCTGCAGCGCGAGGCCACCGGGCCTCGAACCATGACCCTCATCAACGGCATACAACGCTTCTGGCTTGCCGATCTGAACCTGGAGCTCGGCGACACGGAGAAGGCCGAGCTCTACTACCGCTCGCTGATCGATCAGGCACGTGCCGTGCTCGCCCTGGCGAAGATCCGCGACGAGGCGGGCGACCCCGATGAGGCGGCCCAGCTGTACGCACGTTTCATCACTCTGTGGAAAGACGCGGACCCCGAGCTGCAGCCGCAGGTCGAAGAGGCCCGGACCCGGCTTCAGGAAATCGTGCGGGCGCGCGGGTAAGCCCGGCCCAGGCGCTGGTGGCCGCAGGCCGCAGTGGGATGTCGTGCGCGACCACCCGAGATACCTTGAGACCATGGAGACCCTGAATCTACCATACCAACCCGTGAGCCTGCATCCATGAGCGCACCCGGATACCAGCGGTTCTTTGCCGAGATGAAGCGGAGGAAGGTGTTCCGCGTGGCGGCCGTGTATGGGGGTACGGCGTTTGTCGTACTGGAGGGCGTGGCCCTGCTTGCCGATGGACTCACCCTGTCGCCGGGCGTGCTTCAGACCGTCACCGTAGTGATCCTGGCCGGATTCCCGATTGCTGTTGCGCTCGCCTGGGCGTTCCAGGTCACCCCCGAGGGCGTGCGGCGCACCGATCCCGCCACGACGGCGGACATCGACGCGATCGTGGCCCAACCGCGTGGCAAGCGCTGGCCTGCGGGGATCCTCGGGCTTCTCGGAGGCCTCGCCGTCGCGACCGCCGGCTGGTGGGCGTTCGGGACCAATCCGACGACCGATACTTCGGCCGGCAACGCTGCCTCCAGCGAATTGAGGGCACCCGTCGCCGCGCAGGCCGACGTATACCTGGCGTCCCTCGCGGTCCTGCCGTTCGCGAACCGTAGCGCCGATCCCGAAAACGAGTACTTCACCGACGGCGTGCACGATGACATTCTCACCGCGCTGTCCAGGCTCGAGGACCTCAAGCTCATCTCGCGCACATCGGTCATGCGGTATCGGGACACCGAGACCAGCATCCGGGAAATTGGCCGGGAGCTCGGGGTGGCTACCGTGCTTGAGGGGAGCGTCCAGCGATCCGGGGAGAGAGTTCGCATCACGGTGCAGCTGATCGACGCCGAGACCGACGACCACCTGTGGGCGGAGACGTACGACGAGGAGCTGACGGCGGCCAACATTTTCGCGATTCAGAGCGACGTGGCACGCCAGATTGCTGGTGCGCTCGAGGCCACGCTGGTGGCCGGCGGGCCAGTCGAGATCCGGCCGCCACCCACAGAGAGTCTGGAGGCCTACGACCGGCTCACGGAAGCCCGCTTCCTCCTTGCCTCGCGGAGGGCGAATAACATGTTCAGGTCCGTCGACCTGTTCCGCGAGGCCATCTCGCTCGACTCGACGTATGCGCCGGCGCACACGGGCCTCGCGGAGGCCTACCTCATTCTCTATTCCTGGGACAAGTTCACCCTGGACGAGATCAAACCCCTCGTGGAGTCTTCGCTGGATCGGGCCCTGGCACTCGATCCGCTGCAAGGCGAAGCGCACACTGCCCGCGCGCTCTATCTGCGGAATCTGGGCCGGTTCGAGGAGTCGGAACGGGAGTGGAGAAGGGCCATCGAGCTTGTCCCGGGTCACGCCAACGCGCACCACTGGTTCGGGATCATGCTGTGGGAGTTGGGCCGGTTCGACGAGTCGCGCATCGAGCTGCGCCGGGCCCTGGCGCTCGACCCGTTATCCCGCATCATCAATACGAACGTGGGCTTCGGCGAGTATTTCGCGCGCGGCTACGTTGCTGCGATCGACCAGTACATGAAGTCCCTGGAGCGATTTCCGAACTTCAGTTACACGTGGATTCTTCTCTCTGCCGCTTACTCGCTGAACGATCAGCACCAGGACGCGGTACAGGCAGCGCGGAAGGCGCTGGAACTCAGCCCGGGGGACAGCAACTGGACCCTGATGCTGGCAGCCGCACTGGCCCGCGCGGGTGACGAAGCGGAAGCTAGGCGCGTCATGGCGTCGGAATCGGCCGGGGACCCCACACGATTTGCCCTCGTGCACGCGGCGCTCGGCGACGCGGACGAGGCCTTCCACTGGCTGGATCTGGCCCTCGACGAGGGGTCGCCCTTTATATCCGAGCTCGCCGATCCAGGGTACGACCCGATCCGGGACGATCCCCGATTCCAGGCGGCGCTGGTGCGGGTGGGACTGGCTGAGTAAGGAAGCAGCTCGCCGGGCCCTGTACCGAAGCCGGCCCAGGCACTTCCACACGAGCCAACCCTTGTGCTTGGTCGAGCGGTCTAACCGCCGGAACCTCGCCACTCGCACGACCGGAGGCACCGTGGTACCCGGACGCACGACCCGACTGATTCTCCTGCCCGCCCTGTCCGTTGCCCTCACCCTGCTATCCGCTGCCTGCGGTGGTGCTGGCGATGAGTCAGGCCCTCAGACCCGCTGGACCGCGGCCGTGGACACGGTCGGAGATACAGTCATCATCCGCACGATCTCGGGACAGGTGTGGGAGTCCGACAAGACGCTCGTTTCCGAGGTGAGCATCGGTGTTCTGAATGGCGATGCCGAGTACCAGTTCGGCGAACTTCGTGCGATCGCTGCGGATGAAGAGAGCCGGATGTACGCGTACGACGCCCATGGGCCGGTGCTGAGGGTCTACTCGCCCGACGGCACCTGGCTGCGCGACATCGGACGTGAGGGAGAAGGCCCCGGAGAGTACAAGCGACCCGATTCCGGGCTGGCGATCCTGCCGGACGGCCGGGTGGCGATGCGCGACCCTGGCAACGGCCGCATCCTCTTCTACTCACCGGACGGCGAGTACCTGGACTACTTCCGCATCGCGGGGAGCTTTAACACCAGCAGGCCGCTGATCGCGGACACCTCCGGTGCCCTGGTGACCTTCATCATCACCAACCTCGGGACGTCGGTGTTCGAGTGGGAACGCGGCCACGCCCGCTTCCACGCCGACGGCACCGTTGACACGCTCGCGATGCCGGATCTGGCATACGATGAAGCCATGGTGAGTGGGCAGCACGAGGGCAGCAGCAGCACGAGCAATGTCCCGTTCACTCCGTTCCAGGCCACGGCGTACAGCCCGTTCGGCTATTACATCGTCGGGATCACCGAGGACTACTCTTTCGATCTCCTACGGCCCGAAGGCGTACTGCGGATCCGCCGCTCCTACGAGCCTGTGCCCGTCGATCCCAGTGAGGCGGCGGCCGAGCGAGAGCGCATGACGGACAACTTCAAGCAGCAGTTTCCCGGTTGGAAGTGGAACGGTCTCCCCATCCCGGACGTCAAGCCTGCGTACCAGGGGTTCTATCCCGCTGACGACGGTCGGATCTGGGTGCAGGTCTCTGCGCCGTCGGAGCGCTACATGGACACCGCGGAGCAGAGAGCCGAAGAAGAGCGGCTCGGCCACACCGTGAACCCGTTCCGCGCGCCCGTCCGGTTCGACGTGTTCGAGGCGACGGGCGAGTACCTGGGGCAGGTCTCCACCCCGGAGGGCTTCTCGCTCAGGCCGAGGCCCGTGTTCCGGGGCGACACCGTGTGGGGCGTCGTGCGCGACGAGTTCGACGTGCAGCGTCTGCACCGGTTCCGGCTGGAGATCGTGAACACGGACTGAGGACGCCTGAACACTCGCTTATACAGCGGTTATATTACATCGAGTCCCCAGCCGAGTCAGCAGCCGCGGCAGTGGAAGCGACCCGATGAGCTATCCGCCGTATCCAGACGATCCGGCCCTGAGGCGTCTCCAGCGACAGATGCTGGCGGCCGGGGTGGCGATCGTGGCCGTCCTGGTCATCGGCCTCGTGCTGACCCTGCCGGAGCCCGCCGCGCCACGACCCGGGAATGCCGATGATGTGTTCCTCGCCGGGCCGGGCTCAGATCTCGTAGTGCGGATGCCGGCCGAGGACAGAGGGGAGTTGGTCGTTACCCGCAAAGACGTAAGAGAGTATCGCGTCCGCCTGGCCAACCTGGCCGCACGGTGTGGAGGGCTTCCCGAAAAACAGACGGCCATGATCGTAGATCGGGCGCGGAGCCTGGTCAGGGAGACGGGACGGCCGATCACCTACGCCCGCACGATCGCCGAGCTCAGCTTCGCGGTTGAGCTGGCCGGCGACCGCGACTGCACGGCCGCGGCCCGGGTGCTTGCTGACGGCGCTGCTGACTAACCCAACCCCCGCCCTACCGCTCGAGCACGACCACGAGGACCTGCTCGAGACCGCTCAGAGATTCCTTGCGGAGCTGAAGCGGCAGCCGCACTCTGAGCGACATGACCAGCCGGCCAGTGCAAACCCACGGAGTACCGTTCCATGGCCACAGGAAGCACGCGAGCCGTCGTCGCCGCGATGATCTCGAACGCCATCATCGCCGTGGCCAAGTTCGGCGCCGCGGCGATCACCGGAAGCTCAGCCATGCTGTCGGAGGGCATCCACTCGGTGGCCGACACCGGGAACCAGGCCCTGCTGCTGTGGGGGAACCGGCGGAGTCACAGGCCCGCCGACCGGCAGCATCCGTTCGGGTACGGGCCGGAGCTCTACTTCTGGAGCCTCATCGTCGCGATGATCCTGTTCGGCCTCGGCGGTGGGTTCAGCATGTACCAGGGCATCGCGCACCTCACACACCCCGAGGTGCCGCAGAACCACGGCTGGAACTATGCGGTCCTGGCCGTGGCCTTCGTCGTGGAGGGTCTCGCCCTCCGGATCGCCCTGGGTCAGCTTGGAGGGAAGGGAAGCGGGAAGGGGCTCGGCCAGAGGATCCGTGAGAGCAAGGACCCTCGGGTATTCGTGCCCGTGGCCGAGGACATGGCGGCACTCGTCGGCATCGGGGTCGCCTTTCTAGGAATCTACCTGTCCCGGGCGCTGAACGCTCCCGTGTTCGACGCCGCTGCCTCGATCTTCATCGGCCTCATCCTGGCGACCGTGGCGGTCTTCCTCGGGCACGAGACTCGGGCCCTGCTCGTGGGCGAGGCCATCACGGACGAGCTCAGCGGGAAGATCCAGCGGATCCTGCTCGAGGACGAGGCCGTGGACCGCGTGGTTCGCACACTCGGCGTGCATCTGGGACCCGACGAGATCCTCCTCACTCTGGGACTCAAGTTCCGGCCCGGATGCGAGGTGGAAGAGGCGGCCGCGGCGGTCGAGCGGATAGAGAAGAAGATCCGTGCGGAGGATCCCCGGGTGACGCGCGTGTTCGTGGAACCGGAGACTCCCGGCGATCCGGGAGGGCTTGGGACTCCGTTCTGAGGTATGCCTGTGGCGTCGTCGCGCCCCCGAACCGGTGCCCGAAAGATAGTCTTGATCCATCTGACAACGCGCATGGATGAACTGAAAGCTCTCGAGTCCCTTGCCGAAGCGTTGGGTGTCCACACCCATTACACGGACGGCCTGGGCGACCCTGTGACCGTGGCACCCGAGACACTGCTTCGCGTCTGCTCGGCGCTCGGCGCCCCCGTCGCCAGCCCCAGCGATGCGCCAGAAGCGTTGCGAGCCCACGAAACCAGGGACACCGGGCTCCTCCCGCCCGTTCTCGTCGCTTGGGACGGAGCCATGGCTCCCATCTCGATCTTAGACGACGGTTACGTCCAGGCGGAGATAATTCTCGAAGATGGCGACTCCGCCCCGCTCGAGTTCGCCGATGCGGAGGTTCGGACGACTCGCCGCCTTCCGCTGGGCTACCACCGGCTCACGGTCGAGGTCTCGGGCAGAACCGGGACGTGCACGGTCATCGCCGCGCCGGTTGAAGCGTGGCGTCGGCCCGGGTCGCATCGGAGCTGGGGAGTCGGCGCACAGCTTGCCGCCCTCCGCTCGTCTCGCAGCCGGACCCTGGGTGACCTGCGGGACCTGGAGTCGGTGTGCCGCTGGGTGGCCGATCGTGGCGGCGACCTGGTCATGGTGCTCCCGCTGCTGCCAACGTTCAACACGGAGCCGGCGGAGCCCAGCCCGTACTCTCCCGTGAGCCGCCTCTTCTGGTCAGAGCTGATCCTCGATCTGGGGGATGCCCACCGGCCGGCGGATCCTCCCACCACCCTGGACGTGATCCAGGCGGGAGCCGAGGTCCGAACGGCTCTGACGGGGCTCCCGCTTCCGGACGCCTCCCTTCTGGACGACGAGCTGGTCGAGTATGCACGTTTTCGTGGTGCCCAGGCCCGGCTCGGGAGGAACTGGCGGGATTGGCCGTTAGGGGCACGCGCCGGAAAGCTGGAGCCCGGCCACGTCGATGCGGAGGTGGAGCGTTTCCACCTCGTGGCCCAGACGCTGGCGCGCCGACAGCTCGGCGACATTCGACAGCGCCTGGAAGAGGACGGCTTCCGCCTGGGGCTGGACCTCGCGGTGGGCGTCCACCCAGACGGCTACGATACGTGGTCCCGACCCGCGTTGTTCGCGAAGGGGATGTCGGTGGGCGCCCCTCCCGACGAGGGCTTCCCGAGCGGACAGGACTGGGGATTTCCCCCGGTGCTTCCCGAGGCGTCGCGCGACGAGGGCCACCGGTACCTGGCGGCGACCATCGCCCACCAGGCGGCCGTCTCGGGCGTGCTCCGCGTGGATCACGTCATGGCCTGGACCCGCCTCTTCTGGATTCCGCGTGGGTTCGATGTGGACCAGGGGACCTACGTGTCGTACCCGCACGAGGAGCTGTTCGCCATCCTCGCGCTGGAGTCGGTCCGAAACCGTTGCGAGATAGCGGGCGAGAACCTGGGAACCGTTCCTCCGGAGATCGACGAGGCGCTTCCGCGCCACCGGATCTGGGGGATGTACCTGGCGCAGTTCCAGGCCTCGAAGGATCCGGATCTCGGCCCCCCCACCGCCGCGGACATGGCGCTCGTGGGCACGCATGACACTCCCACCTTCGCGGGGTGGCTCGCCGGATTAGACATCGGTGAGCGGGTTCGGTATGGCCTCGTTGCCCACGAGGCGATTCCTAGCGTCCGGGAGGAACGAGCGTACGCCACAGGCAGGCTCGCCGAGCTGCTGAATCGCAGCGTGGACGAGCCTCACTCCTTCCTGGACGAGTTGCTCCAGTGGCTCGGTCGGTCCGACAGTCCGCTGGTCGTCCCGTGGCTCGAAGATCTATGGCTGGAGGAACAGGGGGTGAACCTCCCCGGGACGCGGTCATCGGAGCGCCCGAACTGGCAGCGCCCCATGCGGAAGCTGCTCGACGAGATCTTCACCGACCCCGAGGTCGACGGGCTGGTCCGTCGCCTCGACCGAGCTCGTAACGCAGCCACCCGGGGTTCTTCAGCATTCTAGCGTGAGCGGAGCACCGAGAATCCAATAACGAGAACCAGGTCCACATGGGAATCACACGCTGACACCGCTCCTGGCGCTCCGCATGTCCGAGCACGGTTGAGTCTTCCGCGTGTCCGGCGGGTCGTTCTTGGTCAGGGTGTGGACAGGATGACCACGGCGCTTCAGACTCGGGCGTGTGAGGTCGAGAATGCGAATTTCCGAATGATTTAGTCACCGAATCACCGAATCACTGATCCCTGGGAAGCACCATGAATCCTGATTCCTTTCAGATCTCCGCCTGGGACATACTGATCTTCGTTGCCTTCGTGGTGACCGTCGTCGGCGTCGGTCTGTACCAGAGTCGGAGCGAAAAGGGCAGCGAAGACTACTTCCTCGCCGGTCGAGATCTGAAGTGGTGGTTGATCGGTTTCTCGCTCATTGCCTCGAATATCTCGACCGAGCAATTCGTGGGCATGAGCGGCAACGCGGCCAGCCACGTCGGCCTCGCCATCGCCAGCTACGAGTGGATGGCCGCCATCACCCTGGTGATCGTGGCGTTCGGCTTCCTGCCGTACTTCCTGCGCACCGGCATCTATACCATGCCGGAGTTCCTCGAAATCCGGTACAGCGGCACGGCACGCACCATCATGGCCGTGGCCACCATCCTCATCTACCTGCTCCTGCTCGGCGCGGTAACCTATTCGGGAGCGCTGGTGATCAGCACGCTCGCAGGGAAGGCGGGCCTTTCCGTGAGCCTCGCGACGGGGTCGCTGATCATCGGCGTCATCGCGATGGCCTACGTCACCGCCGGCGGACTCAAGGCATGTGCGTGGGCGGACCTGATCCAGGGCAGCGCGCTGATCCTCGGGGGCGTAGTGATCATCTGGTTCGCCTTTCAGAAGCTCGGGATGGCGATCGAGGCGGCAGCCGTGGTCAGCGTGGAGACCGGGGCGATCAGCATCCGGGCCCTGGCGCCGGACGCGGGCACGCTCGAGCGGTTCTGGGACCTCAACAGGCCCCGCATGAACATGTTTCTGCCTGCCTCGGACACGGTGCTGCCGTGGACCGCGCTGATGCTGGGACTATGGATCCCGAATTTCTACTACTGGGGTCTGAACCAGTACATCACCCAGCGCACGCTGGGAGCGGCCTCGCTGGCCGAATGACAGAAGGGCATCGTCTTCGCGGCATTCATGAAGCTCCTGATCCCCTTCGTGATCGTCGTCCCCGGCATCATCGCCTTCAATCTCTACTCGAACGACATGCGACTGGAGGCTCGCGGCGACACGGCGGGCAGTATGGCCGACTACCTGGACGCCAACCCGGAGACGCAGTTCGTAGAGAAGGGTGAGGCGCCGACGGACGCAGAGATCGCCGCCTGGCCAACCGGCCGCTACCTGCTGGCCGTCTACCCCGACGTCGCAGCCATCGGAGCTCTCGAGACCCACAGCCCGTACGTGCTGCCGATCACGCGCGAGGAAATCAATAGCACCCGGGCCGGTGAGTTCACGGTCTTCGTCTCCGAGGACAAGTCCTGGGCTGCCGTCAATCCCGGTCTGGCCGCTGAGATCGAGACGTTCAACCTGCAGGTCAGGGAGGCGGCCAGGTCGGCGGGAACAATAACCACATCGGAGAAGATGATCGCCTTCAAGTACGACACGGCGCTGGCGCAGCTGCTTGGCCACGTTCTGCCGCAAAGGGTGGGCATCGTCGGCTTCGTGCTTGCCGCTCTCCTCGGAGCGGTGGTCAGCTCGCTCGCCGCCATGCTCAACGCGGCTTCCACGATCTTCTCGATGGACGTGTTCAAGAAGTTCATTCGACCTAAGGCGAGCCAGGAGACGACGGTCCGCGTGGGCCGCTTCGCCGTGGTGGTCTTCGGCATCGTGGCCGTGATCCTGGCCCCGCAGCTAGGCGACCCGGCGATCAGCAACAGCATCTTCACGATCATCCAGGAAGGCCAGGGCTTCATCTCGCCCGGCATTCTGGCCGTGTTCGCCTTCGGGCTGGCGATCCGGCGGGCGCCCGCCGTCTGCGGCACCGCGGGACTGTTGACCAACATCGCGGCGTACGGCCTGCTGAAGCTGGCGGTACCAGAAATCCAGTTCCTGAATCGGATGGCCGTGTGCTTCGCCTGAGCCTGGTAGTCATGGCGGCGATCACGCTGAGGAAGCCGCTCTCCGAGCCGGTGGTCTTCCAGCAGAACACAGCCATCGCGCTGGACTCGTCCCGCATTGCGAAGATCGGTGGGGTGCTAGTGATCGCCACCGCGCTGCTGTTCTACTTCCTGTTCAGCCCGGCGGGCCTGGTGGGCTAAGCAGAACGGGCCTGGCGGGCGGCTCCGGTCCTCACGATTGCGGTGGCCGGGATTCTGCTGCTGGTTCTCGTTGGGGTCAGCGGCAGCCCAAGAGATTCACGAGGAACGCGTCAGTGCCTCGTCCCGCGCGTCGTCGGTGACGAGCCAGGTGATCTCGCCATCCACGAACAGACGCAGGTTGTTCCTCCGGAGCGCGAAAAGGTCTTGATAGATCCGGAACAGTGCCATGTCGGGCGCGACCGGGGCGGCACGCCGTGGCGCATCTGATCACATGGATTTCTCCGCCCTGGCCTAGCGCGGGACCCAGAAGCGATCTCGTGAGTCCCTCGACATTGCCTCGGCCAGGCGCACGCGCAGCCGGCGCGCTCTTTCCGCCAGCCGGGCGCGAGCCAGCCCGTTTTCGGTGAGTAGGTAGTAGCGTCGCCGGGGCCGGCCCGCCTCCAGAGCTACGTCGGCTTCCTCCCAGCTGCTGGAGATGGCGCCGCAGCGGGCGAGCCGATAGAGGGCCTTGTACACGGTGCCATTCGACCGGAGACAACCGGCATCTATAGGATCGTCAGGGCCCGTGTTACGAGCGAGACGAGCGGCCAGCTCATAGCCGTGCACACCCTCAGACCCGGACGCCGTCCGCTCGTCGAGGATGCGGATGACCGCCCGGTCGATCGGATAGAGCTGAGATCCGTCCCATCTCATGTGTGTGCGGTCTCCTGAAACGGCCATGTCGTTTGCGGGAAGATATCTTCCCCGAAACAAGCAGGGCCTCAAACACCCCAACGGGCACTCGCTGGTTAGGGTGTCTGGGCTTCAGATGGGGTGATTGGCCTCGCATTCGGTGTCGCGCGCGACACCGACCAACTCGGCGCAGTGGCCGGGTCAATCCTCGGGCCTTGACACCGCGCACCCTGCCTGGTTTACCTGGCGATGACCCCTGTCGTTTGGACCGATTCCGTCCCGTCCAGGAGGAAGCATGCGCACGCCTCGGTTACTGTTTCTCGCAACCCTGACGATCGGAGCCGCCGTAGTCGCCCCCGAGCCCGTTCGGGCCCAGGACGACCTCACCCATACGCTCGAGCACGTCGAACGCACCTTGTGGCACGGCTGGGCGACGCATGACACGGCCCCGTTCGAGGAAAGCATCGTCCAGAACGCCGTGCAGTTAGGCCCTTGGGGCACAATATCGGGGAAGACAGCGATCGTTGACGTGATCGCCAACCACGGTTGCGTACTCGAGGACGCGCAGTTCTCCGACTGGAAGGCGCACAAGCTGTCTGACGACACGGCGATCCTCACCTACACGGTGATGCAGAAGGGCTCGTGCGACGGCGAGACGCTGCCCGAGAAGGCGGCGGTGAGCGCCGTGTACGTGCGGCACGGAGATCACTGGATGTCGGCCTCGTATCACGAGACACCGCTGGAGGAGTAGGGCGCGTCACCGGACCCAGGTGAGGAGGTACACCTTTGATCAGCACCGCGCGGCCGGTCATTGGCGCGGCGGGAACGGGACGAGCGCGCTGACGGAGCTCGAGGCGCGAGGGTTGCTGGCCAAGCAGGACGTGCCATTCGTGCCGTACGAGGTCGTGCACACCGAAGAGGAGTGCGCGCGAGCCGTCGCGGCACTGGGTGGGCCGGCGGCGCTCAAAGTCCTTTCCGCGACGATACCTCACAAGACTGAGGCGGGCGCGGTGGTCCTCGATGTCGGACCCGGAAACGAGGCAGCCGGGGCCTTCCGACGGATCGTGCACGCGGGCCGGGCGTTTGCCGACGAGCGCGGCTTCGACCCGCGAATCGAGGGCGTGCTCGTGAGTCCGATGCTGCCTCATCCGGCAGTGGAGCGCATCGTTGGTGCACGCTGTGATCCGAGCTATGGACCGTTCGTCCTGGCCGGTTCCGGTGGAACGAGCGTAGAGCTGCTGCGGGACGTCGCGATACGGGCGCTGCCGAATGGCGGCCCAACAGCCGCCGGCATGCTCGACGATCTCCAGGTCGCGTCGCTGTTGGACGGATTCCGTGGTGCGGCCCCGATCGACCGGGGCCCGATCGTGGATATCATTCAGGGCGTGGGGCGGTGCGCGCTCGAGAATCCCGAAGTGGCCGAAGTCGAAGTGAATCTATTGCTTGTGTACCCGACACACTCGATTGCCGTTGACGCTCGCGCATTCATTCGCGATACTGGACCGGTGACGGAACGACCCATTACACGCCCCCGGGGCACACCGTGCCGGGCCGATGGAGACTCGGCGTCCAACGGGCGTCACTTGCCGCACCTCAGAGGAAATAGCTGATTCGAGGCTGAGGTCGGCGGTGGAGTCGATACTCCCCGCCCTCCCGCGTTGCGAAATATCCGTGGTCAAGTCGCCAGTCCCCGCACACGATGCGGTGCGCAGCGGAGAGTCACCCGCGCGTGGCGCGGTGCACACGGATGTATGGGCCGTTCCCTTGAGATGGAGGTGCAGTGTGACGATCCCCCCCGTAAGACGTATCCTCATCGGCGCGACCCTGTCGCTTCTCTGCTTCGTTGGGCTGGATTCCGAAGCCGCTGCCCAGGAACCGGAAGAGATCAGTGGCACCGTGACCGACGCGGCGACGGGCCAGCCCCTCGCCGGAGTATCCATATCGATCGTGGGCTCCAACCGTGCCGTGATCACGAACACGGCCGGCGCGTTCGTCCTCCGCATTCGGCCGGGCACGTGGACTCTGCGGACGACCATCATCGGCTACGCCCCCATCGAGCAGGACGTGACTGTGCAGGCGGGCCAGCCACTCACCGTGAATATGTTGATGGCAGTCCAGGCCCTGGAGATCGGCCAGATCGTGGTGAACGTGGGCTCCCGTTCCGGGCGGACAGTCCTCGAGACGCCGGTGCCTATCGACGTGATCTCGGCCGAGCAGATCATTGAGTCGGGGTTCACCGAGGTGAACCAGGTCCTGAGAGAGCTCGTGCCCTCGTACCAGGCTTCGCACCAGACCATCTCCGACGGGACAGACCACGTAAACCCGGCGAGTCTGCGCGGCCTCGGCCCCGACCAGACGCTGGTCCTGGTCAACGGCAAGCGGCGCCACAACAGCGCGCTGGTGGCCGTCAACGGTACGTTCGGGCGAGGCACGGTCATGGTGGACCTCAACGCCATTCCGATCGCCGCGATCGGGCGGATCGAGGTACTGCGGGACGGCGCGTCGGCGCAGTACGGCTCCGACGCCATCGCGGGCGTGATCAACATCGTGCTCAAGGAACAGACCGATAGCTTCCAGCTCACCAGCACCGTCGGCGCTACGGGGGGCTGCCTGAGCACACCCAACCGGGCGGACACGGGTGAGCCCATCAACCTCGACTGGGACTGCGACGGAGAGCAGGTGCAGCTCGGCCTCAACTACGGCTTCCCGATCGGCGGGCGGGGCTTCTTCAACGTGTCCGGGCAGTATCTGAGCCGCGAGCGCACCAACCGGTCGGGCGCCGAAATGAAAGACCAGTTCCTGGGGATCGAGGGAGAAGCAGCGACGGATGCCGAGCTCGCACGGCGCGGGCTCACCCGGGCCGACGTCTCCATGTTTACGGGGCAGAGTGGGGCCAAGGTGGGGATGATCTTCTTCAACACCGCGATCCCGCTTGGTCTGGATGCGGAGGTCTACGGCAACGGCGGAGCGTCGTTTCGCGACGGCGCGGCGACCGGGTTCTACCGAAGGGCGAATGAGGAGCCGAAGACGGTTCTGGACCTGTACCCGAGCGGGTTCCGTCCGGAGATTAACCCGGACATCAGGGACCTGAGCTTCACCGGTGGCGTCCGAGGCGGGCACAAGGGCTGGGATCTTGATGGGAGCGTCACGTACGGCCAGAACTCGCTCCTGTACAACATCGAGAACACGAACAACGCCTCCCTGGGCGCGTCCAGCCCGGTGTCGTTCGACGCCGGAACCCTGATCTTCGGTCAGACGACGGGCAACTTCGATGCCGTACGGCCGCTGAGCGTGAGCGGGATCCGGTCGATGGCACTGGCTCTGGGCGGCGAGTACCGGGCCGAGAACTACCAGATAGAGGCCGGCGACTTCGGCTCGTATTCCCTCGGAAACGGTGGAGACATTCCCGGGGTCGACTTCGACACGACCTCGGCCGGACAGCCCAAAGCGGCTGGATCGCAGGTATTCGTAGGCTTCCAACCTACCAACGAGGTGAACCGCACGCGGAACAGCGTCAGCCTGTACGCGGCCCTCGAGAGTAAGCTTTCCGACCGCTGGGCGCTGGATGTGGCGGGCCGGTTCGAGAATTACAGCGACTTTGGGAGCCGGCTAACGGGCAAGATCGCGACCCGCTTTGAAGTGGCGCAGGGCTTCGCTTTGCGCGGAGCCGCGAGCACCGGCTTCCGGGCCCCGTCGCTGCACCAGTCGTGGTTCAACAACGTCAGCACCCAGTTCCTCACCGACGAGGCGGGAGAGCAGGTAGCCCAAAACGTGCTGACAACCAACAACCTCAGCGGAGTTACACGCGCCTTCGGGGTCCCGGCCCTGAAGGAGGAGACGTCCGTCAACCTGAGCGGCGGGTTCACCGTGGGGCCCATGAGCAACTTTTCGCTATCGGGGGACGTGTATTTCATCAAGATCGATGACCGGATCGTCCTCTCCAGCCGGTTCGGAGCCGGCGACAGCGATTTCGGCATGCAGGTCGCCGAGATCCTGGAGCCGTTAGCCTCCCTCGAGGTAGGCTCGGCGCAGTTCTGGTACAACGCCATCGACACGGAGACCTTCGGCGTGGATATCGTGGCCTCGTGGGCGGACCAAGTCGGCGCCGGTCAGCTCGGACTTACCCTGGCGGCCAACTTCACGTCCACGGATGTGACGAACACCAACGTGCCCGAGTCCATCCTGGACGCCTTCGGCTCCGTAGCCGAGGCCGAAGTAGCCCACAACCTGTTCAACCGCGAGGAGCGGAACCGGGTGGAAGACGCCCTTCCGAGGCAGCAGTTGGGACTCACCGGCAGGTATACGATCAATAAGATCACCGCGCTCGCGCGGGGGACGTTCTACGGCAACGTGTTTTACAAGCCCGACTGCGGATTCCCCGCGCCCGACGAGTGTCCCAACGACGAGGAGTTCGCCTCCAAGTTCCTGTTTGATGCCGAGTTCGGGTACGCATTCGTGCCGGGTGTGAAACTCACGCTCGGGGCGCAGAACCTGTTCAACACGTATCCGGATCAGCACGAGAAAGCGTCCAACCGCAGCGACGAGAGGTTCATCTACAGCCGGCGCGTGACGCAGTTCGGCTCCAACGGTGGGTTCTACTACCTCAGGCTGGACCTGAATCTGTAGTCTGAAGACAGGCACTTCAGGACGGAAGAAGGTGGAGAGTTGAAGAGGTGAAGAGGGCCGGCGTCTGCCGGCCCTCTTCGCATGTGGGCGTAACCGCGGCGTGGCCGTCATCGCGCTCGCGTGGAGGCACTGGCTCCTGCCAGTCGCACAGGACTCAGATCCCGCCGACCTTGATATCAGCGGCCTTGCCGCGCGGCTTCCACCTCGTCACGGAGTTGATCGAGAGGGAAGTGCCTGAGATCACAGAGATCGAGGTCGGTGTCTTCCACGTCTTCATCAAACACACGTCTGCGAGCCTCACGCTGAACGAAAACGCCGATCCGACAGCTCGCGATGACTTCGAGGCGTACTTCAACCAGGCGGTTCCCGAGAACGAGCCCTACTTCCTGCACACGGCCGAGGGTCCGGACGACATGCCGGCCCACATCAAAGCCTCGATGATGGGTAGTTCAGTGTCGATTCCGATCACGGCGGGTCGCCTCAACCTCGGGACCTGGCAGGGGATCTACCTGTGCGAGCACCGCGACCACGGTGGACGGCGTAGACTCGTGGTGACGGCTCTAGGAGACCGACCTTTCGATTGACGGATACGCCGAGCCCGCGTATTCTTGCGATGGAAAGCCCCTTACACTACTTCCACCCAGCGGCCCCTCTACGCAGCACTCCCTTCAGGAGGGAGAGCGGTATGGTCGACCTCGAAGCAACGCTCCGCTCCTCGCTCGATGGCCGGTACGTCATCGAGAGTGAGCTCGGCGCGGGCGCCATGGCCGTGGTGTTCCTCGCGCACGATCTGAAGCACGATCGCAGGGTCGCGATAAAAGTCCTGAAGCCCGAGCTCGCGAGCGCGATCGGCGGCGATCGGTTCCAGCGCGAGATCGAAGTCGTGGCCGGACTCACCCACCCCCACATTCTACCCCTTTATGACTCCGGTGAAGCGGCCGGCCTTCTC